>Ga0099851_1001422_pt1 | contig 10117 bp, 18 predicted proteins | sample CB_VirMetaG_6_FD_78176 | JGI IMG/M metagenome (GOLD analysis project Ga0099851, IMG submission 78176) | Freshwater to marine saline gradient viral communities from Chesapeake Bay - CB_1508_2 Viral MetaG | ecosystem: Environmental > Aquatic > Marine > Coastal | place: USA: Chesapeake Bay... | reverse complement strand
TGTATTTCGGTTGGACTAACTATGACTCTGTTTCAACTGGCATCGGTCGGATGAATGTCGCCGATCAGGTTTCGGTCAACCAGCCTGCTTACGCATCAGACTTGATGGTTACCGGCCAAGGTTCCGTGCTGGACATCCACGAATTTGGTGGCGAACCGATCTTCACTATTTCTGGGTTGGGCGCGTACCGTCAACACCCATCCAACTTGGTGGCTTCTGGAACTCTTGAAACCGGTATCTATAGGTGGGGTGTGGGTGACGCCAAGTTTGTGCCAAAGTGGGATTTGCGCACCGAGCCTTTGGTTGGGACTGTGCAGCTGTCTGTTGCTAACGATGCAGGAAACTTTGATTCTGTTGGCACACAAACGACACAGGGATCTTTGGAATCCACGTTTGATGGCGTTGAGGCCCGCATCTTTGAGGCTGAAGCCCGTCTTACTTTGACTCGTTCGTCCACGGATTCAACGAACGGTCCAGTGCTCACCCGTTGGATGGGTCGTGCTTATGCTGCCCCGTTGCGATCCAAGATCTTCTCTGTCCCTGTCCTGTTGCATAGCCGGATCCGAGTGAAGAACGGCTCCGAGTTTTACTTTGATGTGCGTGACGAACTGGAATTCTTGGAAGGACTGGTAGAGAACCCGCGCATTGTCGCCTATCAGGAGAACAACAAGATTTATTCGGTCGTTATCGAGGATGTTCGTTGGCGACCGGTTGACTCTGGCCCTCCGTTAAACGAATGGACTTGGGACGGGACAGCTGTAGTCATTATGCGAAGTGTAAGATAGGAGAGCCATGCCTGCTTTTGCCCGTAGACAATTTGCTGGTGCCGCTGTCGCCACTACTTTGACGGCGAGCATCAACGCGACCGATACGACTTGTTCGCTTGCTGCTAATACGGGATGGCCGTCTGCTGCTGGTGTCTCGTTCTATGTGGTGATCGACCCGGGTACTTCGGTTGAGGAAAAGTGTCTTGCCACTATTTCTGGCACGACTTTGACGTTGACCCGTGGGCAAGATGATACGTCTGGTGCGAACCATCCGTCTGGTGCTGTTATCTATCCGGTGTTCACGGCGAATGATGCGGATGAGGCGAACGAGGTTGCCGCCAAGTTGACCACGAAGGGTGACCTGTTGGTTACTTCGGGTACGGCTTTGAATCGTTTGGCTGTTGGCACGAACGATCATGTGTTGGTTGCTGATTCTGCTGCGACGAACGGTGTGAAGTGGGCGCAGATTACGGCTACTGGTATCGCTTCGGATGCGGTGACGACCGCGAAGATTCTTGACTCAAACGTAACCACCGCCAAGATTGCCGACGACGCTGTGACCCAAGCGAAACTGGCTGACCGTGTTATTGGTTCCGCCGAATATGACAGCCTTTCGTTGAACGCCCAAACTGGCACGACTTACACGTTGGCGTTGACAGACGCGCACAAGGTTGTGACTTTAAGCAATGCTTCCCCTATCACGTTGACCGTGCCGCCTGAGTCGTCGGTTGCGTTTGAGACGGGTGACCAAGTGAACCTGCTCCAATTGGGTGCTGGTCAGGTCACGGTTGCGGCTGGGTCTGGTGTGACGTTGCGTTCTGAGGGTTCGAAGTTGAAGTTGACTGGTCAGTATGCGCTTGCCACGCTTGTCAAGATTGCTACTGACGAGTGGGTGCTGGTCGGAAACCTGACGAGTTAGCCGATGCTGATTCTGGCATCACCTAACGTCGGAGCACTTGCTGGTTTTACCGATGATTTTGATTCAACATTAAATGCCCGCTACAGCCAAACTTCTGGAACGTGGACTGTTACAGGAGGTGACGCTTCTACCGCTACTGCGGCAGCCTCGTATCCATTGCTGTCTTTTGATGCGAACACCCAACAGGTAACAGTAAAATCTGAGGGCGGGACGACAAACGTGTTTGGTTGGGGTGTCGCGTTCTGGGTGGTGGATTCAAATAACTGGTGGGCTGCTGTCACTGACAGAGAAGAATTTCAGACACAAACAGGAACCATAACAGTCTGTAATGCTTGTGGCGACGGTGGCGTAAGTCAAGGTTTGCCGTCGTGCAACTGCGTTTATTGTTCTTGTGCCGACTGCCCAAGTAATCCTAGTTGTGGGCAGACAATTTCTGCTGGTTCGACGACGCAGGCTGTTTTTCGAACTGATTATCGGTATGTGATTCGTTTGTTGAAACGTGAATCTGGCACGGTTTCCACGGTCGCTTCTGCCACCATTTCGGAAGGGGACATTGGTTCAACGCTTACGATTGCTTACGTCCAAGCCGTTATGAATTCGTCTGGACAAATTACAGTTACCGGCCAAATGTCTACTGGTGGCACCGTTGCCACAATCACGAACACACCTGTTACACCAACCAAGAGTCGCCGTCACGGAATCATTATCGTCCCTAAGACAACGGGGACACAGGCATCCACTATCGAAAAACTTATTTACAGCCCTGCTTAGGAGGGGATATGAGCGAATTTAATTTGAACGAACTGGTCACCTTTGATGTGAGTGTTGACGGCGAACACGCCGGGTTCATCCATCTGGTGCCAGAAGCCGAGGCGCTTGTCGCAGCCATGAAGTCGAACCCGACTATCACGTTCGTTCCCAATGACAGCGTGGGCTGAATACAAGAAGCGGTTGGGGGAGACACGACCTTGGGATGTGTTGAACCCGAACGCCCCTCGCGTTGATGAGGCGCAGGCTGCGAGCAGGATGGATATTTGTTTGGGGTGTGACGAGTTGGTTCAGGTCACCAAGCAGTGCAAGCAGTGTGGTTGTTTCATGGCGGGGAAAGTGAAGTTGGCTAACGCCACCTGCCCGCTTGGTAAATGGTGAGAAACCTTCGCTGGATCATTTTCTTGCCAGCGGCTGTGTTAGCGTTTGCGTCCCCTGTTTCCGCTAACACTTTCACCGAGAACTTTGATGACGACACCTACGATCTGTTTGTGCAGCTTGGCGGAAACGCTTACTGGTGTACTGAATACAGTGATCAGTTTGGGACTTCGGGTGCGTCCCTGTGTCTGTTCAACACAAGCAGCGTTACAGAGTTCGGATTCCCAGAAGATGTTCAGGTTCAAGGATTCGAGTTCGTCGCTGGAGCCAAAAACGGAACAGTTGATTTAACCGTTCAGCTAGCCAACGGGGAAACGTTCACCCATCCGGTTGACGGATCATGTTGCGAAACGACTGTTCGGGTGGAATCGGAAGAACCGATTTTCGGGTTTACTCTCCCAGCTGACTGGGATCTTTGGTTGCTGGATTCTCTGTCTTGGTGGGCGACTGAACTATAAGCAACAAAAACAACGACAGAAACATCGTTGCCGGAACCGTCAACGACAGTGGAACCAACAACCACCACGGATTCATCTACGACTTCTTCAACTTCTACTTCCACCACTTCTTCCGTCGCGCCAGCACCGCCGCCACCACCGCCAGATACACAGCCGCCGGTAGAAACAACCGTAACTGAGACATCTACTTCGGTTCCCGAAACAACCATTGTGCCTTCCACAGTTGCCACAACAACAACGGCACCAGTCCAAACCACTTCATCCACGTCATCGTCGTCCACTGTACCCCCAGAAACCACGATCCCACCGCCTGCCCCCACTTTGCCGCCAGACACGTCAGGAAGCCCGGAGAGCGACGCAAACCCGGATCCTGTGGTAGACACAGGGGTCGTCGAACAGCCCCCTTCTGACGCGAGTTTGGAACAAAAGTTGGACTTTGAGTCCAAAGTGGATGTGTTTTCCGGGGAGTACGACGACTATGTACCAGTCGGGTCCACGATCAGTGTCGCCCAACGACGCACCGTTGTCGCCGTAACCGCCGTGTTCATTATGTTTGCACCACCACCAACTAGAATCAGACGAGCATGAAAAAGTTCCTGAACTTCTTGGGGGACAACAGTTGGACCTACGCCGGAACAGGCTTGGTTCTTATCACTTTGACTGGGCCAACACTCCGGCAGGCCATCTGGCTGACTGGTGTAACATTGGTCGTACACGCAGTCATTACACTCTCGCAGAAAGATTAGCCATGCAGACTCTCAAGACCCTCATCCTTCGCATCATCGCCGTGTTCGGTTCGTCCGCTCTCGCCGCTGTCGCAGGTGGCGCGGTTCTTGATGTCGAGCTGTGGAAGGCTGCCGCTATCGCCGGTATCGTTGCCGCCGCGAAGGTCACCGAGGCGTTGCTTCGCGCATGGGCGAGCGATGGTGTATTGACCAAGGAAGAAATCGCTGAGGCTTTCGGCAAGCAGGCGTAATGGCAAAGCCATTCCCGATTGTCAAAGTACAACTCTGCTCGCACCTCAAGGGTGTGAAGGCTGGGCAGTTGCCCGCCGAACTACTCAAGAACATTGAGAAAGGCAAGTTGCATCACTGTGCGGCTGACGCATATGAGGCGATGGATGAGGCCGCTAACGCTGAAGGCATCGACCTATCTCCCACTTCGACGGCCGACACCTACCGTTCGGTAGAGATGCAGGAGTATGGGTTCTTCCAGCGGTACACGACGAAGCCAACGAGGAAGATGTTGAAGCAGAAGCCTCGCATCTACAAGGGCAAAGCATGGTATTTGAAGCCGCGTATGGCTCCGCTCGCTGTCCCCGGCACCAGCAACCACAACCTTGGTATCGCTGTCGATATTGCGAACGCATCGGGTAAGCGTCTTGAGTGGCTGTTGAAGAACGCGCAGTCGTTCGGTTTCTCTTGGGAGTTGCAGTCCGAGCCGTGGCATTTGCGCTACGTCGCCGGGGACAACATTCCGGAACGAGTAAAAGTTTGGAAAGAATCAAAATCTGTACAGGGTACAGAAACAAAGTCGGTGTGTTCGTGTTGCGGAAGGGATCTGTGAGGTGGATGCGGGCTGGGCGATGGTTGTCGCTGCCGCCGTGTCCACTGTTGGCGCAGTAATCGTCGCCCTGCTGCAACGTTTCCGCAAAGAGAACGCCCGTGACCATGAAGTTGTTACCGGCATGTTGAAGCTGGTTCATCGTGCAGTGCAACGAAACGAACAGAAACTGGATCGAGTTGACGAAAGGCTCACCGAGCACATAGAGTCGCACCACCAAAAATAGGAAGGTGCTTGCAAATGCCAAGGGGACTTACTACCGTTGAATTAGAGTTCGTAGCCCGCGCACTCAGGAAGGCCCAAGTGGGTCGCTCTGAAGCGGATGCGCTCTGGGAAATAGTTCACAAGATCGAAAGCATTGTGGAGGGAGCCAAACATGAGCAAGCAAAAAGCAAGTCTGCTAGAGGAAGCAAAAGCTGACCAACGGTTATCTGGTCGGACACCTTTGCTGATTCTGGCCGCACAACAAATGACAGCAGAGGAACGCAAAGAGTTGATCGAAGCGTTGGATGATATGAGTATCCCTACGGCGGCTTTGAGTCGCGCGTTGAAGCGTCGAGGCCACAACATTTCTGCGTCTGCTATCGGCCAGTACCGTCGAGGGGAGATCATCCGTGTCGTTGCGTGACGAAGCAAACCAGCATGATGAGGTGGCCGAGTTACGCGCCGCGTTAAAGCGGGCACAGCAGGCAGAGGCGAAAGCGAAACGTAAATCCGCTGATCTTGTTGACGCGGTTTATCGTGCCACGCTAGATGCCGCTAGAGCATCGGACCGCCCGAAGGTGGTGACCCCGAAGAAGGACACACGTTCAACCAAGCCAGAGGTCGCGTTGATTCACGCGACAGACTGGCAGCTGGGGAAGCGCACCGTGTCCTACGGGATTGAGACGTTGGGTAAGCGTATAGATCTGTTCACCGAGAAGGTGATGGAACTCACGACAATCCAGCGGGCACACCACCCGGTAAAGCAGGCGACGTTGATGTTTGGTGGCGACATGGTTGAAGGCATCGGCATCTTCCCGGGGCAAGCGTACGAAGTGGAAGCCCACCTGTTCGAACAGTTGTTTGAAACTGTGCGCGTCATGGAATCAATGGTCGCCTCGTTCTCACAGTTCTTCGAGAAGGTGCAGGTGGTGTGCGAGTTCGGCAACCACGGTCGCATCGGACGTAAAGGTGACATGCCATACGGCGACAACATTGACCGCATGGCGTACCGCATCACCGAGGATCGCACCAAACATCTCAAGAACGTGACATGGCAACAGTCGGATGACTGGTATCAGATCGTTACCATCGGCAACTACAAGGCTTTGCTGGTTCACGGTGACGAGATCAAGTCGTTCGGTGGCAACACCCCAGCGTTCGGTATCCTGCGGAAAGCTAACGCGTGGTCCACCGGTGTAGTCGAACAGTTCTTGGACGTGTACATGGGTCACTTCCACACGCCGATGGCGTTGACGATGGCGAACGGTGGACGCGTGTTTGTGACTGGATCCCCCGAGTCGCACAACGAGTACGCCCGCGAGTTCATCGCAGCCACATCCACCCCGTCCCAGCGCCTGCATTTTGTGGACCCTGTAAAGGGCCGGGTGACAGCGGAATACAATGTTTGGTTGGTATGAGCGCCTGCCCTTGGTCCCTTGTCGCGGTCTTGTGGAAGGACGCGTTCGACGGGCCTAACGGCTGGACTGACATTAAAGAGTACGAAACTAAACCCGCGATGGTTTGCACTGTCGGCTGGTTGTGGCCCGAATGTTTGGAAGGCTACGTCACTTTGGTGAACAGCTATTTCCCGGACGAGGTTGAAGACATGGAAACCGTTGGTATGCCTGTGCATATCCCGGTTGGCATGGTTAAAAGAACAATAGTCCTAGTGCAACCATCGTTTGAAGAAGGTGACTTGAAGTAACCCTGTTACACCGATAGTGTTCAATTACCGCGTCGAAAGGAGACATCAATGCGGAACCACTACACAATCCCTAAGCCCAAGCACGGCAGCCAAAAATGGTTGAACGTCAGATGGGAAAACGAGAAAGGCCAGAAGCGCATCACCGCTTCGGTTGCGGCAGCAGTGCATGGTGAGCACAAGTACACCAGCATGGCTGATCTAGCAGTTGAGCTGCTTGCCCCGAAGCCACCGGAACCTAAGGAACAGAACGATGCGATGCGTCGCGGCACCATCCTTGAAGGACCGCTGCTGAAGTGGGCGTCCGAGATCCTCGGGGTGGACATTGCGGAACCATCTGAGTTGTATTGCTACGAGGAAGATGGTGTGCGTTTGCTGTCAACGATTGACGGGTCAGACGGATCGAAGATCTACGAACTCAAGACCTACAACAAGAGATGGCAAGGCCAACTGCCCCGCTATTGGTATTGGCAGGGCGTACAGCAGGCGATCTGTTGTGATGTCGATGCTATTCACTGGATCGTTTTTGACTCGGACCTCCAACTGCATTTCCACACACAGACCGTTACCTCCGATGAACGTCAATGTCATATTGACAAGGTAAGAGAGTTCCTCGGATTCATAGATGTTGGGATGATGCCTGAAGGAGCTGACCCCACTTATGACAATGCCATCGCCATGTACCCCGAGGGTTACGAGAACACCGTTGTGTTGGATCACAGCGTCATGGACTCTCTGGAGCGGCTGTCTCTGGCTCGGGAACAGAAACGGCAGGCGGAAGCAATCGAGGACCAGATCAAAGGTGAGCTTGCCATGATGTTGCAGGACTGCGAATACGGTTCCATTGACGGAACCACCGTAGTGTCTTGGAAGAACAGTAAGCGAACCTCGTTCGATACGAAACGGTTTGAAGCCGAGCATCCCGCTTTGGCTGCCAAGTTTAAGAAAGAAACAACCTTCCGCACTATGCGGATCATCGCTAAGGAGGCGAAGTAATGGAACTGTCAGAAGTAATCCAAAAGTACGGTGTCCCGGACAAGTCAATCGTTGGCAAGCTGCCAAAGGGTGGCATCCAACTGGACTTTGTGGGCCACGCAGATGTCACAAAGATGCTGATCGAGATTGACCCAGAGTGGACATGGGAGCCATGCGGCTACACCGAAGATGGTTTGCCCGCGTATCGGGTGGAGAACGGCATGGCACACATGGCTGGCTGGTTGACGTTGTGTGGTGTGCGCCGCCTCGGTATCGGCTCGGTCATGCACAACAAACCAGACTTGTTGAAGGAGTTGGTGTCGGACTTTATTCGTAACGCTGCGATGCGTTTCGGTGTGTGCCTGTCACTGTGGACCAAGCAGGAGTGGGAGGATGTCGCGCCGTCGTCACCATCGAAGCCTGCCCCTGTCCGTGATGCGAACCCGAAGGTGTCGGCAGACAACATCGCTAGGTTCAAGAAGGCTTGCGCTGACGCAGGCTTGGATCCCGAGCAGGTTGCCGATAACGCTGGCGTGTCACTGGACGACCTGCATGAGTCGGACATGCCGAAGCTACGGTCATCGTTTGCTGACTTGAAAGAGTTCGCATCCGCACCAGAACCAGCGTTCGCATCCACGACAGAGGCTGTCGCAGCAGTGATCGACATGTTCGGTGGGGAAGAAGTGCAACCATCGATTGACAATCATCCCGCTGGTGGCAAGCCACAGATCAAGGATCCGGGTGGTTCGCCGTCAACGAAACAGTTGGGCATGATCCGGGCGCTTGGCAAAGGCAAAGAGCTGTTCAACGATGATCTGATTCAGGCGGTGTCGGCGTTCATTGGGCGTGACATCACCAAGCTGGATGACTTGACCAAGGGCGAGGCATCGACCGCTATTGAGGCGTTGCAGAAATGAACAGTTTGGAAACGCTTGGCGAAACGATGTTGGAGTTCACCAACTTGTACACCGAACTTGCTTGCGACGCTGACCTGATGCGACAGTTACCAGAAACTCATCCGGTAAAGCAGGCAATGAGATCGTTTGAAAGGAACTATCTTGGACGAACGGAAGGGTGAATGTGAAGGCAACCAAGACAAATGCAACACGGAAGGATGCCCTAAGTTCGGAACTCTGGGACGTCCGTATCGTGACGGTAAACGGAGGATCCGAGGATGCGGTGACCCTGTTGCTCGCGGCAAACGCAACCGAACTAAAGGTGATAGCAAGGCTCGCCGCGCCCGAAAGAAACTTGGTCTTGCTGCTACAGGTAATGCGGGCACTCGCCACGAAGAACATTGGGGTGGCATGTTCCGTGTCGAAGTCAAAGCGGGCAGTCAGGTGGGTCCGATCTTTACGCGTTTCAATGCGGCTCGTTCGCAATCTGAAGCATCGAAGTCGTTGGGAGACGTACGTCCTTTCGCGATGATCGCCATGCCAGACGGATCTAGTGACGGTATCGTTTTGATGAGTTTGGAGGAGTTCGCGGAGCTGTTAGCTCTCATCTCGTAACGACCACACAAGGGCAGCCATACGAGAACGATGGCGTGGTTGTCCCCGCATCAGAACATGGAGGGCTGGTGCGGGGCGATGCCCCTTATCTGCTAAGGTTTGGAGGAACCAATGAGGATAATCTCACGGCTTATTGCCGTTCTATTGGTAGGGATACTCGCAAGCGGGCCAACAAGGGTCGCAGCATCATCAACCCCGAAAGATGACGTTCGACGGGCATCCATTCCCCGAGACCAGACGAAGCGATGCCCGCGTTGGGAGTCATGGTTCCGGGCTTACGATCTGCCACCGAAGATCTTTTCGTATGTGGCATGGCGCGAGTCACGATGCTCCGCCTCGGCGCTGTCAGTTGTTCGATGGACCGGCAAGCCTGATGTCGGACTCTTGCAAATACAAGGCAGCTGGGTTACCGTCACATCTAATGTTTGTAAAGTTCCACGCAACCAAGTTGTCGATGCCCTACTGGATGTACGCTGTAACTTGGCCGTCGCCCGCTACCTGTACCAGAACGGTGGGCTAGGACATTGGAGCCTATAGACGAGTTTGCTGACGACTGGGAGTGTTTGGAGGAACACATGGATTTGGCACATGATTTTGTTTGGGAGCTGAAAAACAACACGACCGAATGGAAGTGGGATGCCGCCTGTCAGGGTATGGGTCCGGACATTTTCTATTTGGATCAGGGTGGCCCGAACTTGAACCTTGCGAAACTGCAGGCAGCGCGTGAGGTGTGCGGCCGTTGCACTGTGAAAGCTGAGTGCTTGCGATACGCGGTCGATAACTGTATTGGTACCGGCATTTGGGCTGGCACCACACCACAACAACGAAAGAGGTTACGCAATGGACGAATCAGTTGAAATCCAATTAGAAGA
>Ga0099851_1001420_pt1 | contig 10134 bp, 9 predicted proteins | sample CB_VirMetaG_6_FD_78176 | JGI IMG/M metagenome (GOLD analysis project Ga0099851, IMG submission 78176) | Freshwater to marine saline gradient viral communities from Chesapeake Bay - CB_1508_2 Viral MetaG | ecosystem: Environmental > Aquatic > Marine > Coastal | place: USA: Chesapeake Bay... | reverse complement strand
GAAATATGCATATGTTCCATTTGGAAAATCAGAGTTAACGATATATCTTCCATTGTATTCATCAAGGTCTCCACTAGAGTCATACAAATAATCCTGTACCAAATCTCCAGCAGGAACTGGAGGTCTTAATCCAGGTGTAATTACTTGATCTATCGAATAACTTGAATAAATTTTCTTAATTCCACCAGTTCCCGAAGCATCTGGAATTGCTTTACCATTTCCATATGGTCCATAAATTGGATTTCCGTCATACGCCCACCCAATTATAGGAGAATGATTCAAATTGCTAGTTGCTTCAATATATCCACTTTGGGTATCTACAACATTGTCATTTAGTAATGAACGATAAAATCTTGCAGGATAAAATGAAACTAATTTTGATCCCAAAGAAGGAATAGGTGCTTTTTTCTGGATAGTATGAACATTCAGATCGGATAATATATTTTGATATCTTTTTACATCATTAATTTTCCACTCATGTAATTCTGCTCCCAATCTTCCATTAGATCCAGTTGGAATTACTCTGATCTTTGTGTCATTTTGTTTATATTTTTTACCTGCATCTAAAATATCAACAGATGTAATAACTCCATTTGATATATTTGCTCTAAGAGAAGCAGAAATACCAGATCCTTCTACAACAAGGGTTGGTGGAGTAGTGTACTCTGATCCACCATTTGATATATAAATGCTGCTTAATTTTCCAGTAGAATCAACAACTGCTCTTAAATCTGCTTCTTTACCTGTGAGAATTTTTATTGCGGGTGTTCTTGAATAATTGATAATATCAGTAACTCCGTAACCAATTCCTCCAGATTTAATGAAAATGCTATCTATGCTTCCTCTTACAACTGGATATGCGCTTGCTTGATAATAAGATGGAATTACTGTAGTAGATCCAAGGGACACTAATCCATCAATTGAAACTTGAATTTCTGGATACTTAAAAGTATGACTTCCAGAACCAATATCATTTATTTCAGAATATATTTTTCTATCATAGTTGACACTAGTTATACTGGAGGCAGTTCCTGCTTCACTTAATTTGAACTTATGGTCATCTATTACAGTCACAATGTAGTAATTTGAAGTAGATAATCCAGAGATTGCTGAACCACCAGAAGAAATAGAATAAACTACCTGATCGCCACTTCTAAAATTATGATTTCTCGCATAAATGTAATTATCATGAGTGTTTATACCAACAAACTGTGTGAAAAGATTTTTTCTATTAGATTGTGGATATGACTGGGAATCTACTTCTATTTTAGTATTTTTGTATCCTTCTCCAGGATTTATTACAGAAATTCTATCAATTATTTTTCTGAGTTCTCTTGATTTTAATGTATGGTCTCCATTTCCATATGCATTCAAGTCTATTAATTTTGTTTTCGATAATGCTCTGTCTTTTGTTGCTGCCAAAGAGAATGAAGTGTCACTTTGTTTTGCAATGTAATACAAACTATTTTTGGAAAGTCTATCTGTACTAAATCCAACATTAGTACTTCCAATTCCAATAGAATTTCCAGTATTTAAATATACGACCTCTTCCCCGTCTAAAAACTTATGAGGTTCTGGTAACTCAATTATATTTGTAACGAGATTAACTTGAAAATCTGTAAATGATTCTTGATGATAATAACCTCTCAGTTTAGATTCGCAAACTGCTCCAGATCCGTTACCTCCAATAACTTTTACAACTGGATTTTCTGCATAATTGAATCCACCAGATGTCAAAACAACATCTACAAGTTCTCCATCTAGATTTAAATGGGCATTTGCCCCAGATCCAGAATCATCTATGATTTGAATATCTGGAGGATTTAAAACATCAAAATCATTTCCATCGTCTATAATGTTTATACTTTCAATTTGACCATAGAAATAGGAATCTGATGAAACTGGAGATTTTAACTCTATGCCATTTAGCAAAGTTCCAATTTCATCGGAAATAATTCTATCTTCTTTTTTTGCTCTTGGATTCTTTAGTATTCTCTTTAAATGATTTTGATTTTGTAAAACTTTTTGATATAATGAAAATGGAGTTATTTTAAATTCATCTACACTTGAAATTCCACTAAAATCTACACTAAAGTTACTATAAATTGAAGGTAAACTTGAAGATAATTTAAAAGTGTTTACTGTAATTTTTTTTATGTAATAGAATCCATCAGTAACATAATTGGACCCAGAAGTTACTTCGAAATAAACTCTATCTCCATTTAAAAATTGATGTTGATTAATTGTAACTATTCCAGTGCTAGTATCAACATCACTGAACCTAAAAGTCTTGGATCTATCAGACGTTTCTATGCTACTATATGAAGGTAGACCAGAAAAAGATACGTATATATTTTCTTCTAAATCCGAAAAAGAATTTTGAATATTTGCTAAGAGCGGTGTATCTATTAAGTTTGAATTAGAATATAATAATTTCTTCTTAGCAATATACTTTACTCCAGATTGGAAAGATCCAGATTGAATTTTAAATGCATTTTTGCTAAGTATGCTAGTAACTTCTAGGTCACTAGCAGCAACTTGTTTTGTATCTTTAATTAAAATATCTACGACATCACCAACATGTAAGAAATGTTTTGCGCTTGTTGTGACAGTACTTGTGGATATATCTAAATTTTCTATGTCAAGTTCATAAACATTGTTATAAAACCAACTATTGTATTTTTTATTCTCTAGTGAAGGTTTTTCTCCAAAATATTTTAAACTTATTAAATCTCCTTTTTTGAAATACTGAGAATTTTTGCTATTTTCGGAAAGACCTTGAATTGATCCAATAATTCTCATTTGACAAATTTGGGTCAAATCAAAATTTTCATTTCCATATATGAAATTATCATCAATGATTTCTGTGCTTTCCTCTAATGGATCAGATAAACCAGAGCAACCAAAAAATTGATTATATGATTTCGACTGATATTCTACAGAGGCATAATTTCCCTCAGAAGTTTGATAATAAAAAATACCTGAATCTGGGAATCCTACAGTAGAATCGACAGTAACTACAGATGTAGAATTAGTTGTACCTAGTACCTTGGTTTTTTTTGATACATTAAATTTATTCGATAAAGTTCCCTGTGAAACGAATAATCTATAATATCTCTTTGTTCCTACAAATTTTTCCTCAACCCTAGATACTACCGCAGTTGCAGTTGGTGATTCTGTCGAACCTTGAAAAATAGTTGTAGACTCTAAATTTTTTGGATTTCCTTCAATTGTTTCTACTGTTAATGATGGGAACTTTGACCAATATGCATCCGAAGATACAATGGTATTATCAAATGGTCTAATTACAGTTGCATTTTTTGCAAATAGAACGTTGAAGAGAATTTTTACTGCTGTATCAGTTCCTTTTGAACTGTAAAAATCTTTTGCTCTAGAGAGAATATTTTCAAAAGATAAGTTCTCAAAATTTCTATTTTCAAGTCCTGGCAAAAACTGATATTTAAATTTATTGTAAAATTTCTCTACAAATAAAAGACTGAGATTTTCAACTGAAGTTCCAGAATAATGATAATCAATTTCGGTATCACTAAAGGTTAAAAACTCTGGATTATTGCTACTTTCAATCTTAGATATACCACTAAAACCACGAACACAACCAGTAAATGAAGTTAATGTCTTTCCAGTGTATGTAATAATTTCATTATCAATTTTAATTAAACCATAGGTATCTGGAAAACCCTCAGTAGTATTAACATTGATAACTTCATCAAGGTGGTAGGCATCTTCAGTTAATACTACTGGAACAGCAGCATATATTACACCAGATAGTTTTGAGATATCTTTCAGATCATCAAGATTATCGGCAAGATAAGTTGTACCATACTCATGCTCTTCGGAAGCATAGTATTGCTCTAAAAATTCTTTGAACAGAGGACTTTCGCTCTGAATAAAATCTGGGATCTGACTGCCCAGAATATTAGAGATACTTACTTTTTTATCTGCCATTTCTTATCTTGTGTATTTTTTGTTATTGATGAAACTTGATGGTGGTATGTATGAAGTACCAGATCTATTAGATCCAGAGGAAATCAAATCTTGCTTAAGGGTTAGTATACTATTTCCTGTAGTATCTAGGACAATATAAAGGTTCTCTTTTGCGACAATATCATTTGATTCTGGAGTAACTTCTATTTCAATGCGATTATTGAGTGAAGTAGAAATAATGTTAATAGGAGTTAATGTTATTTCTCCTCTTTCATAATCAACTGCTCCCGCATTTTTTATAATTGTTCTAATAGTATTAGTAGAATCGACACTGATTATGGAAATTAATCCAGTTTTTGCGGAAATGCTTGTCGGTCTAGACGAAAAAACATTTCCAGCATCACTAACGGTGGATACTGATTGTGATGTGGTTGTGAGATTTGGTACATCAGTGAGATATACATCTCCCTCAACCCCATCAATCCTAAAAGCAGAAGATCTAATATTAAAACCTTCTGGATCTGCATGGAACTGGTTTCCATAGCAAATTTCATAGTTTGCAAGAGAGTTGTATGCAGGAACCATATTCCTTCTCATTACAACTTTTGTGATATTTGATGTGATGGCAGAATCAACTTTATCAATCTGCGATAAAAGTTTACTATATTTAAATCTTCCACCAAATGAATTAATATCCACTGAATCAGAGTATGACTCAATTGCTGCAGAAATTCTAGAATGCAAATCCTGAGAATTATTGACTCGACCTGGATCGTATGATACAGTTGAATCATACTCAACGTAAAGATACTTCAGATCTAAAAATTCTTGTCTAATACCAGCAACTGTATATTTTTTCAGATCATTTTTGATTGCTTGTTTCGTTATATCAGACAGAAGTTCTCCATTTTTTGGTTTAACTGTAATGAAAACCTTTCCATATTGTGGGGGATCAAGTTCTTCTCCACCATATGCACTCACAGAATCGATATTTGGATATAAAAATGGAATTAGACTTGTATAATCATTCGATGTAACTGCTCTGTACTGCGATGCATAGACCCTTGGAGCGAGGTATTTGATGCTGTCTATAGTTTCTATGTCATCGCCATTTTCAGACGCTTGTAGGGTCGTTAAAACAGATATCCCAGACGTAATTGGTACCTCAGTTCCACCTCTATAGTAAACAAGATTGCCAGAGAAGTTGAAATTCGATGCTCCATTTGCAGATTCACCGTTGGTGACGATATATGATACATCTACAGTGCTTCCATTACTGGGTTTCTTGCCCATAATATTGTCACCAAACAAAATTTGGTACCTTTCATCATCAATTTCTTGAATCAAGAAAAGTCTTGATGATGAATCTACATCAAAAATATTTTTATATGTATAATAAGTCTCAACTGCTGTAGATGTCACAGAAACACGAATTGTGGACGTGTCGATATCTGAATTTGGAAGAATATATTTTGAATCTGGTTGAGAATCGTCAATTGTAAATGACTTTCTCAATAAATTACCTTCGTATATCTCAATATCACTAAAAGAAGCAATTCCATCGGTGTCTGGAGTGACTGTGATATCATCTGGAATCGAAAAGATGTAATTTCCATTGACAACTGACCCCAAAGCAACAAGTCCTGCCTTTAATTTAACTGATCTGGCAGAAGTATTACTTACATCAACGGAAAAACTGATTCTTGCAACGGATGCCTTCTTCGATCTTGGAACATAACCAATGTTTCTCGCCAAAGAAACGACATTTTCACGTAAAGTAGCACTATCAATGAAAGATTCATTCACCGCCATGTTAGTATTGTAGGCGGTGATGTATGAATTATACGCTAAAGTATCAATCAGGACCGAAAAGTTTGATCCCTCAAAGTCAAAATCAGTAAAATTGCTATTGGCCCTCAGATAAGACTTAATCTGAGTCCTTAGATCATTAAAATCTAGATTTGTGAACTGATTGAATGACATTATACCCTAGTCGGTTGTAAGATAAACTCTATATTCTGCGTTGGAAAAGGTAATCCAGTGATATCATACTCAATTCTGATGTACAAATCGTTAGAATCTGGTTGAGAATCAATGTAAACATTGGTCAATTTGATTCTTGGTTCAAAATTATTGAGTAAAGTCGTGATTTCCTCTTCTAAAAATGAAGAAATGTCTGAATTATTCAACTCAAACATTGAATCTTCAATGGATGTACCAAGCAAATCATTAAAAAATCTCTCATTCAGACGAGTTCTCGCCAAATTAATGACAGATTTCTTAATTGCATCCTCATTTCTGAGAATAGTGATATCATTTGTGACAGGATGTCTCGTAAAAGACAAACTAATGTCCCTAAAAGCACGAGAAATTGATACAGCCATCCAAGTTGTTACACTGAATATACTATCTATAATGGTTTTCTACCATTTCTTTCCATATGAGGGTTCAGTTCCATAACTCCAGTCATCATAATCTTCATCATTTCTGATTTTTTCGTGCAATTCAGACTGTTTTTTCAGATCATGAAGTGGTGCATTGTCGTGCATAACTTCTGTCAGCACCCTTTTCTGATTATTTTGCATTGAACCATAATCAGTGATGAGTTTTGCGGTTCCCCACATCTCTCTCATGTAGTTTTGATTTCTATCTACAGGTGATTGTCCCATTTTAGCTCCTGTTTTATGAAAAAACAGAACTTTTAGAGGGGTTGCTATCCCTTATGAGTATTTATTTTATGGGTTCTGGATCAAATTTAAAGTTTCAGTGTCCCAGTGTGAATAATAAGTGGTATTTTGTAGGATTTTTCTGTTTTTCTCTAAATGTTTTTTATTTTGGACCAGCATTAGGTTTGCTTTACCAAAATTTGATTGAATTCCTTGTACAAAACTAGGTTCATCCATACCATCCTCTAGAAATTCATAGTCTGGGTAGAGATGATTGTACTTAATTCTCCATTCACGAAGAACTTCTGAGGTTAAGTATGGTTCCACAATAAAAATTGCGACATCAACTCCTAATATTGGAGAGATGCCGCAAATAGAATGCTCTATAATTTGATATGAAGCAGATTCGGCAAAGGGACAAATCGCAAAACCACTTAATTCTGGTCTTTGAATTGTGATTCTTCGTATCCATTCCCGAATCTCATTTTGCATTTAACCCTTACCTTGACCCCTGTACTTCTTACGGGCACCATTACGGGACGATGCAGCGTACTTTGTGCCACCGCCATCTCCTTGGCGGGTTTTCTTCGGCGGACCAGGACTATAACTAGTCTTCACCAGTCCAACTTTTGATTTAGCCATGATAATACTCCAATAATGTTTTGTTTACGGGTTTTTTGACGGGGCTTAAAATACGGTTTTTTCCAATGCTCCCCAGAAGAACCCAGGAAGAACATCAGAACATAACCAGACATCAAATAATACGAGTCTTCTCATGCCCCACACGAATCTGGGGGTCGCACCAGATCTCATATCCTTTCTCAATCGCATCTAGACAGAACGAGACATCCTCGCCACACATATCCTGAACCTCTCCAGACTCAAACTGTTGCATCTTCGGAGCGAACCAAGGATACTCAAGACTCTCAAAAACTCCATGCTTAATCAGAACCCATCCGAATCCAGTGTAGTCCACAGTGAAAGGCTTGCGACGCTTGCTCATGGTTTCTATGGTTTCATGATTCATCACGCCACCATTCTGACGGAAATCACCTTCTTCCAACCAATGTGCAACGGACGTGGTACGACCGTCTTCGGTACAATACCAACCAGCGGCAATCTCTTTGTCCATTGCAACCAGACGATAAAACTTCTCGGTATCGAAGACAATATCATTATCAATCCACAGTTGATAATCATACTGAAGTTTACCATCCCAAGGAATCTGCTTGGGACCACGGAGAACATTTGCACCAAGACACTTACAACGTGCAAAGTTCACCATGGAACTATAGTCTTGTGAAATTTGAATGCTTGCTCCATTCTGAACGAGATCGAAGCAAAGTTGCACAAATGCCTTCAGGAAAATATAGGAACAACCTCTTCCTGGAAGACAGAATACAACTGACTTACCTCGAATCATTTCTTTTGCTGCTGCCAAATCAAAATCATCTGTATTTGATTTTGAAGGCGCTACGGTTTTTACTGTAAATCCTTTAGCCATGAAAATGAATTAGTAACGAATCTATTATACCACCACAAGTCAATTATTGCAATGGTCATCTTTAGTATTTAGAGACACTTCAATTCTTTCCTCAATGTCCTTGAGAGTCTTTGAACTACCCATAAAAATAAAATTTCTCAACCGTTCTTTGTAATCTTTTACTTTTCTTTCAGGTATTCTCTGAAATACTGTGATTCCATTTACTGAAATATTATAAGTATTCATCTTCTATTTTCTCCAATAAGTAAGTGAGATCTTCTTTGGTTGTTGTATCTCTGATCAACTCAACGTCGTTCTCAATCCGATACTCTAGAGTGTCGATAAGTAATTCTCTTTCGTGGTCTTCTAATTCGAGTTTCATAATATTCATAGGCACTTTTCTTTATATATTATCTGCGAACTTTTGAGACCATTTTTACCCCTGGGAATTTTTTTCCTGGGCGGGAATTGGGGGGTCCTTTAAGGTATGGGAGGTCTTCTGGGGTCCTGGGAAATTTTTATGGGTTTGTGATATCTCAAGCGATTTTGGTTCGTTGTAGGTTAGGGTAGTTAGGCGTTTTTAAACCGCAAGGGCAAAACCCGCACCATAACACGGATCACGGACAACTGCTGTTTGCCCTGATACAGTTGTAACAAAACGAAAGGTATACTTAAGACCACGAAGTTGCACTGCTATTTTACATTTATCACTGTGAGTCTCATGAGGTCAAGTATATTTTAACAAAACGTAATGATAAAGAGTCCATTAAATCTCATCTGAGACGCATAAAATAGTGGTACAATTAACTATCGCTCAGGTGTAATTAAGACGAACACATCGAGTAGACGTATAAAGAACAACGACGAAAGTTCAAGGTTTAAGGATAAAGAATAAAGATACAAAAATGCAAAAAAAGGAAAAAACGGTTTTCTATATTTTGTGTTGGGAGAGTTAGTGTTAGTAACTCTCCCATTGGTTCTTTATACTCCGTGGATGCGCTTCCAGGCGTTCCAAGTAATGCTCTGGACCTGGTAAGGTTTCAGAGTTAGGTTGTAGCGAGCGTTGATGATATCGGTCGCTTGAACATAATCAGCAACGATAATTCTGTACAGTTTCACACCAATACTAGGCACTTGTTTCATAGTAAGACGATCACCGATCCAGATAGAATAGGCGTGACCGTCAACAACAACGGCGTCCTGATTACCCATAATGCAGTGGAAGAACGCAGTGATCTTACGACCGTTGAGTATAGTCGGAATCTCATCCAGTTCTTCACACTCAAGCACCTTAATCGCTTTCTTGAGGTTATTTCCATATGTGCAGACTTTAACGCTTGCAGCAGACTCGGGATCCGCCACATAGGTACGGCAGACATTCTCAGCATCGACTAAGTTACGCTCCCACTTGTTGGTTGGCGACAGGGCAGCGATCACGCCAACAACGGTCTCTAGTTCCAATCCAGTGGCGTCAGCGATGGCGATGGCAGCGCCCCTGGCGGTTTCGTACCAACTTGCATGAGTCTGGCGCTCCCCAGCAGTAGCAAGGGCGAAGACGGCGGCGACGTTCTCAGCGGTCATTGAAGGCGGTTGATTGACTTGAGACAACAATACGGCACCCATCCCACCCCGTCAAGAGCAAACGGTAGCGAGCGATACCGTTTTCCAGATCCGACCCATAACTCCTTCTGATCAATCGGATTCTGTTTTTGGTATCATCCGCTACTCTTTTGCCTTGTGCTCTGCCGCCTGATGCTGTAGGATATGGGGACAATCGAGGGAGGGAACCTTGCTTGCCTGACTGACAATCCGACGAGGTGCGAGGTAGCACTGATGATGCCAAAGGTCGCCACCGCCCCTGCCATAAAATAATAAGATATAAAGAATTGAACAAAACAAACTATAATTATTTCAATTCATTAAATTATATTTACAAGTCCTCTGAGTTATCATACAGTGTAAATTAGGAGTGTATCTATACCTTACTGTACTGTGCCATTCTATCATAAAATCTCAGAGACTTTATGTGGTTTTATGTAT
>Ga0099851_1001419_pt1 | contig 10136 bp, 3 predicted proteins | sample CB_VirMetaG_6_FD_78176 | JGI IMG/M metagenome (GOLD analysis project Ga0099851, IMG submission 78176) | Freshwater to marine saline gradient viral communities from Chesapeake Bay - CB_1508_2 Viral MetaG | ecosystem: Environmental > Aquatic > Marine > Coastal | place: USA: Chesapeake Bay... | reverse complement strand
AGTGTTGGCTCCTGAACCACGATGTAACTGTCTGTGTCACCAGCGTTAAGTGTATCCAGAACAATGTCCTGAGTAACTGTTACACTTGCGTTGATGTAAGAGAATGGTGATGATGTGTTATCTGCATAATTGATAGCAGTTCCAACACCTCCACCTCCTCCACCAGCGATGCTGATGTCAACTGTAGTTCCAGTAACTGCGAATGTATTTCCAGTTCCAATAAAGTTGAGTGTGGTGATACCATAACCAATGTTGGTTCCAGCGGAGTTAATTCCAACACCCTGCTGAGGAAGACCAGTCAGTTGTGAACCATCACCACGATATGATGTTGCGGTAACAATACCAGTGACAACAACACCAGAAGGATTGGTGTCAAATGCTGCTGCATCAACTTCACCAGTCAGATTACCAGTTACGTTACCAGTTACATTGCCAGTTACGTTACCAAAAGCAGTTCCAGAAACATAAATGTCGGTTACGCCAATCGAAACCGCACCTGTTGCAATACCTGTTTGACCAAAGGTGATCTGCTCAACATACAGATCGGTTACTCCAATGGAAACCGTACTCGTTTGTACACCAATGGTCGTCAGACCTGAAATAACGGGACCACCATTATTGTCTCTATTGGTGATAGAATTGACTCTTAAGACTGACATTTGTCTTTCTTCTCCGTTATTTATTTATTTATTGTTGAGTTGGGATTCGAGATGTTCGACTCTCGCAGAGAGTTCCTTCACTGCTTCAATGAGAACACCAACTAAACCATTATAGTTGACAGATTTGGTTCCATTATCTGCTCTTGTGGAGATCAGTTCTGGGAGAATTTCTTCAACCTCTTGTGCGATCACACCAACAGAGGGAACATCTAAGTCTTTCCACTTAAATCTTACACCTCTTATTTGATTGATAACAGCAATTGCATCCTCAATGTTGTGAATTTCTGTCTTCAGATTTACATCAGAGGTGGAGTTGACGTTAGTCGCGGCCAGTGTTCCAGTTGATGCATCATAAGTCAAAGCACTGGCATCAGTTTTAGGTGCTTGGTTGCCCGTTGCTGTAACAGCAAAGATTGGGAAACAAGTTGAATCTGAGGATTCATCTGCCAAAGTGATGTTAGCGGCATTGGTTGCACTGGTTGCTGAAGTCGCATTACCACTCAGTGAGGCAGTGATGGTTCCAGCACTAAAATCACCTGAACCATCTCTCGCAACAATCGTTGAGACAGTGTTGGAACTTGTGGCATTGGATGTGACGGTGAAGGTTGTTGAACCCGATCCATCGTAAGTGTCAGAACCAGAAAGTCCAGTTCCGCTGACAGCCATTGTCAGAGTTCCCAGAGTTCCACCAAGTGAAATTCCAGAGATGGTGCTGTTAGTTAGAGCACCATTGGGAATGTTTGTTAGTGAAGCACCAGAACCACTAAAGATTCCAGCAGTAATCGTATTTGTGCTGTTATCAAATGTGAGACCAGACGAAGTTGCTGAAGTGGTCATTGTCCCACTCACCAGAGTGGTTTGAACCAATCTTTGACTACCACTTCCAGCAGTCAATGTTGAACCAGTGTTGGTGAGGTTTGAACCATCACCAAAATAGTTTGAAGCAGTGATGGTTGTTGCAAAGATGTCATCGACACCGATGGAGTCAACTGCAGTGACAACACCCAGAGTGGTAACACCAGTAACCGACAGAGTGGTCAATCTCAGGTTGGGGTTGAGATCTGGTCTGTTGTTCAACATGAACAAGTCTGTGACCAGAGTCTTACCAGCACCAACCGTAACGGTGGAACCTGGGTCAATTAGCAGTTCTGGTTCTTGAACAACGATGAAGGACGAACCAAGACCAGCGTTTGTGTCATCGAAGGTGATGTTTTCACCAACGACAACTGAACCATCAATGTAAGAGAAAGGAGATGGATTATTGCTTGCGTAATTAATCGCAGTTCCGACACCGCCTCCACCACCTTGGATGCTGATGTCAACAGTTGTTCCGTTAAGAAGGAAAGTGTTACCTATTCCAATGAAATTCAGAGTGGTGACACCATAACCAATGTTGGTTCCACCAGAGTTAATTCCAACACCTTGTTGGGGGAGACCACTCAGTTGTGAACCGTCACCTCTGTAACTTGAAGCAGTTACGATTCCACTGAAATTTGCCTGTCTTGCATAAATGTCACCACCGTTGATGAACAGTGACGTTCTACCACTGCCGACAATATCGAGTTGAAATCTCGGTGATGTGCTATTGATGCCAACTCGCCCAGTGCCAGTGTTCGCTGTAAGGGTTGTTCCCCCGACACCTAAGTGAGTTGTACTTTGATTGGTAACAATACCAACATACAGACCATTGACCGCCGCAATACCTCCATTGACACCCAGTGTCGCAGAAGGAACTGTAGAAGCAATACCAACTTTGCTTGTGCTATCAACAGCATAGATTAGACTGTCGCCTACTTCTAAACCGTTCTTGACAACAAAATTCTTATTTACTGCCACGGTTCACTGTCCCCGTTTAGTTTCTTTAAGCTTATTTAGACAAGTTCTAATGTTATTGAGGACTTGAGAGTTGTGTTTCCTCCAAGGTTTGTCTCAACAATGGTCACAGAACCATCACTGTAACCACTTCCTCCTCCACCACCTGAACCAGAGGTTCCTCCAGATCCGCCACGAGCACCGTTTCCACCATCTCCACCAAAGTTAATTCCAACACCAGCAGTGTTGGAAATGGTGTAACCAGGTTTAAATCCACGAATGATGGCATCACTCTCGGAGATTTCAGTTCCGTCAATGTTGACAAACTTAATCTTAGAAGAACTGTTGTCAGAACAAGCAGAGATTCCTTGGTTGATCCAGTAAGAACCCTTGGAACAGGAGATGGTTTCACCACCACCTGGTGCAGATGCTCTGGAGTCTCCAATCTGAAGATCAATGTCGGAGTTGAACAGAATGGAACCAAACGTTCCATTCAGACCAAGTGTTCCAATAACGGGAGCAGTTCCACCACTTCCAGAACGTCTCCCTTCACCTTGTTCGCCATCAACGTTGGCACCACCACCGTCTCCACCTGCGCCTTCAGTTCCAGCTTCACCACCCTGACCAATGACCAAAATGAGGTTAGAACCACGATAAAGGAAGATGGAGGAATTATTTGAGATTCCAATCAAGGTGTACTCAACATCTTCTTCCAATGTTGTTGTGATGACTGATGTTCCACCTTGTCCACCAACATGAGCGGTGTAAAGAACAACAGTTGAGTCTGTTGATGAATAAACAACAGAACTACCACCAGCAGATGCAGCCATTGTCATCTTGACATTCATGTCCTTCTCAAGAGCATGGAAGGTAAGAATGCTGTAGTCCGAACCCAATGTGTCAGAGTCGATTGTCTGCGGTGCCGTGTCGAGGTCAAGGATTCCCTCAGCATAATTATTGTTCGAATCAAATCCTTCAATCTTAATTCTGTTTCTTGGGTTGACACCAGTGTAATTGACAACACTGGAGTTTGCCTGAACTCTTCCACCATCAGTGTCCACATAAGCAATGGATTGGATGGTTGTGACACCAACAGCATCCTGCTCAATGGTGAGAGTTGTTGTTCCAGATCCACTGATAACTGGATCTGCTTGGTCAGACAGAGTTGATCCATCTCTTGTCCACTCTTGTGTAATTGGTCCGTAAGAACTATCAGACAGAGTTGGAATGGCAATAAACTGTGCAGTTTCATCAACAGCAGCAGTTTGTTCTGTTGGTTGAGTTGTAAAGGAGATGGTTGGGAAGACAGTTACTCCAACAGCATCTGAGTCAAGTGGTGCGTTTGCAGCGTTTCCTGTTTTCCCACTATCATAAGCAGAAGGAGTGTATGTAACTCTCAGGAAAAATTCTCTGGCATTATCATCAGGACTCTGAAGATTGCTTACAGTGAGAGTTGTCGTTCCAGAACCACTGATGTTTGTTCCATCAGATAATGCTGTCTCACCTTCATACCATCGATAATTAATCGTTCCACTTCCTTCTGTGGTAACACCCGTAAAGACTGCTGAGGCAATACCAACAAAGGTGGCAATTCCCGAAAGAGTTGCCGTTGCCGCTGCTGGTTCTTGTGAAAATGAAAGGAGAGGACCATTCAAATCCAGGGTGGTTTTGGTGGTCCTGAAGTTATGAAACGCTAAAGGACTCATGAGAAGTTCTGACCTCCGATAACACCGTAAAGGGTGGTTCCACCATCAAATGTCATGAATGAATAGATGTCCACCTTACTTGCGGTTGTTGTGACCGTTGGTGCAACACCTCCAGGCCAGTAAAGTGGTATGCTCGCACCACCTGCTGTTCTAAAGTCATCAATGTCAACCAAGTATCCAGTAGAATCTTGAGCAACTTGGATTGTGAACGTTGTGGCAGAGGATGATGGAACATTGGTGACAACGAAGTAACCAATAACCTCATCAACGGTGAGAACAAATGTCTGTGCCTTCGACAGGTCAAGAGTTACGAAACCATTGTCACTGGTGATTGCCTTTGGAATCTCATAATAAGTCTTGAGTCTCAGTGCTCCTTCAACATCCAAATCTGCCCTTGGAGTTGCTGTTCCAACGCCAACACCACTTGAATTGACCGTTAGTTTATCTCCACTGGAGTTGACATCCAATGTTGTTGCTGTGATGATTCCAGCGTTGATTGAACCAGAGGAGGAGTCCAATCTGAATCCTGTTGCCGTCGTCACACCTGAGAGAACGGCACCACTGTTGATGGTGACGATTTCCTGGAAGTAAGCGTCGTTGGCAACGTAAAGATCAGTTCCACCTGTTCCTGGAGTTCCAACTGAAAGTTTAAACTCTGTGCTTGGGAACGTGGTTCCGATTCCAACAATCTTATTGTTGATTGGATAAATGGTGCTGATGCCTGCCCAGAGACTGTCGTTCTGGAGGTTAGTCAGACCAGAACCATCACCAGTGAATGCTGTCGCAACGATGACACCTTCGACTCTGACTTTCTCACCATTCGCTGTGGTTCCGATTCCAACTCCGTCTCCATCAATACAGAAGACAGTTGAACCAGATCCAACCTTGAATGAACATTCACCAGGATCATCGGTTGCAACACCGACTTTATCGAAGACAACATTGGTTGTTCCTGTGTCGATTCCAACCGAACCAAATGGGAACCAAGCATTTTCGGAAGTGTAAACCCAACCAAGAATTCCACCACTGGTTGGATTTCCGTGATAAACAACGTCACCTGCATTACCAGCAATAGTTGGAGTTGCAATTCCAACAGTGTACTTTCTGGAAATTGTTCTGTCACCTTGAAGGAACAGTGAAGTTGCTTCAACACCCTCAGAGGAAGTCGATGTCAGTTTCTTCGAGAAGACAACTGGTCCTTCGAACTCAGAAACATTGTCGTTATAAGGACCACCACTGACCTTGATGCTGGTCTTGGTGATAATCTCATCAGTGTTAATCAGGTCAATTTCGGTTTGACTTGACAGTGATGAGTAATCTCCTCCAGTGAAATGTGGGAATGGTGTGTCGATGGTTGACGACTTACCTGTTGATCTGTCAATCTTTCTGTTGCCAATGAAGTAATCACCATTGGCATTATATCCAGAGTAAACATTGGCACCGCCGCCAGATTTAATCGACTGAGCAAGTCTTTCTGCTGTTTCGGTCAACTGAGACCTTTGGAGTTGAGGAAGAGCAGTTGAATAATTACCAGAACCATAACCAGGGTACTCAAAGGTGTGTCCATTAGCAATAATCGAAGATGGTGATCTCAGTTCAATTGGATTGACTCTGATTCTCTTAACAACAGATCCACTGGCATGTGCCACTGAAACAGTTCCGAAAAGACCCCTAAAGACTGCAACTGGGTTTGTACCAACAGTGGTCTTGATTCTCATGATCTCATCATCAACTCTCAAGAAATCACCGACGTTGAAATCATAGTTTGAGAGATTTGAAATTCTGATCTCTGTTGAAGCTGCGGTGAGAGTGTCGGAAAGGGTGGTTGTAATTCCAGCGTAGGCGTCAAGGAATCTTCCGCCGAAGTTCTCATTGATAAAGTTGATTGTTCCATCCTGAGCAGACAGTCCAGGATAATAAGCTCTCTGTGTTCCAGAAACTGCTGGACTCAGAGTTGAAACACCAATGTTGACAACGAAAGTTGAAAGTCCAACATTTTGAGTAACAACGAATGTTCCATTGTAGAGATCACTTGAAGCTCCACCCAGAGTGATTGCGCTGTCAACTCTCAGACCATGTGGTTGAACAGTGGTAACTGTTGCCAAACCAACTGCAGTGTTAACAACAAAGGATGAGATGTCCAGTTTTGGACCAGTCAGTTGAGCATATGCATTTGATGTAACATCAGCGCCGACACCAGTGGTTGAATTGGTGTAAACAGGACTTACAGAAGAAACTTCAATTGCTTCTGCTGTTGAAATTCCGGTGATTCTGTAAAGTTGGTTATAATCAGAATAACTCTCAGATGTCACACCGGCAACACTGATTGTGTCTCCAACGTTATCAGTAATTGTCGCAACAGTTACTGTTGCCGTGGTGAATCCCGTTGTGGTTGCTGTTCCTGTAACATTAAGAACATCACCAACAGCGTAATTGGTACCACCACTCATCAGTTTAATGGCAGTGAGTTCACCAGAAGAGTTGACTGTAATTCTTGCGGTTGCGTTCTTACCAGTTGCTGAGTTGGTCAGGGTTGCGTTGTAAAGGTTCTCAGCAGAACCAGTTCCGTTACCATAAGCAGAACCAGTTGTGGTGATGGTCAGCGAATTGATCGCATTCAGACCATGATCGTGTGAAGTATAAATTGTGTGCGCTGTTCCAGCAGCGGTGGAAACAATGTCTGTAATTCCAACACCAATTCCAAAATCAGAATAAACTTTTTCAATTGCTTGTTTTGTGGTGCTGTTTCTGTGCTCATCAACGACAACCCGACCAAGAAGATTTGCATCGGCATAAGTTCTCGATGCTTTTGGATCTGAAGATGGGTTATCTCTGTCGTTCTGAGGATAAAGTTCACTTACAGGAGATGAGAAGGAGAACTTGGCACTGTCGTTGAAAGGAGAAACAGCAGGTGTGTTAGTCGAATCAAGAATGGTCAGATAATAAACACCATCCTGAACGCCAGTTTCATAAGGAATGATGTTTTGAACATCATAGACATAGAAGTTGTTTGCTGCTGAGATTCTTTGGAACGTCGGCAGAGAAGTTGTTCTCGATGAAGTGTCATTGGAGAATGCACCAGGATCATCATAATCGTTAGTTACGGTGAATTGGTTTGCACTTGCGATACCCGTAACGGTAAAAGTTCCGTTGAAACCAGAATTACCAATCGCAGTTGTGTTATTGGCACTGGTAACATTAACAACCTTAACTTTTGATCCAACAGAAAGATTATGAGGAAGTTCTGTGGTGTATTTCGCTGTATTTGTAGTCCACTCAGCGGCACGGATGAAACTTAAGTTTCTCATTTCTGTCACGTTTGTCATCGTGACAGTGTTTGGATTAAATTGGAGAGCAACTTCAGTATCAGATGCACCAGTTACATCTGAAGACTGTTGAAGAATGTAATCTTTTTGGGGCTCTCTTGCGGAGGTGATTCCGCTTCCAGCAGGAAGAACATAACGAGCACGATAAATTTTATCTGCAAGTGCTCTGGTGTCTGGCTTTCTGGTGAAATAAGTTCTTGGTGTTGCACTACCAAGAGAAGCGGTTCCAAGAGAAACAATTGTTGGATAAAGTGAGTTATCGGTTGCTGCTGTTGCAACGTTGACATACCACTGTCCTTGTGAAGAATCCCACTGAACTGGGTGACCAATGTCACCAACTCTCTTGTCACTCACACGAGACTCAACTCTCAGATTACCACCAAGGTTGTTGATGACCAATTCATTACCGTTAATTGCGTCATTATAAGAAATTGCAACCTGAATCTGATTAGCATTCAGAGCGGAGGTGATTGCATAATAAACTTTATTGCTTTCAAGTCCATCAGGAAGACGAGCATTGTCAGAAAGAATTCTGATCGATTCACCGTTAATAAATTGGTGATCCTCTTGAAGTGTGATTGTGTTGGAGGAAATGCTGTTACCAGTCGAAACGTTGGTTCCAATCTTGACAACCTTGACCGATGAAACCTGATTTGAATCCTTATGCGTATTCGGCATAACGATTCTTGCATAGTAATTGGTGTCACTGATCGTTGTGTTCAGACGATCGTTCTGTTTAGCACCTAAACGATAACCTTGAGTGACAGTCTTTGGTTGTGTAGCCAGAGCAGTTTGTTGATAAAGATAAAGTCTAGATGTTGATCCAACACCGACAGTTGCATCGACATCAATTGCATCAAATTCAAGATTAATGTTTGAAGCAACGTTAAATTCTGGAGGGACAATGTGTGAGATATAACCAATATCGTCTCTTGTGTATGCCTCATCTTTAAAACCTGTTGAGAACAGAGACTGTTGACCAAAGTTGGATTGGGATGCTGATGCAGAGAAAGAACCACCAGTTTCGGTTACATATTGTTGCGAATAACCGATACCAAAACAAGAAACAACCTGAGCAAATGCTTTATTGGTTGCTTTAATGAAGTGGTTGTAATAAGATGGTTTATAAACAGCATCTGGATCACTGCTCAAATTAGAAACAGTTGTTGAATCATCAAATGTTCCAGTAGTTGAGTTATATCTCAGGAAAGCATTGTTGTCATTCTGAAGTCCAATTCCATTGAATTCATTCAAAAGAATTGACTTAAATCCTGTAACCTTAGAACCATCGGCTAAAACACCAGACATACCATAAGAGGACTTCACCGTACTCTGAATAATGTATGGTGAGGCTGATGTTGTTGAATCAACCAACAACTCAACTGCTGTTCCAGCAACTGCAGGTGCGGCATCAGTTGGAGTAGTGGCTGCTTCATACTGGAACACCTTAGTTCCATTAGCATTAGCAGTTGTAACTGCCTCAACAACGAATGTTCCATTGTAAGCGGAGTCACTTACACCACTAACAACAACGTTGGTATCAACGTTGATTCCATCAATTTCATCTGTGAGGGTAACGGTAACCGTGGTTCCTGAAGAAGTGATGGTGCTGATTCCTGCTCTTCCACTAAGAGGAGCAACAATGCGATACTCGTCAACCTTGGTTTGAATGTCAACACCAGAGTCTGGATAATCTGGAGAGATTCCACGACCAGACTTCGAACCATAAAGAAGACCAACCTTCTCATAATACATATCCAGATCAGTTCTGGAGGTGTAGAAGGTCAGGAATGAGTCATCAATGTCGGTTGCATTGACACCATCAGCATATTCAAATGCTGTCAGTTTGTGGTGTGAAAAATTAGGAACAAATGTGGTTGTATCGTAATTCTTATAAACACTCCCATAAGGGTCGCCATCAAGAATGGTGACACCTTCAATATAAGAACCACCAGTCAAACGAAAAACAGCACTCGTTTCAATGTTGCTGTTTGTTGGATCGGGAACGTACTTTGGTCTGATCTTTGTCTTTTTGGGATCAGAACTGACAATCGAAACACCACGGGGAACAATAACACCACCGTAAATGCTGTTCAGTCGTACAAGAGCATTATCGGAGTCGTTAAGATCAAAGTTGGATGCAGTGGTGAGTTCGGGGAAAGAAGATGTTGTTGATCCGTTTCTTTGACGGAAGACTGAACCGTCAGGAATCCAACCAGGTCTATTATCAACAAAATACTCAGCAGGAGTTAGAACAATTGTTGTTTGTGCGAAACGATCATTATCATTTCCGACTTGATAAGAAAATCTTGCTGCCTCAATGAGTGCCCTTTGGATGGAGAGAAAAGGACGAGATGCTGAGTTACCAGTGTTTTCAACACTGTCGGTTGCATCCAAACCATTGGGGTCAACATAAAGAACATTTCCACGAACGTTCTTCAGAAAATTATCCAGACGACTTAATGGCATCTTCTTCGCACGGTGAGTCTATTATGAGTTATTTATCGCATAAAGAAAGACACCCAAGTTGCCCTGGATGCCTTTCCGCACTTCCTTCACACGTATATATTATAACAGTTTTACCAGCGCAAATTCAGAGACTTATCAAACATCATCACATATCTGTGTTTTCT
>Ga0099851_1001418_pt1 | contig 10136 bp, 14 predicted proteins | sample CB_VirMetaG_6_FD_78176 | JGI IMG/M metagenome (GOLD analysis project Ga0099851, IMG submission 78176) | Freshwater to marine saline gradient viral communities from Chesapeake Bay - CB_1508_2 Viral MetaG | ecosystem: Environmental > Aquatic > Marine > Coastal | place: USA: Chesapeake Bay... | reverse complement strand
CAAAAGCGTCAAGAATTCTACAACATTTTGGAGCAACTACTGGAACTACTGGAGAACAACTGCGATGAAGGAACTTACCTGGAAGGAGCGAATATGCTGAAAGACCTTACTACAAAAGCGTCATTCAACACTGAAGTCATCACGATTATTCAAGTATTGCGAAGCACACGCCATTATCAGCAACTGGAGAGGGCGAGACCGAGAGGAGATAGACCCGCAAAAGATGAAGTTACGGCACACAAATACGCCTGTGAAAAATGCGGTAGAACATTTTATCAATACCGAAAGCAAGGACAAAGTGATGAAAGCTTCTACAAAGAGAAGTTGCGTAATCTCAAGATACATCAAGAGCGGAACATTTGTAAGAGCATTCAAGACGAGAGAAGACAAGTAGCAAAAGGTAGTGCGATTGTTTGTTACAACGAAAGAATGAAGAAAATGGTTAAGGCGACTAAGACTATTCAGAAGTGGTACAGAAGTTTGTAAATCAGCAACAACACAAAACAACACAAAAACAAAATTTTTAATCTAAATTACTTATAATGACTGATTACGTAATTTGTATTCCAAGTTATAAAAGAGCAGAAATTTGTAAGAATAAAACCCTTACTATGTTAAAAAATAACAATATTGATAAATCACTTATCTATATTTTTGTTGCCGATAAACAAGAGTATGATATTTACGAAAATATTTTGCCTAAAAATATGTATCAAAAGTTAGTAATAGGTTTATTAGGTATAGTAGAACAGCGTGAATTTATTGAACGATATTTTGAAGAGGGTAAGAAAATTATTTTGTTTGACGATGATGTAGAAGAAATTGATTTATCTATTAGTGAATTGTTTAACAATAATGATTTAGATTATTTTTTCACAAAGGCGTTTGACATCATTAAAAAAGAAAAATGTTTTATCTGGGGAGTTTATCCAGTTTATAATTCTTATTTTAGAATTAATAGAAAAGAATACACTACTAACTTATCTTACATAGTCGGTGGGTTTTATGGAATTATTAATAGACCTAATATGAAAAGTTTAGAGTGTGAAATTAGTAAAGAGTTTGGAGGACAAAAAGAAGACGTAGAACGAAGCATTAAATATTTTATACAAGATGGAAAAATTGTTAGGTTTAACAAAATTGGATATAAAACTAAATATTATGGGAGCGTTGGAGGTTTAGGAACATTTAAGGAGCGGTTAAAACCTATGTTAGAAGCATCACACACATTAGAATATTTTTACCCTGAATATGGTAAAGTTGTTACACGAAAAAATGGAATGACTGAATTTAGACTTAATAAATTAAACTATACACATTAGTAAAATGTTTTTAATTATTATAAGATGAGCGACCCTATGACTACTGGAATAGCCAGTGCTGGAGGTAGTGTATTAGCATATGCCCTTATTTCTTGTTGGAGACGTCATAAAGACCGAACTAAAATAAGAGGAGCATTGTTGCCTATCGGTAAAACCTATGCCGAGAAAAACCTTATTGAAGATAATAACACTATTTTTATTGATTTAGATAGTTGTTTGACAATAACCCCACTTAGAGAAATGGAAAAGTCTAAGGTTAGATTGGAACTATACCCACAAGCGACTGAGAAGGTTAAGAAGTTAAAAGCAGAACAAAAGAACAAGACTATTGTTATCATCAGTAGCAATTACGAACTCTTACAGCATTTAGGATTGAAGAAAAAGCATATTTTATCTTACTTACCCACACAGAAATTCTTTACCGATAATAAAGATTTACCCGCCGACTTAGAAAAATCAAGAATGACTATGGAAATTGAAGTAGCAAGAAAACATAGACGCTATTTTAACTCATTTGACGAATTAAGCAAGTTACTCACCGAAAAATATTGTAAGACAAAACATAAGTAAATTGATTTATTCATCATTTTGTTTGACGATGATTAATTCACAAAACCCATTAGAATATATCTTTTTCATCACTTTGCCGTAAAGTTTATCCTTACAAAACACTTTCATTACAACCTTATCGTCGTCCATTTAGAATTACATTAGAAAAAAATTGATTTAAAATTTGACTTAAATACAATTCTTATCTTACTATAGATTAGGAGACAAGATGCCTAAGGCGAAGATTATTAACTACGCAGTCATTAATGACGAATTATTAAAGAAGGGTTTTAAGCAATCATCTGTAAATACCTACATTTGTAAAATCAAAAGGGTTATGAGGGGACTATTTGAGGATATGGAACCTAAGATTTCAGCGCTTAAAAAGTCACATCAGCAGGTTATTGATTATTTATCAAAAGACGAATACAAGAACTCAAATATCAAAAAAGTCCATCTTATCGCCATATCACATCTGTTTAGCATTTACAACATATCTACTAACGAATTTGATAAGCAGATTAAGGATTGGACTACATTAGCAGATGCCGAAAATGTAGCGAACACTAACGAAGCAGTTAATGAGAAAATAGCGTCTATTGATTTTGAAGCAATTAAAGCGAATATTGAAATTACTACCGACCCTAATGACCGACTTATGATGACATTTTATAGTTATTTGCCCCCACTACGACAGCAAGATTATTGTAACCTTATCACAAGCAATAAACCCATCAAGGACACTAATCACATCAATATGAAGAATAGATTGTTAGTTATTGTTAATCACAAGACCGATAAGATACACGGCGAGAAACTTATTGCCCTACCTGACCCAGTTATTGACGAGATTAAGAGATATATTAAAATCACTAAATCTACTACGCTACTACCATTTTCGTCATCAGCATTTACTAAGAGAATGACACGCCTATTCGGTTGTAGCACAAGCACATTTAGAAAAGCATATGTTAGTCAAAAATCACCCAAGATGAACTCACAAGAATTAGCACATTTAGCATACATTATGGGACATAAAATTTCCACATCAGTTATGGTATATAGGAAGGGTATTGTTTATGGCGAACCCGAACTTAAACCTGACCCCGATACTATGAGCGAAACAAGCGAAGAAACTATAAACGAATAATCATATATATTATAGATGACAACCCCTACGCCCAATGACCCTTTGGATAAATTTGTTTATCCAGACAGCGATAATTGGATGCCTAATATGAAATATCCTAAAATGGATAATATTGGAAAACCCCTGAAAAACCCTGACATCACTAAACGCCCATTTTTTAATTTACCGCAATATTCTAAACCCATTGACATCATTTCTTATCGTCAGTTATTAAGAAATCAATTACTTAATAGTAAAGCAGAAACCTTAGACAGAATTATTGATGACGAAATTGACGCTAACCAAGCAGAATTAGCATATAGAAAACAGATGGAAGAATTAAAGCGGTTAGAGCAACAATTTAGCGATGGGTTATTTTCTTTCTTTGTTAAAGAAGTAAAAGATAAAGCAACATCAGCAATACAGAGTGAATATTTTAATAATGATACTGATTTACAGGCATTTGATGATGAGACAGCATCTATTATTGAGGGCGATAGCACACTTACTCAATTAGGTAATGAACTATTAGAATTACAAAAGGAACAACTAAGAAAAGTTAATACAATAGAACAATCATTAGTGGATTTAGTAGAAGGTAGTAAAACTGATAAAGAACTCACTACACTAAGCGAATTGAATGACACACTTAAACAATTGAAGACACAACTAAAACAACCTACTACTGAAACAATTGACCCTCAAATCACAAGTGAAGAAATACAGCAAAAAGTCAAAAGGAAAAAATTAGTAGTAGTGAAATCACTGGAACAAAAGAAGAATTTAACTGATTTAGCAGAGAAGGTTAGGAGTACAAAAACTATGAAACCTGAAACAAAAGAAAAAGCAGAGTTTTTTAGATATGAATTACAGCAATTAATTGATAGAATTAAAGCGACATCAGCACGAACAGGCGACGATATACCTAAAGAAGCACAGAAAATCATTAAGGAAATTGAAGAAGGTAAATTTGAGAGACCATCAGCAATAGCAAACAGATTGAATGCTTTAGCAGGAATTACCGAAGAATTAGGTTATAGACCTTATGGCGAATTTGGCGAACCCGCCCCACCATTAACTACGGCACCTGAACCAGCAGGTAGAAGATTGATGGGTATGAGAGAAATTAGAGAAGCAGAACAGCGAGGTGAAGGAGCAGGAGGAGCGGTTATTGAATAATTTGATTTTTAGCAACTATATATATATATGTTAAAAATCAAGGAAGAGTTAGCGAATGACCTTATGAATTTATATGAAGGTATTGATGAGGAATATTTAGAAGATTTACACGAAGCATTACAGGATAAAGAGAAATGGAATGATTTTTGTGAAAAACACAACGTCAAACCAATTGAACCAGTAAGAATAGATGACGAAGTAGAGTGTGTAAGCGTTATTAAGTTTAACTCAAAAGAAGAGCAAGATGATTTTTTTATTAAAGAAGGTAAGATTACAGAAGAAGAGCGATAATTATATAATTCTTTGTAATTATATAGAATGTATTGCCGATTGGAACTACACTCACAAAATAGATTAGCGGGGTCATCTTATGCCGAACCAATTTTTAACAATATCAATTTACCTGCCCCTACAAACAATTATGATTTTGTAAAACTCTACGTCCCTACTGCCGTAGTAGGAGCAGATATTTCAGGCGGAGACCCAGGACACATTAACATTAACATTAAGAATAAAGCACCTATGAACCAATCAGAAGGTAGAGGTAGCGGTAGCACTACATCTTATCATATTGCCGTAGTCCCATATCAAATTAAGGAGACAGGTAAAAATTACCTATATTATCATTCAGCAGGACAGCGTGATGGCGATTATCTACTCTACCCTGTAAATGAATTCCAAGATTGTAATTTACAATTGGAAATTACTGATGGAAACCACAATTTAGTAGAAGAACCTAACACACCCTTTGATAACTACACAATTATTTTGGGATTGGATTTATGTAAGAGAGATGATGTTTATTAAGCAAAAATAATTCTATAACTTATTTGTTTAAGTTATAGATGGAAGACCGAAGGACTTTGTTTATTAATAGTAAAGACAGGGTTACAGGGAATTTTAACGATTTTATAGTCCAATCTACAATCACAGACACATTTTTTACATTACAACCTAATGAGCGATTGTTTATTATCCCTGAGAGATTTAGCGTATTGAATGATTTTAACAATGTTAATGGATACAACAATAGTTTTACTTTTATTATAGATAATTTTGTTGGCGGTGAGACCGCTTACACTATTACAGCAGACGTAGGTGTCTATACATCTTACACTTTCCAAATAGAAATACAATCAAAAATTAATGCCTTACTCACAGGACAGAGCATTCCAGTTAGTTTAGTCATAACCTTTGACGATAATGCCGAAAAATATATTTACACATTTACATCTACTAACCCTACTTATTTTGATGATAACGAATTTAAGTTTAGTTTTGATGATATTGAGACATCATTAGCAATTTTTATGGGTTTTAGCGATGGCGAATATATAGCATCATCATCAGCAGGGGACACATCAGTATTTAATAGTTATCAAGCAGTAAATATGGTATTCCAACCTGAGATTAATGTTTATTGTAATTTAGTCAGCAATAACTACGAAACTACTAATGATGGAACTAAAGCATCACAATTACTACTATCAGTAAATCAAGGAGCAAAAGGCGATTTTATCACTTTTGAAAATCCAAGCGGAATATTTAAGAACAATTGTAATTCGCCATTTTCATCAATTCATATCCGCTATTTAGATAACGAACGAAGACCCATTCTATTCCAATCCAATAGTAGATTAAGTCTAACATTCATTAAAATTAAGGAAGAAAACACCGAAAAACGAATGTTGGAAATATTAGAGAAAATGGAAGCAATGAATAGACTTTCACTTTTAACTAAACAATTCAATATTACACGCTAAAAATAAAATAATCGCTCATTTTATAAGACACTATGGAGAGTGAGGGTAGAATGATGCCTAAGGCACTGAAGACTACTATTAAGCGTTTTGGAGGACAGCGTCGCCGTGTAAGACTGACCCTTTCATCAGGTAGCACATCAGTAACACCTAACGATATTTTGCGTATCCGTCTGCCTCGCGGACTTGTAGATTTATCCACTTTCGGTTTCACCGCTAAGGTTGGCGGAGTTAGCGGTAATAAGATTATGGGCGGACACACACTTATCCGCCGTATGGGTATGACTATTGGCGGAGTGAATGTAAATTTCGCCAATAACAATTGGAACCACACCGCTCACGCTATGAATTTAGCATCTAACGGACTGGAGTTTGATAAGGGTAACCTTATGAGCGGTATGTATCCACTGGACGCTGCTGCCCTGAACGACCGCATTGAGTTTAACTATTTCCCACTTTCCCCTATGGGTATGGGTTTGCTTTGGACTGAGGCAACTGGCGAGTGCGAGGTAGATATTGCCTTTGATGGTAGCGAACCCCTTATCGTGCCTGTTGGCGGAGATGCTACTGAGACTTGGAGTTTGAGCGAGATTTTTGCCTACGTTGATGTTATTGACCTTGAGGACGATGCCTACCCTAAGGCAGTAGCATCAGCACTCGCACGGGGACAGGCATACAATAAGTCTGTTGAGTTGGCGACCGCCGTTATTCAGGATAACACCGCTACTAACTCTGTAAATGTATCTACAGGTTGCCTTGATAAGGTTTTAGTTGCCCCTAAGTTATCTACCTACACTACACGGCAGGTACAGGATAGTCAGCAGGTTTATAACGATTACCTTGACTTCCAGTCAGGTATTACTGATATGAGCGGAGGTAACGCAGAGGGTTTCTACGTCCAAATCGGCGGGGTATCATTCCCACAATACGGACACGGGCAGAACTTTGCGGAACTCGCCCAAATCACTCGCTCTTGCTACGGAGCATCACCTTATAACTACAATAAGTTGTTTATTGAGGCACCCGATGCCTCTGGGTCTCTACTGACTAACGAAGTAGCACTCACCTACGATAAGGACAGATTTTTCACCAATAACGCCGTATGCCTTTTCCCAGTAGGCGCATTCCACGAGGACGGCAGTGAGGGTGGTATTGACCTTTCATCAGGTAGCGCCGTCATTCAGGTATTCACACAGGGTTCCACTTTAATAGCACGAAAGGTATTGATTGCCGGTATCCATAAGTCACGCGTATCCGTGAGAGCAGGACAGGTAGTATCATTCCAGACATAAAAAAATTAATTAATAATAAATGGATAATTCAGTTATTATTAATGTTACACTGGACGACATTATTAAGCGTAAGCGTAGCGAGATTTTAAGAAAAAATACTCGTAATATTGCGAAGGCGTTTCACATTTTATTAGATGATAAACTCTATAAGACATTTAATAGTAGTTATCACCGAAGGGAACATTTAAAAACTAAGAAGTTTAAGAAAATAGCAGAAGGACATAAGGTATCACTCATATATTTAAAGCAAATACATTATAATAATATTCCACTATTTTATAGTAATGCCTGTTGATAAGAAATATTTGACGCCACAGCAAATTCCACTATGGAGTTATGACCCACCAGCGTCATTCGCTATCCCTGATAAATTCCACTCTAATATTGTTACAGGTAGAACATTCCCTACCGACCCACTACTGAGAGATATGTTATCACCATTTAAAGTAAAACCTCGCCCATTTGTTGAGCGGGGCGTAGTTAATTAAGTTGGGATTTTATCTTTTTCGCCAATTCAGGATTTTTAATGTATAGTTTCGCTAAGCGTTTCCAGTAGTCATCGGGCTCTATCTTACCGAATAGATTTACCCAATATCGTATTTGTTGTTTTTCTACATATGCCCTATGTAGAGTTTCATTTTCTTTTATATTTGAATACCAGTTTTTAAATTTATCCTTATTACGCTGGCGTTTTTCGTCGTCGGTTTTGTTCTTATGTAAATCATTAAGATATGATGATAACTCACTCATTTTATCATTATATAGAGATAATAAATCGGTTTTTAACGCCAAAATTAATAAATATCATCTAAAAAATCAAAAATTAAGCGTTTTTTCCTTAATTATAGGTTGAAATCCATTCATAGGAATATTTTTTACCAGTTTTTTACGGGCGATTTTCGGGAATGGGTTGAAATTTTTTTCAATATTTTTTAATAAATTAATTACTTAATTCAAGTTGTTTGACGTTGATTAATAAAATAAAATGTTTAGGATTATTATAAAATGGAAGACAGCAGACCCAAAAAGGTAAAGCAAAACATTAGTGATGAAGAGAGAGAAAGGCGAAGACAGAGAATGTTGGAATTGAGAAAAAAGTTAGCAGAAGCAAAAGAAGAAAATAAGCAAGAAAAGGTTACACTTACCAAGAAGACTAAGAAGAAGTCAGTAGAAAAGAAGCGACCTGAACCAGTAAAGGAAGAGAGTGAAAGTGAGGTTAGTAGTGATAGTGATGTTAGCGATGATGAACCTTATGTACCACCAGTAAAACCAATTAAGAGAAAACCAAAAGCAGATACCAAGCATTTGAAGAAGAAGATTAGTGTAAAATATTATGGAAAGGTTAGTAAAGAAGAAGTTGATAACGATAATAGACTATTAGAACAATTACATAATAATGATAATGAGTTGAAGCAAAAGAAGAAAATTATAAAGTCTAACGTCAAACAAAAGACCACTGAACCTACTGAACCTACTGAAACTACTGAACCAGTTAAGCAAGAGGAGAGCAAGGTAGATAGAGCGATGCGAGAATTGTTTGGAGGTTGAACCACGCCACGCTGACCGCCCCCCGCTAGTCGCCCACTCTTTTCCCCCTACCCTTTCCCCTGAAAAATTATGTTATCTTTTACTATTTTTAATTATCTAAAACTTTTAGTTTTAGTTATTGTTAATTTATCTTATTCAAAATATAATCGTATAATTTTCGTAAAATAGAAAGTGTTTAGAAATTTTTTTTTTAGTATAGCATTTTTTATTTTTTATTGTTTTAAAAAAAACAATACCCTTTTAATTTTTAAAAGGTGTGATACTTTGAAAATCTATAAAATTATAACTCATTTTTTTTGGGAACAGAAATATTAACATTAACAATTTAAAGATAAAAGGATATTTACGAAAAAAGATGGCGAGACCTAAGTTGTATAACACAGAGGAGGAGCGGAGAAAAGCGAGGCGTGAAGCAGTAAAAAGATGTAATGATAAGAAAAAGGTAGAAAAATCACCTGAACCTAATATTGAACCACAGGAGAGATTTAAAGTAGGAAGACCTAAGAAATATGAAACCGAAGAAGAGCGTAAAGAAGCACAAAAGATTTATAGTAAGAAATATAAACAAAATAATGAAGCAAAAATTAGAATTATGAAGAAAAGATACTACCAAAAGAACAGAGAAATCATTTTGAATAGAAGTAAAGAATACAATACGAATAAGAAAATAACAGGAGAAATTAATATGAAGACGCCTACTAACCTTACTGAAATGATTAATTATCTAAATTCTATATGGAGTAAAAAGTCAAGTGTAGAACAGGTATTTTTTGAAGATATAGACGAACGAGACGCTGTAATGGAAGATTATGATGGATTAAAAGAAGATTATAGTTTGACATTTTCTAAACGAGATTTTCTACAAGCATATTTACAATTATCATTTATTAAGTCGCAATTATTTAACACTAAACAGAAAGAGAAAGAATTTAATAGTTTTTTTACAGATGACCTAATAACAGAACATACATTAGTCTATTATTTTGTTTGGACTACATTAAGAGGCGTTTGTAATTATGATGGAATTATGAATGGATTGGCGAAATAAAAAAGCGACCCTATTTAATTTTTAATGGATATTAAAATGGATAGTTAAAATTAAAAAAGCGACCCTATTTAATTTTAAATGACTATTAAAATAATAAGCGGATTGAAATAACTTAAAGGTAAAAAATATTGAATAGTATATAAAAAGGTATGAGCGACAGCGATATGTATATTGACGAGGAGACATTGGAGATTGCTAAGCAATTGGCGGAAAAGAAGCGTTTGAAGAAAGAGCGTGAGGAAGAAAAATTAATAAAAAAGCAAGAGCAGAATGAAAAGAGAAAGCAGAAGAAGCAGAAGGAGAAGATTT
>Ga0099851_1001413_pt1 | contig 10154 bp, 10 predicted proteins | sample CB_VirMetaG_6_FD_78176 | JGI IMG/M metagenome (GOLD analysis project Ga0099851, IMG submission 78176) | Freshwater to marine saline gradient viral communities from Chesapeake Bay - CB_1508_2 Viral MetaG | ecosystem: Environmental > Aquatic > Marine > Coastal | place: USA: Chesapeake Bay... | reverse complement strand
TCCGCTGACATCTTTATTTTTTTCAAACTGTTGATTTTCATCCGACCCTTCTTCTTTTGGCTCAACCACTACAAGTTTCTTGTTAAATGCAATATTTGGAGAGCATGGAGACTGGATTGCACATAGTGCCAAGCCAGCGAGGGAGACTGTTGGCGGTATTTCGTAGATGCTTGTATCTGGATCGTATTTGAAATCTTTCTTGTCGTCAGGAAGATAAGATAAGTCGTCCTGGTCATACAGTGCTTCATGCGTCCAGTCTGACCAAATTTTATTTTCAGTGGTGGAATCGCCGTATTGCGTCTCTCTTTCACCCCAGCTTCCATCAACAATCTTCCACATGACTCATTCCTGGTCATCTGCATGTGGATACATGACACTAATATCGCAAGATACGGAATTCTCGTGCATTGGCTCAGAAAATGACATTGTAGTCACAACCGTTCCGAGATGCCTTGACGCTGCTGTCGAGCCGGGGGGTGCATTTCCAGATCCAGGAGTGTCCAGGATTCCAAGTTTTGTATTTGCAATATTGATCATTTTACCCAGAAGGTATCTTTTGGAAACATTCTTTGCTGCAGTCAGACTTAGTGAGATTCTGCCCGTTGGAATGATTGCATCTGTATTGCCTCCAAAGCCTGTAGATTGCGTCACTGTCCAGGAGCCAGTGAAATTGGTAACAGGGAATGGTGCCTGTATGAACATTTCCCTGTCTATAATCGAGAAAGAAAGTGATCTACCGTCCTCTGATTCACTATAGTTTATAGATTGCCTCTTGTAGCCTTTTGTCAATGGCGGCATGACAACATATCTGGCAAAATGAGGATTAATATTTCGATTCAGAAGCTCTATTTTCCCGTTGAACGTTCTAGTTTGCAGCCAAGTGTTTCCGTCAATATTATCTTGAACATACCATCTTAAGCTCATGACGGGGCTTGAAGCTACCCTATTGTAAGAAGCCGTGCTTCCACCTCCAATGTCTTCACACGGAACATAAGTGTATTCGACTTCAAACTGAACCCGAGCAGAAGACTCTCCATACAGTTTTATGACATTGGCGACTATTTTCCCGCCCTCTTTTATTGAGGGATACCAGTCATCTACTGTTATTGCAACACCTCCAGCAAATCTTGCAGCAGTGCTTGCAACCTGAATTCTATTATTATAATCCTCTATAGGCCAAGATGAAAAAGAAACTTGGTCGTCAATAAAAAAGGCAAATGGTTTTCTTGTTCCATTTATTTTTTCAAGTATTTCTCCCATATCATACTGTGAATACACGGCTGTTCCTGACGATGTTGTATTCATCTTCCCGGTGCCGTGAACATACTGCTTGGCAATAAGACCGCTAAACCTGATTTTCACAGTAGTGGCCACATGGTCAATGCCTGTAGCATCCATGACAAGCTCTTGGTCAATTGCTTGAGTGAAGCACTGAGTCACCCAAACCCCATTGATGTATGCCATTGTGCCGTAATTGTCTGCAGGCATTTCAAGCTCCGTTAGCCCATGTCATTGAGACCAGATAGACCGCCATTGGGGTCCACTGGAGAATTATACGATCCGCCCATTGTTCCGTCTTCTCTGGTTCCGTTACTTGTCTGCGTGTCCCAGCTTCCAATATTGCTCTTGCTCATTGTTCCGGCACCACTGAATTCATTCCTCATGATCTGAAGAGAGGCTGCCAGCGGCTGTGTTGCATTTTTTTGCTCATCAGCCTTCAGGAATCCGAATGTTACGGCATCCTTCATTGACTCAAAAGATCCTTCACCAAGGAACCAGTCAGTCAGAGACTGGAGCGACTTGCTTAGAATTGATGCAACATTAAGCAAGCCATTTACGTAGGCGACAATTTTAGTCATTGTTTCTAAGATATTGGCAAGTAGGACTTGTGCAATATTTGTCACCCCATCAGTAATTGGCTGCATTGCATCTTTTAGTTCATTCAAGCTTTGGGTCATTTGCCTGGAAGAAGCTCCTGTGGACTGGGCTGATTGTATATTTCTTTTTACTTCTCCCATCTTGAATTCAGCAGAAGCAAGAGCCATCTGTGCAGAGAACGGAGCCAGTTTTTCATTCGCAGCAACAAGTGACTCTCCCAGTTTCTGAAACTTGATTGGAAGAGTTGCAACTGTTGCTGCAAGCTTTGCCCAGTTGGCAGGGTTGATTGGGTTCTTGGCAATGTCTTTGAAATTCTTGGCAATCTCTCCGGCTGATTCTGCAAACTGGCTACCCACTGCAGATCCAGCTTGACTCCCGGTAAGATCTCCAGCTTTGCCAAGCATTTTACCGCCCATGGCACCCGCACCGAATGCCAAAGAACCTGCCGAGGCACCTACCATGGCTGGAACCGTGATAGGAGAAAGGGCGGCTTTAGCAGCTCTTCTTCCGGCTCCCTTAATCAAGCCGCCTCCTAGCTTTGCACCGCCTGTCGCTATGCTCCCAGCACCTCTAACGCCAGCGGCTACAGCCTTCTGCGTCAATTGATTCTCTACACTGGCAGCAACTCCGCTTCCAAGAAAACTTTGTGCTGTCTTTCCAGTCCTTGTTCCTGGATCAAAAAAGCCAGAAAGTGTCGAACGGATTGGCGATGCTGATGGGTCTAATCCAGAAGCCCTGCCACCCTCGGCAGCACGCTGTTTGGTTTTTTCAAAAGCCATGCTGCCGAACTCTTTGGCGAGATCCTTCTTTGACATCTGGCCGAAATCACCAGATTTGAGCGTCTTAAAGAATTCGTGACCATCCTTGCCCAGTACTCCCTTACTGGCCTTTGCACCGAGGCTTCTCAGTTTTTGATTCCCAGCAACTGACTTAAGCATGGGGCCGAGCTTACTGGCCAGCTGTGCAAATGCCATTATTGGCTCCTATTTTTCATCTTAAGGTAGTCGCTATAGGCCTTCTGGGAACGCTGGGGGTCAGAGTAGATAGAGTCAAACCACTCCTTCCCCATCGAACCGTTAATTGCAGACTCTGCCATGATGTGCTGGAAAGCTTTTAGATACCTGATCCTGCTTCGCTGGATTGCGATTCCAAGTCTTTCTCCGTCGGAGATTCCTCCTGGGCCTGAAAAGAATCCCAGGCCAACATCTGCAACAATGTCAGCCATCCATGCTGTTTTTTTTTAGCTTCTTCAATGAACTCGATGAAAGCATACATGACCTGTACGCACTGCCCACTGCTTAGACTTTCTTCATCAAGCTCCAAAGCAGATCGGATAAGACCAAGTGCCTTATCTGTCGCAGCTCTTCTCTCTTCCTGGCTTAGTGAATCTGACTCGGCGTCTTCAAGATATACAGTAATGTCTTCTTCAAGATAGAGCTTTTTGTATACAGGCCAAGGGTCTACAGAATGAACTTTACCATTGATTTCAAATTCAAAATTCTCATTCTCAATCTTATACATCACTTTCTCCCTGTGATTAAAAATTAAGGCAATACAGAAGGAGGAGGACCTAGAGGCTGCGACGTTAAGTGGCCGTGAGAAGCAATTTGCGTTGGCGATCCAGCACCATTGCTAAATGTGTCTGTGCACCTAAACCTTACAGGAATGTAAGATGCTTTCGTCCCCCACTCCCAGTCAAAACCATCCGGAATAGCCCTCCAGAAGCAAACATACTTCGTGGTCACTGCTGCAGGCCCGCCTGGGTTCCTGTCTACCTGTGACCAAAGTAAAAGATTGTACGCACCTCCTGAGTCCAAAACGGGCTGATTCCCAGGCGATATTCGTCCAAAGCCATAAATACCCATTGATGGATATCCTGTAGAAATGCCAAAGTTTGGCAAATCATCATCCAATATGCCCTTGGTTGGAGTGCTCTGCTTTGCAATGTCAAGCTCTACGGAAACCTCTGAACCAAGAAATATCTTTTCTGCAGGAAATGAGCTTGACTGATGCGTGTCTGATGTTATGCTTTCAAACTGAGGAGAACCGGAGATCCTTATGGACCCCCGATTTATTCCTAGAGCAACCCAAGTATCATTAGGTCCAACGGCATCATCATTGCTATTATCATACCTGATATAAGCAATAGTTCCCGGTGCATTCCAGAAATAATATGCCACTGAAGCCTCCCGTGCATGACGCAGTTACGCAAAAGATTTTGTGTACAAGATTCCGTCAGAGCTTACTCCAGATACGGAAGGACCTGCAACTGCCTCAAGTTCGATATCATAGCTCATATATCGAGTGCCAACATTTTGTGCACCGCCGCTTCGTGCAAATGCGTATGGGAACTGAATGAGCATGTTGTTATTGACGCCGTCTGGGCCTGCTGCATTTCCAGTGGCATCAAGGGTCAGAACACCCATGTAGCCATCTTGTCGCATGAACTCTCCAAAAATCATGTGAGACCCAACATCGTCCAATGCTGATTGAGCGTGAGAAGGAGAACCCCAGGCAACACCGTCAAGAATCTTCTCCAGCATAGGATCTGGAATTCCTGCTGTTGTGTTAATTTTTGTCAGGCTAAGGCTGATATTCGCAGTTGCTCCCATGAACTGCATGTCAGCAGCAACTCCGTCAGGACCACCCCAATCATCAGATTCTACATCCGCAAATCTAGGTGTCACGGTGAACATAATTGCCTCCCGGTTAATGCCGAGAGTCACTTGAGTGCCTAGAGTCCCTGCACCGTTCCGTGGTGTCCACTTTACGATGCACGGTCCAGCAGCATAATGAGTCAAAGCCATCTAAGTGCTCCTGTTAGCTGTATGTGCTTGGGTTGCGTCGAATGTAAAACCGACCCACAGGTATTTGAGACCACATGGTACTTTTGGTGTCATTGGTAATTCCAGTAGCCTTGGGCAAGCCTGCTTTCGATGCAGTGTCAAAATTGAGTATGTGAACGCCAGTTCTTAGCTTCTCAAGTGCATCTTTGTAATCACCTTCGGCCTGCCGTCTCGAAGATTCATTAGAGTCATTCCACGGCTTGCGTTGATAGAGATACCAGAATGCAATTTGGCACACGATAGTCTTTAGGAACTCAAAGGATTCTTCATCATAAAGCTCGCTAGAAGCATTTCCTAAGCCTGAGATTTGTTCCTCAGTATATCTATCTGCCTGACGCAATGCGGCTTTAGCCGAGCCTGTTGCTGACTTGAGTGCCGATTGTATGATTGTATTGCTTGCGAAGTCTGCCTGCAGGACACGGTCGCCTTGGTCCCCGGCAAGATCTCCGATGAGCCCAGGAGAGTATCTGAGAGCAAGGTCGTTATGATCTGCAATTAAAGCCATGCTGTTCTCCTGAGAAAGTCATGAAAGAAGGGACCGCCGAAGCGGCCCCTCCACATCACTAGGGAGAGGAGTGATGCCTGCACCCTAATTGCCATACTAGATGGCATTATAGATAATCATTCCGGAAACCGGAGCGACTTGTTGAACATCAAAGTGATCGATAATCCGACCAACGTGACGCTTGTGATCATTGTCGTGCTTTTGCTCAACGATCATTTCATCCTTTAGGAATAGCTGCCAAGTGCTAAAGCTTCGAGCACCTTCAACGCCTTCCAATCCGCCAACTCGGCTAACTACCAAGATAGTTCCATCAGCCAATACGTAAGAAGGAGATGCGGTTGCACCTTTCTTGCTTGTGATTTTGACGGTGTCTTCAACGACAATGTTGTAGCCGTAAAGCGTTCGCGGAAGACCATAGTTCAAGCCAGGAACGGTCAACTTCGACCCTTCAATAGCCTGCCACGAGTTGACGTTCTGCTTGACAAAGTCACGGATTTCCTGAGTGTTGCTCAACTCATTTGCAGTATTGGGGTTCATGACGAACTGAATGTCGCCAGGAGAAACTGCAGAGAGAGTGCTCTTGACAATATTAATTGCACAGTAGTCAAGAGTCTTCTTGATGTACAAGTTGGTAGCACCGGAAGCACTCAAGAGTGCACCGCCAGATGGCGAGCCTGCGTTGGTAACATCCACTTCCTGCGAAGCAGTGTAATTGGCTAGATCAGATGCGGCGGAAACGACGATATTTGTTCGTCGAGTCATGACACGCTGTGCAGTGATTCGAGCCTGCTGTGCCAGCAAGTCCCAGGATGCTTGTTCTGCTGCAATCTCGCCAACCTCAAACCCATCGAGGTAGCGTTTGCAGACATAAGGCTCAAAGCTGAACGATTCGTTCTTTCCGGTTTGACGTGGTGCGTCGGTTCCGTCTGCCCACAGTGCATCTGCACCATCTGCTGTAAGAAGCCGTCCAGCCTGTTCAATGGTCATTCGGGTATAGAAACCCTTATTGACCGACACTGGAACATATTGTGCATACTGTGCCAGAGGGAATTTGTCAACATTCCGTGAGAAGTCAACGACCATATTCTGGGTTGCTTCCGTAGACGGAATGAAGGTATTGAACTGTCCTGGAAAAACAGGAGTTGCCATAGCTTATTATCTCCAATTGTGAATCGAATATTTTGTTTAATCAGAATACTAAGCGTGCATTCTGACGTTTTGAATTTGAACTCGAATAAGTTCACCTGCAGCACCAGCAGCCTCGAGGGCAATCGCCCCAGCCATCTCGCCAGCACCAGCAGCCGTGATACCGCGACCATTAGCATCTGACTCCAGTAGTGCACCAGCAGCAACAGCCGCACCAGCTTCGAGTAGGCAGCTGTCGCCAACTTTATAGTAGCTGACAGTATCACCGAGTTCGGCATGATTCACACTGGCCAGCCCATCAGCCGGAGCTGATTTTGTACTATCATGCGAAACTCCGAGGTATGGTGCAGTGGCAGCTGCAGCTTGGCTAACCTCGTAATCGCCAGAGATAACAATGAACCGGCTTGGAAGGATGTTTCCACCGGCTTTCAAAGAAAACGAATCGCTCATTTAAGAGTTCTCCAAAATTAGGTAAAAAGTTTTTGGTCTTCTACTAGACCGATGGGTATTCCGATGAGTCGTTGGAGACCATCCATTCGAGGACTTCCCTAAAGCTCTTGCTTCTATCTTTTAGGACCACCTCCTTCGCAGATCGAGCGTATTTTTCCGACAGGTTTTCTCCATTGCTGACCTTCAGCTCAGGCGAAGCTTCCACTGGGATGATTGGCCCGATTGGAGCCCGTCGATACATTTCAGGAATTCGCTCTCCAACGTGCTCGCTGTATTGCTCCTCAGTTAAAGTCATACAATACTTAACCTCTCTCTCAACATCGACGACATATCCGTCAGATGCAAGAGCACTAATTTCTTTTTCGATTTTGCTGTAGCGTTCAGCAGTTCTGGCCTCAGCCACGTCGCACTTAAGCTCAGTGATCTCGTCCATGGCACGACCGTAACGTTCATTCAGTTCTGAATAACGTTCTTGACTTTCTCGCTCTAGTGCTGCATACTTTTCAGCATGTTCTCGTTCAAGAGCTGAATATCGCTCACTTGCCTCTCTTTCAAGTGCAGCATACTTTTCAGCCGCCTCCTCAGCCTCTCGTTCATAACGCTCAGAAGAAGCTTCCTCTGACGCTTCTTGAGCATAGGATTCTTTACCTCCACATGCGTTTTTGACGGATTGGTATTTTTCATAATCCTCACCAGAACACTTCTTGCATTCGCCGTATGACTCAAGAGCATTCTTGTCAGATTCATCAAGGCTTTGCATGTAGCCAGCCATCGCTTCATAGTCTTCGCCATACTTTTCCTTCATTCCAGACATGAGACGCTTGCCAAGCTCCATCGCGTGCTTGTCTTTGCACATACACTTCTCGCTGTCTTCATCCTCAGCCATCCCATTCTTTTCTTTTGAGTCGTCGTCTGGAACTTTGTCCTTCTTGTCTTTTTTGATTTCAGCAATTAAATGATCAAGTGAATTATCTTCTTCAGAGTCAGAATCTTCCTTCTGCTCAATTACTTTTTCTTCTTCCTCTTCAGCGTTCTGTTCTCCACCTCCGCCCATCATGCCTGCAACTGCTGGCAGGGCCTGGAGTGCTGCTCCGGCCAACGGGGCTAGGTAGTCCTCTTTTGAGTCCTTTGCATCTGCCTTGGCATTTCTGTCCTTTTCCTCTTCTTCATCCTCTTCTTCATCCTCTTGTTCTTCCGTCGCAGAGTTCTCTACGCCTGCACCCTCTTCAACGATTGATGAAATGTCCTCAAGAGACTCTTCTGCATTCTCAGGGCCAATGCCTTCAACTTCCTCTTCAGTTTTTAGCTCGTCTTGCATCTTCGGCTCCTCAGACTTGCTAACCATCTCTTGCTGGATCATGTCCTGGATGGTTGGTTTAAGTGCTTCAATGATTTGACCAATAGAGTCCTTTGATAGCTGCATTTCATTGCTGGCTTGGCTTTCGTAAGAATCCATTTTATATTTGTCCTGTGTATTTTTCTCGGAAGTGCTTTTCTTGTGAGAGGAAGGCAATAAATCATTGTCCTGTACATAATCAGGATTAGAAGGTTTGCCGCTCTTTAACAATTTAATGAACGCATTAACACGAGCCATCGCCCATCCGTCCCTGCTGACATTAGGATGGTGGCTTGTTGAATATGCCCCAGCACCTCTACGCCACACGGACTTGAGCATCCCCACAGTGGCACCAGGAGTTTCTTCAGAGAGCTTGCTAAGCTTTTTTTCTACTGAGTCTGAAAGCTTAATTCTCTTGTTTGGTTTTTTTGCACTGCCAGGGGCATTCTTGTCAGAGCCCTTGACTTGATCCTTTTTGGGTGCAGGAGTCCTTCGTGGATCGTTTTTGGGAGGCTTATCATAATCCTCTTTTTTCAAAGACCCAGATGGGATTGAAGTATTCGATCCGCCAGGATAGACAGGCATTGCATAATGCTCACTCTCATCCCCGTCTCCCGAACGGGAGTAAATCAAGCCTAAATCCCTTTTTGGAGTTTCAGCACCCAAGACAGCGATGGGGTCAAAAAAACGATCTTCAGGATTCTTCCCCTTCCAGATCTCAACCGATCTCCGGGGATGACGGAGGAAGTATTTTAGTTCATCAGCGAATACTTTGAACTTTGAAAAAATACAGCCGCGAGTATCAGATCGACCAAAGTCCTCAACTCGAAAATCCTCAGCCCACCCAATGACAGGTGGCATTTTGTGAGGGTCTTTATCTTCTGGAGTATGCCATCCTACGATAGGACATTTGTCACCAGTGTCTACTGTTCGCAGATTGCAATTAGATGCAATCTTTGCGAGCAATGCACGGTCGTAAATTGTTCCGTCCCGCCCCTCATGCTCATCAAAAACAGGAACAGAAGGAAAGACTGCATACACCTCCCCGTTTGAATCCTGCTCATAGTAGTAATCTGCACCTGCAGGAGCAACCGGGAGCGTACTAGCCTCCGGAACTGGAATGTGATCGGGTATCATAAAAAACCTCCAGCCCCCGAAATATCATGACATACTTTAGTCATGTTCACATTATACCACAAACAGGGGGTTTTGTCAAGATAATTCTAGGAAATTATTTCAAAATTTAGCCTTAAATTTTTTGTTTGACCAAGGCTCGTTGTAAAGTCAATATCAATATAGGTTACAGGCTGCTGTGATGTTGCTATGTGGGTCCATTTAATATAGCTATTTGCCTTCATGTTTCTATTTGTCCTCCCGTAGCTAAGATCAGTCAAGCCTATCTCTCCAGGGCTTGTGACTGAAAGTCCAGGGCCGCCAATAACGGAAACAGATGTCAATGATTCCCCGCTAATCAAATGGCGTGTCAAGTCCAGTGCGGAAGGCTCAACATCGCCAATTGAAATAAGCTTTTTATTATTATTAATGCTTACAGGCATGTTTTATCTCCTGTCAGACCATTCATAGTGTAATCCTTCTCCCTGCCATTCGTTAAATAGATTTGAGTCAGACCACTCATAAAAAAATGTAGGCCTGCCAGCTACATCCCCACCGCCAAACCAACCGAAGACCCATTCAAATACCCACATATCAATCACCAACTCCTACGACTGGATCAGCAGTTGCGTCTAACGTCAACGTCTTGGTCACATGTGTCGTGTCTCCATCACTTCGTTTGATCGTCCATGTCGTACCCGAACGGACTGATTCTAGAATACACAACACAATCGTTCCCAACGTATGCTCATTCAGCCCCACCTCAACATTACTAACATTTCTACTCAGAATCGCATCAGCAATATCTGAGTCAGGTGTCGTATGATCTGGAACGATAATAAACTCGTCCGCAGCACTCGGAGCCGCAGTCAACGGATCT
>Ga0099851_1001409_pt1 | contig 10160 bp, 16 predicted proteins | sample CB_VirMetaG_6_FD_78176 | JGI IMG/M metagenome (GOLD analysis project Ga0099851, IMG submission 78176) | Freshwater to marine saline gradient viral communities from Chesapeake Bay - CB_1508_2 Viral MetaG | ecosystem: Environmental > Aquatic > Marine > Coastal | place: USA: Chesapeake Bay... | reverse complement strand
ACTTTGATATACTTTGAACCAACTTCAAAACCGACCGACTGTTGAAATTCTTCGGTCATACGGATGCGAATCTCGGTGGGCGATTGTCCCATCCACCGTGCATAGTCTTTGCGAATATAATCCAGATAATCATTCAGTCCGTCAATCATTATACACTCTCCTTCATCACAATTCGGTCAAATCCATATCGTGCAACCACATGCATACAATCTGTATCCAGGTCATGGATAATGTCGCCAACCGAGACACTACGCCTTGGTTGCACACTTTTCATCCAACCACCACGATGACCCCGTGGGAACTGGCCATTCCCAATCGAGAACACTTCACTAAGACTATCCGCTTGCCCTGTAGCAACAAGTTCATATTCATCACTAATCTCTTTAATCTCAGAGGGAGAAAGAAAGTAGAGGTCACGAATCTTGGTAGAGGTTTCAGGGAGTTGATATAGTGCGAAATTCATCATTGCGTTACCTTTCTTATTCATCATGTAAACATTGTATCAAATAATAAGGCAAATGTCAAGCACTTTTTGGAGTATGTTAGTGAGTGTTCACTAACTTAAATACGGCATCTGAGTGTTTGCATTTTCTACGATAACCAAACCCAATACACGGACAGGTTATTTGTTTTACTTTTGTATTATATTCGACAATATAATCTTTGCCTTTTGAATTTACTTTGAATAAACGAACATAATTAGGCCGAATATATTTTTCTTTCTTTTCGGTCTGATTATCTTCTGAGGCAAATTGATTAATTAATTTTGATAATGCCTTGTGATTTGATTTTTCAAATTTACGATACCGAGTATTAAGTGTGGTACGAGATTTGAATAACATAATCTCATTTGAATGCCATTTGGCATATGCGACAATTTGGTTTTTATTATTAACCAAATAGGTGTGATTAGGTTGCCGATATTCGACATCCCATTGAGTGACTTCTTTTAAGATTTCCATAACCCCAAGTATAACAGAGGTTATGGCATTTGTCAAGCACTACTGTTGCATAAAAACAACACTATCCTTTGAGTAGTTTTTGTTCGGCAGATTCTTTCATATCTTCTTCAAATTCTGCCAATTTGAGTTTATTCAACTCAATCTCTAATTGCAATTTTTCGGTTTCGTCTTTTGCAATCTTTTTTTCTAGGTCACGAATCTTTGCCTTCAATTCTTCTCTATAGGACATAGTCTTCTTTTTCCTCTTTTGCTAAACGATAAAAAGATTTATCGTGATGCCTGTTTTTATCGAAATGTTTACTGCCTTCTTTGTCACGGTTCTTTTTGAATTTAGTCTTGACCGTTTTTTGATATTTCTTGCCACCTTGTAACATGTCTATTTTTGAAAACCTCCTTAGAAGATATGGTCCGCTACGCCTAGTTCGATTAATTCTTCAGCCGTAAAGTAGGCGTCACTTGCCGGCAAAAGTTTTTTGTTTATTTGTTGTAAACTTAAATCGGTACACTCTTTGAAAAGATTGACCATTCGTTTGTTGATGAGGTCGTGTTCTTTGGCCGTTGCTTTAATGTCATGGTACTTGCCTGTTAGACCATCGGTGTATTGATGGCACATGATTGATGCAGTAGGACTGATGTAACGATATCCTTTTGTACCAGAAGCAAATATTAAAAATGCGGATGAACAAACAGAACCAAGTCCAATTGTGTGAACAGGTTTGTTTGACTTACGCATCACATCGATAAGAGCGAAAGCATCTTGTAATGACCCACCATCAGAATTGATGTAGAGTGTTAGCGGATAATCTCCAGGTTGAAGATTCTCATAGGTAATCCAATGGATGGCATCGAGTGTGTTTGCTTCTTCAATGTCACCATAGATAAAATGTATGTGGTTATCTAATAGACTAGAAGAAATACGGTCTGATGCCGAAACGAAATCCATGTCTTTTTTATTTGTCATTTTGTGATTGTTGCCAGTTGTATGCAGTTTGAACAATAGATACTATATCATGTCTTGGCTGATATTGCAATAGATTTTTGGCAGAATTAATGTCGGCAACTAATTTAGGTGGGTCACCTTGTCGGCGAGGTTTGTAAGAATAACCTACCGGTCTGTTTGCAACCTCACCGACAATTTCAATAATCTCTTTTACCGAATGTCCTTTACCCGTTCCCAAATTAATTATGGCAGAGTTTTCTTTCAGTTTTTCTGCGGCAAGAATGTGTGCATCGGCAACATCTGAAACATGAACATAGTCACGAATGCATGTGCCATCTGGCGTTTCATAGTCTTCACCATAAATTTCAAAACTATTTAGATTTTGCAGAATTCTCGGAATTAGGTGTGTTTCAGGTTCGTGACATTCACCAAACTCACCATCAGGGTCTGCACCTGCCAAATTGAAATAACGAAAAATGATGTGTTTGATTCCTGATTGACGAATTGCCATCTCCGCACAATACTTACTTCCAGAGTATGGATTGTTGAATGGGTTCACTTCGTCAACTTCTGTGATTGGTTCATTCTTTGTCTTGTAAACACCAGCCGTAGACGAATAGATGATTTTATTCACGCCAAATGTTTTCATGGCATTTAGAACATTGATTGTACCGTTCACATTGTTTCGATAGAACTCAATTGGATTTTTATTTGATTCGCAAACTTCGATTCTGCCTGCGAGATGAAAAACGGTATCAATTCTTACTTTTCGAAAAGTGTTAACGAGTGGTTCTTGTTCAGTAATGTCGCCAATTTGAAACAAATCAACATATTCGTTTTTTGGATATTTCTTATCAATGCCGACAACTTTCCATCCTGCCTTCTTTAATGATTTGGCAAGATGCGAACCAAGATAACCAGACACACCGGTAATCAGAGCAGTTTTCATTCTTCTTTTAACTGTCTCTTTCGGAAAGAATAGGTCTTCTGATTGGCCACCAAATATTGTAGTCTGGATCGTTCCACTTAATTGTAAATTGACTGTTTCTATCATAGTATGCATCCAACTTATAACTGAACACAACATGGTCACTCATTACAAGATGACCATTACCAAATTTTGGTGGCACAAGAACCTGCAATCGATTTTTGTCTGAGAGTGTGAAAGATTCCCATTGACGGTATTGTGGATGTTTTGGGTCATTATTTACAACAACAAAATAAAAACTGCCATACAAACAAGTAATCAGTTTTGTCGTATGGTCATCACCGTGCAAACCACGAAGCACATGCCTACGAGATGTGCTGATTGAATCTAATACCCAATCGTGTTTGATGCCACTTTTACGATAGAGTGCATCGTTGTAAACTTCTGTATTTGTACCACGAAAATCTTCATGCATTACTGGAGGCGTAATGAGTAAAACTCCAGCCAATTCTGTGTTTTGTACCTTCATGCTATAATTGAAACTCCCGGTGCGATTTGTGCCAATTTCTTTGTTTTCCAAGGAAATTCTTCACCATACTTATTTTGCATGTGTTTGTTTCCTTCGTCAAAGAATTCTTTTGTTACTGAATTTGGATTGCCATCTAAACGATAACAGAGTGTGTGTGCATTTGTGCAATCAAACTTTGGAAAAAATTTTGATATGTTTGAAAAGAATTGTCTGTCTGCTCCCCATTGACCATACCATGCGTGACCAATTTGAACGGCAACATCTCTCTTTACTGCAAACGAGGATGTATCAATGTGGTGAACGGTGTGATTGAAATAGACTGGCCATTTGCCAAGTGATTCGCAATTGTCTTCGCAAAGAAAGTTGCCTTCTTTGTCATAGATTTTTCTGAGTGAATATGCCCAATCATTACCACTTTTGATTGTGTCAACAAGTTTTTGAACATGGCACGGTTGATACCAATTGTCTTCATCTAGGTAACAAATGATGTCGGCATTTACAAGAAAAGAACATGCAGCATAGACACGATGGCCATACCAACCTTTTCCAACATTGTCTTCTAATTCAACTGTTCGAATTGTTCTCTTACCAGATTTCTCATAAAGAATAGGATAAATTTTTTCATAGTGTTCTTTACCATCTAAAAAAATATAATGAGTTAAATTTTCGTAAGTCTGATTCTGAACAGATTCAATACAATGACCAAGTGTACCTGCACCAATTGTAGGTGTTACAACCGCAACTTTCATTTCCATGATTTCAATATTTCAGAGGAAGAATTCATCTTGTGCGAACCACCAACACCGAAAACAAAAGATACACCAGTAACATCTGATTCACGATTGTTTGTTTCGTTGCGGTCGCCGCCGTTTGCAAAAAGTATTTCATCATTCGGCCACATCAACTTTACATTTTTAATTAGATGTCTTGCCGAATCGTCATCATCGATAAATTTCATAGTGTAATCAACATATTTAATTGCCTGAACAATCTCTAGTCGTTCTTGTAGAGGCATAAACGGTTTGCCTTTTTTTCTTGTCAACCATTCATCAGAATTTACGCCAACAACAAGAACATCACCTAGTCGTTTCGCTGCACGAAAGTAAGCAATATGACCAGAGTGAATAGGATCAAATCCGCCAGAACAAACAACAATCTTCATATTAAATGCCAGGAAATGCTTCTAGTACCAAATTCAATGTTAGATGTTTAACGCCTAAATCTTTTTTGAAAAGTTTGACGAGCAAGGCAGCGTCATCTTTGTGTAGAGACTCTAAGAGGACAACGAGCAATGATGTCTTCTTCGTTTCTGAAAGACCCTCAGCTCTCATTGGATGATTCTGAATGAATCGATAGAGTTTTGGTACTTCAGAACTTAGATAGGCAAAGTTAAGACCAGCGGGTTCTACTGCTTCCCGGTATTTTGGAACCACAACATCGAATTTGATGTGTGGATTAAATGCATAGTTTAGAAATTCACGAAATCTTGGATGGTCGTATTTGCGTAGAACAGCGATTCTTTCCGCTTTGTTCTTTGCTTTATCAAACTCAGCAAAAATTTCAGAATATAGAATGTCAGAAATCATTAAGAACCTCAATTAAATTTTTTAGTCGGTTTGCAATCATATAATACATAAATTCTTGCTTTGTATGGCCAGAAGAATTATCATAGGTATGTAGTATTTCTGTAGACAAACGCTCAGGAATTTTGGTGAGGTCAATCAATGTTTCGTTGCGAACAAAATTACGGAACATGTCTTCATTGCAAAACTCTTTTGGGTCTTGATTCATCCAACCAATAATCTTTGCTTCAGTAATTGGTTTCTGCCGGCCACCAACAACAAACACATCATCGGCTGAAAGAATGTTAGGAATGCCATCGCCTTTGTCGCCACGAATAATCAATTGTTTCAACTGTAACATCGGCAGAGGTTCTTTGATGTATTTTTTCAGAATTGGTGAATACTGTTCAACATTCGGATATCTCTGCAACTGAGCAAAGTCTTTGTCAGAGGAAAGAATCATAATCTTTTGCGTTGCCGAATATTTCATAGTGAGTGTGGCAATGATATCGTCTGCCTCACAAGTATCAACAGTAATTACTTTGTAAGGAGAATGGTCACGCAACTCATCACGAATTTTATTGAGGCATTCAAAGATTGTATTCCAGTCGTGACCAGATGCCTCACGAGCTTTCTTACGACCTGCCTTGTAATGGGAAAAGATATCACGGCGCCAATAGTTTTTATTGTCGCAAGCAATCACAACTTCAGGCCCATGTGATTCTTTGAATTTCTTCACATAGGTACGGATGGTATTCAAAATCATATGGCGAACAAGACTTTCTTCTACTTGTGTTTTAGAAGAACCGATTTGTTCCATTAGATTAGAAATTGCAACTTGATTGTAGTCAAAGATTATCATAATGATATAATTATAACACAGACATTTGTGTTATTGTGGCAAAGTACCATCCCTTTCGGCAATTTTGAAAATTAGGTCGTAAATGAAATCGTGGTCTAATTCGGTAGAGTTATTGTCTTCAAATGGTATAATGTCCATCGTATCTTCTTCTACATCATACCAAGCGTAAATGCACACTTCTTCTTTTGGTCGATGAATCAAACACCATGGTGTCAAGTCGTGTGGTTCAAATTCTTCGGTCAATGAATTCTTATGAACGAACACGGCAAAACTCATTGCGTTTTTGTTGCCTTGTTCATCGCATTGATAGTTACCGTCTTCATCTTCCCATTCTTTGATACCATAACCATCAAAGATAATTTTTACACCAAAAGGCGCTTCACCAGATTCATCACCTGGTTGTAAGTCTTCATCGTCCCAGGCTTCTTCATCCATAGTTGAGATAAAGGTACGAACCCAAGTCTCAACTACCTCAGAATAGTCTCGGTCATCATCTGTATAAATTGGCATTGGTGTTGTCATTTTGTCACTTTCAATAAAATAGTATCGGCATTGAGTCGGCCAGTCAAGGCACTTTCAACCGCACGAATGTTTTCAATTACATTACGCAAGAATACTTTGCCACCAGACAATACATCAGGCAAAGTCACTTCTGGTTTACGCAACTTCTTTTGCACCGATTTACTTTCTGCAAAATTAACAACTGACGAACCTTTGATTGAAAGACCGCCAGCATCTTCTGCATGATAGACACCGAGTTTTCTTGTTTTGGTATTGTAAACCCATAACTGCATTGCACCAATTATATCAGTAGGTTTAACCGATGTCAACTTCAAATCTGTAAACTCTTGGCAATATTTAATTTTTGCCACAAGTTGTTCTGGTGACTTTGCCTTGCGTTTGCGAGGTTTGCGTGTTGCCGTTGATGCAACTTTTTGACAATCAAGAATCACTTGGTCGCAATACGCAACAATCTTTTTCAATTCTGTTTTTGAGAAATTGGAATAGCCTTCTTTAAGGTCTTTGTCATCGGTAGTCATCACTTCATCAAACTCACTTCGTTTTGACTTTGCCCAATCTAAAATATATTTTACTTGTGCCTCTTTGATTGCCAATGTATGCATCACGCCATACGGTGCGACATTGGCAGAAAATCTTGTTGCAATGAGTGTATCAATTTGTCCTTCTAATTCACCAATGCAATCGTTTGCCTTTTCACGAATTCGTTCCTGAATATTAGGACCTTTTTTGACAGTCTCAATAACTTCGGTTGTTTGAGCCTTTGCGAGTTCTTCTTTGATATCTTCAACTTGTTTTTGAAACCAGGTTTGTCGCTCGGCAGACAATACCGCACCGTTTGTCACCATTCGACAAATGAAACCAAATTGAGAGGGTTTGCCTTTGATTACAGATGCAATTGAAAGTTTGAATTTCTTTTTGAAGAAATCAATTGCATACTTTTGGGAATCTTTAGGACTTTTGTTTTGAGAATACCATGACAGAGTAGAACCAATTTCACTATCGGTAACTTCACCAGTAAACTTCGGTTCTTTGCCAACAAATTTTTCATTCGCATCAAGAATTCGTGCCATAACAAATCTCCATTTATAAACAGTTCACATTATATCATTACCGACACACTATGTCAAGCCTGACTGTTGCATGAAAACAACAGTCAGGTTCGGCAACAATTACAGTAGTTCGCCGTCATCTTCCTTCTTTGCGGCAGAAGGAGGTGGCGGTGGTGCCGGTCTTGGTGGCGGTGGCATTACTTTCGGTGCCGTAGCAACAGGACTTGGCGTTGAAGGACTCGATGGTGGTGTACCTGGTTTGTTGACACCAGATGCAGCATCAATTGCCTTGCCTTTCAAATCTTTATCACCACCAGCCAACATGATACCAGAAAGAGTACCAGTTAAGAAAGTTGCAATCGGAATAATCAATTCAAAAAACTTAGAATCGATTGGTGCAATTGCGTTCATTGGTTGCGTAACAAAGATGAGGGAGTATAACACAACAAATACAATACCCACAAGCGTAAGAGCAAGACAAATTCCGATAAAGAATTTCAGTCTTGCCATTAACTGCTCTTCGGTATACATGAATGGTTCTTGATTACTTTGCACACTCTGCTCCTTTTTCAATGACAGGCTTTTCAGCGACTGCCTTAATATTTGCCATAACTTTTCCATTTTCAGTTCCTTTGAATATGTGTTCCGGACATGTTCTTGTCACTTCACATGTAGGAGGTTTACAAAATTCTTCATTCCAGTTTGCTGGGTCTTGGCACGGATAACGAAATCTATCCCCACCAAATACAGCCAATGCGAGTGGCGCTGCAATTAAGAGCGCCATCCACTTAAACATCTTCTTGTCATTCATTACAACTCCTTATAATGTTTAATTTGCAAGCGGATTATCTAACGCATTCTTAATCTTAGAGTCAATCTCTTTTCTCAATTCACGGACATCTTTATCCATCTCTCGCTGAGCCACTTTTGAATCACGCTCAACCTGTTCTACAATCTTTTCAATTCTGCGAATGTCTTGTTTGAGATTTGTGTTAATATCTCGCACATACTCGGTAGACTTCTCAGAATTTTGTTCTAAGACTGCAATCTTTTTATTTATTTCACTTAAATCTGGTGCCACATAAGTCTGAATTGCTTCTTTCATACTTTGATAGTCTTTGTAGACTTCAAACGCACCATATAGACCACCAAGAACAGATGATATAATACCACCAGCAATCATAAGTTTTGCTGGAGTAAAGTTAAAGCCACCAACGCTGATGACCGTATTAGGGTCAACTGCGGCCTCTAACTTATCTACTTGTTCGTCTATGTTTTTTGGCATTTCTTCCTCTTATTTTTTTGTAAATTTTTCTGATGCTGTAAAACCTAATCCTGCAATCGCAATATACATCATGCCTTCAAAAATCTTTTCATCAATACTCAAATTAAAAAATAAATTTGCAACAAACGCTACAGAACAAAGTATGAATGCAAGAAGCGTGACTGCTCTTTTGCTACTAATACCTTCATCTGTACCATCAGTTAACATACTATGATACCATTTCATTGTCACCTCCTGTAGTCTTACAATTAGGACATTGACACTCAAAGCAATCGCAACCGTCTGTCATGCAACTCAAACCACAATGTTTGGTGCATCCACAAGAACATCTTTGTAGAGCCTTCAGTCTGAAATATGCTTCATTGTCATCTATGATATTTTCCATTTTTTTACCTATACTGTTCGTCTACCATTTGTTGATGCAATCTATCAGAAGCACCACTTAAACTTCTCAATGCTCTACGATTATCAACGGTAGGTTTGTTATACTGTCTGGCCATATCTATTGCGCCAGTATCAGGTATGATTGCATTTGCATATGCAGAGAACCCAGGATTGTAGTTCATTAAACCAAGAACCAATCCCTGACTTGCGGCTTGTGCTTCTAATGTGGCCGCATTAGACATTTCATTAGCAAGTTCTTTTGCTCTTTCTGTTGCAGCTTCTTTTGCTTTTTGTTTATTAGATTTGGTATTTTTAGAATCTTTAGAGTCAGACTTGCCTTCTATCTTCGCAATTTCAGCATCAGCCTTCTTCTGTTCTTTTTTCTGTTCTTGTTGTTTTTGAGCAGCCGCAACTGGTTGTGCTGCAGGTGCTGCCGGTGCTATAGGTGTTGTCGCAAGAGGTTCTGATTTTGTTTTACTTTCTGTTTTTGTGTTGTCTTTCAAAACTTCATTTACTGTTGGGTCAGACACCAATTGCACTTCTGTAGATACTTCACCTTTTGCTGATACTTGAACAGAAGGTTCTGTAGTTGCCACTACTGTAGTGGTCTGTGAAGATGAATTCTGTTGATTCAACAATTGCTGTGTAGCATATGCTTCAGCATAGTTTGGACACTGGTTACTATACAAACCATCCAACGAACATTGTTGTGAAAAATAAGCTTCTGCATAACCAGGACATTGTGTATCATACAATGCATCTAGTGAACATTGTTGATTGTAATAGGCGGTTGCATATCCTGGACATCCAGAATCATAGAGTGGATTAATTGAACATTGTTGGTTATAGTATGCCTGATAATATCCTGGGCAAGATGTTGCATAGAGAGGATTAATTGAACATTGTTGGTCGTGATAAGCAGTAGCATAACCTGGGCATGATGGTGACGAAAGTGGGTCTGTCACGCATGGGTCAACTGGTACTGATGAGTAATTTGCATTTAGTGTAACATTGCGAATTTGTGGTCCATAATAACCTGCCCAGTAACCACTATCTCTACTCACGAATTGAATACCAAGACTGCCAGAGTTTTCTAAACTTAAAGAAGAACTGAGGACTTCTGTTCCTGAAAATCTT
>Ga0099851_1001405_pt1 | contig 10188 bp, 3 predicted proteins | sample CB_VirMetaG_6_FD_78176 | JGI IMG/M metagenome (GOLD analysis project Ga0099851, IMG submission 78176) | Freshwater to marine saline gradient viral communities from Chesapeake Bay - CB_1508_2 Viral MetaG | ecosystem: Environmental > Aquatic > Marine > Coastal | place: USA: Chesapeake Bay... | reverse complement strand
CGAGAGTAAAAAGCTGCTGCAGCTCGCGACGCTGGACATCATGCTGCGCAATGCCGGCCCTGCGGGGGAAGATGCCCGTGCGGTATTCGCTAGGTCTCTACAAGATAAAAAGGCTGCTGGTGTTGATGTCGACCCTCGCATCGAGGCGGTTGTCGCCGGCAGCGGGGAGCAGGCTTTAGGGAAGGACGTCTACGCGAATGCCGCGGATCTGATTGAACGGGCGCGCCTCTCTGGCGCAATAGATGCGGGGGAGCTTACCCCTGAGCGGGTGGCGGGCATGAAGCCCGGCCAAAAGTATGTCGACGGTGAGGGGAATTTGTTTTGGGTCAAACGGCACAAGGACGGAACGCTGTCCATCAGCCTCCAGCCAACCGTCTCCGACCAGCCGGAGGGTGGGCAACTGCCTGACGTCAGGCCGCCTACAACGGCCTACGCCCCGGGGGCGGGGATGCCTGCACCGGCTGCCGCCCAACAGGCGCCGCCTGTAGTTCGCGAGCTTTCCCCGCCGTTGAGGATCGAGCCTGTCACCAACACTTTCTCCAATTTCGGTTCGCGCCGGAGACCGTAATCATGCCTAATTCCATTTTTGAGTATGCCAAGAAGTCTGGCATGCAGGTAGAGTCTGCGGGAAACCCGTTGAGCCCGGAAGAGCTTGACGGGTTGATTACGTCACCCCCGACCCAAAAGCCGGCACCGGCGCAGAGCAGCGTCTCCAGCCTTTTGGGTAAGAAATTCCTACCTCGGGAAGTCGACCCGCGTGTCCACGCATACGAGCAGGCAAAGAAGGCGAGACCGTCTTTTGGCCAAGGGGTTGGTGAGGGCGTTTCGACGGTTATTTCCAATATTAAGGAGGACATCGGGCAGGCCGCCGGGGAGTTTTCGGACGACAAGGATTCCAGCACGGTCAACACCATCCTTGCGGGTATGGCTAGCGGGTTGTTCGACCTAGGCACGTTAATCCGCATGCCCGTCGATGCCGCGACCCGGTGGGCCGTTAAACAAACGCTGCCCAAAGAGCAGCACACATACGTCGACATGTTTTTCGACGATGCAGCCGCAAAACAGGCGCAGTATCGCGAGGCAGTCCGACAGGGAGAGGCGACGCTGCTGGACCCTTCCGGGACGCTGACGGCAGAACAGATGAGCGTTGCCCCCGCCACCGCAGAGCTTCTGTCTTATGTGCTTGACCCGACCATGGTCGCCGGTGGTGGCGCAAAGGCTGCGTCTGCGCTGACTAAAGCAAGTAAGTTCGGCGGTAGGGCTGCGGCTAGAAACGTAGCGATGCCGACGCTGGAGAAGGCCGGCCAACAATTGGCTAAGCTTGCCCCGTCAAATCTCATGGGGCGCGCCACCCGGGCTGCTGAGCGCGGTGCAGGGCGTGCTCTGGCAGGCGTGGGTGAGAAGCTGACCGGGCTCGCAGAGACGAAGCTTGGAAAGGGCATCCAATACGTTGCTCCTGTTGCCGCGACGCTGGCTGGTGCAGGGGCCGGTGGGCCTATTTTAGGCGGCATTCTGGGCGTGCTTGCCGGGGCAGGCTCCCGGATCACCATGAGCAAGCGCGGCGGCCAGATTATCGCGGGGCTCGGCAAGGCGATGCAAGAGTGGGGGAAGACCACCGCCGGGCACTCTTCACTGAGCCGGCTGGCTCAGCTCCGCCTCGCCCCCTCGACCCCGGGGTTCATCACGTCGTTGGCTGACAAGCTTGCTGTTGCAGACAAGCCACTGAAATTCCTCGGAGAAATGCGCCGGGCGGCCGGGGCGGGTGCTGACATCATGGCGCCGGGCATAGCCGCGAAACTTGCTGAGGGGAATGCCGGGGAGGCTGGGGCGCTGCTGGGCAGTGGCTGGACGCTCGGGAGCATGGGGCACCTCGTAGCTGCTCCCGTAACCCACGGGCTGATGCGCAACAAGGTCCGTCGCGCCATGGAGGACGTCGATACGACGGCTTGGTATTCCGGCTTGAACGACACTTCGCGCCTTGCGATCGACAAAGCCTACGAAGCTGCACGTCAGGAGGCACTGGCTGACGGAAAGACAGAGAAACAGGCGGACGGAATCGCCCGCCGCGGAGTGGTCAACATGTCCATGGCTGAGGCTCTGGTCAACTCACTGCGCCCAGTCGATGGCGAGTCGGTCCAGTTCCAGTATCTCAACGAGGTTGAATGGACGAACGTGACCGGTATTGAGCCGGGACCGGCCGGGGCGTATTACCGCGACCCGGTCACTGGAGAGGACAAGATCGCAGTCAACGCAGACCGCATAGCCCGGACGACGCAGGGGCATGAGCTGTTGCACTTGCTGGCGCAGGACCCCCGGATCGTTGACTACAGCAAGCTCAGCAACACCCTTTTTTCACAGTATGACCTGACGGACCCGACAAACCCTAGGCAGCTGTCTCAGGGGTTCTACGACTTGTCCCAGCAGGCGGCGATGGGTCAGCGGTATATCGACCTGCACAAGGACTATAACACCCCCGGGGACCCGACCAGCGGGCTGACGCCCGAGTCGGAATCTTTTGTCCGGAGTCTGGAGGCTGAGCGGCTCAATCAGCCGGAGATGTTCAAGCAGCGTGTTCTCGAGGAGATTGTTGCGGAGCATTTCGGAACGTGGCTGGCTGAGACCGATCTCGGGCCCGTCCTGCGCTCTCTGGATGCACCTTCGCGCCGGCTCATTGATGCTGTTCTTACGTCTGAGAGCCGCGGGTGGGGCGTCCGGATGCTGAACAACCTAGCCAACCGGCTCGGATATGGTGACTTCACGGCAGCCGGCCGGTCGCCGTTGTATGGGGCAATGCTGTCTAACCCGCGACTGGAGGCGCTGTTCCGCAACATTCTCCGCGAGCGGCTCCGCGTCGGCGGCAAGCAGAAACCCGGGTCCACTGAATTCGGGCCTTCGAGAGTTGGCGGTGTCCGGCGTGAAGGTGGTGAGTGGGGTGAAGGGTCGTTTGAAGCCCGCGAAATTACGACCGGCGCGCTGGATCCACGCATGGCAGAGTTGTTCCCGGACAGCGATATCTGGGTCCGTAACCCTGATGGGTCTATTTTCTACGATTCCGCAACTGGTCGCCCCCGGCTGCGCTCCCCCGGCGACATCCGCCGGCTCCAACAGCGGCGGGTAGCCGCAATCTTTGCGGCGATGAAGGGGCTGCCGCCGAGCGCAGATCCGGGGGCGATGCGTCAGGACCCGAACAGCAGCAAGGACCGCTTTATCGGGCAGCATTTTACTGACGACCAGATGCAGGCAATTCTTGCGTTGCCCGACGAGATCATGCCCCCGTCGATGAAGGAGAAGCTTCGTCGAATCAACGAGGCGTCCAAACAGCAGACGGGGCTGAGCATCAACTACAACCCGGCGCTGCTAAAGGGCCGGCAGTATAGCACCCGGCTCGGCATGTCCTACCGTGTGGGCATCCCACTGCGGATGGACATCACTCAGGCGGGCAATTTGTTGGTGATCACGATGGACCACGTCCGGCTCAACGACAAGCTGCACCGTTGGTGGGACAAGGATCAGGCACTGCGCGCGGGGGGCAAGAACCCGCAATGGCTGGCTGAGTGGAACGATTTCACGCAACTGCAGCAGGATCTCGATACCTATCTGGAGAACACCCGCATGGGGCGCCCGGGAGAAACGGGCCTGACGGTTGCCAAAAAGAACCGCCTGAACGATCTGCTGAACATCACCCGCACAGAACACTTGGACAAAAACGTGCGGCTCTCGACCCGCAAGGGTGACGAGGACACGATTATCCGCAGCCGGCGCTTCGACCGTATTAACTCGGTGGACGTCATTCCGTCCGGCCGGAGCCCGCTGGGAATCGGATACGAGCGTGTCGTCCAGAACCTCCAGCCCGTCAATAGGCGGTCCAATCCCTACGTCAACACGCTGGCATCGGTCCGCGGTGCCCGGACCTTTCTCAACATGGGCCAAGAGCAGCAGGCTCCGACATCGAGGCCGACGTTCGAGGCCAATATCGACCCGGCGCTGCAGGGGCTGACGGACAAGCAGCTTACCCGGGAGTTTAGGAAAGCACAGAAGACGGGCGGGACAGAGGGCAGCGAGCGGATGATTTCCATCGGGCTCGAACGTCAGCGCCGGGAATACGCGGAAATGGAGGACGCCCGGCTGCAGTCCGAACAACAGCGATATGCCCCGTTGGCGGAGAAGGACGCAGAGTATGCAGCCACTGCTGAGTTGATCAATCGTGAGATTGCCAAGCGTTCCGCTGCGCCGAGTGGTGCAGAGGGAGCAGGCGAGGGGGCCGCCCTTCAACCACCCGGGGCGGCTCCCCATAAGCCTCAGGTTCCCGGCGGCAAAGCTGCGGCGATTTCGTCGTCGGTTCCATTCAAGGGGAACGCTACTGAGGGCCCGGGGCTCATCCAGTTTCAGCCCGTCCACCACGGATCCCGGCACAAGTTTGACCGGTTGTCTGCTGCAAGGATCGGGTCGGGGGAAGGTGCGCAGATGTATGGCTGGGGGCTGTATGTTGCGCAGGATCCATCAGTCGCACGCTATTACCAGCTTGCGGGGGCGGACAACCCGAATGCGCCCACCAGGCAGCTGCTGTTTAACAACCGGCCGTTCGACTCTAAAGAGTGGATGATGTCGAGATCTCTCGATCAATGGCTTTTAGAAGAAGGCAAAGATCCGCGAAACCCACAGGACATTGCGGAGAACATTGAGGAGTATGTAGCACAGCGCTCGATGTGGGAGACTATGCGCTACCTCGAAGCTGCTGCCAAGAACGAGCGGTATAACGAGAACGCGACATCCCTGTCTGATGCGGTGTGGGACCGTGCGAGGGAATATCTCAACAGCCGTTTCGCCTACCTGAACAGAGCTACAGACGTGAGCGAGGCCGAGCGTGCAGCAACCCCGCGCATGTTCCAGGAAGCGCTTAAAACACTGGATTATGCCCAGAAGAACGAGCTGCTAAACCTGACGCCCATTGAGGGCGCAGCGGGGTATTTCTATCGTTTTGAGCTGGATGATTACGTCACCGGCAAAATGCTCATGTATGACCATACACTGGGTGAGCAGCCGGCGTATGTTAAAGAGCGGCTTGCAAAGGCGCTTGAGATCTTAAAGTCGAGGCTGGACCCGGCGGAGCTTGAGGGCTACGACGGCGAGGTAAGGGAGTATGCAGACGAGCTGCTTGCTGATATCGAAAACACATCGGCAGACGGGAACGATCTCTATTGGGCGATGGTCTCGATTGTCCAGAATTTCGGGAAGCCGGAGGCTGACGACAAGGGCGTCCTTCGCGGCCCCAGCGGGACGCGTGCAGCCATGGAAGTCTCTTGGGCATTGGACGACGCAGGCATCCATGGGATTGAGTATTTTGACTCACAATCCAGAGGGTACAGAAGGGACCAGACGAAGAACTACGTCATTTTTGATGACAAGTGGCTCGATGTCGCCAGTCGCGAGGATACGGCTACCGGCATAACAGATGTCTTCAGGTCCCGGCCTTCTGAAGAGCTGGCGAAGCACACGCCTACCAAGCGGCAGATGGGCATGCTCCAGCCGTCGACCAGGCCGGTCGTTACCCGGAAGGGGACGGTCATTAAACGGGACGGTGAGGTGGGTAAGCGCGTAGGACCACAGCTTTACGTTCACAAGGATTACGCGGATGAGAAGGTCCCGGCTGCCGCACTCGCCAAAGCGCGGGCTGCATTCGGAAGAGCCGGACTGGACTGGGAGCCCAACGGGGTAATGTATGACAAGAACACGGGAGTCGTCCGGTTTGACGAAGCCCCAGATTTTGATACCGCGTCTGAGCCCCGCGTCGGCCGTTATTTCTCCGTTGCTAAGGACGGGACGACAAAGGAAGGCAGCTCAAACGCCGTTTGGCACCACAAGTGGCTTTGGGTCAAGGATGACTACAGCGGCTTCGACGTCAACGAAGCCCGGGAGTGGAGCCGGGAGTATGCGTCGAAGCTTCCGGGGGCACCTATAGGCGGATCTGTTAAGGCGTGGGAAGCCCAGCTCGCCCGCAACAACATTACCCGCCCGGCTCAATACCGGCCCGGGGCAAAACTGACGCCCAAAGAGCAAAAGCTTTGGCCGGTGGAGATGAAGCAGGAGCGCAGTTCCAAGAAAACGTCAGTTCCGGGGCAGATCCCCGCCAAGAAATACTACGACCAGATCGGCCTCAAGAAGGGCTCCAGAAACGCCGACATTGGCGCAGGACAAAGCGACGCGTTCACCCGGTATCTGAAGACCCGGGGCGTTGAAAACCTCGTCTACGACCCCTTCTGGCGCACCCGTGAGCAGAATGAGGCGTTTGTCCGGAACATCCGGAAGCCGACGGACACTGCGACCGTAAACAACGTCCTGAACGTCATTGCGGAACCGGAAATACGGGACATGGTTATCCGGCAGGCGGCGTCCACGCTTAAGCCGGATGGCGTTGCCTACTTCAAGATCTACGAAGGGAACAAGAGCCGGAAGGGTGCGGATACCGGGCAGGAGCGGTGGCAGAACAACATGCCGGCCGCGGACTACATGCCGCGCATTGAGAAGTATTTCAAGGAGGTTACCCGCAGGGGCGACATGATCATTGCCACGTCCCCGAGGAAGCGGGCGGCAAAGGTCGATGCCGAAAGGGCGATGTTCCAGCCTGCCCCGCCCCGGAACAGTGAGGGGTTGCGCAAATTTAATGAGGGGAACGTGCTCGTCGACGAGAACGGGAACAACCTGATTTTCTACCACGGGACATTCGTGGACGTTACGGAGTTTAAGAAAGGCTCTTCCGAGGGGAATCTCGGGGACCCTATCTACATGACGAACAGCATTCCGGACGCCAACCGCAACTACGCGGATATCGAATCTCCGGACCACCGGCGCAAGGTGGAAACATGGGCAGACCGGATTTACGAGAACCCCGAGGAGTATGGCTGGAACCGGGAGGGCAATCCTTCGGACAACTGGGTGCAGAAAAAGGCCCGGGAGCTTGCCGGCGACCAGCATGGTGGCGCGATTTACCCGGTGATTGCGCAGCTTAAAAACCCGGTTGTTCTGGATAAGATCACGGAGACCTGGCGGAACCCGCGGGGCGGCTACCCCCAGACGACTACCCGGAAGCTTCAGGACAACTCGACAGAATGGGCGATGATGGATGAAAACGGGATGATCCCGGACGACATCTTTGCCACTGAAGCGGGCCCGGTCTTGCAGGCACTCCACGACGTTCTTAGCTTCTATGAAGGCGGGGACTTCCGGAGAGTTTACAATGAAATTGTAGACGAGCTGTATACGGCTAACGGGGAAGGGTTTACTGCCGACGACCTGTATACGGCAATCTACCGGAACGACGACCTGCTGGGCCTTTACAGGGCAGACGGCGAGGAAGCACACCCCGGGCAGATATTCAAGGACACGCTGGAGGAGGCCGGCTATGACGGCATCATTGATAAAACGGTATCCCAGAAGTTTGGACATATGGGCCTGACGCCCGGGGATATGCACGTCGTGGTCTTTGACCCGAAACAGGTCAAGAGCCTCTACAACCGGGGGACGTTCGATACGGGGACTGCAGACATTCGTTACCAGCCGTCGTCCCCCGCGGTGAAAGAGAAATTCGTCAAGGCGTCCGATGCCCGGAAAAAGATCGAGGCCGGGACGGAGGGCAATACGGATATCAGCAGTGTGGACCCGTCCGCACTTCCGTTTGAATACCGGAAGAAAAAGAAGGCGTCAGAGGAGGGGGACTCTGACCTGGAAGGGGCGGAAGATACGTCTGAGATGACAGTCGTCACCATGCCCTACGACTTTTTCGGGTCGGGGCTCGCGGACAAGATCGTTTCCGGTGAGGTGGACCCGGCGGCAGCCCGGGAGCTGCTCGAACAGGTCAGAACCAAGCTGAACACATCCACGCTCGACAAGAAAAAGCGGATGACTCCTGAGCAACAGGAAATTTACGACAAGCTTGTCGGCGAGATGGCGGTCAGATTTGTCGAAGATTTTCTGAAGTATAAGGACGACCCGGACGTCATCGCAGCCAAGGGGTGGTATTCCGGCGTCGCTGAATTCCTTACGTCGCTTATTCCTGACAAAGCGGACCGGGACATGTTTCTGGAGTTTCTTGGCGGAACATCCCCCAACACGAGCGTAGAGCAGAACTTCCTCTATGCCGTCGACCTCTACAACGCGCACAAACGCGGCAAGCTTCGCCCGGTTTTGGAAGCCAACAAACGGGTGATCTCTGAAATGTCCCCTGGGCGGGTGGAAACCACCTCCGGGGAAGTGGTCGAGGGCAGCATGGTCTCCACGACGAAGCAGGGTGTGCGTATTATTCCGAACGGCGAGTCCAAGATCCGCATGATTGATGCCGCCAACGTCAAGGACGCCCGGTTCGGCGGCAAACATTACGACCGGATCTTCAACGCGGACGGGTCGTTCAAGTCCGAGTGGTTGACCGCGCTTGAGCAGACGCTGGTGGACAAGTTTGCCGTAACAAAGCCTGCTGCCGAAAAGGCTGTAGCCAAGATGGCGGAGGAGCCGGGCTACCTGAACGCCCTGAAAGGTGAACGATACATGAACGGTGCGATACCGCAGCGCCGGAATGGCGGACGTTACGGCGTCCACACGGACCGCATCCTGCAGATAGTCGACCGTGTATGGACCTCTGTGACAAAGGCGCCCAAGGCACTTAACTTTCTGCGCAACCTCGCGGGGACAGACCACCGCGCAACCATTGATATCTGGGCTGCGCGTTTCCTCCGCCGCATCGCCAACGAAAAGTACAAGGACGGCCGGTGGAGGCTTCAACCCATGCAGGAGCAGGGCGTTAAGAACTACGACTTCTTCCTTGGGCAGGACGTTTTTGACCGGGCGAGTGACATGCTCTTTGAGCAGACCGGGGAGCGGATTCTTGCGGACGACTTGCAAGCAATAATGTGGTTTGCCGAAAAACGGAAGTGGGCCTCAGAAGGCTGGGCCAAAATCGAGGACCTCGGCGACTTCCGCGACTACTTCCACTCAATGGCCGTTGAGGAAGGCGGAACTGTTGCGATGGATCGGCCGACGATGGGCTCTTCCGGAAGGCCGTTCCTCCAGACCCTCGCGGTCCGTATCCGGGACGCAAAGCTGGAGACCGAAAAGAAGGGGCTCGTTACTGCTGCAAAGCGCAAAGCGAAAGAGATGCGCGAATTCCAAGACGAGCTGCGGACAGCGACCGACGCGAAGAAACGGGACAGCCTGCTCAAGAAGATCGACGCCCGACGGGCGGACATCAACAAGCTTGTGAGGACGACGCCGGAGCCGTATAGTCAGCAGTAATGAAACGCGTCATCCTTCCAAACGAAGCCAAGCAGGCGGCCAGACACAAGGGCCTGAGGGATGCGGTGGAGGGCTCGCAGAAATTTGCCTCCGGGACAAACATCGACGATGCCGGCGGGTTTCTGGGGCTCCCGTCCGTTCTCGCAAACGAGCTTATCGCCGCGATGCGTGAACAGGATGAAGAACTTGACCAGCTTCAGGCTGGTGGCGAGGCGTAATAATGACATACCAAAAAGCAAAGCGCGTAACACTACCGAACGGGGACACGGGGGTATACACCTTGCCGGAAGATTTCCTGACCGGCCCCGGCTACGCCCGCATGACGACGATGCAGCTTGTGGTGAAGGCCGGCTCGATCCTCTATGCGTTCACGCACACCCCCGGGGTCTCCCCGTCGTCCGAAACGGTCGACCTGTTGTCCGGCTTCACGGCGGCGCCGTCCGACGGGGTCATCACCATTCAGGGCTATGAGAATATCGCCGGCTTCCGGTATGCTCAAGGAGCCGTCGGTGTGGACACTGAGCTGTATATCGTAGCCGGGTCGTGATTCTTCAGACGCACCTCAACCGGGAGCTTACCGTAATGGCGGGGGACCCGGGGCTGTCGGGTGCGGTCGTAACTGTCGGGCACGGACACATACGCGCTGCCCGGGACTTCAAAACCCACCGGAACATTGTCGAGGCGGTGGGCGCACTTGGGCCATTGGCGCCCGACCGCATGGTGGTCGAGCTTGTCCATGCCGGCCCCGGGCAGGGGGTGGTATCCATGTTCAATTTCGGGGCGGCCTACGGGGTGCTCCGGGGTGCATGCATGATGGCATACCCGGACGTGCCGCTCATCGAGGTTCGCCCCCAAGTCTGGCAGAACGCCATACGGAAGGAAGTAGGCTGGAAACCCCGGGAGTTT
>Ga0099851_1001403_pt1 | contig 10195 bp, 27 predicted proteins | sample CB_VirMetaG_6_FD_78176 | JGI IMG/M metagenome (GOLD analysis project Ga0099851, IMG submission 78176) | Freshwater to marine saline gradient viral communities from Chesapeake Bay - CB_1508_2 Viral MetaG | ecosystem: Environmental > Aquatic > Marine > Coastal | place: USA: Chesapeake Bay... | reverse complement strand
TTTCCTTTTCTCATCTTACAATTCCAATATACCCTAAAAATGAGAAAATGTCAAGCCCCCAAATCATCTTTTTTTGTTTTTTTTCACCCCATTTTGCCATGAATGCATCGGCATCATTCACTGTCTACACCCTGTGTTTCTCTTTCGTATATAGAGTTGAGTTTCTCATCCTGCCACTGATAGGCAACATCCCAGATGTGCTCATGAAGAATATCAAAATATTCATCGCTATCTGGTTCTACATCTGCAAGTTCTGCGACTTGCGTTTCAACAAGTTCGGAGAGCGTATCGTAGTCGATACCATCCCCGACGGAACCGAACCGATCATAGAACTGATACCCGATGAAATTCGGCATCTCATCTTCATAGGTTACGGTGATGGTTGCATCCTCGTCGAGAGCGAGAACCTGATCTGTCATCCAGTCCACAAGACCAGCAGGCCAGTCCCACGCAGAGACAAGCGAGAACTCATTGTCCCACGTTTCCTCGACATAGCACCACTTGCTGCCGATATTCTGTAGCATCCATTCATACGTAACCTCTTCTTCGGTTACTTCAAAAAGACGCCAGACCATCTTGTATTGGTCATCGCTCATCTGTTCGATTGCTTCACGCCACCGATCAACAATGATCTGTGCCTTTTCATTACAATTGATACTAACGCGAGTCTTCACATGGTTTGCCATAACATTAACCTTCAATTATATTAACAAATGTCAACTTCTGATCTTCATCCCACTCTTGGAGATATTCGTTGTCTTCATCAAAAAGACGGAGATATTCTGCGCGATCAATCTCACGAGCAGAGGTGATGTTTTCATCAATGTGCATCTGCGAAAACTCTCGCAGATTCCCATCATTCATAGTGACTTCATCCTTGGCATGTTCCGCATTCTCCGCCTCAATGACGTATCGCATACGGAACATGGAAATAGTTTCAACAAGATACTTGGGCATTGAACCCCATATCCTTCAATTGTTCAAGTTGCTCGGGAGTTCCATACCAGTCAAGAACGACTTCAAGCGCATCAATACGCTTCTGGATTTCAGCATCGTCTGCTTCCGGATCACCGTATACGAACACATGGTTACCAGCACCGAGATCCCTCTTCAGTGTTTCCCAAGTGCTACGAAGTTGACCAACAACGATTTCGTCAACCATCTCCCAGTTCAATTCAATCTTATAACCACTCATATTCAATACTCCGGTCCAAAAGTTTTCTCAGTGCGCTCATAAATCTGAAACCAGTCTACCCCATACGCTGGGCAGACATGGATACGCTTCGGAAGGTTGTTGTGGTCCTTTTCACCACCTTCACCACAGATGAAGTAGATGTTACCCATCTTCTCTGCTAGTCCTGTATGCTTGACAAGTGAGTAACACTTACGAAGCATCGCAAGTTCGCCTTCATATGCCTCAGTTTCTAGGTTCATTAGTTGTAGTTCCTATCACGAGTTACAAACTTATCAAGTGCTTCGTGCAAGTAATCATGCAGCATTCCGTACTCACGATCCTCATCAATCTTGCAATCAAAGTGATTAATCAGAAACGAATGTAGATCTAAACAAAGACTGTCGATATCATCAGGACTCATTTCAACTTCCCATCATACGTTCTTAACCAAGGTTGCCCTGCACTGCCTACATCTCTGCCGTGTTCATATCCCACTTCGTAAGCAGCACGAAGCCACTTCATGATAAGATCGTTGTATGCTGGATCGGGACTGTTGATATCATCCATTAGACGATGCATTCGAAGTCCGAAAACCCCCTCTTGCTCATCCAACCACTCGTCAAACGTCATCACCGCTCTCCACAATCTTCTTATACTTAGCAAAAGTCCCATCAGGTTCTACAACCCACAGTTCTTCAAGAACGGGTGCATCGGCATAGACCCAGCGTTCACCAGTTGCTCGAATATGCATTGACTGCCTTAACTTACGCAACACAGCATTAGCAATACCAAACTTATTGCGTCCCGTATCCATTGCTTCCTGGGCAGCATCTGCACAATCGTTGTAGACCTCATCAGGGATCTCCCATGAGAGGTCAAGGTATTGTTCAAGATCACCATACCGTTTTAGATACTCCTGTCCGCCATCTGCCGAGATAGCACCACACGAGCAGGTGACAAAATCATGGCGATGCTTCGACACGATAAAGTCATCACACTTCTTACATGTTACTGCATTCTCAACAATCATGGCCACATCTCATCATCATTTAGCATTTTATCCCGTTCTTCGGGTGTCATGTCATTGGTTGCGATGCCATATACCGCGAAGGCAATGGTCATCAAAAATATTACAAACAGAGCAAAATCCATCATGCTACTAACCTTCCATGCACTTTTACGATGTGCTTACACTTGCCATGGAAGTTAAATCCAGGACAATCACACACCCATCCCTTGTCGGTCATAGTTGTGTGATATGTCTTGCCCTTGCAGTTAACATATGGCCAAGAGAAACCAACGAGATGATGCTTCTCGCTGAAGTTAATGCCATCAAGAGCGATGGCACTGCGATACGGAGACACACCCTTAACCAACATTGTTATCGTCCGTCTTATTATATGGTGCATATGGTGCCATAATATCGTTAAAGACATTCTCCCAGAGTTCACGGAACCCTGGGTTCTGGGCCCGCATCAGTGCACCGAGCACATCATAAATTCGCTTACGAGTTTGGTTATCCATAATATAATTACTCTACTATAAAATTGGTATGATGTCAATACTTTAATCAGTCGGATATGGGAAACGGTGCGGTTTATTCACGAAGTCCCGAGCATACTCAGTCGCAGAAACCTCATCCTGAAAATAACGAGTATCAATCCACTGGTCATTGTCCCAGTAACGCACGATGTATGCAGTTCGCCAAGCATCAGATCCATACTTGTTCTCAACCTGCTCCGACCAAACGATAGCATCGCGACCAGAGACTGACCAATGATCGATGAAGGTTCCCCACCCATCGAGATTGTGGATTTCGGCGAGGGTGTTCTTAACGGTATACATTATGCAATTTCCATTTCAAGAGCAGTGAAACCGAACGAAGCACAGCGGTAAAACTTACCATCAACTTCAAGGATGTCACCAACAGACATCGACGAGCAAGGACCAAGACGCTCAACTTTGGATTCGTCGTTCCAAAGATTCATCAGACCGAAAGCATCTTCCATGTCATTGGCATCAACGTTGGCAACATGATCGTAATGCTTGAAGTTCTCAACCTTAAAGGTGTTTTCAAACGAACGACCTCGATAGGCGATATACTTTTCGCTCTCTTCACCACCATTGATGGCATCGATTTCAGCGTCGGTCAGTTGGATTTGGTAAACCTTGATCATTTTCACATTTCCTCTTTTCATCTTATATTTCATTCTACCATAAAAATGCAAAAATGTCAAGCCATCAAATCATCTTTTTTTGATTTTTTTCCCACTTTTTTATGTCGTCGGGAACGTTTATCTCGACACCATCAAACTCAACCCACGTGACTCCGATGGGGATATCTGCATACAACCAGCGCAACTGCTCGAGTCCCTCGCCGATCTCCGCTACACAGGGATTCTTCTTTCCATATGTATCGAGCGCACGTCTCGTGTATCCATACACGCCAAGGTGCCTCTCTCCATATCCAGTGATACCTCTCCCAAACCACAGTGCGTGATTCTTGCTACGAACTATCTTGACAACATTCGGATCATTCTGCTCATCTTCTGGCATAGTGGTGCATGCAGTAGTAACCTCATAGTCTCCTATGGTGTGTGTCGTTATAACTCCATAGATCGCCTGATAGGAGATATCGGGCATATCGCCCTGCACATTGATGAAGAAGTTATAATCGACAAACATCGGATGACGTATGGCACCAGCGCATCTCTCCGTTCCATTGTTATATGGTGTGTCGTCGAGAAGAGCATGACCCTCTGGTATCAGATTGTAGATTTCTTCGTTATCAGTTAAAACGAATGTGTCTATGTCTGATCGAGCGCATCTCCAAAAGACACGCTCGATCATTGTTTGTTCGCCGAGTTTGGCGAGAGGTTTTGCTGGGAATCTTGTGCTGCCGTATCTAGCAGGGATCAATATGGCATTCGACTTCATACATAATTCTCTCTAGATCATGTAGATAAACCATGTTAGGACCATCGCTCGGTGCATTGTCAGGGTCAGGATGAACCTCTAGGAAGAAGTTCTTCACACCCATCGCGGCAGCAGATTTGGCGAGGTGGTGTGCATATGCACGATTACCACCTGATGCATTTCCAGATGCGCTTGGTTTCTGCGTTGAGTGCGTGGCATCAAATACGATGGGAACATCATAATTGTCCAGCATATATCTTATACCGCAAAAATCCACAACCAGATTGTTGTATCCGAAACTTGTGCCTCTCTCGGTAATCCAGACCTCTTCAGCACCTTCTGTTTTGGAGAGGATACCACCGACATCCCATGGTGCCAGAAACTGACCTTTTTTGATGTTGACGATTTTACCTGTGTCCACTGCTGCTTTGATAAGATCAGTCTGCCTACACAGAAACGCAGGGATCTGTATGACATCGACGAAGTCTTTAATCGCATCTATCTGCCCAATCTCGTGGACATCTGTGAGGATCTTCAGTCCAGGAAGTTCCTGCTTCATCGTGGCAAAGTCGAGCATCGTCTGCTCTAGTCCCAGTCCCCTCTTACCTGAGATGTGTGTTCTGTTTGCCTTATCGTAACTTGCCTTGAAGAAATATTTCATACCAAACAGAGTTGCAACACGCATACCCTCGCGTGCGATCTCTAGACTTTGCGAGAGGGATTCGTGTTGGCAGGGGCCAGCAATTAGTCGCATTTCTTACCGATCGAAAAACGAACGATGTCGTTGGGATCATACTCTGCCCAATACAACTCAAATGCGACACCACTCTTTAGACCAACAAACTGGTGCTTCTTCATGGGAGGGACAATGGTAAATTCCCCAGGATTCACGATTGTCTCATCAACCAGACCATCCTGATCGTCATCCTGCCACACGCGAATTAGAAGTTGCCCAGACTCCACGAAGAAACCATTAGACTTTGTCTTGTGAAGGTGCACCGAACACTCGTGATCCTTCTCGAACTCAATGCGATGAAATTCAAAACAATTGTTGGTGTGCACCAACTGTGTCTTACCCCAAACCTTACCTTGGATCATAATGAGCATTCCTCTCTCTATTCCCTCTTCCTCGGGAGTTTTGCTCATAGTTCCTGCAATACTGGACGATGTCATTCCAGTTATTTGACATCTTGGTCGCTGATTCCTCACACAAACCAGCGATGAAATTTTCATCCTTAGACATTGAGTCTCCTAAAACATATTCGAGATAACCGACATTCTGCATCACATTCTCCATTATTAAAGATAATCAGAACCCACCATGTGACCAATGCACAGTTGAATACCTGATTCCCTGAGTGATTTCTTCAACTTGATGTTCGACATACGAAGGGAAGATAATAAGGTCGCCGACATCAAAATCATATGAAGTTCTTTGCGCATTGAATGGTTTAGTGTTGTCGTAAGTTACAAACTTACCACCCTCAAAGGTTTCTCTTTCTGAGAGAAGACAAATGGCAGAGATTTTTCTTATGGGTCTCGAGATATGGTTGACAGTATCTGCCTGCCATAATACATCTTTGTGTCTGTTAAATCTTCCACCCTCGTTGTATCGAATAAAAGAATTTTCAGAACAGTATTCAAAAACATTGATGTTCAAGAAGTCGTCATTCACCATGCGAACGAATCTTGCTACATCACGGCAAAATGGATTCTCTGGCATGATTTTACATTGTTCTGAGTTTCTATGGTCGATGTTAAGATCATCTTTTCCACCATAAACCATACTTTGCTGCATCGGTTTTACGATTTGCTCATGAATAAACTCTTCGCATCTGGTGGGTGTGAATGCTTTCTTAAACAAGAAGATATTACCAAATCTCAACATTACCAATAGATTCCCTTATAGTTCTCAGCAGGAACACTGTCTCTCTGCCTTCTTCTCTTTTTATGTTCAATGTCAGGTTCATTCATCACATCCCTGACATATCTGGTCACTGAGTTTTTCCAACACTCTTTGTCTGTCGCTGCTGCTATTATATTCTTGGAGATAATTTGAAGAACGGCCCCTAGTGCTATCACATCTGACTCGTCGTCGCAATACATCAAACACTCAGAGATATAATCATCCATCTCTTCCATCATCGCCAAGCGATTTTCTTGTTTCTCCGACGGAGTCATGTTCAGATGCTGGTGTCGTTTGTTGTCCATGCGTATATTTATTACTTTCATCTGCTATGAACAGTTGGACACCTGCTTCCTTGAACATTTGTTCAGCGATCAACCAATCAAAGGTGTCTTCCCTGTTATGCTTCTTGGTGACAACCTTATATATTCCACTCTGAATGATGCTCTTTGCACACTCATTACATGGAGGTAGAGTAATATACATTGTGCACCCCTCTACGGACATGGGTGCATTATCGATAGCATTACGCTCGGCATGACAAACGAATTTCAGTTTTGTTTCTCGATCCTCATAACGTTCGGCGAGATCCTTCACTCCACGGGGGAATCCATTATATCCCGTTCCGACGATACGCTTCTTACTATCTACGATGACTGCGCCAACCTTGGTGCGCGGATCATATGACCAAGTGGCGATGTGTTCTGCCAGATCGAGGAATCGTTGTCTCCACTTTGGCATACTATACGTCGCCATGATCAGACTCTGCAAAATCTAGGAGGTCAAGAGGCACATCTGGATCAACTGCCTTACCAGTCCAGTGATCATCGGTGACACAGAAATACATTACCTGATGCTCCGTGTTAACACGCTTGGGTGCATCTTTTGCTGCTGCCGCGAGACACGCTGCTTTGTTAGCATGCTGACTCTCGACCCGATCAACATATCCCTCAGGATTCCACAGAAAAATCAACAACCAGTATTTCATCATAAAAACAAACCCAGTAGCAGGATGGTGCAGATGAATGCGTTCACCACAAACAACGGTTTATCGCGCATTATAATGGAGACATAACCCCACATACCAGCACCAAGGATGGAGAAAATAAGATCCGCAGTATGTAACTCAATTGCTCTACAACCAGCGGCGAGAATGACACAAGCAGTGCCTAACCATTTAATCATTTCAATCATGTTCATACTATACCCTATGATAACGAAATAGTCAAGCTTCTAAGTGTGTTTTTTTTGTCTCTGATGTATTTTTTTACAATCATATGCTCTTGCGTCCTGTTCGCGAGGTAAATCAGTTTGTTATAATCTGAGACTCCATACCCAGGAAGTAGGGATTTTATACCCGCAAACTCATGCGCAGTGTATATGCTCTCCAGACCGCTGGCGAATTTTTGTTCCACTGCTATGCTAATTTCTTCTGCTTTATTGTTGTCGCACCAATCATTGCTCCAGTTGTCAGCATCGTAACCATACTGACCTGCGAATTTACCACCCTCTAGGATTGTATATCCATACTTTGCTGGGTTCTTGTCTATCTCACTCTGACTGTCGGGATTGTCTATCCTAGAGTAAATACGCAGAGGATTAATTCCAGCACTGGTCAACAGTTGTTCATCGATAATTTTATCGACGCTGTCGTGTATTCCTTCTTCACTGTCGCCTGCCAATCCTGCGATAAAGTTACCATATGTGAATGCATCGCTGTATTCCTGCTTGATATATCGCAGCGCATCATAGTTTCTCTCTGGGTTTCCACCCTTACGAATGCTCTTTGTGACTGTGGGATTGAGACTTTCGATACCAAAGAACAGCGTGTTTATATTTGCCTCTCTCAGTAGATCTACCTGATGTTTTTTAGCACCAATGATGTCGAGGCGAGCGAATGCCATAAAGTTCGGTTTATATGAGAGTTTCTTACAGACTTCACCGAGCAGTTCTAACTTATCATCCACTTCGTTGATGGTGTCATCTGCCAGATAAAAGTTTGTTACCCCATACATGTCATATGCAGATTGGCATGCGTCATATACATTCTGGACAGTGTTGATGACAGGTCGACGATTGTTTCTATAGTCAAATCCACAGAAAGCACAATTGAATTTACAACCCAGTCCAAGTTCGATCGTAAGCAATTCTCGGGAGTCTATGAAATCGTGTTCTGAAACCAATGGCGCGATCGGTTCCTCGAGAATAATGTTGTATGGATTCTTATACGTCGGTGGATCGTTGGATATTTTAGAAGCGGAGATATCTTTGCCGCAGAAATAATCTTCTACCAAATTTGAACATCTGCCGATGAAACTGGCGTCAACCCAACTGGCATCACCAGTAGCAACTCTGTATCCACCGAGGATAACCTTGAGATGCGGTAGTCTTTCGCGAACCTGTTCGCATATCTGTTTGAAATAGGTGGTATTTCCATCGTCGACGCTACCGCTGGTACCGAGGTATATTTCTGGATCTTTGCCGAAGAATTTGATTATGGAATCCACCAATTCCTGTTCTTCCCATTGGCGAAAATAATCTATGGTTTCTGCTACTGCACCATGCTTACGAACAAGTTGGCAGGTCCACATGGGACCTGCCAACCTAGAATTATTTCGTAGTAAACCTGCTCTAGTATATCTACTCGCGAGGTCTGAAAGAATCAACAGGCGCATTGTTCATTCACCGATCAGCGAACCACCTGCTCTTTTCTATGCTTTGGTAACTGCATCGCGAGTCTTAATATCCTTGATTGATTTAGAACCATATTTTTCTGCAAGCGGAGAGTTTGGATTCGCGTCGGCGATCTTGGACATAACTTCCTTGAAGTGATCAGGAACCTTACCGCCACCATCAGAACCAGCGGCATGCACAAAATTAACTTGCTTATATACAATCTTCACCGAACCATCGGCAGTGAGTTGCTTCATGTCATCATATGACATAGTCGCCTCCCACTCTTCCCCTGTCTGGGTATTAACAAAATCATAAACGGGCATTAACGTTTGCCTCTTCTATTGTGGTGACGATTCCATGCTTCTTCGGTATATGCTGGTCCATACTTTTTGAGTAAAATGTCTGCTTCGCCGCTAGACATGAGTTTTGCCCATTCTAAACGAGTATAACGGTCTCCATTTCTGGAGAGGATAATATCTTCAGACATTTCTATTCGTTCCTAGTCTGGAATAGTACTCAATTCGTCAGCAAGTGCCTTAAAATGCTTTCTTGCGATTTCGCGAATCTGCACTCTCTGTGTATTGGAGGCACCTCTTACATCAAAATAGAGATTAAAGTTAATCCCCATTTCATCCGTGCCATCAATGTCATTGATGAGTATTTGATTCCTAATTTCCATATTATATATATCCTTACTTTTCATTCTTCTCTGGTGTTAGTCCAGGAAAAAATGCCTCATTCATATCTTCAAAGATATCGTCTAAATCTAGATCCTTGACCTGCTTATACGTTCTCGCTGCAATGAAGGCACCAACACCTGCTGCAGCGAGAAGAGCGATTCCTCCGATTAGAGCATCCTTACGCATATGCCTTGACCCATTCTAGAACACGCTCAGGAGAAGTCTTACCGTAAGGATCTTCTTCTACGTTATCATCTTTTCCTGGTTCAACAAACCACTTCTCAATGACACCATTGTCGATGATAGCGGCATAGCGCCACGAGCGCAGACCGAAACCAAGATTGTCCTTATTGACGATCATGCCCATCTGACCTGTGAACACACCCGAACCATCAGGAATCATCTTGACATTCTTTACGCCCTGATCCTTTGCCCAGCAATTCATCACAAACGCATCGTTGACGGAGATGCAGTAGATCTCGTCGATGCCCAGTGCCTTAAACTCCTCGTACTTCTCTTCGAATCCAGGAAGCTGGTAGGTTGAGCAGGTGGGTGTAAATGCTCCAGGAAGTGAGAAAAGAACCACACGCTTGCCACCGAAGTAGTCGAACGATGTCTTATCTTCCCAACGAAAAGGGTTTGGTCCCTCAATAGATTCATCACGAACGCGAGTCTTGAACACCACGTTCGGAACGATGCTTGGCGGCGATGCCCAGTTTTCCATATTAAACTCCTACAATTATGTTATAGATCTCTTTCCAGTTTTTTGCGAGAGGAATACCTTCAACCATCATGTTGTGCTCATGTTCAACCAAGATAGATTCAAGACCCAACTCTTTACCA
>Ga0099851_1001395_pt1 | contig 10246 bp, 17 predicted proteins | sample CB_VirMetaG_6_FD_78176 | JGI IMG/M metagenome (GOLD analysis project Ga0099851, IMG submission 78176) | Freshwater to marine saline gradient viral communities from Chesapeake Bay - CB_1508_2 Viral MetaG | ecosystem: Environmental > Aquatic > Marine > Coastal | place: USA: Chesapeake Bay... | reverse complement strand
GGGGGGGGGGGGGGGGGGGGGGGGGGGGGGGGGGGGGGGGGGGGGGGGGGGGGGGGGGGGGGGGGGGGGGGGGGGGGGGGGGGGGGGGGGGGGGGGGGGGGGGGGGGGGGGGGGGGGGGGGGGAGGGCGTCGTGTGTTCTGCCGTCCGGCGTTGGTATGCTGGCGTGCTGGCGTGCTGGCGTATTCCTAGATCACTTGCTGCGGCGGCGGTGTGGGGTGTGCCGCCGCTCTGCGCGCTCCCGACCGCCGAGTCCCGACCGCCAGCCGACGACCGCTGCGCTCCGGCAACGCCAGCAGCGGAGTCGCCAGCTCCTGCCTGCGTCCTGCGTCCCGCGTTGCTATGCTGTCGTGCTGTCGTGCTCCTAGATCACTTGCTGCGGCGGCGGCGTTGGTGTGCCGCCGCAGCGGGTGCTCATGTTGTGTGCTTACTTCTCTCGACGGCTTTATTGAAGATTCGCCGTGGCTACTGAGTTTATTGGAGCTTCAACCCTGCTCGAGCCACGGCTGGTCGGAGTTGGTTGGTAGTTCGGAAGAGAGAGGCAGGACTTCGCTCAAAGCAGCGAAGCCCCGCCCAACGCCGAGGGATCGGCGTGAAGAAAAAGCCAACCAGTCAACACCGGGTCGCCCCGTTCCGGCGGGCCCTGCGGTGTCCGCCGGGAACGGGGCGGCCCGTTTGGGAAGTATCAGCATGAAGAAGCTGAGAGGCAGTAGACCCCCGCGCACGCGTCGGTTCACACAATACCGCGTCCTAGTTCAACACTCCGACCCCGGTCGAGAAGAGGCTACGCTCCGCTAGATTCGTCGCTCCGCTCCTCATGGAGGATGACCACTAGCGTGGTCATGGAAACCGCGCCCAGATTCCCCAAAGATTTCCTTCCCAAACGCTTGACGCCGTGATAGAATACCCACCTGCCAAACCCCGCGCCCCACACGGCGCACCCCACCCCCGACACACACAACATGAACACGACCGCCCTAATCTGGGTCGGCTTTGCCGCCACTACTGCGGCCCAACTCGCCATCCTCCTCTACCTCGAGCTCGACTACCGACGCAGCCAGCGTTGGCTGAAGCAGCAGCGAGAGCAGAACGCGCGGAGGATCGGACGATGACCCGCCCGGACTACTGCTCATGCGGCGGCCCCAAGTGTAATTGCGCCGGAATGCGCTGCTCATGCCGCACCGTTACCGACCGCTACCGCGAGATCATCCGCCACGACACCGACCCGCAATCGACAACCTGGCAGCGGCCCGACGGAACCTGGCACAGCGACAGCGACGAATGGACGATGCCCGAACAGCCCACCCGCACCGCCGTCAGAGCTGGACAGCTCATCCAGGTTCCCGTCCACCAGGACGGATGCGACCTCAACAACCTCCGCCACGACGGCCACGCGCTCGACTGCGCCATCCGCGACCCGCTCGCGCACAAGCTCACCTGCCCGATGTCCGACTGGCGGTGGGCGTTCGCCGACACCAGCCAACGGACGCGGCTAGCTGAGGAATACGCGAGCCGCTACCGACGCCACGAGCGCAGGCAGCTGGACGCGCTCACCCAGCTCCAGGTCGATCAGCCGCAACCCCACGCCCGCGCAATCTGCCCGGTCTGCGAACAGCGGACCGACCAGCTCCGCCAAGAGCTGCGCTACCGCCTGACCCGCTCGGTGGGTGCGCGGCGCGCAGAGATCCGCAATCAAATCGTAGATCTACAGGACCGCGCACTCACGACCTTTGACGACCTCGACGCACACGGCGGGATCTGCGGCGTCTGCTTCGACGAGACCCTGATCCGCAGCTAGCTAGACCAACACCAACACCAACCAACACACGCACACGACATGAAGTCTTTTAACCTGAAGACCCTCACCAAGAAGATCGGAACCGCCACCTTGACCAGGGAGGTCCTGGTCGAGACCGGAATCTACCGCGCCGCCGTCGGCCACGCCCAGCTGCTCACCAGCGAGAAGGGTTCCACCCGACTCTGGCTCCAGTTCCTCGCCGTCGACGAGAACGACCAGCCGACCGCGGAAATTATCGCTTCCGACAACCTCTTCCTGGCCGGGGCAAAGCAAAACGCGCTGGTCCGCGCTGGCGACATTCTGGCGCGAGTCTTCCGTATCGACCTGGACGGCAAGCTGGACCCGGAGAGCCTGATCGGGCGCAAGTGTTACATCCACACGGACCACGACACCTACGAAGGTCGCACCCGGTCCAAGGTCCGTTTCCTGGACGGCTACCCCGACGAGTCGACGATCTGACCCACCAGCTCGAGCCCGTCCACCAGTCGGACGGGCTCGAGATCCTCCGCCCCCGCCGCCAGCGCGGCGGGGGCCGGGGCGGCGGCAAGGCAGGAGGCCGCTAGCGCGGCCCCCCAAACCTAAGACGGCGGAGGGGTCCGCCGAAGACCGGCCTTCGGCCTCCGGAGGGGCAGCCGGGGCCCAGATAGGCAATAAAGCGGTAGCCGGGAACAGCTCCCCCTCCCTCCGGCGGGGGGGCCTGGCGGCCCCGCCGGAGGGCGGGGGAGAGATTCCAAATGAAAAAAGCTCACCGCCAACAGTTCACCTCCGCCCTCACCATCCTCGCCTTCTGGACCGTGATCGCATTCTGGATCCTAGTCATCAGCTGCTGAACCGGTCCTCACCAACGCAGAAAGGATTCCAACCTGAGATAGGGTAAATGTCCAATGTCTTCGCGAGACCAGAGTCCAATACCCGAAGGCAAACCGGAATCCTGTCGCGGCCGCAGACAGCCCCGTGACACCTGCGGAGGAGCGTGGCTCCCCCCCATTCTAGACAGGGGGGAGGCACGGTTTTTCTCGAACGAAAACACACCACCCAAACCAGACAGAATGTCGTCCATCACCATCATCAGCCCGTCCTCCGGGTCGCGGGAAGTCCCGCTGCCCGAGGACCCGAACCGCCGGAAGCTCTCCGCCATCCTCGAGTTCCTCGGGGGCTCCTACTCCGACTCGAGCACCTACTGGCTCCAGACCAGCAACCCCCGGCAGATCGACCGCAACTACATCTGCCAGCCCGGGGACAACATCGCCTGCCACGCCAAGGCCGTCGCGGGCTAGACATGCCCAGCTCACCTACCGACTCCTGGGTCAAAGTCATCCAGAAGACGAGCTGCGCCTGCTCTCGTGAGCAAGCTAACCTCGGACCCTTCCGGAAAATCGGGAAGGAAACCTGCCCGACATGTGAGACCCGGGAGTCGGCAGGTTCCTACTTCCACCCCGCCACGAACAAGGTCTACCCCGTTATCTCAGTCCCGAGCACGGGCCGCTTCTACATCGAAGACCCCGAAGTCGAAAGCAGACGGGTCACCGCAGAAGGCTACCTCGCCGAGTTCGGCTGGTATTCCTACATCCTCCTCCCGAAGTTCCACAACGGGCTACTCCCCGACGGTGGCGACCCGGATACCCAATACATCATCCGGATCGAGTCGCGCACCCAGACATTCTGGTCCAACGGACACCACTCCATGACTCCACACCCCAATGTGAGTCACGGGGGAACCGTCTGCTACGGAACCGGCAACCCGCCGAACCCTACTTCCGAACTGTCCTTCCTCTCCTACATGAAGAACCTGTTCGGGACACCCGGCTGGGGCAACCCCTACGAAAGCTATGCGGCGACCCGAGCCCCAGCTGCCTCCATCAGCTACAAGGGGGTCGGGGACAGACAGCCCTGGAAGGAACTCGACCTGGTCGAATGGGCCTTCGCGCCCGGCTGCCACTCCTTCTACTCGGTCTACACACGGCAGGGCCGCTTCAACGCCTTCAGTCAGCAGGTCATCCGCGAAAACGACTCCGTGCGTCTCTCGCCCTGCGCCAACTGCGCCATGACCACCTGCCCCGCCAACATCACCGCCGAACAGCGGGCCGCAAACCCCAGCCTCTACGACGGCTCGGACCCCTACCTGCCCCGCATCATGCCGGGATCCATGTTCTACCTGGTCGAGCCGCTGGTGGACCCCGGAAACGGCTACCTCTCCCATCTCAGCAGCCCCCAGATCCAAGAAATCGGCCTCCCCAGTGGATTCCGCCAACTGATCCCCAACCTCGAATACCCGCCTCCGATCCACCCGACCAGCACCGACCACACCCTCACGGACATGGGACTCCGCTGGTGCTACCTCCCAGACGACCACCCCCTCCGAATGGAGTTCGGAATCGACCGCGCCGCCGTCCGATGAAACCCCAACTCATCCTCAAGAGAGAAGACTTCAACCTCATCGACGAGATCGTCCGTGATACGCCCACCGAATGCTCCTGGCTCGGCATCGGCCCCAAATACGGGAAGCTCCGAGTCAAGAGGATCGTCGTCCCGGATCAGGAGAACACCGCAGTCAACTCCCACATCACAGACGAAGCCTTCATCCGGGTCATGCTCCAGCTGAAGAAGGATGAACGCATCCTCTGGTGGGGTCACTCCCACGCATCCATGAAATGCTTCTTCAGCGGGACCGACTCGGGGACCTGGAACCGATTCGTCCGCGGAGACATGGACGGCTCGCTCCCGTTCCTCGCCACCGTCCACAACCGGGAGACCGGAGGACGCCCGGGCTACGCCCGATTCCACGCCGCTGGGTTCGACATCGAACTCGACCCCGAGCGGACACTCCAGATCAGCAAGTCCCGGCGAGCCCGCCGGTTGAAGAAGAACCTCAGATGCCCCAAGCCGCTCGCCCTGACCTCGCATACCTTCGGAACTTCCGCGAATCGCTACGGACTGCCTCCTCTCAGGAAGACTGCGTCCTCATCGTCGGATTCGGAAGCCTCGGAAGCACCGTTGGCCTGGGGCTTCAGCGAGCTGGGATTCCATTCCTGAGCATCGACCACGATGTCTGGAGCACCCGCAACCAGTTCAACTCCTGCTGGGACAAGATCGAACCCCAGACCAAGAAAGCCGTCCGCTTCGACGGCTCCAAGACGACCCCAGGTATCTGGGGCCAGGTCGAAGACATCCGCAAGGAAATCAGCTGCCACATCTGCCTCCTTGCTACCGACTCCGCCGAGTCCAGACGAGCTGCCCTCGAGCACGGTCGGATCGACTCCACCTACGGATTCATCGACATCCGAACCGGTCGGCATTCCACCGATCTCGTCTGCGGAGGACGCCGCTTCGTGCGTGACCACATCCCCCAGGGTGAAACGGAGCAACTCAACTGCGATGAGAGGGGGACCATCTACCACTCGATGGTCGCCGCAGGACTCGCTCTCAGCCGCATCTTCCTCGCCCTCGACAACCAGGCCCCGATCCCGAACCAGGCCCACCAGCTCGGCTACGGAGACCCCTCCGGGGCCCCCTACATGCTCGAGGTCTCCATCCCTCAGTTCGACACCAACTAGCTCCCTACGGGACTTTGATTCCGGCCCAACTCGAGTCCCCACAAAGGCTTAGGGCCGAAATCGCAGAAAACCGTTTTCACGCAGCAGCCAAAACCGAAGGACTCTGCTAGCAACCGACGGAGATTCGGAAAGTCATTTCCGCGATTTCAGCCCTAAACCACTCCAACCAAGGGACTTAGGGCCAAATCAAAGTCCCGTAGAAAGCTAATACCCGTGCCCTCCTCAACCGCCATGTGAGCAAAGCGAAACTCGATCAGGCCCGGAAGGGATCAGGTCTCCAGATGACCCTGGCCTTCCTACTCATCCTCACACTCCTCGGAATCCCGTGCCCGAACAAGAACCCAACAACAGTCGTCAGACCACTCCCTACGGTGTCTGGAACCAAGACACCCCGATCACACAACCCCTCGCCCAGTTCAACACGCGAGAAGAGACCCTCGACTTCATCAAGGGACAACTCGCAGAGAGCCCGGAAGCCCACCTCTACTACGGCAAACTCTACGGGCCCCTCTGGGTCGAGAAGACGGTGACCACCGCCATCCGGGGGCTTCGCTGATGAAAACGCCCCTCGTCGAACGCAGGGAGGTCACCACCGTCCTCGGATTGGCGGGGGGCTACTCCCTCAGAGGAAGTCGTGACCTCAGCCCGCCCGAGCACCAGGTCTCCCAATACCCCGTCCGACTCGAACTCAGGAGTTCCCATGCGGTGGTCGACGCAAAGCTCACCCTCGCAGACCTCGACCTAGTCATCGAACGCCTCCAGCACCTACGAGACCATGTCTGATCTCACCAGGAGAGAGCATGTCGACCTGATCCTCGACTCCACCGTCAAGCTCATCCTCCAAGAAGTCAACAGCGTAGACCACACCGACAGCATCGACGCCGAAGCCATCGCCGACCTCATCCGAGACGCAGCCGCCGAACTGATCCAGCTCGTCAAGACCAGCATCCCCCAAGACCTCACCATCGCCTACGACTTCCTCGATGCCTTCCTCGACAAGCAGCTCCAAGACATTGGATAGCGACTCGCCGGTCAAACAGGCCCACACCCTCCTCCAGCAGCTCCACCAGACCCCGAAGCTCAACTGGATCTCGGTCCTCACCGAAGCACTCAACCAGGCCGCCCAGCAGGGCAGGAAGCTCGAACGACACTTCATGGCAATCATGCTCCAGGAAGAAGCCTCGACCAAGTGGAGCACGCCCACCGAGCGCAAAGTCGCATCTAGGTTCTTGACCATCTACAGCGAGCACCTGGAAACCGACGACTGAAAACCCGGCAGCCGGCGGCCTAGCGGCCGCGGGCTGCCTTCAAGAGGCCCACAAAGAGTGGGCAATAAAGGGGTCCCCCCCAATCGCGCCAACGACATCCCTCCCCCAGAATCGCCCCTCGGCATGACCGCGACCCCTCAGCCCGACCTCCAACTCGCCGAACGGCTCGCCGACCAAGGATACTGGGTCTTCCCAACCGTCAAGAGGCAGAAGGGCTGCCGGACGGTCCTCAACCGACCCTGGGGCTGGTATTACGACAACCAGGAGCACAACCTCCTCTCGTCGCAGCTCTCGGCCAACTCGGTCACCGGCGCAGCAATCTCGCTCAGCCCCAGCGACCCAGTCCCGCTCCTCATCCTCGACTACGACCTCGACCACCCCGCACCCTGGGAGCAGGTCTGGGAAGAGTCCACCGGGGGGCTCCCTGTTCCGCAGAACCTGGCGATCACACAGTCGACCAGCGGCGGCTACCACTTCTGGTTCCAGCTTCCCGACGCGAAAACGAAGCTCCCGGACAAGTTCCGCTTCACCGAGAACCTCCAGGGAGAAATCCGGGCCAGCAGCCGACCCAAGACCATGCTGATGCTCCCAGGCTCGGTCGCCATCAACAAGGCCGGGAACCCGGGGAGCTATGCCGTCGTTCACGGGTCGCTGGAAGACCTCGCCCAACTCCCCGTCCCGCCCACGCCCCTGACTGCCCGACTGATGGCGAGGCCAACTTCCGAGCGGACCCAAATGGCAGAGGAGGAGGACGGCATCCCCACCGAAGTCGCGCACCTCCTTGAAGTCCTTACCGCACTCCCGGCCTACCAGAAAGGCGAGATGAACACGCGGATCGCCCAGGTCGGGCAGATGATCGGACGGATGTATCCGAGGGAGAACCTCCCCGAACACCTACTCGCCAAACTCTGGGACATCCTCAAGGAGAAGCTCGACCGCGACTTCGATCAGAAGTCCTTCCGCAAGGCCGTCAACTCCGGCTGGAAGACCGGACGCGCCAACGCCGGGAAATACCAGGCCCGCGAGAAACACCCCACCGTGTCCGACGTGGACCTCGAGTGCCGAGCCCTCTTCGGTGGCGAACTCTGGATGAAGAGGATGATCGACAGCACCGGCAAGGAGGTCGGCATCATCATCGGAGTCGGGGCATCGGCCAAGCGTCCAGAAGAAGCTGATGTGACGGTCAGCCTCAACGGTCTGGACGAAGTCCTGCCCTCGTTGGCCCGAGTCTGTAAGTCCGATCCGGACATCGTCGTCCGCAATCCGCTGTTCATCCAACCCGGCTGGCGGAATGTGCTGGAGTTCGCGCTCAAGCAGAGATCCTCCATCGAGCCGCTCGGCCTCCCGCCCGAAGACATCTTCTTCGAGCGGGTCAACGACTGGGCCCGAAGAGCAGCCGCAGACCAGTTCATCGTCCAAGGCTGGTCCGAGTCCAGAGACTGGGACAAGAGCAGCCCCTTCCTGGTCTGCCCCCGAGGGACCAACGATGCTGTGCTGACCATCCCCGAGCAAGCCCACGAAAGACTGCTCCGCTCCATCGGCGACATCGCGCTGGCGAAACGGCTCGCCAACAAGTTCCTGCTCAAGAAGAACCTCACGGGACGGGCGAAGGGGTGGACCATCGACGTGAACCAGCTCGACAAGGGAACGCTGCGTGTCGTCCAGGAAGGTCACTCCCGCCTGATCGCCAGCAAGCTCAAGAAGTAATGCGGCTTCACGAACACCAGATCGGGGCGCACTCGCTCGTCCTGGAAAGCAAGACCCTCTATTTCGCCTACGGATCCCTCATCGGAATCGCGCTCCACCGAGAACACCAGGCATTCTTCGTGCGGCGTCCCAAAGGAAAGCCCGCCCAGATCGCCCAGACCTTCAAGAACGGGCTGCCGATGGAATACGCCATCACAGCTTCAGACTCCACCTTCATCGAGACCCTCGCACAGAAACTCTGAATGATTCGCCTACCCCGAACCGGACCCCTAGACAACCTCGAGGTCATCGACGGGCCCCCCGGAACAGGGAAGACCCGAACCATCATCCAAGAAGCGGGAGATTGGACCGGAACCGGAGCCATCGTCACCTACACCAAGGTCGCAGCCGGAGTCGCACTCAGCCGCCTCCCTGAAGACCACCAGGTCCGAGCCGGAACCGTCTACTCCCTCACATGGGGACCGGTGAAACGGGCCACGAAGACCCAGAACGCACGGAAGGGCGGCTACCGAGCCCTCTACAACGAGCGCACCATCGCCAACCCCTGGGACGACGCGCTCGCCCACTACGAGAAGTCCGCCCCGAGCCGACGCTGCCAGGACCGCTACGACGAGCTGGCCGAGGTTCTACACGCCTGGACTGGAGACGGGACACCGCCCTTCGACATCTACGAAGAGAAGCCTGTCCGAGCACTCCGCTACATCCTCCCGCTGGCCCGCTGGGTCGAGCAGGGATGCCCGATGATGGAAGAGGAGAAGCTCGATCATCTGGCTATCGACGAATCCCAGGACATGGGGGCTCTCGAAATGCGGGCTGCGCTGGCCCTGCTGGGCGAGGGCCAGCGAGCCCGCGCCTTCGGAGATCCTGGGCAGGCAATCTACGCACAATCGAAGGGCTACAGCGACGGACTCCCGCCAGTCTGGAAGTTCGCAGGACGCCATTGGCTCATGCCCAAAGGTTACAGAGTAGGCAACCCCGTAGCCGCAGTCGCGTCCCGCGTCCTCGCGCCACACTACGTCCGGCCCGAGAACGCCTTCGCCAAGGAAGGTCACCGCACCGATCTCCTCGAATGGGATCCCCACGATCTCCCGAAGAAGGGCCTGGTCCTGGGCTATTCGAGGAAGAGTATCAGCGACTTCTTCAAGGAGCACGACCTGCGGAACACCGCCGTCGTCCCGCTCACCGGAAAACCCGACGAGAAGCTGGTGCTCAGCACAATCCACGCAGCGAAGGGAGCAGAAGCAGACGATGTCTACCTCCTCCCCTGGGGACGAGAAGCCATCAAACGGCTCGAGGATCTCAACCCCAACGAACTCCGAGTCCTCTACGTCGCCCTCACCCGGGCCAGAAAACGGGTCCACATCCCCTGGCAACTCCATTCGCAAATCCAAGCCATCTGATGCCGAAAGAAGATTACTTCATCTACGAGGCCGAAGCAGGAATCCAGCATGAAGGCGTAGGACTTCACGGCGACTTCCTCTTCATGGTCACCCCGCCCAAAACCGACGGAGGAGATCCTGAAATCAAACTCAGCCAAATAGGCAACTACACCCTTGAAATCGATGCCGAACCGGTCCCGCCGTCCCTCCTCCTAGCTGATCTGCTCGATCTCTGGGTTGTCCAAGCGAAGGCCCGCGCCATCGAAGAATATCGCGAGGGCCACGCCCAAAAATACGGACTAGAGGACGAGGAATGAGCAACAACACCTACGACATCAAGAGCATCGCCGTTGATCTGATGCGAGTTGCTGACTCCCTGGATCGCCACAACCAGATCCAAGCCGCCGTCCTAGCGGAGATGCGGGCGATGCGGATTACGCACTACTCCGACGATTGGGACGCGGCGGAAGCGCGCAAGGCCGCCGACCGCCTGACCGCCGACGCGCTGGACGAGGAGGACGAGTGAATGGTGGCCTACGCAT
>Ga0099851_1001394_pt1 | contig 10254 bp, 11 predicted proteins | sample CB_VirMetaG_6_FD_78176 | JGI IMG/M metagenome (GOLD analysis project Ga0099851, IMG submission 78176) | Freshwater to marine saline gradient viral communities from Chesapeake Bay - CB_1508_2 Viral MetaG | ecosystem: Environmental > Aquatic > Marine > Coastal | place: USA: Chesapeake Bay... | reverse complement strand
AATACGAAAGAATTGAATTATAGAAGAAGAACGAGATAATGAAAGACAGATTGTGTACTAATAATTTCGTAATGTATGCTATGAAGATGTATAGCAATCCTTTATGTACTGGCATTGAAGAGTTTAAGGAAGATATACTCAGAGTTAAGTACATAAAGAGATTGCTGTTAAAATATAAAAAGAATAACGATCTGAAAGAAAGACTTATTCTCAATCATATAATAATTCTTCAAAATGTATTCGGTGCGGAAGGTTGTACACGAATTCTATTCTATAAAATTCCAAAAGAATTACACTCATACTTAAAAGCATTTCTGGAGTACCTTCAATATCTTCCATATGAAATACCAGAAGTTGAACTCAATACAATAAACGCAGATCATAGAATATTAAAACTACTACAGAGAATAAAATGATTCATCTCACCGAACTCTTTCATAAAATTTATTTTGAAGAAGCAAAAGAGACTACTAATAAACCAAAAATTGAAACTACAGGTCATATGACACACGTCGGAGACTGGGCAATGTATGGTGATCCGACTCTCGGCATTCGTCATATGAAAGCAATGAAAGATTGGTTCGAGGGAAAGCAAACCGAAGGTCACACTGTGTCTCTCAAAGCAGACGGAGGAGTGAGTCTGGTAATTGGTCGTAGAAAAGACGGAAGATACTTCATCTCATACAAGTCTGGAAAGAAATTATTCCATTCACCAGAAGAGATGGATGCTGCTGGTGTTCCTTGGGCAGAAGATGGAAAGAAAATTCTTGCCAAAGTTCAAGAGATGAATATCAATCCTGGAACAGCATTTCAGGGAGATGTGTTGTGGGCAAATAGAGATGAATTTGTGGATGGTCATGCCAGACCGAATACAGTCAGATATAAAACAACACATCATCCAATGTCAATCGCAGTTCATGGGCAATATGAAATTGGAGATGAAGGAAATTTGACAAGAACATCAAATACTCCAGACATCTCGCAACTAAAACACCACGAAGTTCATGTTCCTGATCTTCAATTGAACCCAGGGTCCGTGAGAATGTCTAAAGCACAGATGGCATCTGTGAATCAGTCAATAAAGAATGCCGAAGAAGCACTTACACCAGATACACATGAGTATCTAAGAAACATATCACAGAATAAAAATCTTCACAAATTCCTTCAAGAGTATATGAATGAAGCAGTTGCTACTACTGGTCAAAGAAGCGTAGAAAGTCTTCGTAAGTATATTCATGAACCAATGAGTAAAGCTATAACATCAAGTGCGTATAAGCATAAAGCAACTCAAAGAAACATGAAGGAAGATAAAAGAAATGCACTGATTCAAGAACTTGAATCACACATTAATGAAAATTCGCATCACCTTGAAAGATTGTTTGCTCATCATCAGCACCTTGCAGATGCCAAGCATGTAATGTTAAATGCTTTAAGAAAATCCCAAGGACTTCATCCGCTTCAGCCTGGAGAGGGACATGAGCATGAAGGTATAGTTTCCGTTCTTGATGGAACCCATGCCAAACTTACTCGGGAAGGAGAGGGTGGATTTAGCAATCAAAATCGCGCAAGAGGTGTAGAGAAAGGATTCTTTAAACCTCAACCAGTACAAGAAGAGATGATGGCATCTGGTGGTGCTGTATCTGGAATGGGATATAATCTTGGTGGTCCTCCTCCAGACGATGTTGCCATATATCCAAGAAACATGCGTAGATACAAGAGAAAGAGCAGAAGTCCAGTTGTTGGTAGATTTATGAAACAACTACGAATTGGAACTTCAAATGATCCCTATTGAGGAAATACAAATGAATCCTGAACTTTTATCGTTAATTGGTGGATCCGCTACTGGTTTTATTTTTCGTCATATGGCAGAAAAAAGACAAGCGGAAAAGGAAATATTTGAAAGACTGATTGCTGCAAATACAAAAACAACAGAAAATCAAGATAAAGCAGCAAAAAGAGTTCCAGTAGATATTGGTAAAGTCACTCGTAGAATTATTGTTCTTGCTGTTCTGTTTGGTGCTATTTTAGCACCGTTCATTCTTCCATTCTTTGGAATAAACACAATCGTAGAATATACCAGAGACAACCCAGAATGGTTATTTGGGTTGATTCCTGCAACAAAGGAAACGGTTTTCCAGACAGTCTCTGGATTCCTTTATACCAAAGAAAGCAGAGAGGTTCTTTTGTCTGTTGTTGGATTCTACTTTGGTGCAGCGGCAGCAGGAAATAAAACATGAAATCATTCAAACAGTTTTTAAGAGAAAATCCAGAGTTATTAACACATAGACCACAACGAGGAAGTGGAAATATATTCACATCGGCAGCTGGATATGAAACAAACCCACCAGAAGAATATAATCCAGAAAGATCAATGATGGTTCATATGACTTCTCATTTTCCTCTGGGGGGAAATTTAGAAACACTAGGAACACATACGCGAATTGCTAGAGAAACTTTACATTTCACAAGAAATGGACCAGTCGGTGATCATATGTGGGGAAAATGGTCAGATTCAAAATTTGGAATTATGATTCCAGAGAATCAAATATCTAGAAGATTGTTAAATCATGGATCTCATGATTCTTTTGCATTTGGTAATGTTGCTCTTCCTACGGGAACAAAAATATCAGTCAATTGGGGTGCTCTTGAAGATCATGATAGAGATCATTTACAAGCACTTACAAAATCTGGTTCTCATCAAGAGACAATTGGAAAATTAAATGATGGACACGAAGTTGACTTTAATGGAAGAAAAGTTACATTTCATGGAACTCAAGAAAATGAAAAAACAGGAGATTCCATAAGGCGACATTTAAGAGCAGCAAATATTACTCCTGTAAATATAGGAGATAATTATGCAACTGGATTCGCTGACGCATCATCATACAAATACCATCGTAGATTTGAAGATGTTTATGGTCCAATTGGATTCATATCCAGTTATTACCAAAGGAACAATAGAAGTTCAAATTTCAAAGAAAATCCCAATGTCATGAAAAAGTTTACTCCCGAAAGATTTGCGCGAGCATCAGAGGGTGATCATGCTACGACACCATTTATGGATATAGATTCAAATCTTTCTTGGACAATGGCCCGACATCCCAGTCAAGAGGAAAATGCAACTACATGGGAAGAAAAATCAAAGATCAGAATAGCACACAGTAGAGCAGATAGAGATTCTGAGGATGGCAAAGATTTACAGGACACATTGAGGCAAATTTCCTCAGATCCAGAAAGATTTCATCCAACAGCATACTCTTCAGACGAATCAAAAGCAGCAATACAGAGAATAATGAAAAAGGCAAGATCTGCACATGCTGGAGTTCATCCCGATGAGATAGGTCCGTCATTTGAGGATGGAAAAGAAAATAGAAAAAATGCAATTATTAAAGCAACAGAAGAAATCAGAAGAAATAGGTCATGAAATCATTCAAGCAATATCTCAAGGAAAATGAATCACAATTAATGCTCAGGAATGATGGTCATTATGATGTTCATGGACTAACTCCTGAACATCTATCTTGGTTGGGTTCTCATCCAGAAGTATTGGCAGCAAAAGGTCCAGTAACATTAACTCTACCTGAACATTTACCACCATTGCCTGTTGGTATAATTGGTCCATCTCTTGGAGACAATCCTGTCGGGGAGGATCAAGTTCACTATGCCAATAGAGGGGGAGGTAGACCATATGAGTCAAGAATGGTTCATTATGGGGGACCAGATAAAACTACCAGAATGATAACTGCAATATCCAGACCACATGCCGAAACAGGAAAACCATTTCTTATTACAGCATTTGGTGGACCACTTGCACCAAAGGAAGTAAATGACCCTTCCCACACAGAAGAAAGTAGAGCAGAATCTCAAAAATTCTGGAGTCAACATGCTTTAATTGCAAAAAGTGATAAGGAAAATCAACGATGAAAAAACTATTGACCTATACATTAATATTGATTGTATTTTTCCTTGCTTCGTGTAAGTCATTATTTCCCAACGATCCACCAATCACTAAAACAGTAATAGACACAATTCAAGAACCAGTGGAAGTTTCTCTTCCTCTAGAAACTGAAGTGCTCGTTCCTGCTTTAACAAAAGTAAAGACTGTGAAAGAAACACCAGCACTCACCTCAAATCAAGAAGAAATCATTCTTCCCCCTAAAACAGAAGTAGTTCTGAAAGACCAGACACCAGTAGAATTGCTTAAAACTGAGTCTATAGTTCTTCCAGTAGGAACAAAAGTAGAAACTCAAAAGACTAACTTGTATGCTGTTTTATTATATGCAGGATTAATATTATCTGGAATCTGGTTTTTCATAAATAAAAAAGAGGTAAAGTAAATGAAATACGAAATTAAAGAGTATTACAAGCAACAACTAATAGATCAGATGATTGAAGAAGGTCGTCTACGAGACATGGTAGGTTCTGCAATTGAAAAAGGAGCAGAGGTAGTAGGTAAATTTGTCCCACCCATTGCACTATCAGCTGCACTTATCGCTAGTCCACACCTTGCCACACAACCCCAAGGACGAACGAATGTTGGAAGATCACAAATTAAACAAGTAGAAAAAGAAGGAACACCAGCATCTACTACAACTTCTACTAAAATAACTCAAGGAAAACCAGGCACTCCTGGAACTGCCGATGACCCAGGAGTACCAGATCTGACTATTAAAATTCCTGATATTCCATCATTAAAAATTCCTTCTTTTAAGATTCCAGGAACAGGTTCAAAAGGAAAAGCAGGAACCCCAGCGACTCCAGATACAGTACAAACTGGAACATTTGAAGGATCTTTTACAGGACAAAAAGATCCAAAAACAGGTGAAGCAAAAGTTAGAGATGGAAGTATTTTACCTGGAGCAGATACATTTCACGTTAAAACTAATGACCGTGGTATGATTGATATGATTCAAAAAAGATCAGTTCCTGGTTCTATAACACACAAAGCAGCGTCTGAAGCACTCAAGGGTACTGTTGTTCCAGGATCTCCAGCAACTCCTGGTACACCAGCAACTCCTCCACTTGCCACTCCATCATTTGAATTGTTTGGTGGCATGAAAGGCAGAACAATTACTATTCAAGGAAGAGAAGCAAAAGCAGGCACTCCTGGAACACCTGGGACTCCTAGTACCATGGAAATATCAACAACTACCACTCCTGGCACACCAGCAACTCCTGGTGTCAGGACCGCAGATCATACCAGAGGTATTCCTGATGCGTCTCTTCATCTGGTTCCAAATCGTTCAGAATATATCAAACCAGAAGAAATTGAACCAGTAGGAACCAAACGAAGAAGAGGATCAACAACTCAACCCCCACAAACATCAAACGATGGATCTGTAAGAGTTCCTCCACAAACATCAAACGATGGATCTGTAAGAGTTCCTCCACAAACATCAAACGATGGATCTGTAAGAGTTCCTTCGCCAAGACCAACACCATCACCTACACCATCACCTACACCATCACCTACACCATCACCATCTCCTACACCAACACCAGAAGATGAAGGAGTCGAAGTGCAGTCGTCTAGGCTAGGTCGTGTTCCCGTAAATAGAAATCTACTGACTGGTAAAATAACAAGACCAGGAGGAAGAGGAGTAGGATCAAGAACAGTTCCTAGTGGATCATCTGCCGCGAGGCGTGGAAGTGCTCCTTCAATCATGGATGACTTTGACGTGGTGAATTGGTTTAAAGAAAGATTAAAATAGTTAAACAGGAAATATAGTCTTATATAGCGCCGTACACAAACTGGCTGGAATCTGGTTTTTATAAATAAAAAAAGAGGTAAAGTAATAAAGGAGTCAATTATGAATTACAAAGAATATTTCAAAGAACAATTAGTTGAAGCAATTATGAAAGATGCATTACCGTTAAACGAATTAAATGTCATGGGTGCATTTAGACAAGGACGGGAATCTGGCGGCATTTTGGGTGGATTGAAAAGTGCATCTTCAGCATTTGCATCCAATGTAAAATCTAGAGGAGTGGCAGGAGCATTATTACCAAGTGCCGCAATCCGAAGTACTGCCGAAAAAGTAGGCGAAGTAATACAAAGAGGAGATACGTTAAGCAATGCTGGTAGATCTGGTTTTGTTGATCGTGGTAGATTGGATCAATTTAATAGGCCTGTAGCTAGTAAAAATCCTCTAGAACCACAATCTAGACATAAAGGATTTGTAACCCCAACAGGCATTGAACAACGCGGTGCAAATATCAGTGCTACCGATAGGAAACGCGATGAAAATATTAGAGATACTGATAAACAAGCAAATGCTTGGTTGCAAACAAAAGGTAGTCAAATACGCAGCGCGGGATTTGGTGCTTTTGATAGATTATCTAAAATAGCAAGTTCTAAGGGAATAGATCCCAGTGTGGTGGAATCTGGAATACAAACTGGACGAAAAGCACATTACGCTACTAATACATTAAGTACTCCTATGGGCCTTCGACGCGGGGAACGGACTCCTATGGGGGGAACTGCTGTAAGAATGATGAGAGCAGACAGACAGCAGAATGGTTAAACAGGAAATATAGTCTTATATAGCGCCTTACACAAATAGTAAGCATCCACTATATCGGTCACTGGACTCCCAACGTGCGTTTTGTTGGGAGTTATTTCTTGGTGAAGATCAATTCCAGTCTCTTCGTGAAATGCCTTAACCATTGTTTCCTTGTCGGCATTTCCTTTTCCAGTTGCCAGTTTCTTTGATTTGCTGGGTTCTATGATCTCAACGGGAATGCTCTGTTGGTATAGTTTATACTTCAGGACTCCAGTATTCTCGGCAATATTAAATACTCTTCCTGTCGCATTGTAGGCATATCCCTCAAGTCCAACTTGATCACATCCAATACAAATACGCATTACCCATTCGGATATAGAGTCATACCTTTCTGAGTCCTGTGAATAGGGTTCAAATAGTTCCCCATGCACATTCTTCAGAAAGGTCTGACCGTACTTCTTTACATCTGTGAGAAAGTAGCAATTACAATTAGCGAACTTCAACTCTCTCTTTGTATCATATACACAGATTGCTGGACCATTTAAAGAGTAATCAATTCCTGCTAGGATCATACATGTATTTATGATTCTAACATTATTCCCAGTTGTTAAGTATAAAAGATAAATCCATCGAATCGGTGGTTCCATCTCCATTAAGGTCGGTTCCCCCAGCCTTACCCCAATTTCCCATTATTTTTGACATCCCTGAAGCATCAAACTTTAGTTCAAATCCAGGAATTCTATCGTAATGTGATTTTGCTTCAGTTCCTAACCACTTAGTTAGCATACCCAACCTTGCTTGATTGAGTCCATGTCTTGACGGCGAAACCGTATCGTCCCATCCAAGGTGCTGTATACGCTCCTCGTCAGGACACTCACCAAACCTAGTGCTGTAGTCGGATACGGATGTTCCGCTTCCAAGAAGAATCTCACTCAACCATCCCCATGTCTCTCCACTCACATAGCGCACATCTCCTGTCGTGTCACGGAGACGCTTGAGAGCGGCATATGGCATCAGGAACGCTCCCGCTGCAATCATGGAGTATATGTCGTTGTAGAATGACATATCGTCCCAACGAAGGTTCTCGGGAAGCAATACTTTTCCGTTCCTGCTGTAGTAATATCTGCCTATGTCGGAGCGATCCTCGTCCACAGTTCCATTTCTTGCTGCGAAGAGTTCGATGGTCGATGACGCATCAGGTGTTCCGTTGATCCAAGGTCTGTCAAGGATCAAGAAGTCGATGGGATACGATCCATTCTTTCCAACCGTGAGAACCTTGTAGTGGGTTGATCCCGCTCCTGCTCCTCCCGTAATCTTAAGATATGCTCCGTAGTAGTTCTCTCTTTTCGTGTGATGGTTTGCTGTTGGAATCCAAAACTTGCTCACATTCAACTTGGCGAACTTACCTGTCATCGGAACATAGTCGAACAGGTTTACGCTCTCCACAGTTTCAGCGGAAGTTACGGTGTACTCTGATTCGGGTTTCCATGTCTGTCGGATGTAGTATCCGAAGTCGGGTTCGTCTGTCACCTGACGGCAAACAAAGTCATCACAGAACATCAAGTACCCAATGTCTTTATCTGAAAGGTTTGAAACTGCGGTTCCTGTGTGGTGGTTGCGAATGCTAGCATATAGGCTCTTCATTGGTTCGTTATTTAACCACCAACCAGCAAGAAGAACCCACGGTTTGATTTCCGCACAACGATGTCCTGCTCCAGATGAGGTATCAATCAGAGATAAAGCACAACCCCATGCATCTATTGAATATTGAATCAGTCGATTTCTTGCAAGATCACGCTGCTCTCTGGTATTGCGAGTATTTGTGGCATCTCGTAAAAGAACTGCAAGATATCTTGAAGCACCATTTCCATAGTATGTTACTGTTGATGTATTAACATTTGGTGCTGTTGAAATTCCATATTGTCCAGCCGAACTTTGGTTGGAAACCACTTCTCCTTCGTGATACGTTGGAGATGAGAAGTAGTGGTGTGATTCATATGGAATATTTGAGTTGTGTTCCAGATCTGTTTCATCTGTTCTCACGGAAGACAAAGGAATCGGATCTGGTCGAGTTGAACCCATCCACTGGAAAGGAGGTCTAAAACAAGGTTCAGATGGTGCTTCAGCAAGCACGGTAAGAACACCGATTCGCTTGATTCCTGTTCTCCATCTTCCAATTGAGTTAGGAATGAAGTCGTTTACTGCTTCTCCTTCTGCTGGCTCATGCCATGCCGATGCTGCGGTGACAATGACATCTCCTGCCATGACTGGAGTAGGCAAAACAAGTGCCTGATCATTGTCGTAGTCAGCATCCACCTTTTGCTGTGTTCCAGTATTGTTTCCTGGATAACAGACACGACCATCAAGAAAGTATTTCTGTGAACCCAAGGTTGCAATCTGCTCGTAAGGTCTTGGATCGTTTGGATCGTGATATCTCGACGGCAAGGGATTCTTTGCCGATCCGTTGATCCATACATCTACAGGTGCAGGGAATCGGGAATTGGTGTGTGTGGTTGTCTTTCTCTCCCGTGCAGGGGAAACTGCGGTAAGAACCGCACCTTCCTGAACAACTACCCAAGGACTGCCATCCACAAATGTTCCTGAAGAAACCACACCTTCGATGTCCCACTCAAAAAGTGAATCGCCGTAATCTAGAGTTATCTTCATGCTCGTCCTTTCGTGTTGTTGGGATCAATCGGATCCACCGTAGTGGTGTTGAACACAGCATTGGGAGAGAGATCGTAACTTCCCCATTGTGCTAGTAGTTCTGCCATGTCTGCGGCATCAACCTTTCCATCTCCGTTGAAATCACCAATCTCTGGATTCACTCCCCACGATGCCATGAAGATCGCCAGATCCTCTCCGTCCACTACACCGTCTTGATTGAGATCCTGCGGAATGGCTGTCATCTTGTCGTAGGAAACGCTGTATCCGTGTGGAGCCAACTTCTCGTTGATATTGTCGATGGTCTCTTGAGGGAATGAAGACCCACCGAACATGAGTCCAAGAAGCAAGGTTTCTCCCTTGTCATTCACCACGAAAGCGGGTGAACCCGAATCGCCAACGAACACCGCAGGATCTCCCGTGGTAGCATATGCTCCATCGTTCACTCCATCTAGACTGGGGTCGCTGTTCCAACCGATGAATTTCCCATCAACGAATCTTGCCTGTTTGAAGAGCCTCTTGTAAATCTTGCCATTGGAGTCCTGAACCCAGATTGGAGTTCCACGGGGAATGTAGGCGGCATCCGCGATCTTGTTGTAGATGTAGAACTCACCCTCTGGAACAGGCTGATCGAACTCAAGAAGTGTCTGATCCCCACCGATGCTCAAGGTCACACCAACAACCTTGACTGTATGGCGAAGTCCTGACTTGCCAAGAAGAACGATACCACCCGTATTGTCATTTGGATCGGGTCTTGGACCACGGAAGTGCTGACAAACAATCATGTGCTTTGGAGAAACCAAAACACCACCGTAGGTGCAACAATTCCAGAAGTTTACATTCTCACGGTCAAATTCAAGACCATAAGCAGATCCAGCCAGAGTACAGAAATGTCGATTTCTTGCCCGACATCCTGAGAAGTCAGCAATCCCATATGCTTGGCAATCTGGATTATAACCAATAGGTGCTGCTGTTTGAGTTGTCGATGCTACTCGGTTGTATTTGTATAGATCGTGAACCTGTGAATTATAGTATTTCAGTATTGCCATAAAACATTCCTCTTTCTATAAAGTGTTCTTCGCTAGTT
>Ga0099851_1001386_pt1 | contig 10290 bp, 14 predicted proteins | sample CB_VirMetaG_6_FD_78176 | JGI IMG/M metagenome (GOLD analysis project Ga0099851, IMG submission 78176) | Freshwater to marine saline gradient viral communities from Chesapeake Bay - CB_1508_2 Viral MetaG | ecosystem: Environmental > Aquatic > Marine > Coastal | place: USA: Chesapeake Bay... | reverse complement strand
TGCTCCGAGAAAAGTTCGTGGGCTATTCAGGCAGAGATGGCAGAGCAGGGTGACGCAGAGTCAAGTGACGTAGTCTTCCAATATATTGCGTTGGGTGAAATTGTTTACGGATAAATCATTAAACTTGAAACATATGGAAAAGTTAATTAAATCACAGGACGGCTATCTGTGGATGGACGTTTCAGAAAAGGCACAAGCCGTATTCGAGACGGGATTGTTTAACCTTCAGGCAGTGTGGGCTAAGGAGAATGAGCAGGACGTGCTTATCCGTATGCCTATCGACTCACAAGAGGACCTGAACATCGTATTGCAGACAGGCAAAAGCGTTTGCATTTATGTGGGTCGGGTCTCTGAGCTTATCAGTCTTGGGTTCGTTACTCAAGACTCGTGGACGGCAGCAGATAAGATATCACACGGTGGCAACATCTATGTTCGTTTTAAGGACCTTGTATTCTGTAAATAAATCAAATCAAATGAAAAACTTAACATTCACACACGTATTCCTGTCGATGGCATACGTATTTGTCCTCATCCAATCTTTGAGGGCAATGTATCAACTGCTTCAGGACCCGAGTGGAGCCACGTTCTTCGCCAATTTAGGTGTCGTAGGGATGTGGTGCTTACTACTCCTGTTCTACGGTGCATTCCTTTATCAACAAATTAAAAACGAAATCAATGGCAGCAACTAAACTATCAGACTTTCTGTTCACCGAGATTCTCGCACAGAAACTACGCAAGAACCCTGACAAGCACTACATTCAAATGATTCAGATGCTATCAGACAAAGGTCAGATGACCAAGGAAGACTTCATCAACACAGGTAGGATGATGGAGAAGAACTACTACTTCAATGAGTTCGGACTCCGCCCCCTGTTCAACAAGGAGGTGAAGGACGTTATGCGTTATGCGGGAGGATTCTGCATTCAGGTCCTGCCTACAGGTGAGTGGCTGTTCGACACCAACGATGCAAATGAAAGTGACGAGGTCAGCACCAAGTACAGGTCACCCAAACTATCAGAGGTGGAGAATGAATTGTGGCACAGTTATGTTCAAAAAAAGATTCAATAGTTATTGAACTTTATTTGGACGACACGTGTACATTCGCTATCTTTGTATACTTAATCAAATCTAATCTAATCAATATGTCAAAATCAAAAGAACTATTTATGTCAGTCCGTGAGCGAGATGCCCACGCTGACGGAGAGAGTGTCCTCAAAGACACTAATGCCGAAGAACTACTCCTTCTCCACGCTGAAGAACTCCTGTCTCTCCACTACGCATTTGAGGGTCGGCAAAGCACAATCAATCTTATTCATAGTGTGTTCGAGGACTTCGGGGAGATATTCTCTCCCGTGGGCTCGGACTCAACATTCAAATCATCAGATGAAAAAGGAAGTCTTTAATCAGTACGCAGAGAAAATTGCTCATATGTTTGGGATAAGCAGGGAGCAAATGTTCAGTAAGTCCCGGAACAGGAATGTGGTTGACGCACGTCACTTGCTCTACTATATGTGCAGCACGAGACCAATGCAACTCATCTACATTCAGAAGTTCTTGGAGGAAGAGGGGTTCAGCACCAAGCACCCACCATTAATCCACGGTGTGAAGGTAGTGACCTCTCGACTCAAGGAAGACCCTGACTACAATCGAATCATTCAGAAACTCAAAGAATCAGTAACCATTTAAAATCAAATCAAATCAAATGTCAAATCAAATCAAATCAGTCTTTGCAACATTGTCGGGAGTGGCAATCAAGGACAAGGTAGAGCGTAAAGGAAACATCGACTACCTATCGTGGGCTTATGCTTGGTCCTTACTCAAGCAACATTATCCAACTGCACAACGCATCGTGTACGAGGACCCTGCTACAATGTGGAATTACTTCAGTGACGGACGCACTGCGTGGGTCAAGGTCGGAGTAATCGTAGAGGGACAGGAGCATATCGACTACCTGCCCATTATGGACTTCCGCAATCAGGCAATCCCTGTAGACCGTATCAATCAGTTCGAGGTTAACAAAGCCATTCAGCGTTCAACTGCCAAAGCAATTGCAATGCACGGTCTTGGTCTTCAGTTATGGACAGGCGAGGACATCCCTGAACTCACAACGTCTGCTCCTGCTCCTGCTGCACCTAAGAAGGCAGCAGCAAAAAAAGAACAGGCAGATGATGGACTCATCGAACTCGTTAAAGGAGATGCTAATTGGGAGAAGGTGGTTAAGTACATCGAGACCAACAAAGAACTCGGGTTGGAAAAGATTGGTAAGCAACTTGTACGCAAGTACCGAATCAGACCGGCATTAAAAAAAGAAATCGCTAACCTTGTAAACCCTTCGACAAATGAGTAACATCTTAGAAATCCTAAAAAACGATGATGAGTATTACCGTGGTGTCGGTAAGCAGTATCTATCTAACTCAGACATTAGAGTCCTGCTGAACAATCCGCAGGACTATGGCAAGGTCCGTGAGGACGACAAGGCGTTGGCTGAGGGTAGACTCTTCCATCAACTACTACTCGAACCTGAGAAGGCAGTTCACGTCCCACAGGTTGACGTGTCCACACGTACCACCAAGGCATACAAGGAATACATTGACGAGAACAATCTTCCTTTCTGTTTGCTGACCAAGGAGGTGGAAGAGATAACTGCACTGACCAAGCGGATGAGTGGGAATATTCAGTTCTACGAAGACATCTATCGTGATGGCAATCAGTACGAGGTCCCAATGGTTGGAGAGATTCACGAGCATCAGTGGAAGGGTAAGGCTGACATTGTTTGCTCAGATATGCTCATCGACCTGAAGACCACATCAGACATCAACGGATTCAAGTGGTCAGCCAAGAAGTACAATTACGATTCTCAGTGCTACATCTATCAGCGTTTATTCAACAAGCCGTTGGTGTTCTACGTAATCGACAAGACCTCGGGGCAACTCGGTATTTTCCGTCCATCGGAGAACTTCATCAAGAACGGAGAGGCAAAGGTCATCCGTGCCTTAGAGGTTTGGAATAAATACTTCGGAGCAAATGCTACTGAGGATATCGAAAACCACTACATAGATGAAACACTTGAGTAAGATTCGAGTGTCCTTGAAGACACTGCTATCGGATATCAAAAAACAAAAGGGCAAGGAGGGTAACGTCCCGAGCCAACCAAGTCCATCCACTAAACAAACCGGGACAAAACCATTAAATAAAAAGTAAAATGTCAAATCAAAAAGAGAAAATCTTCGCTGACGGTTTCCGTTTCGAGCGTAGAGAAAACGCCCCTGACTTTGTCGTGGGCAGGTTGTCACTGAAGGTAGATGAAGCCATCACCTTTATCAAGTCTTACGAGAAGGGTGGTTGGGTAAACCTCAACATCTTAGTTGGACGGTCAGGTAATCCATATGTTGAATTGGATACCTATGAGCCTACCAAAAAGAATGAACCTACTCAGCAGCCCCCGGTAAATAAGCCTACGGCTGCACCATCACCCGCATCACAGGAGGAGGATGACGACATCCCATTCTGATTGGTAAGGATAAGCGTGGATAAGGGGAGCACCTGCTCCCCTTTTTTTCCCACCTGTCTGTGACGAAATGCCAAATTGAAGGGTCTCTATACTCTCTATATATATTCTCTATATTATTTATTTTTTTTAAACTCTAAAAGAGAAAAATAATTGACATTATCGACACAGTCCTTATTTATCAAGGGGTTACGTAAGTAAAATCGACAAAAAAATCGACACAGATATGCCAAATAAAATCACAATCTTTCAAAACATTAAAGAAACGAGCACTCCGTTTCATAGAGATGTTATTAAAATCCTTGAAAGGATTAAGGACGGAGCGTCCAAAGACCTCGTAAAAAAGATTCGGGCTGAGAAGCGTAAGCCTGAGAGGAATGAATTAAAGCAGGGGCTACCTGCTATCTGCTTCAGTGGTACATTCAACAAGAGAGCAGACGATGCAATCATTGAGCACTCAGGTTTGATATGCTTGGACTTCGATGGGTATGAGCGTCAGAAAGATTTGCTTCAGGACAAGGAGGTTCTGACCAAGAACAAGTACGTGTACTCTGTATTCATCAGTCCATCAGGCAACGGGCTGAAGGTATTGGTAAAGATACCCGAGGACATTGACGGGCACACCAACTACTTCAATAGTCTTGAGAAGTATTTCAATTCTCCTTACTTCGATAAGACATCAAAGAACATCAGCCGTGTATGCTACGAGTCCTTTGACCCATTGATTCACATCAACGAGAACTCATCAGTATGGGACACCATTGAGGAGCCTGAGTACAATGAGGTAGTAAAGCACAGGGATGCACCGACCATCCCAATCACAGACGAGAACAAGATAGTCGAGATACTCGTCAAGTGGTGGACCAAGAAGTATCCAATGGCAGAGGGTCAACGCAATGCCAACGTGTTTATCCTTGCCTCAGCCTTCAATGACTTTGGTGTCAACAAGAGTCTTTCCTCGTACATCCTGAACCAATACGTGAGCGATGACTTTACCATGTCTGAAATCCAAAGGACAATTGATTCAGCGTACTCACGGACTCAGAACTTCGGAACGAAATACTATGAGGACGAAGAACGTATTAACTCTATAAGAGCGAAACTGCGGAGGGGTGTCTCAAAAAAGGAGGTGCGGAGTCAGTTGCAGGACTCGGACTTGGACTCCGAAACTATTGATGCAGTCCTAAATAAAATAGAAGAAGACAATGCCAAGAAGACTTTTTGGACTAAGAACGACAAAGGCGTTGTGAGGATAGTTCACATTCAGTTCAAGCACTTCTTAGAGGACAATGGGTTCTACAAGTATTGTCCTGAGGGTGGTAAGAACTACGTGTTCGTGAAGGTAACCAACAACCTCATCGACCACACATCAGAGAAGGAGATAAAGGACTTCGTCCTAACCCACCTTATGGAATTGGATGACCCGGCAGTATACAATTACTTCGCTGACAATACCCGCTTCTTCAAAGAAGAATTTCTGTCGATGCTTAATACCATAGACATCTACTTTATTGAGGACACAAAGAACTCAGCGTACCTATACTACCGTAATTGTGCGGTCAAGATTAGCAAGGATGAAACCATTACCATAGACTACCTTGACCTTGGTGGATACGTTTGGAAGGACCACGTTATAGACAGGAACTTCTCGTCCTGCGGTATTAGTGAGAAGTGTAACTTCAAAATGTTTGTCCACAACGTCTGCGGTGGGGACCTAACGAGAGTACACTCTATGGAATCTACCATTGGCTTCTTGCTTCACGCACACAAGAACCTGTCCTACTGCCCTGCCGTAATCTTAAACGATGAGGTAATCAGTGACAACCCTGAGGGTGGAACAGGAAAAGGATTGTTTATGAATGCCCTGAGCCAAATGAAAAAGGTGGTGACCATTGACGGTAAGTCATTCGCATTCGAGCGTTCATTCGCATATCAGTTGGTGTCTGCCGACACACAGATACTTGTGTTCGATGACGTGAAGAAGCACTTTGACTTCGAGAGATTGTTCAGTGTAGTGACAGAGGGTCTGACCCTTGAGAAGAAGAACAAGGATGCCATCAAGATACCGTTCAGCAAATCCCCAAAGATTGCTATCACCACGAACTACGCTATCAAGGGAGCAGGTAATTCATTCGCCCGGAGGAAGTGGGAACTTGAACTTCACCAATACTACTCAAAGAACTTTACGCCATTGGATGAGTTCGGCAAGTTAATGTTCGGGGATTGGGATGATGACGAGTGGTGTCAGTTCGACAACTATATGATTGCTTGTCTTCAGGGATACCTGAATACAGGACTCGTCAAGAGCAAGTTCGTTAACCTTAAGATTCGTCAGTTATCTGCTGAGACTTGCCACGACTTCATCGAGTGGTGCGGATTGGTTGACAACGCAGAGCCTAACCGTATGCTCGACCCCGGGGAGAGAAGGTATAAGCAGGACTTGTATTTGGAGTTCATCACTGAGTATCCTGACTATGGACCGAAGGCAAAGATGACAATCAGCAGGACGAGATTTTATAAGTGGCTGATATCATTCAGCATATTCAAGGAAGGTGTCCCGCCTGAAGAGGGTCGTGACCAACAAGGCAGATGGATTCGCTTCAGAAGACGTAGCGAGTTAGACTATCAGCAAAACCTTGAACTATGATGGACTATAAAGGAATGAACATTGTAGCCCGCATCCCTGCGTACTGCAACCGAATGATGCTTGAGCAATGCAAAATATTGTATAAAATTGTGACTCAAACCAAAGAGGTTAAGGTACGCAGTGGTCGGAACTACATAACAAACCACGTCCTCAAACACCGCACCCCACCCGAGGTGGTTGAGAAATTAAAAAACAGTATCACGTACTATCAAAATTTACATAATCACGAAATGAATAATCAAATCGAATTAAGGGACTATCAAAAGAACATAGTCTCAAGGGCAACAGAAATCATCGGGCTACACGGATTCGTGTACCTTGCGATGGAAGTCAGAACAGGGAAGACTCTGACAAGCCTCAGCATCTGTGACAACCTTCCAAACGTGGAGCACGTATTGTTCCTGACCAAGAAGAAGGCAATTGATTCTATCACTGCCGACTCAGATAAACTATGTCCATCATACGCTCTCTTCGTTATGAACTACGAGAGCATCCATAAACTACCCAAGGTAAAGTGGGATGTAATAGTATGCGATGAGGCTCATAGTATGGGTGCGTTCCCCAAGCCAAGCCTCCGGGCTATGCAGGTGCGAGACCTCATCAGGGAGAACGGCAGCAGGGTAATCCTTCTATCAGGGACACCAACGCCTGAGTCCTACTCTCAGATGTATCATCAAATCTGTGGCATACCCAACAACCCATTCAAGAAGTATTCAAACTTTTACAGGTTTGCCGATGACTATGTCAAGAAGACTCAGAAGAAAATAAATGGTGTATTGATAAACGACTACTCACATGCATACCCTACCGTCCTCGATGCAATGGTCCCCTATACCATCAGGTGGTCGCAGCAGGAATCAGGGTTCGTGGTAAAGACTACTGAGGAAATACTCCGGGTCCAACTTGAGGATAAGACACTTGGCATAATCAAGAAACTTCAGAAGGACTTGGTAATCGAAGGGAAGGGGGAGACCATATTGGCAGACACCCCGGTAAAACTTATGAGCAAACTTCACCAACTGTACAGTGGCACGGTAAAGTTTGAGAGTGGCAACTCAATGGTGCTCGACCTGAGCAAGGCTAAGTTCATAAAGGAAAGGTTCAAGTATAAGAAGATTGGAATCTTCTACAAGTTCAAGGAAGAACTGAATGCATTGCAGCAGGTATTCGGAGATGACCTGACCACCGAACTCAGTGTCTTTGAAGACACCAACAAGCACATCGCCCTTCAGATTGTATCAGGACGTGAAGGCATATCCTTGAAGAAGGCTGACTGCCTTGTCTACTACAACATCGACTTCAGTGCGACAAGTTATTGGCAAAGCCGAGACCGGATGACAACAAAGGACAGGCTTGAGAATAAAATATATTGGGTGTTCGCACACGACGGAATAGAGGACCTTATCTACAAAGCGGTGTCGAAAAAAAAGGACTACACTGTGTCACACTTTAAAAGAGATTTGTTAGTATTGTAGTGTGTTTTCCACACAATATGACAGAGCAACAAATACAGTCCAAGAAAATCAAAGAACTCGAGGAGCAGGGATACTACGTAATCAAGTTGACAAAGACCAACAAGAACGGCATCCCGGATTTGATAGCCATCCCACAAGGGTCTGACGCTCTATTCATAGAAGTAAAGACACAGAAGGGTAGGCTATCTGCTCTTCAGAAATACAGAATAAAAGAATTAGAAAACTATGGGATTAAGGTTGATATTCATAGAGGGTGATAACGCAAAGTTTGTTATGGATGAGTGGTTCGGTCGAAAGATGAACAAACTTCCTGATGAACTTGCGGACAACATAGTGTCTGTGATATTAGAAAACATAGACGACCTGCCAACCAAAGAGGGATACTCTCAGGAGGTTTGCGGGGTAGTGAAATCAGAGACCCCCAATTTTTTCAAACTTGAATTTGTGCACGAAGAAGACTACGCTCCAATCTTACTTGACATAGAAGAGATTGAGTTGGAGGAATACTTGGACGCAATCAATCAAAAAAAGTATTTAAAAAATGAAGGAAGAAAAATTACTAAAAGCGAGAGAACTCAGGAAGGTAGTAGAAGAAGTGTTTGGCTTAGACATAATGCTCAAGAATCGTAGCCGTGAAAGAGTTGATGCACGAATCGTATATGCCAAGATTCTGAGAGAAGACGGATACACCTTCCCTCAAATTGGTAGGCTATTGGCTAAGGACCATAGCACAATCATTCACTATTGCTCGATGTTTGATAGAGCGATAGACTACATACCTGAACTGAAAAAGAAGTACAGAATGTGCCGAGATATGTTCCAAGGTGAAGCACCCATTGAACACCTTTATACCAAGGCCGAACTAATTAGTGAACTAATAAAGACAAAGCAAGAACTTTTCTTGCTACATTTGAAATACGAAGAGTTAAAAACTACAAGTTTAATTTAAAGTAAGACTTATCTTTGCACACAACAATCTAAACGAAACTATGTACAGGAACACACCACTATCTGATGCCGGCAAGTTGCCGGTGCAGAAGAACAAAACCGAGTTGATAAACATCAAAGCTGTGGCTATTGGCGCAAGTACACCACGTCAGCTATTTGGTGAAATGCAGTCCTACTTGCCGTATGAGTTGATTAACTGCTGTATAGGTGGCAAAGATGTCAATGATTGGAAAACAGACCGGGTTTGGTCACAAGCTATGAAACAGGTGGACGACCCCCTTTCAATCAATACAGTGATGATGATTCACGATGACCTCAGGCAGTCAGGAACACCGGATAATCTTGGCACTAAAATCTTGGAGGTTATCGCCATCTGTGAGCAGAAATTCCCCAACTTGAAAAGGATTGTGCTATTCAATCGCCTGTACACCGGTTGGTCCACATTGGATAAGCACAAAGAACCTGCAGGTTATAACAACGGACTTGCATGCATTCACGTAGTGGAAAACTATGAAGGTAGTTGTTATATCGTAGCCTACGATACTTGGACATCAGGTGCTACACCAAGAATGGATGGATTCAAAATCGCTAAGAAATTCTTCAACAAGGACGATGGAACTTTTGATGGCGTACACTTAGGTCAATTAGGGGCAAAAAGAATTGCCAAGCAGATGGCATCAATGCTTAAATGAAATCTTCTGACCACAAACCATATACAGGTGGGTTATCAGATGTCAGGGCACGAGAAGTAAAACGTGCACGAGAAATACTTGTCTATATAAACCGAGTCTACCGATGCCTCGATAATGTATACGAACACCTTGTCGACAGGGAATATCAGGACTTCCAAGACGAGGTAGAGGCAGCAATTGAATACCTTGAATATCTAAGAGATAATGGAGACAAAAAGTTTTGAAACCGGACAGGACCTAATCAGAGAAAGAAAAGCCGTTGAAAGATTTGTATCAATCTTTAAGGGTGGGTTTGAGAAACTCAGCCCGGATGATATTGACTACAAGATATTCGACAAGAAGGGTACGTTGATAGCATATGTTGAGGTGAAGGGCAGACTCAAGAATATTAGCAGAGCGTACCCGCTACCAATATCTATATTCAAGGTCACCAAACTTTGGGCAAAAAGATTAAACCCCACAGTAATATGGGCTTGTGATGATGGTATCATCTATGGAAAACTTAAAGAACTACACGGAACGGTATGTGTTGGAGGAAGAAAGCCAAGGGATGGCTCACCATATGACATAGAGTTGATGGTGTACTACGATAAGCAAAAGGCACTGAAGTATATCAGATATGCGTGAGTGTCCTTGAAGACACTCACTATTCTTTTTCACTCCATACAGTGCCACCTTTGTTTTTATCATCACCCCATATGGTTTCACCTTTTGTTCTTTTTTGCCCCATACTGTACCACCCTTACTTTCTTCGTAACCATACATTAGGTCTTTCTCACGCTGAAGTTCTTCTCTCTCCATTTTCTCAACATCATATAAAGACCCACCGGGGCCATACAATTCATTGTATGTTTCAGGGAAGTAACGCTTCATATCTTCTTTACCCATTCCTTTTATAGGCTTTTCCTTCTTCGTATTATTAATGTCCTTATAGATTTGCGCGTTCACAATCTTACGAACATCTTTATAGAGTGGAATCATACCTATGTTTCCAAGAACTTCAAGAGGAAGACGGACATT
>Ga0099851_1001383_pt1 | contig 10292 bp, 18 predicted proteins | sample CB_VirMetaG_6_FD_78176 | JGI IMG/M metagenome (GOLD analysis project Ga0099851, IMG submission 78176) | Freshwater to marine saline gradient viral communities from Chesapeake Bay - CB_1508_2 Viral MetaG | ecosystem: Environmental > Aquatic > Marine > Coastal | place: USA: Chesapeake Bay... | reverse complement strand
TTTTAGTCTCTGCCATATTGAAATTTTTTCTTTTTTGGGGAACATGTCCTCCTTTTTGATTGTTTTGAGTTGTTGGATAAATTCCTCCCTGTCTCTTTCCAAGTCCAGTTCGTCTTTTTTAATTTCCTTATTCAACCACTCCAATCCCTTCTGTAGATTCTTCTGACTCATCTATAAATAATGTATCATCAATGTCTTCTTCATACTCAGGAACTGTAATTTCCAAAGTCTTTAAAGCATCTAAGTTATTTGATTTGAAGATTTCCTTTAACTCAGCAACCTTCATTTTTAATAGTCTTTCTTTCTCCTCAAGTTCCAAATTATAGTTAATAATTTTGAATATCATATCAACTATTTTATTTGAATCTTTAAATGATGAAACAAATGACGTTATTGTCGTATTATTAGGTCCTTCATTCTGAACCACCTGAGTAGAATCAATTATTGATTTTGGAAACACCCAGTTAGGTGGAAATATCAAATCAATACTTAGATAAGTTTTTAACTTTCTAATTGAATGTAGGTACTTTTCTAATTTTATTACTGTTTCGTTGAAATTCATTTTATAATGTATGTTAAAATGTAGGATAATGATAATCCGTTGAGGATAAGTTCCCTATTGCTCAACACCAATTTCTTTGGAGGATTTTGCAATAGGGAACCTACAAAAATTGTCGCAGTCCTGAGAACCACTAATATTGTGAATACAAATACAAAAAAGTATATTGAATCAATATTATGCATCTTCTTTTCTTGCGTCCAAAATTTCACCTCTTAACTCTTGTAACAAGGACTTCATCTCCTGAGATGTTTTACGAGCTCTGGTACCAGCACTCTTGTTACCTTTGTAGAACTTTGTAGTATCAACTGTAAGTTCTTCCATCAATGCTTTAAGTTTTTCTAATGTTTCCATAATAATATTATTTTTTTATAAGTTTAATTTTATTTTGTTTATAGTAAATACAATCCACATTTTTTTAATCTTTATATGATTTTTCAAAAGACTTATAAATGTTTGTAATTATGTCTAAGTCGGATTTACTGTATGGATGAAAATCACTAAAAAGGTTTTCAAAGAACGGAACCAAATTATCCAAAAAGTCATTATCCGTCTGATTATAAAATATCTCCGTAAGAAAATCTTTCATGACTTCCTTATGTTTACCATCATAATACAGATTAATATTTTCTTTACCCAAATTATCAATTGTCCTCACCCAACACCAGTTGAAGTGAGCGTCAACATCATCCTGTGATAATGAAATTCTGGTTTCATTAATATTGTTCTTATCATCACCCAAATAGGTACTAGAAATTAATTCAACCAAACCAATTACAATGTCCCCATAGAGTTCCCTTTTCTCCATAGACATATTATTCATGTTGAACCAAATATCAACATCTTCTTGATTGAGTGGTTTAGACACCCATGCAAAAAAATCCCCCATAGACATTTCCATCTAAGGGGGAATATAATAACGAATTATTTATTTTGTAGTTTATTGTGTTTTTTTGTTATAGTTAAGGAAATGTTTCATTTTATTAAGTTCCTCATTGATAACATTCTGTTGCTTTTCAGAAGACTCACCTAACTTACTGAAGATAGAATCCAAAGATTTGTCATCAGCATTTTCACCAGCCTCATCAACAGGTTGTGTTACTCTCTTGTATGACTTATCTCTTTCTTTACCATATAAGTTAGCCTTTCTCTTAGCATTAATTTTCTTACCCAAATCAGTCTCAACCGCATTTGCCCACTCAGGATTATTACCTGTCATTGAAGAACCTTCAATGTTCTTTTCCATCCACTCATCGTTTGGTTTAATCTCATCATATTGAAGATTTTCCATACCTGGTGAGTATGCAAAGTTCTCAATGTATTCTTCAACAGCCTTTGATGGTGTATAAGCCTTCTTAGCCATTTTTTTCATCTCACCATTTCCTTTTGGGAATGATTTTGGATTTGTTTCATAGTTACCCTCAGAACCTGCTTTTACATAGTTCTTTAACTTCTTAACAATGTTGTCAAGTTCTTTGTCGTTTAAACTTTTAGATTGTTTTTGAATCTTTTTGGTTTCTTTATAACCAATTGCTTCCTTTTCTTCTTTAACCAATCTCTCAATTAAGTCAATAACTTCAGACTCAGTCATTCTAACTTTTTTAGACTCTTTCATTGAATCTTTACATCCACAAGCCTTCTTATCTTCTTCAGACCAGTTGGTAACTTTCTTACCATCAAATCCTTCAATCGCAGTTCCATCACCACCTTTACATCCTGCAACACATCTAGCCTCAGAGAAAGCGTTACCCTCATCCAAGTCTTCTTCTTTCATGTCACCTTCCATTTTGTAACCACATTCGTTACATTCACCTTCCGTCATTTCACCACCACACTGTTCACACATTTCACCTTCAGACACTTCTTCGTTTCTCAAATCATCAATGTCGGCATAAACACCAACAACTCTTGATTTATGTTTACCTTCAAAGTCATCTCTATCTTCGTGGTCAATTTTTTCAAAGTTCTCGTCAATCTCTTTAGCCATTTTCTTAATCCAAGATTCGGCTTTTTCAGTTGCGGCTTCGTTTAAAACCTTATTAACTAAATTCTTTAATTCGTTATTTTTCATAATTTTCATTTTATAATAAATACTTTATTTTCTTTGTTTTGACAGAATATTTTCATATTCATGTTGTATTATTGATTTAATGACAGATTCATTAATACCATACTTTTTAGATATATTTTGAATTGCTGTTTTAACAGATTCGTTTTCATATAAATTCAAAGCCTTAATGTCCCCCTGATTACAGTATGGAAACTTATTACACTTCTTCTTTATTGAAACAAACTTACCACCTGGTATTTGTGTCTTACTTGCACCTCTCCAATCTTTTTTACTTGTTGATTTCGCCAAGAACGATGGTGACTCATATGAACCTGATGATGAAGAACTTGTTGCCTCCTTAGCTTCAAATTTCTTTATCTCACCTTCATCTTTACCAACTCTTGAGTATTTCTTTTTAGTAATAAAATCATCACCTTGTGCCGCGTTTGGTACACCATATGAAAACTCATTACCCCACTCATCCTTACTTTTTGAGCTCTTCTTAAACTCTAAAAAGTCAGTGTCCGTTTTTAAATCTTCTTTAAATTTATCCTTGGCTGAACGTGACTCTTTAGTCTCAATCTTAGCAAGTTTTGTGTAATAGTTGGGGTCTTCAAAAATATGGTCAATCGCAATATCCAAAGCATCTAATGCTCTATCAGTATGTTCTAACTCAACTCTAATACCTTTAGATAATTGATTAACAATGTGTGAGATACTAACATCATGTTTTGATGCCAACTCTTCAAGTGTGATATCATCAGCGACACCACCTTTTAACTCTTCATCAAGTTCACCAGTTGCTAGTGATGTTTGAATTACACTTTCAGTGTCTTTTGGCATCATAGACTGTAGTTTATCGGCGAAGTTTTTTGACATTTTATTTTCCATATTATGCGTTCTTTAATCTACTAGTCCACATTGTTCTTTGAGTATACATCAAAGCGTAGAACTCGTGTAATAGTCTTATTACAATCTCCTTTATTTCGGCTTCGGGTTTACTCCCTCTTTTCTTAATCTCTTTAGCCAACTCATCAAACAATCTTTCTTCAAATTGTTTTAATGTATTTGATTTAAGGAAATCTTTAATTTCCTTTCTAATCATCACTTCAATTTCTTTCTTTTCAGTTGCAGTTAGTGCCATAACTTATAAATATCAAAACAATTTGTAACCAGCCATTATACCTATTCCCCAAGTTGGGAGGAATCCTGTTGGTGTACTATATAAACCATATGATGGTCCTACCATTACACCCCAACCAGTTCTTTTTTTATTTTCTTTTGGTGGTTCAACTACCGATGGTTTTACGTCAACAAAATCAACACCATTAACAAAAGATAATTTAAATAATTCTCTTGGTATTGGTTTTCCATACACATCCTGAGCTTGTATCAACACTCTTGTACTACCACTATCCAACTCAACCTGTGACAACAATAAAGAAAAATTCAGATTATAATCCAATTGTGATGACTTACCATTACCAAATCTATCCAACAGGTTTAACTTTAACTTATTACCATTCGGTGTTAAATTAAACCACGTCATTGTTTTAATTGAATATACTTGATTTGAATCTTGAACTGATAATCCAAATGCTCCTGTACTATCAGTTATTACTTTTGTCATAACATCATTTGTCTGAATATCAGATGTTATATCTGTAATGTATATGTTTTTAACTTCACCCTCAGTCTCACCTAACTTTATGAGTAGTTTTTGTATTTGTATTTTAGCATCACTTAGTCTTTTGTTGACTATAAACAATTCATCTTCTTTAACTCTCAGAACATTCTTGACGTACGCCTTTTCGTTTTCAACATAAACAACACTGTCTCTTAAACTTTTTATATTGTTAACGTATCTTTGTTCCTCGTTTAATAGTTTTGTCTCCAATTCATTGACCTTATTTTCAAGGTCTCTGTTGGTTTGACATTGTTTAAAAAACAACGCAATAAATAACATTAATATAAACCCAAAGAAAAACTTGGGGTTCTTTCTTATTGAATCCAATAAGAATGAAAAAAATTTCAATATACTATTGATGATTTGCATTATTTCTCAACCTCTGTTTTCTTTCTTGAACCAACAACTTTAGACCATCTAACTTTGAACTTGTTATAATATGTTCTTAATTTTTGAATAAAGTCCATAAACTCATCATCCACTTTACTCATGGTACCATTGATGTATACACCATTTCTCTCACCGATTGAATAATAGAATTCCAAGTCTTGGTCAATTACTTTACCAGACCATTCAACATTGTTCGGATAAACATTTAACGGATAAAAATCAACCAACTCAGATACCTCATCAACAAACTCATCCATTGTCTCTTGGAACGCAGCCTTTTCTTCACTTGAAATTTCAAGGTCTTGTTGTGTCTTTCCGTGCATTACTACAACACCACCTGACACTCTATAGGCTTGTTGTTTGTCCTCTTGTTTTTTAGTGTCAATGTCAATTCTTTTTTCGGTATCTTTAGCAATGTTAGGTCTTTCCAACGCATTTGCTGATGGTAATGTGTTTGAACTACTACCTAAAGTACTCTGTTCGTTTATAAGACCCAAATCAATTAAGTCTTGTCTTGATTCGTTCATCTTGTCGTTCTTACCCAACATTTCTCTTGAAGAGTTGAGTAGTTTTTTTATTTCATCGTATGAGTTATTCATCTTCGTTTAGATATTTTTTAAAACTTTCAAAGTTAAATGCCGGACTTAAGTCAGTAAACGTTGAGTTATAATTACTTCTACTTAATACACCTTCGTATAATTCTGCTCTGTCTACTTTAGTGTTATGTCCAACACAATTATTTTTTATTCCATTTTCATTTATCAAAAACTTACAAAGTTCAGCGGTAGTTTTTATTTGTTCATCAGGATACTGGTCCCAAATAAAATAATCCCTCCACTTTCTTTCGTAAGTCTCTCCACTATAAATACTACCAATCCAATTAATATGATAATTTTTTAATGGTACTCGGTCCAACCAACCTAAATTTTCCAAACAAATGATAATTGAGTTCTTACTTACATTGGTACTTGGGATAAATTTTGAATATTGATTATCCTGTAGAAACTGAATTACTTCACCTTCTTTAGTAACAAAGTAATTTGGAATCCTTGTTAATTTACCGTTTCTTCTAAAATCAAGAGACGCCAAGTATTCCTTGGCGTCCCTAGAACTGTGTGATAAAATTATTTGTTTTTTGTTTTTGTTCTTACCAACAAAATTTTTATTGAACTTCTGAATGATATTAAGCATCTCGTCTCTTATAACTCAACCTTCTAATTCCATCATCGTTATTAGGTTCAGTTTCATCATCTCTTTGTTTCTCCAACTTTTCAAGTGCTAACTCCAAATTATTTACGTTCTCAACAACGGGTTCTTCAATAGTTGGTTCTTCAATAACCTCTTCCACCACTTCTTCAATAGTCTCATTTTTGGATGTGTAGACTACCAACATGTGTGCAAAGGTTAAAGAAATCAAAGGTAATAAACCACCACTAAACAATGCTAAAATTCGTTTATGTCCAACTATGTTAGTACTGTCCAAACCCATAGGTTCTAATACTGCACCCATTAAGTCTACCCAGTCCAAGAATTGTTTACTACCCTCATTTATAAATGAATAAGCAAAATAAACATTACCGATGAACTGTATAAATGTAACAATTCCGAACGGTAGGTAAATAAAACTTCTAAATTTTGCAGAAACACCTGCCAATGCAGCCAACGCCGCAATCTCAATACCAACAGACAAATAAATTGCCCAACTTATTGGGTTGGACAATTCATAGAATTTAGTTACGTGACTTATTGATACAAACGCAACTAATAATATTGGTATTACGAAACTAAAAGCAATAATATTACTTAAGTTTCTTTTTAACCATTCTCTCATTTTTCACTTTGTAAACGGTTTATTTCTTTTTCAATTTCGTTTTGTCTTTGAACATCCAACATCTTTCTGTCAGTAGATTGAATCATTCTTTTTTCAGCCTTTAGGGCTTCAATCTGCATATCAGTTTTAGTTGGTAAAGATTTAAGAACCTCATTTTGAGCTTCAAACTCTTTTCTAAGTTTAGTCAATTCAGAACCTGTACCACAACTTCTGAACAACAACATCACAAACAAAACCAACAAAATGGCTGTTTGATATTTTTTCAAATTTTCTAAAAATTTCATATTTTTTTTTATTAATAAATACAATTTTTATTACAAATAGTCAAATAACTCCGAACTCTCGTTACGTAACTTACGAAGTGCCTTCTCCTTAATCTGACGAACACGTTCTTTGGTAAGGTTGAAATCATTACCAATATCTTCAAGGGTACGAGTCTGTCCTGACATACCAAAATAGTCTTCAATAATTAATCGCTCCCTTTCGTCCAATACATTCATGATATTAAACAAACGTTCTTTCAACACCTCTTTACTGTTGAATATCTCATCAGGTTGGAATGAGTCTGTGTTTGGAATAAGGTCCAACATTGTATCTCCATCCTCATTGATTTCACGGTCAAGGTCAATAATACTTGGAAGGGTCGCAAACTTCTCAGGTAGGTCTTTACCTGTCTTTTCCATAATCTTCTTCTCACGATAAAGTTCTTGGACTACATTAACTGGAAGACGAATAGTTCGTGAGTTCTCGTTTAGTGATTGCAGGATGGATTGTCTAATCCACCATACGGCATAAGAGATGAATCTCAATTTTTTACTCCAATCAAAATTCTTGATAGCCTTCAATAGACCATAGTTACCTTCAGCAATCAAGTCAGACAGTTCAAGTCCTTGATTCTGATATTGTTTAGCGACTGTAATAACAAATCGCAAGTTACCCTTTAGGATTTCATCATGAATATTGCTAATTTCTTCATCCGTCAAAGTTCCTGAACATATCAGGTCTGACAACTCACGCTCACGCTCAGGTGTCATTACTTTGATTTTACGGATGTCTCTCAGGTAAGTTGATACTTCTTCCTGATTAATTGGGATGTTAAGGTTTTTATCTTTCATGTTATAGTTTTTCTGAGTATTTGTCTAAGATTGCTTGTTCGTACTGTGTTAGTGATTCTTTTCCTTCTTCTGATATCTTGTCTAAAATTTCGTCTAATGTAGGTCTTCGTAGGTCTTTCTTAAGTCGTTGCATTATCATAATTGCATCAATCTCACTGATGTCTTCATCGTCATCATCTTCCTCTTCATCGTCAACTTCTTCTTCCTTACTATATGCATCCACAATATTAGTGCCACTTACGACCATGTCATTATTTTCAATACTTGACAGGTTAAATAAATACTCACCGCTATCTTCAGGTATATAATAAGACAAACTGTCATTATATTCTGTCATGAAATACATAAGACATTCATCTTTTATCGTATCAAGAATAAACTCTTGGATAAACTCCATTTCAAATGAGGATTCAAAATGAAATATGATGTGGTCTTGAGTGTACAAGAATTTAAAAGCTTTACCCTCAGTGATTGGAGCGATGTTGTTTGTGATTCTTTTAATGTCATTATCAGAGAATTCACCGTATACAAATATTAGATACTTTTTCATTTTAAATCTTTTTTAACCCACTCACAAATATCAATAACCATTTGGACATATTCATATTGTTCTTTCAATAAATAGTCATTAATGTCTTCTTGCAAGTTCTCAATCGTAAAAACTGATGTGTCACCATAATTCATTGATATCAAATGTATGAACAATTCCTCTTTTGTTTTCTCATCCAATGAAAAATATTTTGTCATGGTTTCATCAAATACTTTCTCATTCTCGTCTACCACCATGACATTCTTTTCGGTGTCATAGGTGTACTTACCAAACATGGTCTCTTTTGTCATTTGTGCCATAGTGAACTCTTATTATCACACAAATATACAACAAAAATTCATTTATCCAAAACATTCATCAAAATTGATAATAAAGAAGATATTGAATATATTTATCAATAAAGTATTTGCCATATGAAAAAAATAAAACTAACCGAATCTGAATTGATTGACTTAATCAAGAAATTAACACCTAATAACCTTGTTGAGGGTATTGATGATATGGAAGACATTAACTTTTCAGATTACGATGACTCTGATGATTATGATGATATGGATGAAGAAGAAGATGAAGATTCTCTTGAACAATACAAAAGAGAATTTAAAAAGAAGATTGAAGACGATGAGGACTTTGACGAGTCTGATGTTGATGAAGTATTCTCATTCAAAGGTCCAACAAGAAGATTTAGGGCTAGTATCTATGTTGACGGGTTAGTACCTGATACCGATGATAAAGAATTTGATAGACAAGTAGCCCAAAAAGTTATGGAGTTCTACGCAAAACAATTGGGTATTGAAAACTATGTAGGTGGTGCGGGTTTTAAAACGGGTAATATTCTTAACCCATACGATAAAGACTTCTGATAGTTCGCTTGATTATATAAAAAAGAACCCCTCTTAGTGAGGGGTTTTTTGTTTGGGGTCCTATAAGAGTGGAAACCTACGAGTTGTAGGTTTCCATTGTGTCAATCACATACGAGAATGATACCTTGTGTTGACCTTCACTGTTGGTTTGAATGGTCACTACTAGGTTACCATCCTGACTAACGTACATCTCACCTCGGTTCATCTGCTCATAGGTGTCACAAGTTAAGTTGATGAAGTCAACACTCTTACGGATGATAACCTCAGTTAGTGACTCTCCGTCTTGGGGGTTGAAACGAGATTGTTGGTTCAAGGCTTCAACCACTTTGGTTACAGTTTGGAAGTCAAAGTTTTCAACGATGGTTGCGATACGTTCTTGGCGGTTTTGAATTGTAGTGTTTGTCATGTCTGTAGTTGTTTATTGTGATACAAAGATACTATACTCTTTTGGAATAACCAACTATTTGGTAAAAATCTTTTTTACCATCACAATAATCCTTGACCAACTCCAATAATGTTTTGAACATGAATGCACCTGATGTCTGTTTTTCACATCGGGTGAACAGTTCAATGAAACTTGCCAGTGTATCCATTTTGTAATAACCGTGACCATTCAGTTCATCAAACTCAACATCCAACCTAAATGGTTCATCCATTTCATAACCATTCCTTTCTTCTACAGTTGAGAACGGTTCCAATTGATTATACCTTTCCAACATTCTGTCAACGAAACTACCCACCTTGTTTTTGTCGTACTCCGCTTTAACCAACAAGTCAACAATCCAATGTGTATGACTAGGAGTTCTCAATCGCTTACCAGGTTCTTTGTATTTGACAATGAAGTCAAGGTCTGGGTTTTCACCTCTGAACCCCTGATAAATAGCAATGACAGTATCGTCATTCATTGTGTAGTAAGTAAGGGGTTCGTGGTAGTTATCCGTACCTTTCTGTTTATAAGTTAATTCTTTAATTGTCATAATATTATCCTACCATCATTTCTAATAAAATATCGGCCATCCATACCTTATCATTTCCATAAACTTCGCGCAATTCAACTTCTCGCTTGATTGCAACTGATAAATCGTTGGTAGAAAGGTCATTGATGATTTGAATCCCGTTATAAAATCTTACTGTGTATCTCATATTGTTATACAAACATACAACAAAAAAGGGACTCTCACAAGTCCCCTTCATAAAAAAATCTCATTATTTCTAAATAGATTTCATTATTAGATAATTTGGGTTTT
>Ga0099851_1001382_pt1 | contig 10308 bp, 12 predicted proteins | sample CB_VirMetaG_6_FD_78176 | JGI IMG/M metagenome (GOLD analysis project Ga0099851, IMG submission 78176) | Freshwater to marine saline gradient viral communities from Chesapeake Bay - CB_1508_2 Viral MetaG | ecosystem: Environmental > Aquatic > Marine > Coastal | place: USA: Chesapeake Bay... | reverse complement strand
CTGGTCAAGTAGATGACAAAGAAAAAGAATACATTGAAAAAGGTTTAGCAGCTAGAAAATTCTTTAAACAATTTGCATTACATCAAGATGTAATTGTTAATGAGGCTAAGATGGAAGATGGCGTTTTAACTGTGAAGTTAGGTGTTAACGAGCCAGAAGAAATCAAACCAATTGATATAGAAGTTAAATAACTATATCCAATCTTTAAGTTCATCGCCAGTAATTTTACTGGCGATGTTCATTTTACCACGAAGAGCTTTTACGATTTTTTCATCTACTGTATCTTCAGCAATAATATCAATGTAAGTCATTTTTCTAGTTTGACCTGCTCTATTGATTCTAGCTTCTGATTGAATTCTTTTTTCATAATCATATCCATTTGCATAATAAATCATTACATTAGCTCCAGTTAAAGTAATTCCATAACCACCAGTTTGTGGTGTACCTATTATGAATCTAACTGGTGAATTTGGATCCTGAATTTGTTTAATTGCATCTTGTCTATCTTCATTACTTGTATCACCATAATAAGTAACATAAGAACCTTTACCAAAATTTTTTTCTACAGCTTCTACGATTGCATTTATATCGTGTCGATAATGAGCCCAAATGACAGCTTTGTTTTCTACTTCACTTAGTATATCTACTAATGCATCTATTCTCTCATTCTTAACTGATTTAATGGTACCATCATCTGCAGTAAAATGACCACAAGTAATTTGATGTAATCTCATTAATTGTACCATAGCGGATTGAGTGGTCATTTGTTTACCTTCCAATTCTGCTAAAGCTAATACTTTCATTTGTTGATATAATTTTTTCTGTTCAGGAGTTAATTGAATTATTCTTTTAGTGTAAGTGTAATCAGGTAAATCCAGGCAATCTTCTTTTAAACAACGATAAGAAAATGGTTCTAACTTAGAAGATAACTCTCCAAGGTTTTTATAGCCAACTACTATTTGAACGGAACGACCACCAAAATTTGCTGTTCTCATAACAGCATACCTGGTTCTAAAAGTATAATAAGAAGAATGATCTAATAAATATTCATCTAAGAATTCACATTGTTTATATAAATCCAAAGGTGATTTAGTTACTGGTGAACCAGTTAGTATTCTTCTATATTTAGCGTGTTTACCTAAAGCAACTATGTTCTTAGTTCTTTTTGCATCCGGGTTTTTAATTGTAGTTGATTCATCAATTGCCATTAAGGCTTTATGAGATTGCAAAAATTTAGCTGCAAATTGCAAACCTTTAGAAGTTGAAAAGGCTTCTACATTCATTACTAGTATGTGTAATTTTTCAGTAGACTCAAATAAAACATCTAATTGTTTTTGTTGTTTAGTATTTATTAATGCTTTCCATAGAACAAGATCTTTCTCAACATGAGTCGCCATATGTGTAGGTATTTCTGTATCATACCAATTTTGGTACACACCTTTAGGAGCTATGATTAATGCACCATTAATTTTTCCTTTGTCATAAAGCATTGAAATGTTATCAATCAATACTTTAGACTTACCCGTACCCATTTCCATAAAGTACGCATAGACTTCTTTATTCCACGATTTTTCCAATGCAATTATTTGATGTGCATATGGCTTAGTTTTAAATTTGTAATTCATAATAATAATTTATTCTTTCTATTGACTTCTTATATAATAATTTATATATACTTGTCAATGTCAGAAAGTATGGACTATAAAGATATTAAAAAAATACATTCATCAGTTGTGTATGTCATACAAGAATTACCTGGTACAAAAGCAGGTAAACCAAAATTTAATATTATTGGTGCACAAAAATATGGCAAGATCGTGACACTATTGCCTGAGTTTAGTCAAATTATTTTATCTCCTGGTCCATTAATATTTAAATTAAGAAAACTTTTAAAAAATTACACAACAAAAGATTATTTACTACTTACAGGCGATCCTGCAATAATAGGAGTTGCGTGTTCAATTGTATCTGATATTACAAATGGAAAATATAATCTCTTGAAATGGGACAGACAAGAACATACATACTATCCAGTTGAAATAAATTTATATGAAAAAGGAGAAATAGATGATGGTTAATGAACGATGGGAAATACAGAATAAACTGTATAGTATGAAAGCAAGAATAAATGAATTAGAAAGATTTATAAAGAAAACAAAAAAACATTACAAATTTTTATACAGATATAGTTTATTAAAAAAAAGAAGATATGAATCTTACACTGAATACTTTGGAAGTATAGTAAGTTTATTTTTATTAGATCTTGACAAAATTGTAGGATTTTATTATAAAAAGTACAAAGCATTTATGCTTTTAAAAAAAGTACAGAAAGAAATAGTAACACTAACAGAGGAGATAAAATACTATGAGTATAAACTTTGAAGCAGACCAAACTGAATTAATGACCCAAGCTAATGATGCAAAAGCATTATCTGATCAAGTTGTTAAATTAAAAAACTTGGAAGATAAAATAAAGTTAGCGGAGGAAAATTTAAAAAAATTAAAACAAGAAGAAGAACTTCTTTCAGGAGAAATCATACCAACTATGATGACTGAAATGAATATCTCAACTATGAAATTAGCAGACGGATCAGCAATAGAAGTAAAACCCGTCTACGGTGCTTCCATTCCTAAAGACAGACAGGAAGAAGCATTTAACTGGCTTCGTAAAGAAGGCCTAGGTGATCTTATTAAAAATGAGGTCACTGTTTCCTTTGGTCGTAACGAAGATAACAAGGCGGCAGAATATGCTGTCCTTGCACAAGGTCAAGGATATCAACCTACCCAGAAGTTAAAGGTTGAACCTATGACACTTAAAGCCCTGGTCAGAGAGCGTATTGAAGCTGGGAAAGATATGCCCTCTGACCTATTTAATGTGTTCGCAGGAAACAGAACAAAAATAACACGTGCATAAACAAAGGAGAAAAAAATATGCAAGAATCAGTAAAAATGAAACAAGAACCAAGGACCAAGGCAGAAGTAATAGAAAAAACTACTGCTGGTGCTTTAGCTATCAATGTATTTGAAGCTGATGCAAATCAAGGAGTAGATAACCTAACTCATGAAGATTTAGCGTTACCTTTTCTAAAAATCCTTGGACAATTATCTCCAGAGGTAAATAAAAGAGATGGTAAATATGTTACAGGTGCAGAACCTGGAATGATTTATAACTCTGTTACTGGAGAATTGTTTGATGGAGAAAAAGGAATTGAAGTCATTCCTTGTCATTACAAATTGGAATATATTGAATGGCAAGACAGAGGCGAAGGTTCTGGAGCTCCAGTCGCAATACATACATCATCTAGCGATATACTAACTAAGACAAAAAGAGATGCTTCTTATAAAGATAGATTACCTAATGGTAACTATATTGAAAAGACAGCTAGTCATTTTGTAATTGTTAATAGTAGTACACCTTCAACAGCTTTAATTGCCATGAAATCAACACAATTAAAGATTAGTAGAAAGTGGAATAGTATGATGGCTAGTATAAAGATGAAAGGTAAAAATGGAATATTCACTCCAGCTTCTTTTAGTCATATTTACAATTTGAGAACTACTCAAATGTCTAATGATAAAGGAACTTGGTTTGGATGGGAAGTTAGTAAAGTTGGTCCAGTGCAAGATGCAGCATTGTATCAACAAGCTAAATCCTTTACTGAAAGTGTTTCTAAAGGAGACATCAAGGTAAAACACGGTAACGAAACTGAGAAGTCAGAAGCTTCTCACTTCTAATTATCTTTATGTGGGCGCAATAGCGCCCACATTCTTAATGCGAAAAAATTATGGAAAGCAAGAAATACATAAAAATATTTAGCGGATTAAAAAGAAATTTTGGTTCTGCAGATTTAAGTAAGATTCAAATTGATTCAACTACAGGTAAAGCTAAACCCATTTATAGTTGGGCTCATAGAGAAATTACTGAACAAGATTATTTAGATCATTTAAATGGTAAACAATCAATTGGGATTCAACCTTGTGATGATCAAGGTATGGCACAGTTTGGTGCAATTGATATTGATGATAAACAACATAGTTACACAAACTTTCCTTATAAAAAATACATAGATATAATAGCTAAAAATAATTTACCATTAATTCCAGTTAGATCTAAGAGCGGTGGAATGCATTTATATTTATTTCTTAAAGAACCTATTAGAGCAGTTGCCATAAGAAATTTTTTAGAAGGATTATTATTTACTTTAAAACTTCCAACTAACATTGAGATATATCCAAAACAAACAGAATTAGGACAGGATGCAGAAGGAAAATACATTCACGGTCAATTTATAAATTTACCTTACTACAATAAAACAGAAAGAAAAGCTTTTAACTTAGATGGTACATTTTTTACCTTTGAACAATTTATAAAAGTTGTTGAGGCAAACACACTCACAGCAGATGAATTAGAAGAATTTACTTTAGAACATACTAAAAAAATATTAGTTGGCGGTGGAGAAGAATTTAATGATGGTCCACCTTGTTTAGCAATACTAACTAAAGATAAGTTAAGTGATGGTAGAGATAGGTTTTTATATAATTATATGGTTTTTGCTAAAAAGAAATATCCTGACAATTGGGAAGAAATGGTTAAGGCTGCTCCTATTAAATACTTTAAAGCAGATTCAAATGGAATAATAGATTGGACAGAAGAAAAAACTAAGAAGAAAATAAACTCTTGGAAAAAAGAAAGTACAAAAGGACATACTTGTAATGAAGATCCAATACAACCTGTATGTATGAAAGCAGAATGTAGAAAAAGAACTTTTGGTTATCTATCAGATAAAAAGAAAGTTTTTCCAGCATTAAGTGGATTACAAAAAATAACTTATCCTGAACCACAATATACATTCAATGTTACTTTAGCAGATGGTCAAACAACAAAAGAAGTCAGAGCTCAAAATATAAAACAAATAATAGAACAAGAAAACATTAGAGCAATCATAGGTGCAGCTGCTGATATAATACCTCCAAAAGTAAAACAAACTGAATTTCAAGAAATACTAGATAATTTATTTCCTCCAAAATTAACTACACCTCCTCCTTCAGGAACAACTCCTGATGAATTATTACAAGAGTATTTAGGTAAGTATTTAAATGGACCAAAGGCCACTACATATGCAGCATTTAAAACTGGAGCAGTACTAATAGAAGGTCACAATGCATACTTTGTTTATTCAAGTTTTTTTGGAAGTTTAAAAAATAAAGAATGGAAATTAGATAGAGGTCCCACAGGTGAAAAAATGATTAAGTTATTTAATGCAGAATTAGATTTACAAAAAAGATTTCCTAAAAAATCAAATGATAAAGACTCTTATCCTCCAATAAAAGTTATAAAAGTATCATTAGATAAGTTTCCAGAATTGTTATCTGATGAAAAAGTAGAAACAGAAATAGTTAACGCACGAAGTGAACAGGATATAATGTAATGATTAAAAAGATATTTGGTCCCCCTGGAACTGGTAAGACAACTACATTATTAAACATAGTAGATGAATACATTAAAAAAGGAACTGATTTAAATAGAATTGGTTATTTTGCCTTTACTAGAAAAGCTGCTAACGAAGCCAAAGATAGGATGTTAGAAAGAAATCAAAATCTTGATAAAAAAGATTTAAAGTATTTTCAAACATTACATTCTTTTGCTTTTCATACTTTAGGTATGAGTGAAGATAGTGTAATGCAACCTATTCATTATGAACAAATAGGCAAGGAATTAAATTTAAGAGTAGTGGATTCAGGTGATGAGTCTGGTTATTTAAATTTTAATAGTGAATATTTTAAGTTAATTAATAAAGCTAGAGTAAAAAACATATCAGTTGAAGAAGAATTTAATACCAATGAATGGAGTAGTGACATTGATTACGAAACATTAGGTCACATTTATTCAAATTATAATCATTTTAAAGGTAAACATTTATATGATTTTAATGATATGATAAATAAATTTGTAAAAGAAAAAGAAAAATGTAAAGAATTTGACGTTGTATTCATAGATGAAGCCCAAGACTTATCTCCAATACAATGGGATATGTTTGATGTTCTTAAAGAAAAATCTAATGATGTTTATTTAGCAGGAGATGATGATCAAGCCATATTTGCTTGGGCTGGTGCTGATGTTAAAAGATTTTTAAATGAACCTGCGGAAGAACAAATACTACCTTATTCAAATCGTGTACCAAAAAACATACAGACTTTATCAAACGTTATTGTTAATAGAATACAAACTAGAAAACAAAAAGAATATTTACCTAAAAAAGGATCTTTAGGCAAAGTTGAATTCATAAATAACATAGAACATATAAATTTAAATAAAGAAAAATGGTTAATATTAACTAGAACCACATATAGATCTGATGAAATTTCAGAACAATTAAAGCAAAATAACTTATATTTTAAAAATAGATTTGGCAAGAGTTATAATACTAGGCTTTATAAGGCAATAATAAATTTTGGTGAACTTTGCAAAGGTCAAGCAATTCCTTTGGCTGATGCAAGAGAAATATGTGAGTTTTTACATATTGATAATAGCCCCAGGGTAACTAACAATAAACAATATTATGACATAAATGATTTTGGTTTTAAAAATGATTCTGTTTGGTATGACTTATTTACTGAAGCAGATCAGGATGAATGTTTCTACATTAGAACAATGTTATCCAATAATGAAAAATTATCTCAAGCACCTAGAATAGAAGTATCTACCATACATGCAGCAAAAGGAGGTGAGTGTGATAATGTTATCTTAGTATTAGACAATGCTAAAAAAATACGAGAAGCTATAGAAAATAACATTGAGAAAGCAGATGAAGAACATAGAGTATGGTATGTGGGTGCAACAAGAGCCAAGGAAAACTTGTATTTATTAAAAGCAAAAAAAGAAAGGTATGGATATCAGTTATGACAACAAAAGATATGTTTGAAAAAGTTTTTCCACAAGAAAAGCAAATAGGTGGGAGTCACTATAAATCTTTTCACATTCAACCATATGAATTCATTTCTAAAAATAATCTCAGCTTCTTCCAGGGTAATGTTGTGAAGTACGTTTGCAGGTACTTGAATAAAAATGGAATAGAAGATTTAGAAAAAATAATTCACTATTGCGAACTAGAGATAAAAAAGATAAAAGATATGAAAAAGAATAAATGAAATATAAATGTGTTAAGTGTAAAAAACAACATATGAGGTACAACTGTGCTTTTATGTGTAAAAAATGCTATAAGGAGGCAAATGAAAAAACCAAAACCAGTCGCAAATAATTTTATCGTAGACGTTAGTGCATTGCACATCACAAATACAAATAATTTCGTAAACTATGAAGAGGAAAACAAATAATGAAAGTACCACTATTTACGGCACAGACAGAATGGATTGAACCAGAAGAATATCCAGACTTAAGGCAATACGATGAAATAGCGATTGACTTAGAAACTAGAGATCCTGACTTAAAAATTAAAGGATCAGGTTCAGTGATTGGTAATGGTGAGGTTGTAGGTATAGCTATTGCTGTACCTGGAAGAAAATTTTATTTTCCAATTGCTCACGGATCAGGGAGCAATATGGATAAGAAAAAAGTATTGGAGTGGTTTAAGGATACTATGGCTTGTCCAGCCATTAAGATATTTCATAATGCAATGTACGATGTATGTTGGATTAGATCTATGGGAATAAAGATAAATGGATTGATCGTAGATACAATGATTGCCGCATCATTAATTGATGAAAATAGATTTGCTTATACATTGAATGCATTATCTTGGGAATATTTAGGTCACGGTAAAAATGAAGCTGCATTGAATGAAGAAGCAAAATCTAGGGGACTAGATCCAAAAGCTGATATGTGGAAACTTCCACCGATGTTTGTAGGTGCTTATGCAGAAAAAGATGCTGAGCTCACATTGGAGTTATGGCAAAACTTTAAGACTGAAATAATAAATCAAGACATACAATCCATCTTTGATATGGAAACTGATTTGTTTCCTTGCTTAGTTGATATGAGATTTAAAGGAGTACGAGTAGATGCAGACAGAGCTGCAGCACTGAAAGTGCAACTACAAGAACAAGAAAAAAATCTATTGCTAGAAATAAAAAAAGAAACAGGCATAGAACCACAAATTTGGGCTGCTCGTTCGATTGCCAAAGTATTTGATAAACTTTCCTTGACTTACGATAAAACCGAGAAAACAGAGTCACCTTCATTTACAAAAAATTTCCTTTCAAATCACAATAATAAATTTGTTAAAAAAATAGCAGAAGCTAGGGAAATAAACAAGGCACACACTACTTTCATTGATACTATATTAAGGTTTCAACATAAAGGTAGAATACACGCTGAAATAAATCAAATAAGATCAGATTTAGGTGGCACTGTGACAGGTCGTTTTAGTTATAACAATCCAAATCTACAACAACTTCCAGCAAGAAATAAGGATCTAGGACCTTTAATAAGGTCATTATTCTTGCCCGAGGAAGGCCATACGTGGGGTTGTTTTGACTATTCTCAACAAGAGCCTAGGTTGGTAGTGCATTATGCTTCATTGCATAAATTTCCCTCTGTATATGAGGTTGTAGACGCCTATAATGATGACATAAACACAGACTTTCACCAAATCGTAGCGGATATGGCAGAAATACCTAGATCTCAAGCTAAAACGATCAATTTGGGTTTATTTTATGGTATGGGTAAAACTAAATTGCAAGCTGAATTAGGTGTAACAAAAGAAAAAGCTGAAGAGTTATTTAATCAATATCACGCAAAAGTACCTTTTGTTAAACAACTGATGAACAGTGCTTCTAATAGAGCTCAAAGCCACGGTCAAATTAGAACGTTACTTGGTAGATTATGTAGGTTTCATTTATGGGAACCAAATATGTTTGGAATGCACAAATCAATGCCACACGAAGAAGCACTCAGGGAACACGGACCAGGGATTAAAAGAGCATATACTTACAAAGCATTAAATAAATTAATTCAAGGTAGTGCTGCTGATATGACTAAAAAAGCAATGATAGATTTATATAAAGAAGGAATTATAGCACACATTCAAATTCACGATGAGTTAGATTTATCAGTGGAATCTCCAGAACATGCAAAAAAAATCATTGAGATTATGGAAAATGCTGTTACACTAGAGGTCCCAAACAAAGTCGATTATGAATCGGGTGAAAATTGGGGAGATATTTATGGATAAGGATGGCCTATTTAAATGCAAACATACCACCAATTTATTGTAAAATTCGTAAAGAATATCTTTACGATATGGACTCCAAATATAATCAAGATAGCGAAGAATGTGTTATCTTCGGTACTGCATCTATTGCAGGCCGTGCGTTATTATTTCACATTATGTTACCGAACGGCGCTATCTATTATAGATTGCCAATTTCTGCATTCTTTCAAAAAAAGTTTTCAAGAAGCCAAGTTCCTAACATGCGCGTCGACGAGCTTCAATTATGGAATTGCTTTAGTTATTGGCCTAGCGTTCATACTTTTGATTTTTTAGCTGGTTTAGACTGTAAATTTAAAGGCAAGGATAAAAATTTTTATGCTGGACAATACTTATTTACTATTGACTGGGCTCATCCAGAGACTAATATACTCAATACAGAACATTCTGAAATTCCTCAAGAGCACAAGTGTGCACATATACTGGCTCTTGCTAACGGCAATTATGCTGCTCAGCCTAACAATCGCATTTTGTGGCATGTTAATAATTATACTACTGATCGATCTTGGCCAGACTATAAAGTCCAAACTACGATTTGGGATGTCGAAGGATCGGATTGGATAACAGAAGATTCTGATAAAATGTTTTATGAAGTGGAGGAAAAAAATGATTAAATGGATTAAAAAACAGTGGCAAAAATTTATTGATTGGGTCTTTAAAGGCTTCTATAAATAATGTCCAAGATAACTGAAGATATGTCAGTTAAAACTGACATTAAAACTATTGTAACTATAATAGCTGCAGCAGGTTTTGCGGTCTATACTTATATTGGTTTAACTAATACCATTAATACACTTGAAACAAGACTTCAGTTAATGGAAGCAGATTTACTAAAGAAGGCAGATCAAATACCTGTCGATAAAGAACAATTTTTTCTGTTAGAGTCATTGGCAGAAGATACTGAGAAACAACAAAAAATATTAGAGGAAAACCTGCACGTTAAAGTTATGCTTATGCAGGCTGAAAAGGAAATTGAAAAACTAAAAAAAGATGTTGAAAAGCTTAAAGACGCAACAAGAGATATTCAATTTAGCAATGGAAATGGAAACGGGCATTAACGCAGGAACCTTCCAGGAATATG
>Ga0099851_1001373_pt1 | contig 10340 bp, 2 predicted proteins | sample CB_VirMetaG_6_FD_78176 | JGI IMG/M metagenome (GOLD analysis project Ga0099851, IMG submission 78176) | Freshwater to marine saline gradient viral communities from Chesapeake Bay - CB_1508_2 Viral MetaG | ecosystem: Environmental > Aquatic > Marine > Coastal | place: USA: Chesapeake Bay... | reverse complement strand
TAGATAGAGGACGAGTTGCTCCCGGTAGACGAAGCAATAATCAAAGACTTCGAACTTTTGGTGAGCTATTCCCCAACTATGCTATGCAAAACAAGATTAATAATCTAGTTGGTCTAGCTGTTGGTCCTGTTGAAGCCACAAACATCCATGTTAAGGGTGGACATAATCTTATTCCTAAACTAACCTCTAGAGGTCCAATCTCTGTCTTCTTCCATGACTTTATGTTAATTGGCGGTGCTTCAAGAGAGTTTACCGCTAAAGCATATGTAGCCATGTTTATGGACAGCGATATTAAAGATCCTAAAGAGTTTGTTCGTCATATCAACGAGCGTGGATTTATGAACGCATACGTTGAATGGAACAATAAAAAGTTTGGTGTTGATGAAAATATTGATGATAGCAAAGTTGCACATCAACAATACATGGAACGTCAACAAGAGAAAGTAGAGTTTTGGAATCAAATGGAAGACTTTGAGGATGGAAACTTAGAAAACCATCCTGAATTCCAAGAAGCATTTAACACATTCTATCAAAACTTATTTGAGGAAATGGGAACAGCTTTTCCTTCTCTTCCAAAAATTAAACTTGATGAAAATGCTCAAATTATGTTTTATGGGATTGCGGAGTCTTTAGAAGATCCTGAATACAAAGCATGGTTCTTTGATGCTTTAGGTTTAGATCCTGATGAGTATACAAACCTTGATGTAGCATTAGCATTTGCAGCTACTAGGTCAGATATCGAAAACAACTTTTTTGAGCCTGTACAGAATCTTACAAAAGTTGATGGTGAAATTGTAGCTGTTAATACAACTTTCGGTGCTATTTACAATAGTGTTGAAATTAGTGATACAACAGTAGACAGCAGAGCCAGACCTACATTCACAACAATGCAGATGCTTCATATGGCTAATCTCACTAAGAATGCTGAGATTGTTCATAAGTTAATGACAGCAGCTATGTTTGGCGTTGATATTGATCTTGATTTGACCATGAGTCAAAATCTCCGTGAAAAGAGTGATGCGTTTGATTTACCTACAAAACCAATTCATGGTTTTGCTCGTACGCCATTAAACGAAGAAGGCGCTACAAAACTTAGAGTAAAAGCTAACACTGATCAAGGTTTTGATCCTGAGTTAGCCGGTAAAGCTTTCCTAGCCGCTTTCTCAGATAGCTCTTCTCTTGATGGTCTAAAAGCATACGATGTTGGCGTTGCCCATACGCTTCTTGCGTTTGGACTTGCAGATGCTGATGGAACAATTCATTCAGAAGCTGATTTATTTATGTCAGAGCATGTTCCATTTGAAGAAGGAATTTCTAAAGAGGGAGATCTTCGTCAAGCTATTGTTGCTGTATCTGAAGCACTCAGTGAACAAAAGGAACAGATTGACGAAGTAGCAACAGCCAGAGCTATGGAAAACTCAGCTGTTGATGGCATTGATGTTGATGACGACGATTTTGAGCTGATGGATCTTGACGCTCAACGGACTAAGTTACAACAAAAAGAAACTACAATACCTTCTATTGTAGAAGAAAAACCTAGAGCTGAGCAAGTTGCGGAAAAAATTGAAACTCCTGTTACTACAGTTCCTAAAGGTGAATACCAATCCTATAAAGATCGTCTAAAAGCTACAGCTCCTACTGAGCTTCCTGCTCCTCGAACTGAAAACCAACGAATGTTAGGTACAGACTTTATTAACAAAGCTGAAGAAGCTGGCATTAAGTTTGTAGAATACGAGATTGGCAGAAAGGAAAAAATTAAAGTAAAGCTTTCTGATTACGATGATCGTTATTTAGTTCTTGTTGAAGTAAACGGGATTAAGGTTCCATTTTACGTTTCAACCGGACAAGGAGGAAAAAAAGGAGTTCCATCTGGACGCTGGTATCCTATTTTTGGTATTGGAGATAGGGGATGGTTAAACAAAACCAACGATGCTGAAATTGTAGGTTTTTATGGATCGCCTGAGTTAAAACAAGTAGCAGAAACGTTAGATAGTATTACTGGCGATAATAAACCAAGCTTTCCCGACCCTACGTTTGGTAATGTACAACCGGGTGAAGTGCTCTATTTTAAAAGCTGGGATATCGAAACGTTTAACCAAACAGCCGGTTTAACAAAAGAAAATAACCTACAACCAGTAAACAATGGAGATTTTACTTCAGAGAATCCAACAAAGAATATTAAACGAAATATTGACATTATTGTAAATAGAATTGCTGGCGTTGATTTAATTCTAGACGCAGATGGAAACTATGCTTATAGAACACCGCCTAAGCCCGTTGAAGAACCCGAGCTTACTGGAGAGATGCTTGATCTTTCTAATGAAACTCAACGTCAAGCTCAACTTCAAAAGGCACTAGAAAATGTTAAAAAGCGTCAAGGCCAATCTCCTCCACCCGAGGCAACAGAAGGAAGTATTCCTGATGATGTGACTCAACCCACTGTTACACCCGAAGAGGATCCAGTTATTGCTGCGGTTAAACAACGCAATGCTTCAAGAACTCTACATTCAGGTGGCGCAATTGGAGCAGATACAACGTGGCAAACTATTGGCGCTGAATTTGGTTTTACAGTACAAGCTCATAGTTTTAAAGGTCATAGTAGAACCGCAGAAACTACCGCTGAGATGATTGTTGAGCATACTCCTGAAGAGCTTAAAGCAGCTGATGAAGCTGTTGAAAAAGCTAGGGTAGCTTTAAAACGAAGACCTACAGATCGTCCTTATGTAAAAAATCTTTTTAGACGAAACTACTATCAGGTAGTAGACTCCGATCAGATTCTTGCTATAGGGTCTTTACAAAATGGTGGCGGCGGTAGACTTGTTAATGGCGGTACTGGATATGCTGTAGAGATGGCTTTACAAATGGGTAAGCCTGTTTATCTATGGGATACAACCAGTGGCGGCTGGATGGTCTTTAGTAAGTCTCAAAATAAATTCATTGATGCTGAGCAACCTCCTGTTCTTACCGAATCGTTTGCTGGTATTGGCACTAGGGATCTTTCTCCAGAAAAAGCCCAAGCTGCTAAAGAAGCTATGCGTAAACTCTTTGAACAGGATATGGAACAACAGATTAACGCTGAGATTGAAGGCGAACCTGTTGATCCTGCTGAAAAGCCTAAAGTTTCTTTAACCGAGGCAATCCAACAAGTCCAACAAGTTGGCGAAGAAGCTGGTAAAGCTCCTCGTATTAATCCTAACGAAACAACAGCTAAAGTTGCTACTCCTGTTTTTAAAGATGAAAAAAGTCGTCTTGCTTGGATTAAAGCTAGAATAGAGGATATGCAGAAATCTGGCGTAACTTTACCTACATATGCGGACATGCCTAGCGAAGTAAAAAAATATATCAACAGTGACAAAGTAGATACAGAAATACCTGCTTATTTACTAGCTAAACCATATCAAGTTCCTAGGGTTGAATCAGATAGTCAAGATCCTCTTTTACCAGCGGATGGTGAAGACTGGCCTAAACTTGATACAGACGCTATTATCGCTAATTTAACAGAAAAAGTCTCAGTTCTAAAAACATATCCACGTACAAAATCAATGGATAGTTTGATATCGTCGTTACAACGGTATATTACATATCGTACATCTATACAGGCTTCTTCTAATATTGGCGTTGGTGAAGTACAAGAAAAAGCGGGTTCAAAGAGAATTAAACTTTATGAACTAAATAGAGAACTTCCGCTATATGGGATAACTATTGGTGAAATAACTAATGCCATTATTGAAGATAGAATGCTTGAAGCAAGGTTTAATCAAACCAAACACTTCACTGAAGTAGTAGAGCTTGTATCTTCTGATATTAGAAAACCAGTCTCTAAAGCTGAGGTTCCTAAAACTTCAACTTCTGTAAAACCTGTAACCAAACAAGAGTTAACTGAATCAAAGAACGCTGATAAGCGGTTATTGATTACAAGAGTTACTGAAAGTGGTACTCCTGAAGGACAATCCTTTAGAATTATTTTAGCTAATATGTCTAAAACTAATCCCGGAGTTGCCAACCTTCTTAAGTTGTTTGATGTTTTAACAGGTCGAGAAGGAGACCTTAAACAAAGAGTTTCTGATTTTGAAGCAATGCAGTTAGTTCAGTTAGCTGCTGTTGATCCAGAGTTTGCTTCGTTACTTTTTGGTGGTAACGTTGAGTTTAAAAAGGGAGGCGAAGTTTCTACCGCTCTTAGTCAACATTCAGGTTCTTTAATTAGAACTATGAATGGCGTTGAAGAAGTTGCCAAACTTCTTAATCAAGGTAATATCCCAGCAGCTCTATCTCTTGTTATCCATGAAATGCAAGAAAGCACTCATGTGGTTTCAGAGTTCTTACCTGCTGAAGATAAGCAAAGAGCAAGTGGAGATACTCGATCAAGAAGGTTAACCTTTATTCGAGACTTCCTTACCCCTGAAGGTATTGCTAATCTAGAATCTTTTATTAAGACACTAGGTATTGGCAATGAACGTATTAAAGCAAACATCAAGCGATTAAAAGAACTTCAAAAGAAGTACAATGTAACTATTGAGTCCACTAAAGGTCAGGCAGGTTATACGCTTGTTAACCAAATTGCTAAAGCAGAAGCAGATTTTGAAATGCTTTCTAGAGAAGCTTTTACTCATGTAGTAACAGCTATGCTTTTAATTAAGTCGTCTAAGATGCAAGATACTGCTTTGGTTAAACAGCAATCGCCTGAACTTAAGTCACTTATTAAAACCGCTGCTGAAAAAGTCTATAGCGTTATAAAAAAGATTCAAGAACTTACCGCTATGATTGGTAAGCCTATTCTTAAAGCGACAGATAACAAAGTTAGTGTCTGGGGTTGGATGGATCCAACTGAAGGCCAATACTTTGAAAAGCAGTGGGATATTGCAAAACGTATGGCGCATAAAGCAGGACGTGTTTATGAGCTTTCAGATCAAGAGAAGTTTAAAGCCGGTAACGGAACAGACGGAGTATTCCGTACCGTATACTTAGGCGGTGAACTTCCTGATACACCTGATGCAAAGTCATTGCGCGAAGAGCTCGCTAAAGTACAAGAAGAGATTAATTCATCTACAACTTCTTTATCTAAGAGACAACTTTTAATGGTAAAGAAAAGATCTATTATCAATAAACTTGATGCTTTAGCTTTTGAGGTTAATAACCCAGAGAATCAAGCACGCTTTGATCGTTTAACGGTTGAAGCAAGTCATGAGCACTTACCGGGTATTATTGATCCTCGACTATTAGATGACTCAGACAGGGAGTTTGTAGAGAACTTCTTAGCTGAAAGAGCGTTACGAGCCTTTGGAGCAGAGCAGCTATCAAGAGGGTCTAGAGCTTTGTCGGCAGCTGCAACAGCGTTAGCTTCAGCTCAAGCTGTGACAGCCTTACCTGGCTCGCCTTTTGATGATATTCGAGCGTTGCTTGTTGCTGGTAACCCAGCTGCGGGTAATGCAACTAAAGCATTACCGGGATGGATTCCTCAACAACATCTTGCTGATCTTATGTCTAGAGATCTTCAACAGTTCTTTGGACATATGGGTGCTTATCATAAATTCTTTAATAAGCATTTGAACAGTAAAGACGAAACAACTAGAACCACTGCTCTGAATATCCAACGAGATATCTATCTTGCTATTCAAGAAAAGGATCCTAAGAAACGAGAAGCAAGGATTAATGCTTTGCCGTTGGCTTCTTTGTCTAAGAGTGGAAGAGAGATTCAAAGGCTTAAGCAAGATCTTCAAAACTTAGGTGAGTTCTTAGTAGGAGATAACGGCCTTATTGTTCGTTTGGCTGAGCAAGGATATCGTGCCGGTATCTTCTCGGCAAAGGAACGAGACCTTATTAAACGAGGTCGGCATCTTCCATTCCTTTTATCACCAGAAGTCGCAAACAATGTTGCTAGTCAAAAAAACTTAGTAGACAATTTACGAACTCATGGTGTTAAAGAAATGAAGGCGCGTTTTGATGGCGGAGGAAACAAACCGTTTGTTAATGCTCAGACTCTTCGTGGCGTTGGTGCTGTTATTACAGAACCAATTGGACCAGCTGCTCGGCAGCAGTTCTTAGATATGCCAGATGACCTTCGAGTAGCTTTAGTAGATCTTGCGGATTCAATTGATCCTGAAAGACGCCCAGCCCATTGGACAACTATGGAAGACTGGGAAAGAGCTACATGGGGTAGTCATATGTATATGGATGAGTTAGTTAGAAAAGAAACACCTAGTGTATCTCTTTTAAAGACTAATCCTATTCTACGGTATTATAGAGAAGGTTTAGAAAACGACGCCGAGTTTGAGTGGAATGCAGAACGAGATCCAAACACTGGTAGACTTGTACCAGATGGACGTACCCGAGCTGCTATTGAATATGACAAATGGCAGAAGAGTACTAAGTATGATATTACAACACCAGATCGAAAGATGGGCTTATTAGGCAATGAGGCTTTAAAGAGAACTCAACAAATGAGCCGTACTGGTCTGTTGACTCCAGCTGATCCTATCTTTGGGTATTGGTATAAGTTCTTTGATCAAAAAGATCCTTCTACTAAACAACCCTTGTTTGAGATTAGAGATTCACAGAACTACGATCTGTTTGCTGTTGTTGGTGGCATGTTCCGTGGTAAGATTGGAGATTCGTTTGGTACATCTGTACAACAAGTATCACTTGGTATGCAGGGTATGAACTATGAATCTTTAATTCGTTATCTAGAAACAAAGCTTAGAAGAGATGATGCAATGTTCATGGTTAATGGAGAACTTCGTGTTCTTACAAAGCTTGAACAAGATTTGTTTAAACAACAGCTTCAATATCTAAGGGATCAGAATGATACCTTGTTTATGCGTAAGCCGCAGGGAGTAGAACCAACGGATAACATGGGTAAAGCTATCTATGCCGTTTCCTCTTTAGGTATTACATTAGCATCAGCAGGTAACTGGACAACTTCTGTTGTAGCAGAATTTGCTTCTGGTCTAGGACGAAGTGTTAAGAGTTTTATCACAGGTGACTTTAAAGCTATCTTTGATTATCTCCAAATGATTAGCCCAGCTAAGAGACAGAAGGTTTTAGAAACTATCAACGCTCACGAATTCTTAATGCATCACTTAGGTGTTGTTACGAAAATGGGTGATATGAGCTATGATGTTCTTACTGGCGAGTTTCAGGAGAATAACCAAAATAGATTAATGCACGGGTTTGACCAAGTAAACCACACCTTACGAGCAATTGCTACGTATGGGTTTACGACAGCAAACCAGATGACTCGATATGTGTCTACAATTCAAGGAATCCGCAAAGTCCGAAGATATCAACAAGATGGACGGTTTGTACGCTTAGGCGAACTTATTGACGGTCTTTCTGGTGAGGTTACTATTAAGGAACTTCGTACTATTGCAAGACAAGCGGGTATCCCAATTGATCTTGTGTCTAATCTTTACTATAGCGGTAATACCACTAAAGAATCCTTTGTAGCTATTGATAACGCCATTGCCAAGTATTTGACAAATGAAGGCTTTAACTATGATGCTTTCCATGAGGATGTTCTTAGTGGATCCGGTTATGTAGATGAGACAAATGCAAAGAAAGCTATGGCGTCTGTTGTTGCTATTATTAATGAACAAAATAGAAGGAACAACTTTGATCCTACCTTTGGTAATCGACAAGTTCCTAAGAAACTGCTAGAACGGCTTACAGCTGCTCTGGGACAGTTCCCTATTCTGGCATTTACAAGAGCGAGACAGATGACAATCCAAGGCGGTCTTGCTGGTTTGATTGGGTTTATTGTTCCCTTGTTTATTGGTGAAATGGTGTATTCTTCCTTAATGCAAGTAGCTAGGGGAGAAGAACCAGAGGAAGTGTACGAACGTTGGTCCAATGATCCAACAGGTGCTGCCTTAAGTATTCTAGAGAATCTACCTATTCTGGGACGTTTACAGCCTATGCAAACTTTGCTTGCTCAAGTGGCTGTGCGGATGGGCCAGTCTCTACATAATCCAGACATGTTAGCTGGTTACAAGAGACAGAGCTTTATCCGCTCAGCGGTAAACATTCCCGGTTTAGATATGATGGCCATGGCTATGCAACGACTCAGCAGAGCCATTGAAGATCTCATGACTGGAGATTATCAGTCAGGAGTCACGAACCTCATGAAGATTGGTCCAATGCCTTTTAAACCATTATTGTTAATGGGACTAAATCAGGCGTTTACTACCGATCCCTTGGTCTCTAATACAACTGGTGGATCTGGTGTTCCTACCTCTACGTTCTTTAGAGGTCGGCAAATGCCGTTTGATGAATACGCTAAATATAGGCAAGGTTATCGTGGTCAGGTAGCAGGATCTCCTACACAAGCTCCAGAAGCCCCTACAATGGCTCCTGAGGGCTTAGGAGTACCTGAAGCTACCCAGACCCCTCCTGAACGTCAAACGCCTCAGGAAGGCACGGAAGAGCTTCCTAAAACTCCTTTCCCAACTAAACATCCAATGGTACAAAACCCAGATGGTAGTTATAGTAATATTGTAACTACAACTGTTGGAATTGGAGATAGACATTATGTTATTCCTACAATGGTTGAAGGTAAACAACTTAGTGTTAGAGAAGCTGTAGACGTAGCTAAATCATATGGATTAGATAAGTATCCTTCTTTTGATAATGCAAAAGATGCCGAACAAGCTTCTATTGACATCCATAATGCACAAGTTACACCGTCTGAAAAACAGCAGGGTTCGTTGCCACAGACCGATTGGCTTAATACCCACGGTGGTAAAGGCGGGTCTGATTTAGCTGATGTGTTAGACGAGAATGGGTATCTGTAAAGAAAATAGGCAGGGGGCCTCCAGTTCGCTGGGGGTCCCCTTGGCCTATTGGTCGTTAACGCCTTAGTCTAAGAGGGAGGAACAAAGAGTTATACTTAGCTCTTTAGATCCTAGGAGACATATGCGCTTAGCGCAAAGATACGACTTAGAGGTGAGGATATATTCATTATGATAATCAACACGTAACATCTGGTGCTAGGCCCGTCCCCCTGTCCAAAGAGCCATAACTCTTTGTATCGACCGGGGAATCGACCTATCCCCAGCCGTTGCTTAACCCAACAGTCTACATAGAACACAACCCCGATCGCTTAATTTACATACCCTTAGTATCGACCAGAGCTTCCATAGATAAAAAGGGGTCAGAAATTTACGGAGGGCACCCATCAAAGATGGGCTGGGGGTTCCCCCCAGGCCCCCCGGTCTGCTCGTACCTCGCATCCCGGCAGCCCGTCGCAGGCTCCGGTCTGCAACCTGCCTTCGGCTAGGTTAGATGCGGAGGGTCAGGCTTGGAAGCCTGCCCCGTTTCTCACTCCGTTCGAAAGGAACGCTCATGCTTCTCGCTCACGCTCGAATCACTCGCGAGGCGCGCCTCGCTGCCGCCGCCGACTCGTCGGCGCCCGCTCGGCGCGCCCGCGCCATCGAAGCCCTGTCGGGCATCGATGCCGCAGCCAGCCCCGCTGTCGCGGAGCTGGCGTCGGTCCTCGTTGAAAACGAGGACCGCCTGCCCGCGAGCACGCTCGCGTGCACCGCGGGCTGGCTCTCGACCGCTGGCGCGGTCGAGGCCAAGCGCGGCGTTGCCGCGCTGCCCATCGCGGACTGCGTCCGCGCCGGGCTGACCGTCGTATTCTACGACGGTCGCAAGGCGGCCGGGGCGAAGCCCGTCCGCCTTGCCGAGGTCCGCGTTGCGGACCTCGGGATCGAGACCCGCTGGGCGCGGGTCTCCGATCTCGTCGCCCTTGCGGGCGACGTGATCGTCCTCGGCGCTGCCGAGGAGGACCCGGACCTGGCCAAGGCCATGTCCGGCAAGAAGGTCATCGCAGGCTTCGCTCTGCGATGACCGGGAGCACGGGGTCCGAGGCGCCTTCGCGCCTCGGACCCCGTTGCGGTTCATTTCACTATCACGCGCGTAGCGCGTGGATGCCGTTATGCCTTCGGCTAGGTTAGGCATAGTTGGGTGAAGACCTCTCTTCACTCGTCTTTAAACCCCTTTCGGAGCTTCATCATGAAGATCTACACTGGCGATAACGCCAAGGATGTTCAGGATGCGATGGTCGTTCATTCGAACGACTGATCGTTTCAAAGAGTGGGCGAGGCCCTGGCCTCGCCTGCTCTTTGCGATTCATCTCACACTCACGCGCGTCCTTTGGGACGCTTTCATTTAATTCCAAAAGGAATAAAACCATGAGCAACGCTGCTCCTCACGTTGCGCTCAACAGCGCAGAGACGCTCCTCAAGGCTCTCCTTGAGAACACGCCGTCTTCGGACCTGATCGGTGTCGATGACATCCTCGAACCGGGCTCCAGACCCCACGCAGCCTGCTACGAGCAGATCAGC
>Ga0099851_1001369_pt1 | contig 10364 bp, 8 predicted proteins | sample CB_VirMetaG_6_FD_78176 | JGI IMG/M metagenome (GOLD analysis project Ga0099851, IMG submission 78176) | Freshwater to marine saline gradient viral communities from Chesapeake Bay - CB_1508_2 Viral MetaG | ecosystem: Environmental > Aquatic > Marine > Coastal | place: USA: Chesapeake Bay... | reverse complement strand
TTCTGTAACAGAAACAGTAACTGATTCCAAATCAAAAGAAACTTCAGCAAGTTCAGTTTCGAATTCCAAGTCTTGGTACGCTCTGTAAGTAGCAATTATAGTTGTATCATCTGCTGGTCTAATATAAGCTCCAACATAACCATCAACTGAGTTACAATCGATACAAGCTGGACATGTAAGGTCTACTTCTAAGTAGATTGTTCCTGTAGCGTCACAAATATCATTGTAAGAACCACCAGGGAAAAAAGTACTAGTAGGAGTACCATAATTCACGATTTGTTGTCCGTACTTCTGAGTAACAACTCTAAATGGTAAGTTTGTAGTTGTAGTGAAAACAGTTTTACCAGTGTCAGCACAACAAGCTAAAGGGTCAGAAGGTCTTAACTCAAGTGATGCTAAGAACTCTTCAGTATCCATTTCATTACCTGAAGGACCGATTAATCTACCAGCTCCACCAGATTGGAAGTTTCTCAAAGCAACGATTGCTGACCTTAGACCGTTATTAGCACAGTCTACAGTATCACCTGAAACTGCAATAGCTCCAAGATTGTTAGCTGTAGCGTCTCCTAATGAAGAACCAGCTGAGTTCCAAGACTGAACTGTAGTTGTGTAAGTGAAAGCTGAATAAGCTCCTTTTGAACGGTCAAATAGACCTTCTCTTCCGTTACCTTCGTAGAATGCGTCATAAAGGTTTACTGTGTCAAAAGTAGTAGTATCATTTGAAAAAGCACCACCGATTGGGTTAGTGTGTCCTTCCATACCACCTGCGGGTCCTACTGCAGGATTACCGTTAACAGCAACTCTTTGTGAAATTTTAGGTACAAAGTAGAACAATTTACCGATAGGTAAGTTCATAGCTTGTACAGAAACGATATCGTTTGCCAATAACTTAGAGAATACTCTACGAATGATTGGGAAAACAACCGTTTCGAATGAACCTGAAGCGTCAGATGACGTAGCTTCGTTAATTAAGTGTGTTGCTTGATTTTCGTATAATTGAGCGATGTTTTCTTTTGTGTGCCCATTTAATCCGTTAAGGAACCCAAGCTTGTTCCATTTTCCAATAGTATCTTCGCGGATAACTTTAAGGTGTTTTAAACCAATGTTTCCGACCATACCAGATTCTAATAATGCTCCCATTTTTAATTTGTTTTTTTTAGTTAGCGTTTATTTAATTATTATAACTTATTCATAATCTCTCTCATCCTAGTAATTTGAGGACTTTCATAAGTTTTACTTTCAATCAAATTGACTGAAGAACCACCAGAAGGGGTTTTAGTAATGGTTTTTTGAACCGACTCATTCAACTTATTAACTTTAGAATTAAATTCTGAATTTAATGTATTGAATAAGTTTTTGCTTTCATTCAGAGTTTTAACGCCATCAAAACGTCTAAGAATGTTAACTTTCTCTTTTTTAGTTGTTGTGTGTTCAGTGAATAATTTAGTTGAATAAGCCAAATTAGCGTTAAATACAGCTACTTCATTTAATTTATCTCTGAATACTTTAAGAGCTTGTCTATATTCTTTATTTTTCTGTCTGAAATGTTGATTCTCTGTTTGTAGTTGTTTAGCTGTTTTAAGTATCTTGTTAATAGATTCTCTAGATGATTCATTAATTGGGAAGTCTAAATTTCTGTTGTTAGTAAATCCTTTTCTAAGTCCTCTTCCAGATTTAGAACCAAAACCATAAGTTCTTGAAGCTTCTCCCATTTCTTGGTCAAATTTTCTAGTACCTCTAGCCATTCTAGCTCTATCTTTTAATGAAAATTCAGAGTCTTCATGTCCGTGTTCTCCACCCAACATTTCATCCTCTCTATCTAGGTAACCTTGTTTTGAACGACCCATAGGACGTTTAAAACCATAATCACCTTCTTCCATTTCTTCGTAAGACATATCTTCCATTTCTTGTAATTCCTCAATGTCCATGTCTTCTTCATCCATATCCATTTCGTCCTCTAAAGAAATTTCATAAATAGGTTCGTCATCCATTTCCATTTCATACATACCTTTCATTTTCATTTCTGACATTTCGTCATCCATTTCATCCTCTAAAGAAATTTCATAAATAGGTTCGTCATCCATTTCCATTTCATACATACCTTTTTTCCAACCTTCTTCGAAATCTTTTTCCATTTCCATAATTTCTTCATCATCAACGTACTCCATTGAATCATTATCATAACCTTCATTAATTAGAAGATTATTCTTAAATTTACTCTCGGCCAATTCAATTTTATATTCAGTACCAGTTCCCTGGTCTTCAAGTTCAATTGTGTCTCCATCTTGTGTAACAACGATTCCATCTTCAGCTCCCATAGCTTTGAAAACTTTCATTACTTCTTCGTCAGATGCTTGTGTTAGGTCGAGTGTTGGTTCATCCGTATCCATTTCCATAGATACCATTGCTTCTTCTCCTGCAGGAATCATTAATTCCTCTTCTTCTTGGTCTTCATATTCTTCGTCATCAAAATCATCATCATCGAACTCAACAGAGACTTCTTCTTCACTAGTACCGACAAAGTCATCTTCTTCTTGTTCATTTAATGATTCTTTAACTAACTCTTCAATTTCTTGCTTCATAGTAGCTGCAAGTATTTCTTTTGCATTAGATTTAACAGCTTCTTCTAGCTGTTGTGCCTCTAGTAAGGCCTGTTCTAAGACTGATTTGTTATCTGCCATATCTTTTTTATTAAGCGCTTTTTAAAGTTTTATTTTTATTATAAATACTACCAATAGTTAAAAACTCCTCTTATAATACAAATAAAAGATAATTTATTATTATTTTTAATATCCCGATAAGAAACTATCTAACTTATCCATTAATCTTAATGAACCACTTAAAGCTTGAGTTGTTATTTGTTCTTGTGGTTTATCGTGATTTAAAGATTCATCATAAAGTTCTTTATCTTCTAAATTTTTAAATAAGTAAGCTCCTGGAGTTGATGGTGATGAAACTAAGTCAAAACAAATTAATTCAAAATCATCTTGTACTACATTTTGACCATTCTCTCTTTCTAATGAACCGACACCTCTTGATGAAATACCTAACGTTACTCCGTGTCTCAATAAATTAGCTGCGATATCACCCACACAAGATATAACACCAGTTTGGTGGTATGCGGGTGATGTTAAAATTTCTAATTTACCCATAAGAATATTACCATCCCACCAAGTCTCTAAAACTCTGTGAGAACTTCTTTCCAAATCGACTAATGATGATTCTGGGTGATTTAGTTCTGATAAAGCACTACCTTTCTCTATTAATTTCTGATAGTTTTCTACTTCTCTTTTTAATATGTTTTCTGGATAAACTCTTCCGTTTCTATTTTCTACACCACTTTTTTGTAGTATAGCATGGAAAATTATGGGCCCTTCTTGGATGGACCTATCTGTCATTTCTTTAATAACTTTTTTGTTATTAGTGTTAGTGGGTGATACGTGACCAGCGTCATATTCTATTAAAATACCCGTACCTACCTTTCCTGGTTTCAATATTTCCATTATTACTTTTAACTATAAATACTTTAGTAATAATAAAATACATCATTTACTTTTTTGTTCTATAAAAATTAAAATATGTGGATGTGTTAAAACTATTGTTAATTATGTTAGTTAAAATGTTTTCAACGACTAATTTTACATTATCAGATTTTATGGGTTCTTCATTTTTAAGGAATAAAGTTATTTCACAACTCATATAACTTCTTTTATTTTCACGGATACCACTAGTTCTAATATCTAAGTCTACAATTTGTTTTTTTTCTAAAAATAAATTATTTAAATTTGTAGAATTTATATTTGATTGTATATTTCGTTTTAACCCACTAACAGCTCTATCCCAATTCTCACACTCCTTTATAGGAGAAAACCATGAAGAGATGTTGATGTATATTGATTTAGGGTTTTTGTAATCAACACTACCGTAGTAAGTGTTAAAATCTTTGTTTAAATTTAATTTAAATTGTTTTCCTGTTTTCATAAATAAAATGTTATTATATTTAAATATAACAGCATTTTATTCTAGTGTCAAAATTAACTTTTTACTTATCAACATATTATTATTCAGTAAGTAATTGTTCATTTGAATTATCTTTTTTATTTGTAAAAACATTAGCAATCCTACCAACTTCAGCTATACCAAAACTACCTAATGTAATAATTAAAAAAGAATTATAAATAAATTCATTTATAATTAAATCTTTACCTAAACTTCCAGATACAATATCTGCGATAGCAAAAATAACCATAACAGCAAATGAAGAAAAACCTACAATAGTTTTTTCATTGATGTCGTTACTATCTTTAAAAATATTAATTACCCTATTCATAATAATTTATTTTATAATGTTTTATTAAGTTCTTTTATTTTGTAGTAAGAAACTTTATCTATAACTGTTTTTGAAATTTTTTCTTTAGTTTCATTTAATTTACCCAATAATTGAGAATCTTTAGTTTCTGATATTAAATTATCCAACTTAGTTGTTACTTCTTCAACCAAAGTTTTAAACTCATTTTTAAATTCTATATTGTTTTTACCTAATAATGATTTAAATTCAAGTTTATCATTTTCAGTTAAATTTTCATATTTTTTATTGAAATTTTTAGTAGATAAATTAATTAATAATGAATTTGGTATTTTAGCTTCAGATATTTTTTTTGTTTCTCTATTTTGTAATTTTTTTAAAATTAATTTTTTAGCCTCTATTCTTTTTTCAATACCTAAAACACTCTCATTAAACACTAACGTATCAATACTTTCATATAATTTATTAGTTGAGTCACCGATAAAATTTTTATATTTAGATATAGATTCGTTAATATTTTTTAAATTAACCTTATTCTTTTTGGATTTTAAAGTTTTGATTGATTCATTAAGATATTCTTCCGCATCTTTAATATCACTAAAAGCTTTATTCTCTATTTGAGAGTAAAGTACGAAGAATTCTCTATTAGTTGGGTTATCCTTTAAACTTTCCATAAGAGTGTGGAAAGCATTCTTAAATTTAGGTTTCTGTGAAAAAGTATTAATTAAAATACTATCTATTTTATTTTTAGTTTTACCGAACATATTATTGTATTTAACAATAAATATCTATTCATTTAATAAACTATCTAACTTTTCACTAACTTCATCTAATTTATCTTTACCTTTTGATAAATTTAATTCAAAATTATTATTATCAATAGTTTCTAATATTAAGGGTAATTTAGATTTACTGATAGAAGCTAAGTCTAACCCTGCACCAGCTTCACCAGTCTCAGGTGGGGTTTCTTCAACTCCAGTTTCTAAACCTGTATCTGCGGGAGATTCAATTTCACCACCTTCAGCTGCTTCTTCAGCTCCACCACCATCTGGTTCCATCTCCCCATATAATTTATCTATATTAGAAAATATACCAGTGTTCTTAATTATTGTAGCAGTTTGATTAAGTTCTTCACCAACAGCTTTTTCTATACGTTGTTGTTGTAAATCTAATTTAATTTCTTCATCTGAGAAACCAAGTATGTGTTTTTTACCCCAAGTTGCAGACACAGCTTGGATACCAGAACCTGGGTCCGTAACAGCATCTTTATAAAGTGTGATTTTTTCTTTCCACTGTTCTATTTTTAATAGTTCAGACTGTGTAGATGGGTTAGTTAATCCTAGTGTGAAGTTACCCAACTCATCTTCAAATCCTAACATATACAAATGTATAATCGCTATTTTATTTAATTCTTGAATAATTGATTTTTGTATTCTATTAATACTTCTAGCAAATCTAATATCTTGAATAGCTAAATTCTTACCTTCACCAACTACATCCTCAAATCCTAAAAAAGCTTTTGGTATTCTTAGAGCTGCTAATAATTTTTTCTGAATATATTCAATATCAGCAATTTCAGCTAAGTTTTGTGCTCCAGGTAATGTTTCTATTGGATTAGGTGCAGCTAAATCCCTAACCGGTATAAAGAAGTCTTGGTCAACCGCCATTTGGTTATAACGTAAATCAACATTACCAGTATCTCTATCAACTATTGGGTCTCTTTTAAATTTATTAGCTACACGTTGTACATAAGCTTCAACATCTTGGTCTTCCATATTACCAACATAAACTTTAAAAACTCTACGTTCTGGAGCTCTAGAAGTTCTATAGATTAACATCGCGTCTTCAGCTAATAAAAGTTGTTTCCAAATCCTTCTAGATTTTTCTAACATAGAAGTACCATAAGGTAATCTTCTATCATCAGCTAATAATCTGAAATGAGCAACTTCCCATGTATTGAACTCCATATTTTTATTTTTCCAAATAAACTTAACTTCACGTTCTTCCTTATCTCCAGTTCTTGTTTCAAACGTATTCATTCCTTTCTCAATACGCTCTATTTCTATATTAGGTAATTGACTAGCACCAACAATACCCCTTTCTGGGTCTATTTTAAGGTAAACAAAATTATCACCATATTTACATGTGTTCCTAACCCACATAGGTAAATTTGATTCTAAATCTAACACATTATTGAATAAATCACCAAGTATAGATTTTATTCTTTTAGATTCAGAATAAATGTTTAACATATAACCTCTTTCTGAAATTGTGCACGCTTCTTCTGAAATAATATCCAAAGCTGCTGATATTTCAGGTGTAAATTCCATAGATTCATAATCATAATATGAAGCCAATCTAGTAGGTTCATAATAAACTGCTTGTGAATAAAGTTGGGATTCTATTTTTTGCCATTGATTGGCCAAATATTGACCTTGTTGTAATTCTAATTTAGTTCTTTCGTAATCAACCTTAGAAGTTGTTTTTAATATATCTTTTTTATCAAAGTTATATGACCTTTTAGGTGACTGAGGCCCCTCAGCACCAAAAAGATTGTTTAATCTTTGAAATATCGTCATTCTATTTTGTTCTGCCATAACTATATAATTTTACAACATTTTTTTTTCTAGTAAACCTTTAAACAACATAATCACAATCAACATATGCTGCCTCTGTAGGTACCCCTTTATTTTCTTTACACCCACCACCATAAACATAAGTAACACAATTGTCTACAGTAACACCATCACAAGTTTGACAGCAAATAACATCTTCTGGTTCTTTAGGTGCTAGATTACTGTTTTTGGTCATAAATTCAGTAGGTGTAGGTTTCCACGAATATACTGTAGTACCTAAAACTTGTCTTAGTAGTCTACCACTTCTGTATCTACCACTAAAACCAAATCCACTTTTTTTTATTATTGCCATTTTACTAAATTATTTTAATCCTGTATACATCCATAAATAGTCTTTAGGGTCATTAGAAGATGGTGGAAGTGGATTACTAGATGCTCTACTTGGTTTAAAAACAGGTTGACCTTGATTCGGTCTAAATTTTCTTTCATCACTTATCCACGCATCTAACATCGCTTTAGCTTGTTCCACATTCTTTTTTAATTGTGTAAATGAATTTTGTGCTACATAAAGTGCCATACCTAAAGACATAATTAAATCATCATGATGTCCTTTCATATGGTCTGGTCTACCATTTATATAAACAAAAGTTTTTAATTCATTAACCAATCTTTGTGACCTAATTTTAAATCCAGTTCTTAATTGTTCTTCTAAAGCTTGTACTATTTGAGCTCTTTTACTATTAAAGTTTATACCTGGTGTTTTAGTATCTGGATTGAATTTCCACATTTCTTCAGCTTTAACACCATCATAATAAAAATCTTTATAACCTAATTCTAACATTTTTCTAGATGTAGCTACTCCCATACCACCAGTAATATCAATAACCACAAAACAACTATACTTTTTAGCCCATTTATTAGCTAAATCCGCAACAATATCTGGTGGTATCTTACCCAAATATTCTACAACTTGTTCTCTTTCATCAAAATCTATAATGATAAAACCACTAGAATCTTCACTATCACCCCTAGAAACATCTATACCCATAATATATTTGTGACCAGGTACTGGTTCTTTCCAAACCCATAAACCATTACCAACCCACTTTTCTATTGGTTCACAAATATGTTCTTGTATTTGTTCCATAGTTGTACTATTGATAACGTTGTCACCCGAACCTAAGAACGCACACTCTAACTCTTGTGATATCTTTCGTCTATCAAACTTTAATTTTTTACACATAGACTCAAACCAACTAGAAAAAGGTTTATAACCCATGTCTAAATAAGTTTGATATTCATCTTGTTTTAAATTATATGTTATATCTTCTTCTTTATACTCATCTCTATTTAATAAGAAATGTACAATATCTTTAGTTTTAACCCAACCCAAATCTTTTGTAAATCTAGGGTCATAATACCAACTAAGATAACTTATTTTAAAATTATTTAATCCTCTAATAGATTGGTCAAATACTTCATAATAAATTTGGTCAAACCCATTTGGTGTAGATATTACTATTACTTTACCACCTGTAGCTAAAGATGCCATACAAGCAGCCCATAAATCACCACCAGATTCTATATATGCAGCTTCATCAAAAACTAATATAGTGGGAGTGTAACCCCTAAGAGCATCTACTGAAGTAGCGACTGCTTTAACTTCAGAACCATTATTTAATTTATAATGTTTTTGTGAATTTTTATCTTTATCAAAACCAACATTAATCCAATCAGGCCATTGTCTTAAAAAACCTTTAATTTTATTTGCCATTTCTGTAGCTGTATCTAACTTATTTGCTAGAATCAAAATCTTTTCTGGAGATTCTTTTGAGGCAAATTGTAGTTTTTTTGATATCCATCCTGCTGTTGCTGTTGATACACCAGCTTGTCTGTATTTTAAAACTATGTTATCAGAGTAATTTTCAAAGTCCTCAATCATTTCCTTTTGTTCTGGAAATAACACAAAAGGAACATGTTTTTGTTGAGTATTGTCGTATGTTTGCAAATATGTTTTAAGTGCGTATGGTGTGTTACCATGGCACTTAACATATTCTTGTATGAGTTCTTGTTTAGTCATTCCCATACTTATAAATATTTAAAATGTATTTTACTAAGATTTTGATTGGTTTCTAAGGAATTCTAATTCACCTTTTGATAAAGATGACATACCACTTCTACCAATTTTATCTAATATATCGTCAATATTATATTCTTTACCACCATCATTTTTTGGTAAATCTAGAGTACCTAATACGTCACCACCATCATCATATATAGTGTCACCTTCATCATCATAATATTCATCCTCATAAGATTCTTCATTTAGTTGAGCTATGATATCATTAACCATCCTTTCTAATTCTTCTTTCCCTTCTTCTCCACCACTTAGAATTTTTTTAGCTAATCTAAACATGTCTTTAGCATCCATACTAGCAAACTCACTAAATAAATAATTTTGAATTTCTCTTTTATCGTCTTGTAATAATTCATGTGGATATGACTCTCTAAATTTTTCCCAAATAACTGGACCTAATCTTAAATCCCAAACTTCAGCAACTAAAGTATCTTCAGAATCCATAACTCTTTGAGCTTTATTTGGGTCGTCTGGTAATCCCTGAGTTGCCAATACCTCCATAACACCTTTAACTAACTCGTGAACTAATACTGGGAAAGTTATACCTCTAGCAATAACAGTTGGTGGGTCAGTGTCTGGGTCAACTTCTTCTTTACCAGCCATACTACTTCCACTCTGTGCCATCATCATTGTTGTTTGGTCTGGCATAATCCAATAAACCAAATCATTTATTGACATCATAACCCCATATAAATTAATTAGATTTGGGTCGATATTATTTAATTCATCCTCAACTAAATGAAACATGTAATGTCCTTTTTTAGAAGCTCCTTGTATTAATTGGTTTAAAAACCGTCTTTTTTGTTTCTCCAAATCAAAATCTTCGAATTCTTCCATAGCCTCTTCTTCAGAGTCCATTTGTTGTTCTTGTGATTGGCCCTGCATTCCAGACATATCTATCTGACCCATGCCGACAATTTTAGCGTCAAATTGTAAAGCGTCTTCTGGAATTGCCATTTCTTCTCTAACTATTTTAACAGCTAATTCTTCTAATTCTTCTTTATGTTGTGATTCTAATTGTAATATTCTTTGTGTTGCCGCCATCATCATTTGTTGTAATTGCATGAATGATTGTGGGGTCACATTTCTTAATCCAGTATAATTTTTAACTTTATCAACAACAGACTTAAACCTTTCAGAAGCTACTAATTCCTCAAATTTACTAGGAATCCCACTTGGGTCTACAGATGGAAACGCTTCTGAACCAGCACCTGGAAATTCACCAGATTCAATTTTTCTCTGAATACTAGGGTCCATTCTTTCTGGTCTATCACCATAATCTATTGGTGCTTCACGTAAATTTTTTTTAAATCTTTGTATTCTTTTTTTATTCCACATATTAGTT
>Ga0099851_1001364_pt1 | contig 10376 bp, 11 predicted proteins | sample CB_VirMetaG_6_FD_78176 | JGI IMG/M metagenome (GOLD analysis project Ga0099851, IMG submission 78176) | Freshwater to marine saline gradient viral communities from Chesapeake Bay - CB_1508_2 Viral MetaG | ecosystem: Environmental > Aquatic > Marine > Coastal | place: USA: Chesapeake Bay... | reverse complement strand
TTTTTTACTCCATACATTAGAATCTGTAAAACCTATATAGTCTTCTGAAGTTTTATTCATTGGGTGTAGTATAGACCGTTCGTATTCTTCGTTAACAAATAACATTACGCCTTGCGTGTCCTTAAGCCAAATAGGCACCGGTACGTCTGCGTTTGCGCTTTCAAAAATCATTAATTGATTTCTTAGGTTTGAAATTTCTTTATCACTTGCTAAGAGACTAATATTGGTTTTATTTAGGTTTAGTTGTATGGTAACAACTTCTTGCCTCAAAGAGTCTACCTCTTTTTTATAACCTTCCATTAAACCTTTATACTCGTTTACGATAGAAATAAACTCCGACTCGTCTTGCTTCCTAGTTCCAAGCTTAAAAGATAAAAAGGCACCTAAACCCGTTCCTACAACCGCACTAATTAAGGCGGTTGCTAATGTCATTAAACTCATATCCTACCTTTCTGTTATTGTCCAAGTTGAGTCTACTTCTAGCGTGCAATTATCATTATCTAATAAGTTCGCTATTTGCCAAAAAACTACATCGTTTTGGTTTAGTGTTACGGGTGCTGAACCCGTCCAAATACCAACATCTCTACCTCCTTGAAAATTATTTACAGTTCTAACTTGTGTAACTTCTACCGTTACATTGGCTAAAGAATCTATTTTGATTAAAAACAATTCGTAATTATCGTTGTCTTTTCCATCAATTAATAAGTCCCAATTAACCAAGAAATCCGTCGGATTAGTGCCTATGTGTCGAAGCTGACCGTTTGCCGGTGTGTCGAAGTGTTGTAGGTCTTTAGGACTAAAAGTCCCGTTCAAATCTACTGCCTCGCCTTGGTTTACTATAACCGTTTCAACTGCTACATCATTATTCAAGGAACCACCGATAAAAGTATTTTTAATGCCTATGTTGTTATCCCAATCACAAGCTAAATCAGAAGCTTCTAAATTGCTGAATATATTAGCGTCGTTAGGATTAAAACCGCCGTCTCTTGTAAAAATAGCGCCTTTAAGTTGTACTGTACTAGGATTTGGAAAGTTAACCGGTCTAAAATCAGAAAATGGTGCTAGGGTTGGTAAGTCGCAATTTATATCTGTTAAGAATCTTGATTTCATTTCGAATAGTATACCCTCTTTGAATAATGGTGCCGTCATAGTACCCGCTAAACTTCTAACTATTGAAGTCGTAATTCTATATCCACCACGCCAAACCCCGTGCAAAGTTAAACTAGGAGAACCACCAAAACGTCCCGTTCCTTCTTCTAAACCTTGTCTGTAATTATAAATATCCCCTAAAGAAGTACAATCGATATAGTTTATTCTTGCAAATTCAAAAGCATTAAATCCGGTTGCATCGTATAATTCGTAAACTTTACTGCCAAATCCCGTAACAGAAATATAGAAGTCCGCCCCTAAAACGTTTCCGGAACCGATTAAAAGCGTTTCAGACACAAACATAGTGTAGCTATCCTCTGAAGAAATTAAACCGCTTATATCGAAGCTTAGACCCGCAATAGTTATTCCGGTAGTTGGTACCGTTATTTGGGTAGTTCCTAAATCGATTATTCCGTCTAAAAAGTATTGTTTGCTTGAATCAATAACGCCACCTAGTGTTGTATCCTTGTTTGCTTGTGTAACAATTATTCTGTTATCTAATTCTAGGGACTCGTTTATGCCTTCCCCAACCCAAGAAGAACCGTTCCAATATTCATTCTGTCCGGTATCTGTATTAAAGATAACTTCCCCTTCGTTTACTTGGATTGTGTTTCTGTTTACGGTAGTCATTCTATCCGGTCGTACGCTAATAGATGTGCTTTTTAGTTCTCTTGCCATTGTTTTATTCTTTATACTATTCCTTTATTATATTATATATATACGCTAAACCTTGCTAACCCTTACTACTACTGCGTTTGACCGTTACATTTTTGTCCTCAAAACAATTCTCAGTCATTTTAAGAAACATTTAACGAGAAAATGCCTACACTCTAAACCCCCGCTATAATTGATTTTATCTTTTCTATTAAAATATCGTCTTCTGTCTTTTCTTCTGCTAATTCTTGCTTTTTTGAGTCTGTAAAATACCCTTCTATACTAAAGCCTTTTACGGTTCCTTCCTTAACATATTTATTCCAAATTTCGTCATTGTCAACTTTCATAGATACGAACCAAGTACCCACCGGTAAGTCCATACCATACATTACTGATTTATCGTTTGTCTCGTGTAATTTTATCCAAGTTTCTACAACCGTAACGCCTTCCACTTTTTCTTTGTGGTCTTTTGTTATGTTGCCTTGATTTTTCTTTTTAGCGTAGTCTTGAGAAGTTGCTTCTATTGTGTCTGCCGAAAAGAATATATAATAAGGGTTGCCGTCCTTATCTTTGCGTAATATTTTTCTGTCCGGTACTAAAACCGCCCCTAATATAATTCGTTTTTCTTTGTCTATTTCTTTTAAGAGAATTGGTTCTTCGCTTAATGCAATCCAATCTTCATTAATTGCCGGTCTATCTACGAGACTTATAGCCTCTACCCCATATTTTAAATCCTCTCCTAAAAGCATTTCTATTATATTCATAGTCTCAAGTGTTTGTATTATAAAAACAAATTTTTAATTTTTTTGTTGTAAAAGTTTGGTAGTTCTAAAATAAGTATTATATTTGCCTTGTTGCAACGAAGCAACGAAACTTAAATTTTTAAATTATGTCTATTATTTCTAAAACATTAAAAGCTTCTCAAATAGTAAAAAAATACTTTACTGAAGAAACATTCTACAACGTTTCAATCGATATTGATAGGATAGGTCTTCAAGGCGAAAATACTTGCAAGGCAATGGAAGGAATTTGTAAAATGTCTAAAGAAAGAGACGTTGTTATAAACCAACACGGTCACACTATAATAACATTAACGTTCGAAGAAGATTTTTTTAGATTTGTACTAACTTCTAAATACTAAAAGTTAAGCCGGTTAAACTCTAAGTCTAGCCGGCTTTCTCTTTTAAATTACTTCCGCACCTCCTCTTATTGTATTATCTAATTCTTGTTGCGTACTTATATCTGTACTTGTAACGTAAGCCTTTATAGGTTTCTTTTCTTGTCCACCTATAGCCTCCGCTAGTTGGTTTGTTCCGCTACTCCCTACTATATTAAAGTCCGGTACTTTTGGCGCTTGAATAGAAGGTGCTGAACCTCCACCCGCACCTCCACCTCCGCCTCCGGTTCCCGCCGGTAGCTTTTGAGACTTAATAGACTTAACCGCTTTCAATCCACTTGCTAGAATCGTTCCCGCTGAAGTTATTTTTTGAATCGTTCCGAATGGTTCCGGTAAAGTAGTTTCGTTCTTAAACACTTGCGTGATACCTTGATAAGTATTCATAGTAGCTTGTGCTATTGCCGAAGCTTTTCCTAGTTTTGAATTCTTGCCTAAGATACCCGCTATAGCCCCGAAGGTGTCTCCTACGATAGCTAATTTTTGTTGTTGCAATATTTCTTCGTCTCGTTTCTTAACTTTCCCTTCTGATTTTTCTAACTCAGTTGTTTTCGTTGCATAATATCCGATTATCTTAGACTTTTCTTCTTCAGCTTGTTTATATAAAATATTTTCCTTATCTAAACCTTCTTGAACTTTTGCTAGTCTCGCTAATTCTCTTTCTTCTGCTAGTGCTAGTTTGTCCATTTCAGAAACCGCTTCCTCGTTTTCTTTTCTTATTTTAAATTCATTTTGTAAAGCCGTTAAACTCTCTAGCTTTAATTTCTCAAAAGCTAAATCGTCTGCTAATTCTTTAGCCTTTGCGTCTGCTATAATTTTAGCGTCCGCTTCTGCCTTCGCTTTTATCTCATTATTTTTAGCTATTTCTTCATTCTTTAAACCTATTATTTGCGAAGTAACTTCTTTCGCTTTTGTAAGTCTTGCCGTCTCTAATCGTATAGCTTCTGCTTGTAACTGCGCTTCTTCCTCAAAGTCTTCTTTCTTAGAAAGTCCTAAAGCGTTTTCTTGTTGCTTCGCTTTTAGTCTTAAATTCGCAACCGCTATTTCTTTGTTGGTAATTTCTTCTTCAAGTTTACCGGCTTCTTGTAAAAATCCTATTCTTTGTTCTAGGTTATATTCTTCTTTGTTAACTGCCTTCTCTAAAAGGTCTGCACGGTCTCGGTCTGCTTTTGCACGTTCTACGATTAATTTCCTACTAAGCTTGTCCGCTTTCGCCCTTGCGTCTGCTATAGCGCCCGCCTTATTGCCTTCCTCTACTGTTTCCTTTACGAAATCATTTACTGCTTTTCTAGCCCTTTCTAGTGCGGGCGTTATGTTGTCGAATACCTTTACTACCTTCAATAAAGAGTCTGATGCAACCTTTCCGGCTTCCGCAAACTTTCCCTTAAAAACTAATTCCATAGCTTTTCCTAAGTTTGGTATAAGTTGCATAATCACTTCTATTCTGTCCGTGATATTCTGCTTTACATACTCCCCAAATTCCTTTATGTATTTTTTAGGACTTGTTACAAAGTTAATTAAAGCGGTTCCTAAGTCTGCTAATAAATCTAAAAGGTTGTCCACTACGGCACCCATTATAGCCAATCCTTTTGTAAGTTTATTCTGACCTTCTTCAGACCGTTTAAAAGATTGTATTAATGACGTTATCAAAATGACAAGTGCGCCAATACCGGTTCCTATTACTGCTAACCTTAATAGATTAAAGCCTTTAGTAACGGTTGTAATAGAACCTCTTAAAGCATTAAATTTAGTAATTGCGCCACCCGAAGCTTCGTCTAGCTTTCCGCTTAGTTCCGAACTTGCTTCTTTAGTCTTTTTAATTTCCTCTTTTACCCCTTTTATCTCTGCTTTTAAAGCTTTCGCCTCTTTTTTAGATTTAGCGGTCTTAAGTTTTAGTTCTAGAATTTCAACTTGCATAATATAGCCCTTTTTATTTGTTTAAAAATCTCTTTCCTTCCTTCCGGTAGCTTGTTTTTACCCTTCGCAAACTCTATATTTTCAGTTTCTGCGTGATAATCAAACATATTTAGTAATTCTTTTGGTATCATTTTACACTTTTGTTATTAAATCTAGACTAGAAACACGGTCTTTTAGGTTTGTTTTAACTGAATTTATCAAAAATTGTTGGTTTCCTATTATAAAAACATCATTTAACTTATAATTCAATAGTATATTTAAAGGTAAAATTGCTTTTATTTTAATTATTCGCCTACTTGCGTCAAATAAATTAGGCACATAAGGACTGTAATACTTTGCAAACAAGCTATTTGCGTTTAATTCTCCGTCATATTCGTTAATTTCTGCGTCTAATAAAATGGATTGATTACCAAACAAGCTTAAAGAATTGCAAGCTAGTATATAAGACGTAATATCTGATGTAACCCCTTGTTCGTAAACTCTTACGTTAGTCGTTCCGAAAACTCTATTCGTATAATGAAGCAAAGGACTGCCTACCGCACCCGTTGGCTTTTGGTCTGCGTCCACCGAACCGGCACCCCAACCATACATCACTCCTATAGGTGTCGTAGTATTACCGTTGTAGAGTCTCTCGTACTTCATTCTTTCAAATGGGATATCTATTTTGTAAGTAGTGCCTTCAACTATACTAGGTGCGTTGTATTGCAAAGCCCCGTACTGTTTACCGAATAACTCAAGGTGCTTTTTAACTTGTAAGAAACTACCTCCAAACTTAGCTTCTAAGCTATTAAATCCGGACACGGCTTCTACTGAATAAGATTTTTTATCTACAAAGTTAGTTATGTTGTGCGTAGTACCCGCCGAAAAGTATTCCGAGTGTTTTCTTACAACAATTTCCCCCGCTTCATAATAAACGACTAAGTTAAACATTTTTATTAAACCCGCAAGAAAATCTATAACTTTTATTTTTGGCACGTTCTTTGTTATGATAAACGTCGAAAGATTTGTTATAACTTGGTTTGCGGTAAAATACTCATATTCATCAAACACTTCTTGCGTGAATTTGTCAGTAGTTTCTATTCTAATATAAGAGTCCCCGTTAATTGTTATAGACTCTGAAGTTTCTAGCCTAAGCCTAAAGGTACCTCCATCATTAGTATTGAAATTATAAAAATATGAAGTACTCCCGGTTTGGTTTAAATAGGTTTGAAACACCGCCCCGTTCTTCTCTACGTATAAACTAAAAGTAGAAGCTGAACTTGGTAGTCTTAAATTAATTTGAATATCCGCCCCGTCTGTTTGCGAAGGTATTCCGGTTTGAATTATAGACGTTGCCGTCGTAGATGTCCCCGAATAACTAACACTAGGGAATTTGTTTAGGTAGGTTTGGTATAAACCGCCCGCCTCCTCTTTAAACCTTCCGGACTCCCTATGTAACCACATATACAAGTCGTAATAATCCGCATTAGTTGAAACAAAAAAGTCGTTTGAAAATTTCAAGTCTTCTGAATATCCGTTTGCTATTGTGTATTTGTCCTCTATAGCCCGAAGTATCAAATCTACTCTTAAGGAATATTTTAGGTTCTTATAATGTACGCCTCGTTCCAAACTTGTGCTAGGATATAAATTACCGGTTCCGGTCGAAGTGGTGTCCGTTGTGTCATAGTAAAGCCGGTCTTCTGCTGAAATAAAAGGAACACACAAAGCCTCCAATCTGTTTACCCCGTCCGCTACAATGTCCCTATAGTCTCCTAAGTAGTTAACTACATTAGTTAAATTATAAGTTGTATTAAAGTTGTCTAACCAATCCAAGTCCGAAAGTTCGTCGCTTCCAACTATATCTTTCAAAGCTACTGTTTCGCCATAAAAAACAATTCTATAGGAATAAGGTCTGCCTTCCTTCATTTCTACAGAAGTTAGTTTTACTTTTCCTATTTTCCAAGTAAGACCATTCAATAAGATTTGTGCGTCTATTCGTACCCTTGCATCTATTCCGTTTACTAAGTCCGTTCTGTAGTAGTGCTGAAATATTGTATTTATATTAGGCGTTGCTACTAAAGTAAATTCCGTAGAATAAGGTGTGAAGATTTTAGATATGTCTTTTATATCTGTCATCACGTCCGTAAGTTCTACGTTTTGTTCACTAAATAAATCTAGCTTTCTAGTGCCTAAGTACAATTCAAAATTAGTCATTATCTAATATTGTTTATCTGATTATTTGCATAAGAAAAATTAATGTCGTAAGAAATTAACTTATCGTTTATCTGTGTTTTTAGTTGTATCGTTTTGGTGTCTATAACTATAGGCTTATATTCTCCGTTGTTATTAGTAAGCCAAATATAATCGGACTGAATTAGTTCTTTAAAAAATTGGTTGTAAGACTCCTTGTAATAACCGGAACTTAAAGTAAAGCTTTCTATTGCGCTTGAACTCAATACCTTCTTAGTGTGTTTCCTATTGCTGTAAGAACCGTTGCTTATTATCGACTTATCGTAGTACTCTTTAGAAGCATTATAAGATGTCTTAGTTGCACCGAAAAACGTTAAGCCTTGCAATACCCCAAACTTGTTTATAAACTCAATGTCGACCGGCTTAAAGGTCTCTACGTGTCCGTCTTCAATATACAGTACCTCAACTCCGGCATCTGTGTCTACATATATCTTTTTAGTTTTTACTAGATTGTCACTACATAATAAATTATCTAAACAAGGACTGCCTTCTAAAGTGCCTCCGGTATTATAAACCCTAGACTCGTAACCGTCCGCCCTATAATCTAAAAAAGAAATGTATCTCACAAGAGTTTGCGTAGTCGTTCCCTCTACTACATCATCTGTAAGTAAAATATTACCTTGAGAATCTACAAACGTTATAGTATTTACTAAAGAAGTGTTTATAGGTATAAAAGGCGTTTTATCATTGTAACCCGTTAAGTAGTTTCCATTAATTAAAATTGCTTTAGGAAGGTTTGGGTTTACGCCTTCATCAAAATAACCATAACCATAAAAGCCGTCTAATTGTACTATACCTTGAGAAGTTGGTTGTGAATCGTTTATAACGGTCTTTAAATCATAGTCTACCCATACTGTCTTATCTGAAGTGGAAAAGGTTTCCGGTTCGAATACGTCTCTTACGAATTCTGAAATTTCAATTTGTACGCTACCATTAATGGCTAAAGTTTTTAACGTGTAAGTAGGTGTTACCGGTCTATTAGTTGTTTTAGTTCCCGTGTATATATACAAGTCTAACAATACCGAGTCTAGTCCTTGGTCTGTGAACTTAACAAAATAAGGGGATAAGCAATTTATTTTCATTTTTCTTTATTTAGTATAAAATCTGTTATATCTATTCCGTAAGCTTTTATAACTTCGTCCGGTAATGCTTTAAAAGTCTCTATGTAAGGTTTAGTAAAAAACAAAGTAGGCTTTAATCCTTGCGCAAATATTCGGCTTTGTAACCAAAAGCCAATAGCACGATAATTCCCTTTTTTATACTTGCCCTTCTTGTCTCTAAATCTTATTCGTTTTAACTTAGCCCATTTAATCAATGGGTCTACCGGTGGCTTCTTTTTATTAAATCTAAACTTACTAAGCGGTGCCTTTTGTATTCCGTTCTTCACTAAGCTAGGGTTTGCACCTCTTACCCCCGCATCATTGAAAACCCCATAAGGCGTTGTTAAAAAACTTAAACTAAAAGAGTTCTTAGAAAAGTTTAAATTAAAGTCCATTTCCCTAGCCATAGACCCCGAAGCGTAAGCGTTTTGCCTAGCGTTCTTTCTTGCCTTCGCTACAACCTTCTTAGCAAACTTTCTTAAAACCTTTTCCGTTTCTGCGTCTCCTAGCATATTCCTATTGTATTAGGAACCTTTATATTATAACTTGCCGTTACTCCCGCTACCTTGTCTTTAAATCTATCTACAAATAGTTCCACCGTCACGTCTCCGTCTAACTGTAAAAGCTTATCGTATAAGGTGCCACGTCTTAAGCTTTCTTCTAGTCTTACTGCTACTGCTAGCATTGTGTTTATAACGTCTTCTGTGTTGTCCTCTGTATCGTCTACAATGTCCATAAGTATGATAGAAAAGTCTACAAATAAAACCTTGCCGGCTATCCTTACGTTATTGACTATATAGTGCCCTAGTGCGTAGTTCGAAGTCTTATCTAAATCTACTTCATCTATATCCCCATAAGTAATAGCATTAAGCAAATTAAAGGTCTCTAATTCCGCTACTATGTCTTCTTTTATTTTGTAAAATATATTCATATTAAAAATTACTTTTTATTTTTCTGTTTTCGAATTCTGTCTTGTCCGCTATGTAAGATAAATAGATTAGGCATTGATGCACGTTAAGGCTTGTAACCTCGTTAATGTTTCTAATGTCTCCTTTTGCAAGTGTATATATCTCTTGATAAGAACCCCATTTTCTGCTGAATCCGGCGCTTGCTGAAGTTGAGTTTCCACTTGTTCCGCTAAATAATTCGGGATACAGTTTAACAAGTCGTTCGTTAAATTGTAAAAAAAAACACTCATTCCTAATACAACGTCTAAAGAAATGTCGTTAAAACTTTCTGACAAGATAGTTGTCCCCTTGTATGGTTCAATTAAATACTTGCCTCTATACTTCTTTACTACCGGTCTATATAAAACCTCAATAGCTTTGTGAAACGTGTTAATGTCTCCTAAGTAATTTGTAGCGTCCTTATTTACTCCATAAGTACATTCGTCTAGGTTTGGTTCAAAACCGTACTCTACGCCGTTAAACGTAAACCTATGTACTAAGTTAGCTTCAGAACTAAGTAAAGCTTCTATCTTTTCAACTAACATCTTAAAAGAAGTTTCTTCTATACTATAAATAAAATCGTTCTCTAAGTCTAAAAAACATTTTAGTAAATCCTCGTCCGTAGGTTCCTCTATAGATAAATACCTTTTGTATTGTCTTAAAGTAAAACCGTCTAGTCCTTTTGGTATTGATATGCTAGTCTTCATATTATAAAAACATTATTAAGTCGGTAATGTATAAGCCAAAAAAATAAATAAAAAAAAACTTGCACAATCAAAAATAAGGTTGTAAATTTGTGTTGGCGCCCTAGAATGAAATTCTGAATAAGGCAAATAAAAAAGCCCCGAACTATTCCGAGACTTTTGTCGAACCTTACGCAACGACCAAGTTTTAATAAGGTTCTATTATTTTGCTATTGCTTGTGCTAGGTAAGTAAAGAAATGCATAACGTCCCCGTTGTGAAAATCAATCTTTGCTAAAGTTGTTTTTATTTGCTGATACTCCGACTCGTTGCAAATATCAATGTGTTCTACTACTACGCCTAAAGGTATGAAGTTTGTACCGCTTTCGCCTTGTACTTCGATTACTTGTTCTAAATCTAATCCTTTTTCGCTTACTAAAGTGTTAATGTATTTTCTCATAATTTAAAAATTTAATTCCGGCTTCGTTGCCTACTGTACAAAGATATATTAAATAATTGTAACT
>Ga0099851_1001357_pt1 | contig 10392 bp, 19 predicted proteins | sample CB_VirMetaG_6_FD_78176 | JGI IMG/M metagenome (GOLD analysis project Ga0099851, IMG submission 78176) | Freshwater to marine saline gradient viral communities from Chesapeake Bay - CB_1508_2 Viral MetaG | ecosystem: Environmental > Aquatic > Marine > Coastal | place: USA: Chesapeake Bay... | reverse complement strand
TGAGAACATGCCTTTTATAGGTGAAGTGTTAGCAGGTAAAGCTGTTGGCACCATTATTAATGGAACGATGTTTAAGCGTGAAGGCTTAGAAGCTAACAAAGCTTATTTATGTCAGAACATTATAGAAGAGTTTGAAGGTAAAGACCAAGTAAGAACTAGTGTTATATCATTAGTATCATTACTAGAGCTTAAGCCTTTAATGGAACAATTGGGTAAAGCTACACTTATTGTGGACGCTATTACACCAGAATAGCACATTTGATTGGTGGATAGTAGTAAGAGTATTAGGTAGTATGCATAAATGTACTACCTTCTCTTGCTATTAATAAATCATTACGTCAATGGCTAAAATGTAAATACAAAGAATTATAAGCCCAACAAATTAAAAGTATAATTAGACCCTGCTCAAGAGTGAGGGGAAACATATCACGAGCCAATTAATTGTTGGGCTTAACAATATACATCACGAATACTTGTCAACTAATCATTGACTAGCTTGTTTCCGAGCTAAAGTAGGGTTTGATATCCCAGGAATGAGGTACCGCCAGATACCTGTATCAATAAGCTGAAATATTGCATCTGGCAAAACATACAAGAGAAGTCTTGAACAATACTAAAGATGTGCACTAGTGGATAAACAGCGAGGATCGTCTGCCACACATGGGATATTAATACTTGTTGACTATACACCTCGTTTAACCTGGTGTATATGAGAGGAAAAGATTGAAGTGAACGAGACACAATACTACTGAAGAGTAGCACAATACTAAGAAACGGGCAAAGGATTATCCAATGCTAGGTGTGATGGAATTCAGTTACGCCATGGTGTAGTGCACATACATCAAAAGTCGATTAATACTACGTAGGTGAGGTGGCGTGTTGGTATGTATCCACTATCGGAGCATGGTAACTTACGTAGGAATTGACACAACAATATTAAGTCATCCTGGAAGACTATAAATACCGCGATGCTGATGAGGCCAGGACGAAATTTAATACCAAATAAGAGCTAGTGAAGTATAGTAACTAGCTCTTAGATATACAAGTGAAGACTTGAATAATACTAGTAGTTTGTAGTAGAATTCATCACTATTACACGCTTCCCACAATAGGGATAACAGCCTAGTTACACCTTCAATAAGTGTCGCGGCGATGAATACGGGAGAATGCTCCGTAAAGTAACTAAACAATGGCAACGTGATACGAGGTGATTCCTTGTCCGTGGGAACATGGTTATATATGGTGAGTCTCCACCGAATAACGAAAGACACATATAACCAGCTAATCACTGGCAAGGTTAGTCCGGCACCTTGGAACGAACGCCGGACTTTTATATACAGTATATTATACTGAAAATTATAATAATACCCTATATGTTAGCCCTTTGTGGTACCTGTTAAATAACATATGACACATCACACAGGCTCTGATGTGTTTTTTTAACCTAAAATCAAATACAATGGCATTAAAACTTAGAAGACAAGGGATTATAATTAATTATAATCCAAGAAACTTGATTGGAGTAGCATTTTATCATAAAGACACACCAAATGGGACATTGTATCATATTGAGGAGTGTTTTACAGATAATAATAGGTACTCAATAGTATGGAATGACAGACATACTAGTGAACGACAAACAATAACAAGCTATACAAAAGATGCTTGTGTAGATAATATAAAATCCAAAGAATGGATTTTAACAAATAAAACAAATATACAATGAAAAGCGATGATAAACAAGATAATTAGAAATACTATACTGTTCTTTGGATACATTCTTAATATTCTTTCAATTATAGTATTATTTATTGCAGCAGTAAAATCATTTTTATTTGAATATTATAATCCTGCAGACGCATTAAGAACATTTGTTTATTTAAATGCAATATCTATACTTTTATTAATAATCAGATGGATAATAAAGCCTGAATATAAATCAAAATACACTAAACCATTAGATTATAGTATGGGTAGTGATAATAATGATTTATGGCTGAAGGATTATATGGATGATGAAGAAAAATGAACCAGAATGGCAAAACAATGATGGAGAGTATTTAAGATTAGCTGACATGGATCAGTTCTACCTATCTAATTGTATTAGACTAGTGAAGGACAATCCAGGTTGGCGTGATCATATGCTTGAACCATTAGAATACGAGCTTAAACTACGTAAAAGTAGGTGGACTACAACACCATTTAAAAGAAAAACAAACAAGTAAAATGGCTAAATATTTAATAATTGACAAAGACGAACAAGAAGTTACATTTGTCGCAAAAGTAAAGAAAAACAATATATCATTGAAATACAGTAAAAATTCTATCTGGTCTGAAAATGTTAGAAATAAAGACGCAGGAAGTTTAGTTGATAATGGCAATGGTGTTGAGATTCATTTAAATGGACATATATTAGCAGTAGATTATTCAGATTTCGAAAAACTACATATTTTATGTAACTTGAAAGTAAAGACTGATAAAAATTTATAATACAAAAAGAGGTGCCTGATACGTGAAGTAACTTAAGAGTTACCACGTTGTAATCCCATGGACAATCATCTGTTCGCTATAAAATGCAAACGCAGACTATTCCTAGAGGTGTGAAAGCAGGTTAAATGGTCAGTGCTCAAACAATTCAGCCTCTTTTTGTATTAATAGTACATATCTACACCATTTTATAATATATTCGGCTATTGAAAACATAGACTCCTGAGTTGGAAGCATACCGAGGAGACATGAGATGTTTACTTATTGAACTACAGCAGTTACAGTAACTTCGTGGAAAAGCTTATCCCCCTATTGACAACTATATTTTTTAAAGTGGTGTAAATATGCACTAAACATGATTATTAACTTAAAATCACTAAAACATGAAGATGACTATTATTACTTCAGAAACACTGGATATGTCAAGACCTTTAACAGGAACAGATTTATTCTTAATACGTCTTGGTAAATGTGAAAAAGCATTTGATGAGTTTATTTATAAACACGCTAAGAAATGAAACTCGTGCTAACCCCTTTAAATATAAAGGAAGAGTTTAGACATTTAAAAACATCACAACTTCATTTATCACATTTTAATCTAGTAAATTGGGACACAAAAATGAGTGCCAATATAGATTATGTTGATAAAAAAGGATATGTGATTAATTTAAAAAAAAGAGGCTGTATTCAATCTAAAACCTTTAAACAGGTTGTCAGAAGAAAATTAAAGTTTGATAAATTATAAAATTTTATGCGTTGATAGCAAATTGGTAAAGCAGACCTTAAGAGGATGGCTTAAAAATACTATGATACTAGTTACTCAAGTATTGTTGGTTCGAATCCAACTCAACGCTCAAAGCCCTTAGATGAGTAAGGCACGGAGGCTGAATAGAAGCCCGATAACCTAAAGTTCACACATAGAGTGCTAGGTCATGTGAATCCGGAGCTTTTCAAAAATAACAAGCAGAAAATGCGATAAACTAAAAACAAAATAACAAAAATGAAACAAATCACACTTAAAACAGAAAAAGATTTTGATAAAATTCATCATCTTCCATTTAATAGAGAATACTCTGTTAGACAAGATTTAATTAAAAATATGAATCATTCAGGATTCATAGTGCCAATAATATTAATGTTCACAAATATTGTTGATGGACAATGGAAATTATGGCTTTTAGATGGTCAGAATAGAATGATAACAGCTAGATTTTTAAGAATAAATGTCACTGCACAGATAATAACACCAACAAATGTTAATACAATTGAAGATCTAGTTCATTTAGTTTCAACTATGAATGTAACTTCAAAAAGATGGAAATTACAAAATTATATTGAAGTTTTTAATTTCTTAGGTTATCCTCAATATAGAAGATTATTACAAATTAAACATAAATCTCCATTTAGTTTGAATACTGTTGCTCAAATGTTGATGGGTATTCACGGAAGAGGTGGTGTTAGTAAAATCGTTTCAACTGGTAAATTTAAGATACAAGATGAGAAAAGAACAATAGAAGCCATAGAATATGCAGCTTCTTTGACTAAGTGGTGTAAAGTGGAGGCTAGAATGTTAATTTCATTAAAAAGAGTAATGTCTTTACCAAACTTTGATAAAGAATTGTTTTCAAAGAAATATGAAAATAATATTGATTTATTAAAAGAACTTAGATTACCTGATTATACTGAATTATTTTCAAGTTGGGTAAAGTAATATATAAACTATTCTATTGATTGTGCTAATTAGTCCAGTACTTTATATCTCGCAACAGAGATAATTAATAGACAGTCATAGCGAGAGACTTACAAAACAAAAAGAAATCAGGGATGATAAGGTCTTTTTGGTAACATCTCTTGCTACAATAAATGGGTGGTGTCTAAATCCACATGACATGTCGCAAGGTAGAATATTCGAGCGTGGATCTACCATTCATCACCCAATTAATATTAGCTTAAGGAAGCGTACACAAGGAATACTTCCTGCTTTAAACTCGGTATGGTTAGTCCATATCCTTAAGCTTTTAATCTATACAAGACTACTGCTTTTTTGTTGCACATCCCCTCATGAGGTCAGATCACAATACTAAGGCAGCCTTGTAAGTAATTTCGAGTACACAATAATAATTAATAATTAAATCTAAAAATGAAAACAACCTACATGTTACTAGTTCTATTTATAGGACTTTTTACCTTGACTTCGTGTCAAGATGAGTGCACACAAGATGCATTATGTACATTAGTCTCAAGTGAAGACTATGGCAAAACAAGCAATACAGCTAAAGGATTAACAACAGTTCAAGTATGTCATAGAATATTGGACAATGATGGAGTAACTATAATAGGTTATGAAACTTTAACTATTGATTCTAATGCATTACAACCTCACTTAAATCACGGAGACGTACAAGGGGAATGTGGATCATTATCATCTGACAGTCTTGAATTTAAAGATGGAGAAGTAGTAGAAATACCTTGTTCTTATGAATTACCTTTTATGCATGTAACAGCAAATGGCACACAATGGTTATATTCTGAGCCTAATAATTAAACAAATTAAACTCTTTGATTGAAGATAAACGATACAAAATTAAGGGAACATACCACGCATAAAATACCTGTGGTTGAGTATTAGACCATTATCAGGTGGTTGTGTTTATTGGAATGTGTTATTAAGTAGGCACTCAAACCTTTTGGAATGAAAAGACTATTAATATTATCCCATAGCTGAATTGGGCAAAGAGTTTTTAATTTAATAATAAATAATTATGATAGTAAAAATTAGTTTATCAAGTGATGAATTTACAGTTATTCAACAGTGGTTAGATACCCAATCAAAAGAAAATTGGAGTGGTAATGAACATATATATGATTCATTATTAAATAAATTTAAAATATAATACTGGTATGGTAATCCTACTAATACATCTAGCGAACCAGTATTTAGGCTAAACATTGAACCTTTGTGAATAAGAACAGCAGTATTTATACTGGACTGAAAAATAGGTAGGACCCGTTATTCACATAAAGATACTAATCCTGAATTGACAGGATAGGCCACGCTAAGAAGTTGGGATTCCCATGCTTAGATAGTAGGACAGGAGTAATCCTAGATGTGTTGTTCCCTTGAGAAAGGAATACTATCAAACTGAATTAGAAGTCAGCAACACAAATGAGTTCTCAGCAAGTAGTTAGAAGTAAAAAGAGGGCATGATTCCCTCTGCAATGCTTAAAGAAGAAGTTAACTACGTGACCCTACTCTTGCTTTGAACGTGCTCTGAAACAAGGCATTCAGTACAAGTAAGAAAGAGGGTGCTAAATAAAAATATGACAAAGAACAAAAATAAGATGAAAAGACAGATCACAATTAACAATGAAGTTACTGATTTATATTTTGGCAAAATATTATCTAAAAGACAACTAAAGGTTCTAGAAATCTTGACAATTCAACAATTTGAATTACCAGTGAACTTAAGAATGAGTGCTGAAAAGTTAGTATTAAAGGCTAAGAACTTGTGAGAGACATTTCAAAATTAGAGAAAATATTAGCCTGGCTAATTCTCATTGACATTACTCTTATGGTGTTTTATAGTCTATAATACTGATATATAATATAACAAAAAATAATTACTAATAGACATCTTATAGGTGTCATAAGACACCATAAAATGAATCATGATGAAATAATATTTAATATAGTACTTGCATTGTTAATTATCAGTGCATTAGCCAATATAATATTTGTAGTTAGGCTGACTACTGAGAAAATAATAAGAAATGAAGGGCTAGACCAATATGAATGTAGATTATGTGGAGATGATGTAGGTGCCCAAGAAATATATTCCCATACATGCAGTAATTGTATGTGTAGTCAAGACTCACAGGGAAGGCCCTGGTGGATCAGGAAAAGAGTATCAATAATTAATTAGTCTATCTAGCTAAACTGTAAGGGTAAGAACACGGGAAGCCTTTATTATTCATTCCCGAGCACATATAGTGCATAAACAGAACAGAGTAATTCTAGATGTAAAAAAAACAGTTGAAGCCAGCAAATAATAAAACCGATTGCGTGAGATTACGAACTTCGTAAGGTGAGGATAACCTCTTCAATTACTTGTATCGAGTAAGCCTAAAGCCGGATACTGTTTTTTATTATTAAATACCAGAAATTATGGTAATGTTTGTATTATTATTCCTTCTTCTTCGATACCTATACTATATATTAGGAGGTTTTGATGAAGATTGATTAAGAATAGAGTGGTTCGATTCCACAAATACCCTTGTAGGCAGGTGTCGAGTACTGCATTAGGCAAAACAGGTAGTTAGTTCCTAGATTGGAGGGCTGCAGGGGTATTATTTTTATTAACTACTAAAGCAATAGAGATATGCCAATAATTGAATTAATAATAACCGTTGTAATTTTTTTTGTACTAATAAGTAAAATGTATGATTACGAATAACAACTACTAAAACAAGAGATATGAAAACCACATTAGAAAAAGTAAAAGATATTTTAGAAAAACCAAATTTAGGACACCCAAGCAGAGATTTAGACCATCAAATTTCAAATTTAAAACAATGTGTTTTAATTTTAGCACAAGAGGTTTCTTACTACAATAAACAACTACTAAAACAATAGAGATGAAAGCAGAAGAATTAATTGAAAAAATGAACCTACACAAAATAAATGTAGAAGGAGATTATATAGTAAGCGAGGAACAATTAGAAACATTTGCAGAAGCCTACCACCAACACAGAGTTAATGCTATTAGTGATGAAGATATTGAAAAAGAGTTCAAGACATTAGATACTGATAATATAGGTTTTTATGTAGGTGTAAATTGGTTTAAAGAACAACTTTTAAAACGATAGATATGAAAAAACTAATTACATTACTAATACTTTTGATGCTTTTTAATTGTGTTAAAGATGATTGCATAAAGCTATCAACTAAAGAGAAGGTTATTGTAGGAAATTCTTATAAATCATTATCGTTAAAAAAAAATAGTAGTGGAGTGCCACACGATACAAAAGAAAATCCAATGATAATAACTTGGTGGAATCTTGATAGCATAGCTAGTGGAATACATTCTTGTGGAGTTTATGATAGTATAAATAGCCAATGGAACGCTAAGATATGGGCGTCTTTTGAGCCTAGAGATATAACTATAACTACAAGATTATTTATATCCTCAACAAATATGATTATACAAGGAAATATATTAGGAGATGGATTAATAGAAATGCAAGGTTGTAATTCAAAATTGATAGTACAAGGCAGTATAGATGACAGGATAACATATAAAATAGAAGAAGGTTGTGAAGTTATAATTGAAGCTCCATTGGGCGATTACAGTTTACCAAATGAGAAATACATAACAGAAGTCAACTGTAACTTTGAACTTCCACAGAAAGTACTAGAGGATGGTATTTGGTGGTATTATAGAGAGTATGATGGTGCTGGAGTTAGATTAGATGCTGGCACATATAAAGGTAAATTATAAAACAATAAAGATGAAAAAATCATTAATATTATTAGTGCTATTGATAACAATTACCCTATCAGCAAATACAATTAATGAAATGTTAAGTGATTTTTGCAATGGATGGGAAAAAGGTTATCAAGAAGCTATAAAAGGATGCTTAAAAGTAGGATTAACACCTATTTGTCCTATTCCTCCTATTGGTAGAGATACTTATAAGCATGGTTATGGTATGGGATACTATAAAGGACAACAAGAATGTAATTAATAAAATTATGATATGACAAGACAGACATCAATTGCATGTTATCATCAAATAAAAAGAGAAGGTTTGTTGTCTGAAAGAAGACTCCAGGTTTTAGAAGCGATGGTAGCAAACGCTCCTTGTACAGCAAGTGAGTTAGAAAAATATATGAATAATGTATTTCATATAAGAGGTGGTTGGAAACAGCTATCAATATTGAGAGAACAAGGAGTTGTTTATGAAAAAGGAACAACTATTTGTACAATTACAGGTAGAAATGTAATTGAATGGGATATGACGGGAAACCTTCCTATTGTAATTCCAAGGAAAAATAAGAGGCCTGCCAATCTTAATAAGTGTTTAGATTATATACTTAAAGGTATGGAGCAAAGAGGCTGGGATACAATAAGCGTAACAAAACTTAAAAGTTTAAAGATAAATGTTAAAACAGAGAAAACCACCTAAATATTCATTAGATTGTGGGATTATACTGGAACATATTAAAGATGGTAGTAGAACCATGGAATGGGAGTCTGAAAATGGTAAGATAACGCTAGTTCAAGACTTAGATTATAATCATCTTAAGAACATTATAGCTAAGTTTAAAAGAGACGGCTATAAATGGGCTATTGATGATTCAGTACAAGAATGTTTACAAACAGAATTAATATACAGAGACTTAATTAACATACAAAAAAATGAAGGAACAAATAGACAGCTCAGAGAGCAAACAACAACAGGGAGTGGAAATAGATACGCCCTTAGCGTTTAAGGATTTCAGAAATGCAATACCATTAATCGAATTTGAGGCTGTATTAAAAATAGCCCGACATGAATACGAACAATTAGCTAAAATTCACACATCAAGAGAAAAGTTTATGGCAAGAAGTGAGGAAGGAATGAAACAGATTAAAGAACAATCTGAAGGAATGCCTCCTGGTTTAGCTCAAAAATTAATTGAAGGATTAGCAAGAAGAGCTGATGATGATATCCTAAAAGGATTTGAAGGTGCTATTAAAAGGCACGTATATATTACTGATTTCTTAAACAGATTTCAAGATAGTGAGGAAATACTTCCTTACTTAAATTTTAATACTTTAAAACTAAAATAGAAATGGGATTATTTGATAGAAAAAGACCAAAAATAAAATCAAATCATGATAAAGTTACTGATTTGATATTAGAAATTAAAGATTTATTAGATGAAGATGCATCATTATCTGCTATCATATTAAGTAGAGGAAATAAACATGGTTCATCTTTGGTTCAAGGTCATTCTGGTGATATAAGAAGCATGATTAGAGGTGCATGTGCTCAAGATCCAAATTTTGCTGAAGTTATAAATGATGTAGCAGAAGAAATGAATGGAGGTACATTTGTTAAAAAAGGTAGTAAAGCTGATATGACACCAGAAATAAAGAAAATCTTTGACCAAATGGGAAAAGACAGATCTAAAGTAGTTGATTTACCAGGCGGGGGCCAAGCATTAGCTATTAATACAGATGATTTAGATAATATTTCTAAAGAAGAAGTTGATAAGATAATTGATGCTTTAATTAAGGGAGCTAAAAATAGTAAATCAGATTCTGATAGTGACAAATCCGAAGACTAAAATACAATCTAATGCAGTTAAGCTAAGTGTTAAACATAGATTTTTGTGCTTAGAATGGGCAACAGGAACCGGTAAAACCCTTGCTGCATTAAAGATTGTAGAAAATATCTTAAAGACTGAACCAAAAGCTAAAGGATATTTAATTTGTAAAGAGAGTACTCATAAAAAGAATTGGGTTTTAGATATGAAAAAACATAAGAAAAGTAAAGTGTCTAAAGCACTAAAGACTGTCTTATATGCTTCATTGAAAAATCAAAAAGATAAAGCTGATTTTATAATACTTGATGAGTGTCATGCATTGACTCCATTAAGACTTAAGGCTTTAAATAATCTTCTTCAACGTAAGACTAAGATTTACTTTCTATCTGCTACTATTCCAGATGATAAAAAACGTATTATGAATGAATTTTGTGCAAACAGAATACATTATAACACAATATCACTAAATAAAGCTTTTGATTTAAATTTATTGCCTAAACCATCATTGGTTGTGCATAAAATTTATCTTAATAAAGAAATAGTTAGAGGTAAATATTGGGAATACGTAGCAAGAAAACCTAAAGGAAATATTA
>Ga0099851_1001354_pt1 | contig 10403 bp, 4 predicted proteins | sample CB_VirMetaG_6_FD_78176 | JGI IMG/M metagenome (GOLD analysis project Ga0099851, IMG submission 78176) | Freshwater to marine saline gradient viral communities from Chesapeake Bay - CB_1508_2 Viral MetaG | ecosystem: Environmental > Aquatic > Marine > Coastal | place: USA: Chesapeake Bay... | reverse complement strand
TACTTGGTAAAGATTTAGCTGAAGAATCTACACAAAATTACAGTAGACTTGCAAGAATATTTAATGGTAATCAAATATTATCTGAAGCTAGACAAGTACGTTCTGCTATTAAAGAAGCTAAAACGCAAAGAAACAGAGCATTAATTTTTGGTAAAACAAATAGGATATTTAATCCTGGTATGGATGAAGTATTAGAAAGTCCTACATGGCAAAATATATATACATTAATTGCATCTACACCATTAGAAAAAATAAGTTCTATTAGTAAAATGCCTTTGTTTAGACAGTTTCATCCTGACATTCTTTCTGATATGTTAAAAATGGATGACCCTATGAAAGTTAAAGCATTAATAAAAGATTATGCAGGTAACGGTATTAAAGTATCTGATACTAAAGCTACATTAGGTGGTAAAAATGTTATTGAAACTAATTACATAGATAGATTAGAAAACATATCAGATGTAGGACAATCTGGAATTATTAATGCTGTTAGAAGATACGCAGCTGAACAATCAGATAAATTACAAAGTAGTAAAAAACTTCGTGACAGAATAATTGCTAAACCATTAGATTTTATAGGTGATAATGATTCAGCTATTAGAAGTTTAGGAAGTTATATAGGTCAAGGTCTTAGAGGTGTAGGTAATACTAAAAATGCAGTTTTTGGTGGTTTACTTGGTAAAAAAGTTAAATCAGTTAAAGCTGGAACTTTAGATAGCATACCAGTTAATACAAGTGATGAAGTTCCATTATTAAAAGCTAAGTTTAGAGAACTGTTTACTGATTATGGTGATTATGAAATACAAAAATATTTACGTTTTGGTGGTGCTTATAGAAGTTTTGATGAACCATACTTTAGAAATTTATTAAGTATTGTACCTGATGCTGGTTTACCTTTGTACAACAAAGCAAAAGCATGGCGACAACTTGTATCACATTTAGAAATAAACGGTGGTTTAAGAAATGAATTAGAACAAAGCACTATGTTAATGAACTTTTTAGAACTAGATTTTTCTAATAAACAATCTGTTAGACAGTTTGCTAGACAATTAGCAGATGATGACGCTAAAAGAGTAGCTAATATTGTTGGTGATGAAGTAGCTTCTCCACTTAAAAAATGGGTATCAGAAAAGTTTGGTGCATTAGATAGGTCTGTTGTATATTCACAATCAAGAATGGGTACAACATTACCTAACCCTGGTAATAAGTTTCAAGTATTTAAAGCTAACTTACAAGGTAAGTTTTATAACGTTCCTATTGCAAATGCTTTTCTATATTCACAAATGGTTGATAACTATGCACCGTTAATACCTTATCAATACATAAATAGAACAATAGGTGGTATATGGAAACAAATGCCTAGTCCTACTGCTAATCCAATTATTGGTCAAATAGGAAGTGACATTAAAGCATTTGGTCAATATTTACTTAATTGGGGTGATGACGCATATAAAAATCCATATTTTGGAAAAGGTATTATTCCTAGAAAAAATTTAGAACAAGATGTAGCAACAAGAGCTATGGACTTTTATACAAGAAAAATATTTAAACCTTTAGTGTTATTTAGATTTGCATTTTTAACACGTGTGTTTATGGAAGAACAAGCACGTATGTTTATGGCTGGATTAAAAGGTAATGTATATACACATCCATTTCATTACATTCAATGGCTATCTAGTGGTAAAAAAATGAGTAATAAAAAATTATTAAAAAAAGGTTACACACAAGATGAAATAGATAACATACCTATGATACAAACTCTTGAAATGCAAGAAGAAATGTTAGAAGCACAACAAAAAACATTTTCTCTTAGTGGTCTTAGAGGCGAAAGATGGAATCCAGCTAATACAGAATACTCTATATTACCTAAAAATCATCCTGATTTAAATACAACTAAATACACAGAACATAAACTATGGGATTATTTACAAGTTAGAACAGACCCAGTAGGTAGAAAAGTTGCTGAGTTTGGTTATGGAAGTGATGATTTAAACAAATGGATTAAATCAGAAGAAGGAATGTTTTGGCGACAAGCACAAGCAGATAAATCTGGAGATTATAGATACATAGATGATGATGATTTTGTAGACCAATGGTTGCAATCTATTGAAGGTTTTATTAGAGAACAAACAAATGACGTAATGATTGAAGGTGTTCATTATATTAAATCAGTTGATGGTGTTACATATCGTTGGGTATTAGATAAACACCCATACAAAGGTGACAGTAGATTAAGAGATATTATGGGTAAAGGTAAAATACCTGTTGTTAAAAATGGTGAAATAGTACCTAATAAATTTGTAAACTTTTTACCTGATATTGACAAACCTGGCGGTGGTCTTACACGTAAATGGCGTGTGTTAAATAAAAAAGAACGTGGTAAAGCAATTGATGCTGGTTATAAATTATTTGATGAAGTAGAAGGTTTAGGTCTAAATGGTGGTTGGGTAAGAGTACCAGAAGAAATAAATGAAGCTATTAGAACTAGCGTACTTGATGATGGTATTAATATGATATTTGATTTGTTAATGCGTAGACCTATTGCATATTTAAACAGGTCACCTGTATTTAAACAATATTATTGGGCATGGGTAATTGACAATGTAAATAATATGACTAGGTCTTTACAGAAAAAATATATTAGAGATGCAGAAGTATACAAAGTTCCTAATAGTGTTGTAAAACAATTAAAAGCTAAAGCATCACTTGGTTCTAAAGAAGATGGTTGGAAAGTATTTAGTGAAGCTGATGCTATGCCTAGAGCATATGCATTAGAAAACTTAAAAGATTTATTATACGATACAAGTATTCAACATAAAATATCTGATGTAACTAGAAATATATTTCCATTTCCTGAAATATGGTTTGAAGTATTTCAAACTTGGGGTAAATTAGTTGCAGAAAATCCATATCCAATAAGAGCTGGAACTCTTGCTATTAGAGGTTTAAGAGGTACAAGTGACTACACATACAATAGGCAAGGTTACTTTGCACCAGACCCATTTAATCCTGACAAAGATACATTTGTAACTCCTTGGGGTGCATGGATGGGTAACTTGTTAGTAGAAGATGAGCAAGAAAATATGAGTGTACAATACAGAACAAACGTAGATAGTATTAACTTATTAGCACAATCACAAGTTCCCGGTACAAATAGATTAGTTTCTTTTGCTATTAACAGAGTTTTACCAAGCAAAGGTGTTACTGGAGAAATTAAAAACTTTTTATCTAAGTTTCCTATGCCTGAAGATGTAGATGATGTAGCTACTGTGTCATCATCATGGAGAAAATTCTTAGCATTTGCACAAGGAATAGATATAGACCCTCAAGGATTATGGAGAGGTGACAAAGATTTTATTAATGTATTTGAATTTTCTGAAAATATAGATAGAGAACCTGGTGAAGATTTAACTGAAATAGAAACTATGAGAGCTGATGCAACAATTAATTTTTACAGATACGGTATGGTTTCTGGCGAATATATGAAAATACATAAAAAAGGTAAATTAGATAAATATTTAAAACGTAACATTGTTAACTGGGAAAAAGGTACAGAAACTAGAGCAGATATAGAAGATGCTTTTTTAGATTATTCTAGAGATAGAGCACAAGTACATTTCTTGTTAAGTTTTATTGGTGAGTTTATAGGACCAGGTAATTACAAACCAGAGTATTTTATTAAAGATAAAAACGGAGTACATTATGGAATTGCTACATTGTACGAATTGTTTCAAGATGAATTAGAAAAACAAAACTATGATTACACAGCAGCTTCACAAGAGTTTTTTAGTAAATACGGATTAGACCATACTTATTTATTGTCACCTACAGATTTAAAAGTTATGGGTAAAGCACCTAAAACAAAACGTACTGTTTTCTTTTGGAATGAAAATAAAGATGTTAAAGATAGATTACCTAAATCATATGCACTTATGTATCCAGATAATCCTAACGAAGAAAGAACTTGGATGGAAGTTGTTAATGGTAGATACGATTTAACACCTGATGAGTATAGAAGATACATAAACGGTACTGTAGGTTTCTTTAAATACAATAACTTTAAAGAACAGTTAGATACTTTTAATTATTTATTAACACAAGAAGGTACAGAGTTAAGTGGTTCTGATGTTGACTTATTAAATAAATTAGTACGTACTGCATTAGCAACAGATTTAGAAGGTTACGATAGAGATGAGTATGGACAAATTACTAATCCTGAAGCAGAAGATGTTTGGAGAGAGATTTCAGAAAAATGGGAAAAAGAACCTTTAGCTAAAGAACTTGAAGCAGGTAAGTTTATATTAGAGTTTTTACCTATATGGAGAGAGTTAGAAAAACAATCTGGTCAATACACTACTGAAGCTAAAGGACAATACAATACTACTTGGTGGCGTAAATCTGAAGACCCTTATGCAATTATGATGAGAGCTAGTATGGATAGAGAAGCTAAAGAGTTATTGTCTAAATATCCTGATGGATTTTTTGTATACTATAACATTATACTAAGACTATTAAATGCTGATTATGCTGCATTTAATCAGATAAAAGTAAACGAAGATGATATTATTGATAATATATTTAACAAGTAAGGATAAATAATGGACCCATTTGAGAAGTTAATTAAAGAATACGCATATTTATTTGGTATAGATGGTGCTACTTGGAATGCAAATATGCCTACATTTTTTACTCAGTATTACTATCCAGAACAAAATCGTCAAGGTGGTGTAGCTGAATCATCTGTAAGTTATGAAAAACTACAACAACTTAAATCTTATTATGATGAAAACAATATTGATGCATTTGAAGAAGCTATAAAAAATTTAGATGCAGATTACAAAGGTAGAACAGTAACTGCTAACTCTACTACACAAATGCTTACAGCTTTTGAACAAAACTTACAAGCACAATTAGAAGCAGGAACAATAACTCAGGAACAAAAAGATATTCAATTAGATATTTTTGTTCGTGGTTTACAAAACATGGTTGTTAAAAAACCTGTAATAAAACCTGGTCAAGTAGATGCTAATGGTGTACCAATACTAGATGTAGTAGAAACAGATGAGTTTGGTAATACTGTTACTACAGCATGGAGTGGACATTTTCCTGAAGGTATGGAAGGTGTTTATGAAGAAAATATATCTTCACGAGATATTATGCAATTTCAAGATTTATTAGAAGAAACAGGAATAGTTCCTACTGGTACATTTGATAGTACTAGAGGACGTAAAAGTGATAAATTAGGAACAGAGTTTGCTAGGTTAATGTTGTATATTGATACAAACTTTTATGCTGTACCTGGTACATCAGAATACAATGTTGTAAATAGTAAAGACCCTATATATTTTACTGATGATGCTTTATTAACTGGCAATGATTTATTCCTTAAAAAATTATTAGGATTTGGTTTACAAGAATACGTAAAAGATGTAGAAAATACTTTAAAAGTTAATGAACGTTTAGCTACACAAGAACGATTAGCTCAATATATGAACAATATACCTGGTGAATTAGAACGTGAAGCTGCAGTAGAAGACTATTGGATGGTAACTTATGGCTATCAACCATCACCTAAACAGCTTAGTGACTGGTCTAAATCATTAGCACAGTCTTATTGGGATGAATTTGACCAAGTAAATAATGCTTACAATAGAATAAAGAACATAGATTTGATTGAAACACCACAAGGTACATTTCAAGTAGACCCAGAACAATTTGAAGAACTAGGTATTGACTCTGCTGCTACAATATTTGCAGAAAAACAACAGCAAGAAATGGGTGAAGAACTTGATTTAGCTGGTAGAGCTGCTCAAAAACGTAAAATGAATTATGACGTACTAAGAATGATGCTTAACACATAATGGATTACGAATCAATAAAAGCAGAAATATTAAAGGAACTTGAAGCATTAGGTTTACCTCAATCAGAAATAGATAGAATAATATTAGATTTTGATGATGTAGTTACAAAAGTATCTGATGACCCTTCTTTAATGAAAAGATTAGCTACTGATTTAATTAGTGCTGCAAAGTTTCGTGCAAATTTAAAAAGTGAAGTACCTGATACTATACCTGAAGAAGTTATTAAATCAACACCACTTAAAACATTTGAAGTATCTACTAAGGGTGATGATTTTGGTAAACAATTTTCTGCATTAAATGCTACGTTTAAAGAAGGACCATACAAAGGTAGAACTATAGAAGATGTATGGCAAAATGAAATTAAAAAATCTGGTAAAGGTAAACCTCCTGCACAAAATAGTATTTTATTTGGTAAAGATTACCAAGTGAGTAAAGATGAATATCAAAAACTTTGGCAAATGTGGGCAGATGAAAATCCTGAATTAATAAATCAATTAAAAGCTAAAGTTAATGAAGGTTACAGTTTAGTAGATAGTTTTGCAGGTGACCCTAATAAAACAGTTAATCAAGCAGAAGCATTAACTAATATAATTAATAAACCAACAGGTGGTTCTCTTAATGCAGTTGAATTTCCTTTAAAAAAAATAATATCTGGTATGCAAAAAAATGTAGACCAATATGGTATTGAAGCTGCAAAAGTATTAGGTTTAGATTATGGTGGTACAGTTAATAAAGGTTTCAAAGTAGTTCCTGAAGGTAGCAATAGTCCTAATTTTCAAGAATTTGTAGACAGTGGTAAATGGGAAGAAATAGAATCTCAATATTATCCTGATAGAACTAAAGCTAATGCACAAAATGCAGATGGTACTGTATGGTTTGGTGAAGGAGATAGTAGAGGTTATGGTGCAACTAAAAATTATTCTGGTAATAAACCTTGGATAGAAAACCCTACAGATGTAGAACTTAGACAATGGATTGTAGATAATAATATTCAAACACTAAACGTTGCTGGTAATCGTTCTTATGGTACAGAAGAACTAGGACAAGAAGCTATGAATACAATTATAAAAGCTGTTGACCCAAACAAACTTCCACCACAAGGCGGTTCTCTTGGTGCAGCTAAATTAAATGACCCTAATGTATTTGAAACATTTATAGAAGAAGCTACAACAGATGAAAAGAAAATGATTAAAGGTTTAGATGAATCAGGTAAATTAGATGATGTAGGTGGTGTTAAGGGACTTATTACTGATTTAGTTACACAATATCCAAAAACTGCAAAAGTAATTGGACGTTCACTTGGTGCATTTTTACAAGGTGCTGCAACATTAATAGACCCTATAGGTGAAGCAATAGATTTAGGATTAAAACTTGGTGGTAAAAAACCTGTAGTTGGTGGTGTCAATGCCATAAAACGTGAAGGTTTAACTTGGGCTTTGTGGCAAGCATCAGCATTTGGTTTTACACAAATACAAGATATGGGAAACATTGTCAATATGACATTAGATAAAGTAGGTTTATTACCTGATTGGTATAAAGATAAAGTAGATGTACCACAAAACATGGAAGAAATTAATGCAGAGTATGCAATTAATACAGAAAAAAATAGAAGACTTGCTAACCAAGGATATAAAGCTACATCATTATGGTGGTGGTTAGACCAAGGTATACCAGCAAGATTAACTGGGTTATCACCAATAGAATGGGCTATAAGAAAATGGGAATATAATCAATTTGGCGATATTACTGATGATGAAAAGAAATTTTTAGATATTATGTATGGTTATGACACTAGAATGGAAAAGAATAAAGAGTCTATGTTTGGTTGGTGGCAAAATGAATTTGATACTAATTTTACTAAAAAGTACTATAATGAAGCACATATCAATGACTTTAGAAAAATTGAAAAGATTGGACCAGAGTTCGGTATGGAAGGTGTAGAAATATATAATGATTTTAAAGAGTTAGGTTTAATAGATGAGTAAACAAGACGAACTTACGATTAATGCTCCTGACGGTGCTGTGCTTATTGTTATAGGAGATGAACCTAAAGAATTAGATAGAACTGGTGCTATGGGTGGTAGTTGGACTGGTAAATGGAATGAAGGTAATGTTAGTTATAAAATAGGTGTACCACTAGAAAATGGAACTATTATGGTTTTTAATATATCTGATGGGTATACATTAGAAACTTTAACAGGTTTTACACAAGGAGATGCTGGTGCATACCTTAACGATTTAATTGCAAATGGTATGGCATACTCAGCTACACAAGATGCATATGACCAAGTTTATGTAAATAGTTTTAATGTAGTAGAAGTTGATGCAAGTTTTTTTGAAACAGAGCTTGGTGTATTAGATGAAGGTGAAAGAGCTATTATACAATCTGGTGGAACAGTAAATATTGCAAATCAAATAGAAGATTTTACTTCACAAGTTAAAGCTGTTAATGCTAATAAAACATTATGGAACAATAGTTTATATCAAGATATAGTTATGGAATATTATTTTAAATTTAATGACCCTAACTTAGCTGTAAGTTTAGCTAAAAATGATGGAAGATTTGGTAATGTACTTAGTCAATTAGGTATGTCTATGGAAGAAGTTAATGCTACTGATAGATATAACACAGACCAAGATGCATTAGATAGAGATATTAAATCTAATGTAGCTTACGTAGATGATTTACTTGAAGGTATGGAAGGTGATTTAGATGATGAAACTAAAGAGTGGGTTGCACGTGAATATACTTATAAAAGATGGGATGATAGATATTTACGTAGCCAGTTACTTTTAGCTACAGACCCATATTCAGGTAATGAAAAAGATTTAGATGCAGGTTTTGCTTTACAATTAGCTAAAGGTAAAGTTACACAAACTGAAGATGGTGAAACAGAAATACAAGCAATGTTAGATATGTATTTACCTAAAGCACAACATGCATCTTATAAAGATAATATGAAAATGCATGCTGGTAAATATAGAAATGACCCTGAGTATGCAAAAGAATTAGAAGAAGATTTAAAAGATTTACGATACACTTTGTATCCACAGTATGACCGTAACCTTAAATGGTCAACAATAGAAACTGGTGCATTAAATACAATTAACAAAACTTGGGGTATGCAAGTAGACCCAGGTGGTAAGTATGGATATGTAGTAGATAAAATAATAGATTTAAATGATGCATTAAAAGCTCAATCATTTTTAATTGATGAAGGATTAAACCTTAATATAGAAAATGTTGTTGGTGGTTTTGCTAAAGATATGATGCAAGCTTTTGGTGGTAGTATTGCAAGAAGTCAAGATTATATAGAACCTACACAAAATAGGAGAATATAATGGCAACTTATGTTTATCGTAAAGATTTAGATGGTCGTTATAAAGTAGAAGATACTGGTTATTCTTTATCTGAATTAAAAGGTGTAGGATATACTACTGATTATGAATCACTTGGTAAAAATGAAAAAGGTGTAACAGTATCTCAACCTACATCAGGAACTGGTACAAGTGGTGTAGATTATAAATATGCAATGTCTATTGCTAATACTTTATATTCTTTTATGCCTGCAACTGTAGTAAATAAATTTGCAGAAGGTTATGTTAAATATGGTGGAGATAAAGATTTAGCATTAGCTTACACACGTAATACTAAAGAGTATCAAGATGAATTTGGTTATTTAATGAATGATGATGGTACTTTAAAAATGACAGAAATAGAAGCTATTGGTGTTATGGAGTCATATAAAAATACTTTATCAGAAGTAGGTATTAATGACTTTTCAGATTTTACAGAAAAATTCAAAGAGATGGTTGGAACTACTTCTCCATTAGAATTTCAACAAAGAATAGACTTTGTATACAACAATGTTATTGACAGAATACCAGAAGTAAAAAAATTATTTGCAACTCAAATGGGTATAGAAGCTGATAATGCAACTATATTTGCTTCATTAATTAATCCAGATATAGAAGATAAAGTATTAACAGGTACTATTGATACAGTTAATATTGCAGCAGAAGCTACATCTAGAGGATTCGGTTACTCATTTGCTAAGTTTAATAAACTTAAAAAAGAAGGTATGAACATAGAAACAGCTAGAAAATTATACGAAACAGCTGGTGACTTTATGAGTAAAGCTGGAATGATTGGTAGAGATTTAGAATTAGAAACACTAGAAGCTGCAGCATTAGGTGATTTAGCTTCTACAAATACAATTAAACGTATTGAAAGTGAATTACTTTCTACATATGGATTAAGTTTAGGTGCTGCACAAAAAGATGGTAAAGTTACTGGACTTATTACATAATCTGTTATAATATTTGTTAGGCGTTGCGTGGTCCGCTACAAATAGACCTGCAATCAGCTTTCATAGCCTACGTAGAAAGCTCGTATTAAAACCGTAGAGTAATGGACTTATAGCTTGTAGCTACCAGAGAGATAAGTCAAGTGGTAAAGGTAGCACCACGGCAAGATGCCTATGGTCTTGTCTGATAGGTTAACACATAGTGGAGGTACAAGATGGAAGAATTTGATGCACC
>Ga0099851_1001350_pt1 | contig 10416 bp, 11 predicted proteins | sample CB_VirMetaG_6_FD_78176 | JGI IMG/M metagenome (GOLD analysis project Ga0099851, IMG submission 78176) | Freshwater to marine saline gradient viral communities from Chesapeake Bay - CB_1508_2 Viral MetaG | ecosystem: Environmental > Aquatic > Marine > Coastal | place: USA: Chesapeake Bay... | reverse complement strand
GAAGTTGTATTGGAAGATGTAGCCCCAGAAGTTGTTAGTGATGTAGCAGATGTAACATCATCAATCAATGATGAAGCAGCTAAACAAGTGGAAGACATTGACATTGATGCGTTAAAAGCATTAGTAGCACAATTACAAGCTGACCTTGAAAAACTTACAGCACAACAAGATGCTGTCTTATTAGAGAACGTAGAATTGAAAAACATGGCTACTTCAACTAAGTTGAAAGCAGAAGTTAAAGTTGTGGCTAATAACCCAATCAATTTGAAATCAAGAGAATTATCAACTGAAGACACATTAAGTGCTTTAAGTAGAATATCAAAAAAAAATAAAAAATAAAAATGGCAACAACAACAAATGTAAATGATGCTTATGTAGGAGCACTTGCTGGTGAAATCTTCGTTCAAGCATTCAAAAAATCCGAAACTATCGGAAAACAAGCAATTACAGTTATTCCTAACGTAATTGGTTCAGGTTATTTACCTACATTATCTTATTCAGCTGGTTTAGCTGCTTATTCTTGTGGTTTTGATACAACTGGAACTGTAACTTATGCAGATAAAGAAGTAGCAACTAAGAAATACGAAATCAAACACGAACTTTGTAAAGACAAGTTTCATTCAACTTTCCAAGCAATGCAAGCAGGTTTATACGGTGCTGCTAATGAAATCCCTGCAACTATTCAAGATGCTATCTTATTGGCTATGGTTAATAACATGGGTGCTTTAGTTGATACTGAAATCTGGCAAGGTACAGGTGCTACTGGTTCATTCAATGGTATCTTAGCTCAATTGGCATTAGACGGAACTAAAATCACTGTATCAGGTACTGTATCTACAGTAGCTAACGTACAAGGAAAATTGGCAGAAGTTTATTCAGCTATCCCAGAAGAAATCTTATCAGATACTGATTTAGTAATCGTGGTTTCACCTAACGTAGCAAGAAACTACAAAATGTCTCAAATTGGAAACTACATGGTTGGTTCCCCAGTTGGTGACAAAGAATTGGACTATATCGGATTACCAGTTATTTCAGTAGCAGGTCTTCCTTCAAATCATATCCTTGCTTACAGAACTAAAAACATTGGTTTCTTAACAGGATTGGAAGCAGATTTGAACAACGTATCTATCAAAGATATGGACGAAAGTGACCTATCTGGTAACTTGAGAACTAAAATTGTTTTCACAGCAGGTGTTGGTTATTCATTCGGTTCTGAAATTGTTTTATCTAAAGTATAATACTACCAACCAATCATAATATAATGGGGTTATTTATTTAACCCCTTATATTAATAAAAAAAATATAAAAGAAAATGGCATGTGACTTATCAAAAGGTAGAACTACACTTCCATGTAAAGATGATGCTGGTGGTATTAAAGCGGTTTATATAACTAACTATGGTGAATATGCGTTTAATGGTTCTTCAACAGCAGTTGGACATATTATCGCAACTTTACCTGTAACAATTACATCATCAAATACATTTAAGTTTGAACTAAAAAATAGTGCGAATACTTTTTCACAGGATTCTACAAGTTCAAGAGACAATGGAACAACTATATTTACACAAACAGTTAATTTTACATTACCTAAATTATCAAGTGAATTAGAATTCCAAATGAAAATGTTAGTGTTCGGAAGACCACAAATATTTGTTGAAAGAAACAACGGTGATATAATCCTTTTAGGGGAAAAATATGGTTGTGAAGTAACAGCGAAAATTGAAGTAGGTGGAACATTAGATTCAAAATCTGGTTATTCATTAGTAGCAGTAGCAACAGAAGCTAACCCAGTATGGTACTTATCAGGTACTGCTTCAACAGCACTTAAAGCAGCAGCAGCAACAGCATCTGTAGCAGTATAATTATTATTATAATTAAAAACTAAACCCTATTCATTTGAGTAGGGTTTTTTATTTAATAAACAAAATCATAGTTTAGTGTCTTTATTATAAATAAAATAAGTTTAATGAGCCTAAAGATAATTAACATATATAGCATTGATGACTTTTTAACAGTTGATAGCACAATTATATCAGTAGATAATGAAATCGTATCAGCAGACCAGATAGAAGTTATACCTGATGACTATGTTTTAAGAGTTCCATATAGATTTTTTAATAGTCAAGTTAAGTTGATATTGTGGAATGAAATAAAAGAAATCAAAAACACTTTAACTTTAACTGCAATAGAAACGAATGGTGAGATGTTAATCACTTTCGCACATATATTTAAGGATGGTGAAACTTATGAGGTTAGAATAACTGATATGGATGATAGACTGATATGGAGAGGTAATATACTATCAACTATACAAACAGATTTAGATAATTATATCTTACACAAGATTTCTGACAATAATATAATTAAAATATAAATATAAATATGAAGAGAATACATTTATTAGAAATGAATAAATATGTAAAGGTTGATATTCAATCGTTACTTATATCAAGTAGAAAGTGGATTACAAATGGTCCTGATAATAGTTATTTCTATACTGTTGAAGATGCTTATTTAGGGTCACCAACAAATCAATCTATTATAGATAATTTTACAAACTATATACTTGGTGAAGGACTTGAAGATGTATCTGGGTCTATTGATATAACATCTATATTAGGTGAAGAAGATTTAAGAAATGCTGTAACAGATTTTAAGATGCAAGGGGCGTGTGCGTTTCAAGTTATTTATAATTTTGGTGGTAATCTTAGTAAATTATATTATGTGCCAACCAAATCAATCGCAGTGAATAAAGAAGCAGATATAACAGATGATGTTAAATCATATTGGTATTCATTTGATTGGAGATTTGTTACTAAATATAAACCATTTGAATATCCAGCACTTGGATGTGGAAATGGATTTGAAACAGAAATACTTTATATCAAAAGACAATCAGCACAACCAGTTTATGCCCTACCAGATTGGCAATCAGGAATTCAATACTGCCAAACAGAAGAAGAATTATCTAACTACTACAACAAACATATCAAGAACAATTTTAGTGCTGGTAAGATTATTAATATCAACCAAGGAACTACTGATAGTGAAGAAGCAATGGAAGAAACAGAAGCAGCTATACTAAGAAAAGTTAGTGGTTCTAATAGTGCGGGTAATGTAATCATATCATTCAATGATAATAAAGATAATGCTACAACAGTTGATAGTATTGAAATCACAGATGCTTATTCACAATTTCAATTTTTAAGTCAAGAATGTTTAGAAAAGATTATGTTATCACATAAAGTAAATGACAAATCATTATTTGGACTACCAATGGCATCTGGATTTAGTTCAGTAGCAGAACAAATGGTACAATCATTAAAGATTTTATATAGAAGTCAAATCAATCCAATGAGAAAGATACTTACTGCCAATTTAGAAAGAGCATTCAAAAAGAATAATCCTAATGTTAAGTTAGAATTTAAGAACTATGAAGAACTAACAGTTCAACCAAAAGTTGAACCAACAACAGGTGCTACGAGTAGTATAAATCAAGTAAAAGAATAAATTATGGCAATTATATATAGACATAGAAGATTAGATACGAATGAAATATTTTATATTGGAATGGGTAAGGAAGATAAAAGAGCATTTAGTAAATATAAGAGAAATGTAATGTGGCACAGTGTTGTTAATAGAACAGATTATGAAGTTGATATAATTAGTAGAGACCTATCTTGGGATGACGCGTGTGAATTGGAAATATTTTTAATATCATTATATGGTAAAAAAATAAATAATACCGGTCCATTAGTTAATATTGCAGATGGTGGTGGCGGTAAATTGGGTATTGACCAATCAGGTAATAAAAATGGTATGTATGGTAAAAAACATTCTACTGAAACTAAACAGAAAATATGTAATTCACAATTAGGTAGAAAACATAGTGATGACGTAAATCTATCGAAAGGTAGAAAAAATGGCGAAAGTTCATCAGCAAGGAAAGTTATAAATACAACAACAAATGAGATTTTTGACTGTGTTAAACTTGTGGCAGAAAAGTATAATCTAAACTATAGTACTTTAGTGTCAAAGTTAAATGGTGCGAGAAAAAACAATACAAAATTAAAATATATTTAATATGGGACTTACAGTTATATTGATAAAATCGGAGGAATTAACTCGCAACACTTTAATCGGTGGTAACGTAGATACAGACAGATACTTACAAGCAATTAAGGCGTGTCAAAATCTTCTTATTAAACCAGTTTTAGGTGTTACTTTGTATAATAAAATATCTAATGATTTTGAACAACAAACATTATCTGGATTATATTTAGAGATGTTTGATGATTATATTAAAGAAATGATTATTCACGGTTCGGCAGAAATATACATATCACAAGGTGCTTATATGGTTAGTAACAATGGTATAACAAAAACTAAAACTGATTCAAGTGAAACTATCACAAAAGAAGAATTAGATTTTTTAGTTGAAAGTTCAAGAAAACTTTACAGATTATATGAAGACCAATTTTTAACTTGGATAAAAGATAATCCAGTTCCAGAATATATTAAAACAGGTGATATTAAATATAGAACTTATGGTGGATGGTTTATTAAAAAAGGTAATAATAATTGTTAATGGATAATAAAAGAGGTGAGTATAAGATTAAAGAAAGTCAAGAGATTAAACTTGCTAAGTTATACGAAGAGGTTAAGACTGAAAAGGATAAAAAAGAAAACAAAGATAAGAAATGATTACAGATATAAATATTGGACTTGTTCCTAATGATGGTAATGGTGATAGATTAAGAATAGCCTTTAACATAGTAAATGAAAACTTTGATTATATTAACAATTTATTAGCAGGAACTAATGTCTTAACTATCTCACAAATTACTGGATTACAAACAGCATTAGATAATATAACAGCACAATTAGTTTATATACCACAAATTCAAGGTAATATAAATGATATTAATAACTTAATATACAACATTGATTCACAAGTAGCAGCACAAAATGAAATTATTGCTGACTTATATAATGATATGTCACTTATTACATCAGGAACATCTGGTTCCGCCGGTTCATCTGGTATGAATGGTACAAGTGGTTCATCAGGAACTTCAGGTAGTTCAGGAACTTCAGGTAGTTCAGGTTCAACTGGTTCATCCGGGTCAAGTGGTGAAAATGGTACATCAGGTAGTTCAGGTTCAGCAGGAACTTCTGGAACAAGTGGGACTTCAGGTTCTTCAGGTTCAAGTGGGTCAGTAGGAACATCTGGTTCTTCAGGTTCAAGTGGGTCAGTAGGAACATCTGGTTCATCCGGGTCAAGTGGTGAAAATGGTACATCAGGAACTTCTGGTACAACTGGTACATCAGGAACTTCGGGAACATCTGGAACTTCAGGTTCAACCGGTTCATCTGGTTCAAGTGGGTCAGTAGGAACAAGTGGGACTTCAGGTAGTTCAGGTTCAACCGGTTCAAGTGGGTCAGCAGGGTCTTCTGGATTGAATGGTGATAAATATAGAACAACATCAACTTCTTCATTCACATTAGGAACATCTGGTACATTAGTAGTTGGGACTGGATTAGGATATTCAGTAGCACAATCTATTATTATAGTTTATGATGTTAATAATTTTCAAGAATGTGAAGTTATTACATATAATGATTTAACTGGTGATTTATCATTTGCTATTCCAACAAGAACAGTAGGTAGTGGAACATATACATCTTGGACTATTAATTTGGATGGTGCGTCAGGTGGAAATGGTTCATCTGGTTCATCAGGAAGTGCTGGAACAAGTGGATTAAATGGTTTAGGATTACCTTCTAAAAATATACTTGTTGATAATACTGGGTGGTCTGATATTGGTGGTGGTTGGGTAAGTAAAGTAGTTTATTTTGATACACCTTTTAATGATACTAATTATTCTACCGATTTTATATACACACTTGACCCAGGGACATCACCAGATTATTCTAATACTACTGATTATCCAGTACAATTTGTAAATAAAACTGAAAGTTCTATTGAAATATGGTATGGTTTTACAGAAGTATTATATTCTAATTTTGAAGGACATTTAGTCGCAATAGCAAGTGGTGAAAGTAATGGGTCTGGTATAAACGGATTAAATGGTTCATCTGGAACAAGTGGGGAAAGTGGAACATCTGGAACATCTGGTACATCAGGTATAAACGGATTAGTAGGAACAAGTGGTTCATCAGGAACATCAGGAACAGATGGTTTAACTGGAACAAGTGGTTCTAATGGAACATCAGGTACTTCTGGTATAAATGGATTAAATGGTTCATCAGGAACATCAGGAACAGATGGTTTAACAGGTCTAAATGGTACAAGTGGTACATCAGGTATAAACGGATTAAATGGTTCATCTGGGACGTCCGGTGTGAATGGTACAAGTGGAACAACAGGAACTTCTGGTACATCAGGTGTATCTAATGATGGTTCATCTGGAACTTCTGGTATAAACGGACAAGATGGTATATCTGCTGGTAGAAATTATTACTTTAATAATTCACAAACATCTGATGTTGCTACATATAAAGTATTATCTGATATACCTACACAAATTGCACAACAAACAGTTTCTACAATTCTACCCGGAAACGCAACAGATGTTCTGGTACAAAGATTTATTACATCACAATTAGGATTTACTACAATACCTGCAGGTGTTCAAAGATTTAGTTTATATTATTCAATTACACCATCTGCGGCTGATATAGATGCTTATGTTACAATTGAACTTGCTAATTCAAGTGGTGTTTCTTATGGTTCAGTCATATCATCAGGTAAAATTAAGATTTTATATTTAAGTGGATTTGCAATGAAGACTGATATAGATATAATACTACCTGGAATTAGTATAAATTCAACTGATAGAATGATTGTTAAATTATATTTAGACAATTTAGATTCAGTTAGTAGAACGGTTGAATGGCTTACTGAAGATGGATATTATTCATTTGTTACTACATCAGTTGGTGTTGTTTCGGGAACTTCTGGAACAGGTGGTTCTTCAGGAACTTCAGGTGTGAATGGTTCATCTGGTACATCAGGAACTTCAGGTGAAAATGGTTCATCTGGAACTGCTGGAACTACTGGTACATCTGGTACTTCTGGAACAAGTGGTGAAAATGGTTCATCTGGAACAAGTGGTGAAAATGGTTCATCTGGAACAAGTGGTGAAAATGGTTCATCTGGTACATCCGGTATTGGTCAAGATGGTTCATCTGGAACAAGTGGTATTGGTATTGATGGATTAAGTGGAACTTCAGGAACATCTGGGACTGCTGGTACATCCGGTATTGGTCAAGATGGTTCATCAGGAACAAGTGGTCTTAATGGAACATCCGGAACAGGTGGTGGAATTACATCATCAGGACCAAATACAATAAATAATGTATGGTCTGGAACACAAGCACAATATACGGCATTGGGAACATATGACCCAAATACAATATATTTTATTGAATAATGAACTTATTAAGAAATATAACATCGGTAACAGATGTTAAAAGGGATGGGACGAATATAAATTATATATATAGGGAAACAACTTTAATATGGCAAAGGGTTACATCTTCACCATTGGTCTTTAATACATTTTATATGACAGCAGCAAATGGTTATATTACAAATAGCACAACAGATGGTAGTTCATTTAGTTTTGAAACTATACCAAACATACAATTTATAAGATTATAAAAAAAAATTAGAAAATGGCAAACTTTTATGTAGATTTAGTAAATGGTAGTGATACAACCGGATTAGGAACTATTGCAGCACCTTGGAAAACAATTACAAAGGCAAACACAGTTGGGGGTGCAAGAACAATTGGTGATGCAGTTTATGTTACAAAAACACCTGGTTCAATAACAACTATTGGGACAGGTTCTACAAATAATACTATACTTACTGTTACAACAACGGCAGACTATACAGGAAGTCTTGCAGTTAAAGATGTTATATCATTTACTCCAAATGGATTTCCGTGGTGTATGATTACTGCTATAACGGCAACAACTATAACACTGGCACATAATCCTTGGTTTGAAGCAGGAACTGATACTGGAAATAGCACGGTTACAATTTATAAAGTTCCGTTTTTAGATTATGCTACTGGTGCTGGAATATGGGATAACATTGGTTTAACTGGTAATGAAATTGGTAATTTGAGAACTACCCCATTTGATTATAATACTACTTATGGATATAATATACTAATTAGTTGTGGGTGGGATACTACCTTTACTAATCAGGATGGATATACTTGGATACGAAACACAACACCTGCTGCTGGTTCATCAAGTGGGACTTTAATAAAAGGATTAACTGGTGTTGATGGTTATAAAATAATAAGATTAGGTGGTATTGGATTCTCAGTATTTTATGCACAAACGCTTGGTACTGAAAATAGAATGATATGGGACGGTTGTTACCTTGGTTATAATACTACCGCGGTATCACAATCTATTTATTTTAAGGATTGTAAAAGTTATATTGGTAATACAAATATGAGATTGGCATCAGCCGGGTCATCAACTGAGCAATATAATATATCCGGTAAAAAAAGACCTATGTGGGAAAATAATATACATTATGTTAGTAAAAATGAAATCTCAACTACCGATACGGGTGTGCCATCACTTAACTATAGAATATATACTGGTTCAACATTATTAAATCCTATATTTAAGTTTTGTCAAAGAACAAGTGATTTTGTATCGGGTGAATCAAATATAGGTAAGTTTGGAATAATTAATGCAGGAAGTTATATTAGTTTGTTTAACCCTACATATACGGTAGGTTCTGCAATTGAAAGCCCATTAAGAGTTTTTGGAGCAGGTGGAATGTCATCCACATATACCGAAATTGATTCTACCTTAATAAATTGTATATTTTATTCTAATTATACATCAAGTACTACAAAACTTTTTAATTTTATTAAATCTACTAATGGTAGTTTTTTTGATAATCCAGGAACAATAAAAAATAATAAACTTGGTGATAATGGGGGAGTTAATCCATATTCAAATAATATAATTGTTGATGGGGATGGTAAAAGATACTATTATGACTATGGATTTATGAGTATCGTAAATAGTTCTATATATTTAACTGGTTCAAATTCTATGCAATATATAAAAACATCAAATTATAATGACCAACATGTTGCTTTTTTTATTGGTGATATAGAATATACACGTGGTTCTAAAGTAATTACTATTGTTGCAAAGGGTTCAAAAACTATGTCGGCAAATTATATATCTGGTTTATATGCATATACTAACCAGGTATTTGGGTCAGCATATTTTGTAAATAATAATCAGGGCCCATTAGAATCAGCCGGTGCTGCAAATACAATTGTAACTTCATTATTTTCAATAAATGCATCTACTTGGACTACTATAACAATTAATATACCAGCAGATTTAGTTACTAATATAGGTAAAGTGAGATTATCATGGTTATCAGAACCAGGTTCAAATATGTTGTTTAATGATAGTATATATATTGATTCAATAACAATAACATAAAAAATAAATAAATAAAATGGGATTATTAATAACAAATGAACTACCCTTATCAAATGGGTTTATAATAACAGAAGGATATGTTAGAGTATCAGTAGTTGAAAATCTTGAAGGAACAATGATTGGATGTACTGGAACTTTATATAAAGATAAAATATGTTTTGGATTACCAACTTCACCAATTGAAGGAACTTGTAGTCTTTTGAAATATAGAGACTATGATAGATTAGTTGATGGTAGTGATATATTAGGTTTAGCACATGATGCTTTAATAGAACATCTATTAGAACAAGGTATAGTTGCGGTTAAAGAATTATAAAAATAAAAAATAAATAAATATATGACACTTGATAATATAAACACAAGTAATCCGAATGACGGAATGGGTGATAAGTTAAGAACAGCATTCAGTATTGTTAATCATAACTTTGATGAAATTGAAACAAGAATAAATAGTTTAGATACTACATATTCATATTTAGCATCTGATTTAATCAGTTTAGGTGCTACTGTATCAATTATAAGGAATGATATAGTTAATATCAATAACGATATAAGTAATATCAATATATCATTAGGTGGTAAGACTGATATGTCACAATTCAATTCTACTATAAATACTATAAATGCCGGAATGTCTAATTTAGAAAAAGGTTTTTATATTAATGGTTCTGCTGGATTAAATGGTTCATCTGGAACAAGTGGTGCTGGTTCATCAGGAACAAGTGGTTCTGCTGGTAGTTCAGGTATTAATGGAACTTCCGGAACATCTGGTACTTCTGGAACAAGTGGTAGTTCAGGTTCATCTGGGTCTGTTGGTACAAGTGGAACTTCAGGTAGTTCAGGTTCAACCGGTAGTTCAGGGTCATCTGGTGAAAATGGTACTTCTGGAACAAGT
>Ga0099851_1001345_pt1 | contig 10435 bp, 9 predicted proteins | sample CB_VirMetaG_6_FD_78176 | JGI IMG/M metagenome (GOLD analysis project Ga0099851, IMG submission 78176) | Freshwater to marine saline gradient viral communities from Chesapeake Bay - CB_1508_2 Viral MetaG | ecosystem: Environmental > Aquatic > Marine > Coastal | place: USA: Chesapeake Bay... | reverse complement strand
TTATTTAATTGGGTAGTATTGCTAATACCAATAGATGAATCTTCTAATTCAAATTCATCACAAGTTACTACCCCAATCATTGTTTTATCAGGGGCAGTAAACTTAATAGTTAACTTATTGTCTTGAATGTCCCACTTGACGGCCTCATTCATTCCGTTCAAGTAATACTTTGAAATAATACTGGTTAGATCTTGTTTATTTATCATTTTTAAAATTTAAAAAACTTGTTTATGTTTGTATTGAGTACTACAGCACCCCATCCTAAGTCGGAATATAATGACTCTAATTTGTTTTTCATAACTCCATCAAAAAGACCGTCTCGATCTATGTACTTTTCTATAAAGTCCATTAGTTCTGGAGGGTCATTGTATCCGTTAAATCCAACTACATCAATTCGATATGGATTATCTTTCAAGTAGGCAATAAACATTTTATCACCAATTTGAAATGTTGGGTATTTTTTATCTAATCCTTTGAATCGTAAGATATCATTATAGAAAATAGCTGCTTTCGTATTGATAGGGCATTTTAAACCTAATTTAGAAAATATTTCACCGGCTCTAGGAGGTGCAGCAAGATATTCTTCCATTTTCTTTAATCCAGTAGGTTTTAGAATTTGTTTCCAATCAATTGTTCTCAGTGAGGTTCTAAATTCAAGTACTTGTTTATCAATATCTGGTTTTGGTTTACCAAACATAATTTCATTAATGATGTGTTCACCAAATTTTCTAAATAGTGGTGGGAAATTGGATTTCATCAAATCTAATCCTTTAACATCTAGTTCATCTGTTGGTACACCTTCTTTATTAACAATGTGTTGGGCGTATCTTCTCTTACCTGCAAAATAACCTCTATCGAGTACAACCTCTTGTTTTAGCTCAAAATAATGAGGTTCATCATCTCCTAAATTAAAAGCATTTCTAGCAAAATCACCAATAAATTGATTAGCCATCTTTTGTAACTCAGTAGCAATTACTAATATTTTTTTAATTACATCCTCTTGATTAGTAAAATCTATATCAGGATGTCTTGCTATTAATAGATCCTTACACTGAATAAATAAAGAATCTGTATCGCTTGTAACAATGTAATCAACAGGTGTAGTATTACCTAATTCTTTGTTTAGGTAATCATTCATGTTATTAATACTTTCTTGTAAAAGGCGCTGACCTGTTAAAGTAATTGCTTTACTAATAAATTTATTACCATCTGTGTATCTCCAACCATTGATAGCAAATACACCGTAAACGTCATTCAATTTAATTTTATATGCATGTTGGCGTTTATTGTAAAACTCTCCCATAACAGGGTCGTTATCAACCTTGTATGCTTTTTTCATTTTAGCTTTATATTCCTGGCGTTTAGCAAACCAGTCAGCTAGAATTTCACACACAACACTTGATTTATCTTTACGGAATATTACTCCTGGGGCAGAAATTAGTAAATCATTTTTCTCAATAATTCCAATTAATTCACCTACTGAAATTTCGGATTGAGCTAAGCGACGATCCTTTTTAACTTTTTCAATAATGACTGTTTTATCAGGGTCCATTTCCTTTAACTCCTTAAGTGACCATTGATTATCAAATTTGCCTCTGTTTACAACTCGTCCTACTAATGTTTCAATTCCCATATTAAGTGAACGAATAATAGAGGGATACAATGAGGTAAAGTCTAAGTCAATAACCCACTCATACAAACCAGGTGTTGGATCTTTCAAATAACCACCAGCATATTCCTCTTGTAGTGTTTGTAATGCTGGGTTGTAGGTAGTTGGTTTGTTAGGTGAAACAATACCTTTACGTTTTAGGTAAGTCAAAATAGCACCTTCATTCAACATTGTTGAGTAATAAATTGCTTCATATTGTGTATGACACAAGTGACCAATTGTAACTGTTAGTTCAATAAATTTGAGTTTATTTTCTAATTCAACAATAATTTCAACGTCACGAAGGTTATAATCAATAAACTTTTCTACATCCGTTTCAAATAACCTATCAAGTGAACCTTGGTATTCAATCTTATCTAATTTAACATATTTTTTACCAATATCACCCAAACGATAAGATGGCTCTTGTTTAGTAATATATTTTTTAAACAAAAGCATATAGTCAAGATGATTAATACCACCAATAGTAATCGGATCATCTGTGTTATAATCGTTGTATTTTACTTTTTGGATGGGAGACATGTAATTTGCTACTGATTCACCACAAACAATTCTAATACGATTATATAAATAAGGCATATCAAAATATGCACTATTCCAGCCTGTAATAATTGTTGGATCTAACTTAATCCACAAATCAAGAAAACCATTAAGTAATTCTTTTTCAGTTGTGTAAGGTATTACCTCTTTACCTTCTGATTTAGCTTTAGACATTTTGTTTTTCTCATCTAAAACTAAACAATAGTATTTTTTACTATTATTATCATAAAGGGCAACTGATGTTATTTTACCTTTAGGATTCTTAATGTTTTCAGGAGTTAAAGCACCTGCTATTTCACACTCAATATCCAAATAAATTGTGTTGTGAAATTTAGGTGTTTCATCTGATTCGTAATAATGGTCTACTAGAAAGCGAGTAATTTTATCTACATCCTTTTCAAAATATCTAGGATCTTTCCAGTCATGCATCTTTTTAGTAGGTGATACTTTAGTACCTTCTAATGTTTCAAAATCACCATCTGGATCTGGTTGGTAGTAAGTAGGCCAATATTGGATTGTTTTGAATTGGTTACTTCTATCATCTCTAAGATAGTATTGTTTTTCGTCTCTATCGTAATATAAAGCTTGATACATGCAATGTAAATATAACAAAAAGAGCTCGGTTTCCCAAGCTCAATTTGTGAAATAAAAGGTTAATTACTGTTTGTAAGCAGTGTTCAATCCTTGGAATTGACCGTTGTATTGCTCACCTACTTCTTCAACACGCCAGAAAGCGATTTGGGCAATACGAGCATTTTTCTCAATAATAATTGAACTATTTACAATCATTGTTGAGTTCATAATTTCACAATGGAAACCAGGATCCCACCAAGGAGATTCAATAATTGTACCTCCACGATACAAAGATGAGCGGTGAGTAATTTTAGCGGCACAATCAACGGGAACATTAATTCCTTCATTAAAGGTAACTGAGTAAACACCTCTAGACAAGCGCCAGCATTCTTTACCATCAATCATAACCAAAGGTTGTTCATGATAAAAGAAAGGATCTACGATAGTTTTATCAGTATAAACAGTAGTTCCAGCAGAAACCCATTCAATTTTTTGAACTGAAAGGTCAATACCAATTTGAGCCCGTTTTGAAAATTCGGACTCAATGATGTGATTTGATATTTGATTTGAATTTAATAACATATTATTTTAATTTATTTAAGATTTTGTCCCAAAACAAGTCTAACTTGTCTTTTCTTGCCTTACAGCCACAATCATCATAACCCATTTTTTTAGCTATGAATAGAGCAATTCGATGACCTTGACCTAAGGTAATAATTTTAATTACCTTTTCAACAAAACCACCTAGCTTCATTAGATTGAAATGTGACCGTTGTTAATTTTTAATGAATCAAAGAATTCCTTACGAACCAAATTATCATTTTCCATAAACACACCTGATGCTTTAGTTGTAACCATAGCAGCTCCTTGGTGATTAATGCCTCTACAGCTTACACAGTTGTGAGTAGCAACTACAGTAATAATAACACCTTTGTTACCTTCACATACTTTATCTACTGCTTGATGAATGGCTGTTGTAAGTTGTTCTTGAATAGCACCACGACGGCCAAAATGTTCTACAATTCGGTTTAATTTAGACAAACCAATTACTTGACCATCCGTTCCAGCTACATAACCAATATGAACTACACCACGAATTGTTTGATGGTGATGAGAACACATTGAAGTAAGTTGAATATTACGCTCAATAATAATTCCATCATAACCATCACTAGGGAATGAGGTAATGTCAGTAAAATTATTGTAACGACCTTTCCACAAATCATTTACGTATGCTTTAGCTACGCGACGTGGTGTTTCCATTGAGTTAGGATCATTTCTCCAATCACATTTTAAAGCATCAAGAAACTTACCAAACGCTTCTTCAGCTTCATTAATCATTGATTCTTTTTCTTGATCTGTAAATGGGAAACCAGCTGCTACTCCGTTAGCATAACCTACAGGGACACATTCAATGTTTTCATGTTTTTTACGACGTTTATTTTCAATACTCATATAATATTAATGTAATAATATTTTTTAAAAAAACCAAATTAAAGTAAACAAAATTATAATCCGAATCGGGTTTTGGTTGCGTTGTAGTTTTGTAGGACTTCTTGGGCTGTGAGGGCTCGGTTGTAGATTTTAGACATTGCAATTTTGCCGTTTAAAGCATACGACGGTGATGAAATTAAAAAAGGATGATTATTAGCTTTAGGATCAATAGTTCTAGTAGTTGCTGTTCCTCTTTCTATCCCATTTAAATATAATCTAATTGCTGTAGTATCTAAAACAGCTACAACATGACCCCATGTATTTACTGGAAGGGTTGTAGAACCGATGGAAGGACTATTTTGTGTAGTTACACCATTACTAATTCTAAAATAAAACGAAGTGCTTGTTCCAATAAAAAAATAATTGTAAGCTGTGCTTTGGCCCCCTCCATCTCCTTTGGCGTTAACAAAAGAAATATCTTTATACTGGTTAAAATTAATCCACACTTCACTTGTTAAATTTACACTACCGGTAAAATCTAAGACAGTATTATCCGGAACACCAACATAATCATCCACGCCATCAAACACAATCGATCCTGTAGCAAATGTAGGACCATTTGTTAACGTCCCATTATTACCATTCCCAGACTTATCATACCAGGTAGTACCCGATCCAGGATAAGACTTTACATTACCGGCATCCAAGGATAACACTAGTCCGTCTGTGATTATATTTGGTCCTCCGAATGCGCTCATATTCCGTATCTGCCTCTGAGGGCGTTAAAGTTTTGGGTGATTTCTGTTGAGGAAAGTGCTCTGTTGTAAACTTGAGCAACAGGAATAGAAGCAGCAACATAAGCTCCAAAAGTTCCAAATCTGCCTATATTAAACTCTCCTTGATTTGTTTGACGCAATGTTCCAGTACGTGATGTTGAAGTTCTAGATACTCCGTCGTAGTACAATGTAACATTAGCACCATCGTAAGTTATAGCTCCCATATGCCAGTTGTTATCATTGTAAGTTGTTGTGTATGTTAATTCATTATACCCGTTAGTAGTTACTATAATACCTCTAAAAACTGTTGATCCTCCAAATCCTAAATCAAAGCCATTAGAACCATTAGAAGACCAAGGTAAACATAGTAGGTAGTTGTTACCGTAAGTACTTGAGGTTTTAAACCAGACTATTAAAGTTCCCTGTGTTGTTAGTATAGTTCCGCTTCCGGAAACATAATCATCCACCCCATCAAACACAATAGCTGCATCCTTAGATACCCCAGTATAAGTAGGTCCGTTGGTTAAGGTTCCGTTGTTTCCATTACCTGATAAGTCATACCAGGTGGTGCCTGATCCTGGGTAAGAATCTCTTTTGGCGGCATCAAGGTTTAAAACTAATCCGTCGGTTACTAATTTGCCTGTATAGTTGTATCTGGTTGCCATTATAATCCGAATCTTGATTTGAGTGCGTTAAAGTTTTGGGTGATTTCTGCTTGAGTTAAGGCTCGGTTATAAATTTGGGTAGATGATATTTTTCCATTATAAGCAATAGCTTCTCCAATTGGGTTAAAACCTAAATACACATTATTACTCCCTGTAGGAATAGTTCCTATTAAACTCTTTTGACTATCAAAAACTCCATTTACGTATATCTTCATAGCACTACCATCATAAGTTCCAATTATGTTATACCATGTATTTATTGAAAAAGTTGCTATACTATCTAAAACATTTGCACTAATATTACTTCCAATTCGTATTCTCACTTGATTGGTAACTGAATTACCGTATAGCATATAAGATATATTTACTCCTTTAATTATAAAAGGAGGGTAATTTTGAGAAGAAAATAAAGCTGGTGTGTTTATCCAAGTAGATAGAGTTATAGATCCTGTTATTTGTAAAGAAGCTGGGTTACCACATGTAACATAATCATCCACGCCATCAAACACAATCGACCCACTAGCAAAAGTAGGTCCATTAGTCAAAGTACCGTTATTTCCATTCCCCGACTTATCATACCAAGTAGTACCAGATCCAGGATAGGATTTGACATTACCTGCATCTAAAGCCAGTACAAGACCGTCTGTAACTATTTTAGGAGAATGGACTAAACCCATAATTACATTCCTTCCATTGGGTTAGGATCAGTCCATTCTGGACCTGCTAAAATAACCAAGATTTCCTCATAAGTGTAAGGACCTTCTTTGGTAGTCAAATTAGCAACACAGTCAGGCATTGTTCCATCCCATTTTACAAATGTTTTTGTTCCGTCAACAGATTTTCTTACTGTGTCGGCTGATGTTTCATGAACGGTATCAAAATCGATCTGATCGATCTCAGATACTCCAAAGATCATAAATTCTCTGGTTTCGTAATCAGTTACTTGTGCCATATGATTATAAATATTAAAATAAGATAGTCTAGTACTACCATGCAACTTCTGTTAGTTCAACTTTGGCTACCACTCGGATATCCACTGTTCCTCCTCCGGTGAAAGTCGGGCCGGTGAACGTTAGAGCTAGATCCTGAGATCCTCCAACCGAATAACCCATAGAACAGCCGACCATGGAAGCATCACTGTGGGTAGAGAGAGTGGCTGCTGATCCGACGATGGAGGATGTACCTCCTACCCTCTTAAAGAATAGCTGTTCGGTAGATGCCATTCCGTCTCCAAGTAAGACTGTAGCAACACTGCCGTTGAGGGCTGTGACAATGGCCACCCATTTTACCGTTACGTTCCAGGCTCTGTTGTCTCCGTCTGGAATGATTAGGTTGGTTGTACCTGTTCCGTCTAAGGATAGGGCAGTAGTTGCTCCGCTGGATAAGGTATCTAGTTTTCTTGAAATAGCATCTGTTATTTGAGCGTTTTTACCGTATGGTTGTGCATTAAATGAATTGCCTTTTGTCATTGCACCATACAGGTATGCAGTTCCTTGAAATGCAACACTTGAATATGTAGTAGCAACACCGCTAATTGCAAAAGAATAATCCCCTGTTGCCGATGCATATCTACCTAACGCTATTGCATAATTTGCATTAGTAGTGTTGCTAAAGCCTCCTGTAATGCCATGAATACCGCTGGATACGTTGGTGCTGTTTAACGTACCTCCTAAATTTATATTGCCTTCTGAGTTAAATCTGCCAACAGTGTTACTGGTACCGCCTAAACAAGCGTTATAACGCCCACTTACAACATTGCTTTCTCCACCTATTGCAGTAGAAGAAAAATCTCCTAGAGTATGATTTTTACCTATTGCAACTCCATTAAGAGCACCATTAGTATTATTATAGCCTAAAGAAACAGCACCTTGGCCGCTTGCTGTATTATTATACCCACCAGCAACAGAATACTGCCCGCTAGCCGTGTTTTGATATCCACCTACAACAGTGGCGTGGGTATTGGTGGAAGCAGTGTTTGATTGTCCGCCTGAGATGGTGGAGTAAGCGGATGAGGCTGTGTTGGATTTACCGCCTGAGATAGTGGATAAACCGGCGGACACAGTGTTTAAATCACCCCCTACTATTACCGAGTTTCCTCCACTACAATTATTTCCTCCACCTCCACCAATAAAATTCTCAACACCACTTGTAGAAACATTACTTTGTCCACCTACTACTATGTTGTAATTTCCTGAAACTGAGTTATTACTTCCACATAATATACCTGGGTAGCTTCCTCCGCTTATTGTATTTCCAAACCCGCCTACTATAGAACTGTAGGATGACTGTGCTTTGTTTTGATAACCGCCTAAAACAGCAGAATATTCTCCAGATGCTTGATTTCGTTTACCGCCTGTGATAACTGCATAGTTACCACTTGAGACTCTGTCGGCAATGTCTGGGACCATCTGCAAATCCACAGCATACTGACCTCTTGCATTTCCACCAGTAGTCGTTCCGTCTGGAACTCTTGCTGTGATAGCCCCAGACCCTGAAGGTATTAAGGCCAATGATCCAGTACCTGCCTGGATGACAGAAGTAGCCTGGGTTGCATTTCCGATTGTACGGACGGTCAAAGAACCGGATACTGTAAGGTCTCCTGTACTAACAGAAGAACCGGTTACTATCAAACCAGGATTTCCATAAGTACCCATCTCAACTCTATCATCAGAGAATACTTCCAGGATTGGTAATCCTGAAATATCATTTACTGACATTAGTGAGCCGGACAATTCATCTACTACTGAGAATAATTGACCTTGGGAACCTTGTACGTCTAGGACTGTGGAGCCTGATTTGTATAAGGTAGTTGAGCCTGTTACTTCTACATTATCTCCAAAATGTACTTTACCTTGATTAGTATAAAGAGAATAATTTAATGAAGTTCCTGTGGTTATATTTCCAACATAGATTCCATACTGGTTTGTAATTATACCTGTTGATGCTGGGGTGTTTTCAATATAAATTGCTCGACCGGTAGTCAAACGTGCATCCGAACGTGATAATTTAGTAGGTAAAATTCTTAAGTGGTTAACTTCTGAAATAGTGCCAAATATTGACTGATCGTCAAGGTATGAATAAATACCATTCTGTGTTCCGGTAGCAAAACTGCCGGATGAGTTCTGTATGTAAATTTTGCTTCTTAACCCGTAAGAATCCCCGCTGTATGTATAGGTACTATGTCTAATATCTATTTCACCTTGTGCACCTATAATAGTGTCTGAAAAATCTGAGGATACGTTTTTCGAACTGAAGAAAGCAGCACCTATTGGATCAGTCCCTCCAGATCTTTCAGCCCTAAGTCCTGTGTTTCCAAACCCAGTTACACGTTGGCTTACAAGCACCTGCCCCCAGACCCTCATATTAGCCGAATCATCTACATAGAACCATTCAGCACCGTTATTACGTTCTCCATATAGCATATAACTAGATGTAGTACTAGTTTTAGCTTTGAGGTTTATAAGAGCAGTTCGGGTGGGGGTTGATGGATTGTTTATGTTTAAAGTTCCAGCATCATTTATTTCCAATGAAGCAGAAGCGTTTGAATTTTCTACTCTTAATGCTGTTGTTGAGGATGTTGTACCGGAGCCTTTAACATGGAGACGGGCAGAAGGAGATGTATCACTACCTATAAACATTCCACCACTACTCATTCTGGCTATTGCGGTATTGTTAGCTCTAAAATCAATAAATGCTCCACCACCTCCAGCTAAACTAATGTAGTTATTAACATTTTGAAGTGATGTTAATCTAGAAGAAACTAATTCGTCTGTGAATCTACCTGAACCAGAGACGTCTAATTTGTAGGTTGAATCTGTGGTGGTGCCGATAAGCAGGTTCTTATTAATAGAAAATCTAGCTACTTCACTGGCGGTGTTTGTAGTACCTGCCGATGCTGTAAAATTTGATATATAAAAAGATATATACCCGTTAGTATTATCTCCAGTACCGGCGGCTGCTCCAGCTTTTAAGATTAAATTACCACCTGCTCTATTTAAGTAATTTGCATTACCTGCTTGAAGGGTTAGTGTTGATAAGTCTGCGGATGCTTGATCTGTTCTTACAGACATAATTTGTCCAGAAGAACTACCAGAAACCATTGTAGCACCTATAGCTAAAGGTAAATAGCTAATATTGTACGGGTTTTGAATTGATCCATTTCCAAATTTAAAAACACTATTAGCTGCTGTAGCTGTTCCTCCATCAGAACTTGTAGCCCAAACTTCTAAGTATCCATTTCCATTTGCTGATGTAGCTGTTGCTACTAATCTTACAGGGTAATTATTAGAAGTATAAAAAGTATAATTTATAGCATGTTGACCTGTATTTTGAGTACTTGTAGCAAAGTTTAAATTGTTGGACGTTGTAGAACCTCCTATAGTAATTGATGTATCATCTTTTACTGTTAATGAAGCAGAAGCATTTGCATTTTGTACTAATAAGGCGGTTGTTGAGGATGTTGTACCTGAGCCTTTAACATGGAGACGGGCAGAAGGTGGAGTATTAATACCAATACCAGAATTATTAATATACTGGTAGATTGAGCTATTAGGGCTATATAAAACTAGAGGTTGAGTAACGGGTTTGATGTAATTACCTGCTCCGTCTCTGTTTAGGATTAGACCGTCCCCGGAAGTAAAGGTGTAGGTAGAGGAACCTGATACTATTAAATCACCGTTTAAAATATGCTTTTGTCCCATCTTAGTATGCTACTTCAACTAGTTGTACTTTAGAAACGACTCTGACGGTGATTGAACCTCCACCGGAGAAAGTCGGGG
>Ga0099851_1001344_pt1 | contig 10437 bp, 11 predicted proteins | sample CB_VirMetaG_6_FD_78176 | JGI IMG/M metagenome (GOLD analysis project Ga0099851, IMG submission 78176) | Freshwater to marine saline gradient viral communities from Chesapeake Bay - CB_1508_2 Viral MetaG | ecosystem: Environmental > Aquatic > Marine > Coastal | place: USA: Chesapeake Bay... | reverse complement strand
AGGACTATTCAAACTTTTGACGGACCAAAGGTAGAGAAGGTGGAAGACTACGGCTTAAGAGAGTTCGGGACTAAAGGGAAGACTGCTGATAAGGTATCAGTAGAAGACCACGTAAAGGTTCTCAATCTAGCTAGTCATTACGTTGACTCTGCCTGCTCAAAGACTTGCAACGTAGGTGATGATGTCACTTGGGAAGAGTTCAAGGATGTTTACATGCAAGCTTACGATGGAGGTGCCAGTGGATGTACTACCTTCAGGGCTTCTGGTAAGCGGTACGGTATTCTTAACGCTTCAAAGGATGAGGAGGTTGCAGAGATAAACACTAAGGAAGATGATAACTTTATTGAAGAAGGCGGGGCTTGCTTCTTTGACCCTATCACGGGTATGCGCACGTGCGATGTGTAGTCTGCGGAAAAGTTGCTAAGTCTAAGGCAGACGGTTCAAAGGGAGGGCCTAAATGGGAAGGCCCTCTCTGTTCCGCTCATCTAGAAAAACTGAGACGGAATGGGGACCCAAGAATCAGCAAGAAAGCAGGGCCGCCTAAGGGCGTACCTTTTAAAAGAGTTGGCGGGGAGCGGTATGCGAAGGGAGACGGGTACATCAAAGTTTGGTTGCCTAGCCATCCTAATTCAGATAAAACTGGCCACGTATTAGAACACAGGCTAGTCATGTCAGAAAGTATAAACAGGCCGTTGGAATCCCATGAAACCGTTCACCATATTAACGGCAATAGAAGTGATAACAGAATAGAAAACCTAGAACTGTGGTCAGGAAAACACTTGAAAGGAGCTAGAGTGAGAGATCAAATTGAAGAAGCGATCACTCTGCTGGAGAGACACGGCTATCAAGTAATGAAAGAGAGGACATGCGAATGAGAGTACTAGTATGTGGCGGAAGGGAGTTTGATAACTTTGGGCTTTTGCACTATACCCTAGAGTACGAGTTAGACAAACACGAAACGCATACCATTATTCATGGGGATGCTAAAGGGGCGGATTTCTTAGCAAGAGCTTGGGCTAAGTGGGTGGGTCACGCAGAGAAGAGATACCCCGCTAACTGGAAAACTCATGGTCGTAAGGCTGGAGCTATTCGTAACCAACAGATGCTAGACGAGGGTAAGCCTGATCTAGTCATTGCCTTTCCCGGTGGAGTAGGAACAGCGGACATGGTACGCAGAGCAAAGGCCTCTGGAATAGAAGTAAGGGAGATTAAAGAATGAAATACCTTCTGATAATTCTAATGCTACTAGCTACCCCTCTGAGGGCTGACATCCTTGAGGACATTCTCTACCCTACTGTAGCCGTTAAGTCGAAAGGTGGTAGTGGTAGTGGGACTGCTGTAGCTGTTGATCCTATTCTTGGCACCTACATCATCACCAACTACCATGTTGCTTCAATGGGGGAGGACCTTATGGTCTTCTTCCACGGGGACAACAACGGCTACCCTGCCTATATGGTGGCCCACAACGTAGCCTACGATATGGCTATTTTAGTTACCCGGCACAAGACTAAACACCTAGCTAAGTTAGGTAAGTCTTCGGATGTTACCTTATTCAAGGATACTGTCTGTATCGGCAACTCCTTTGGGTATGGTATTCTTCCATCTAAGGGCATCATCTCTGGTATAGACATAGAGATTGGTGGGTATCTTAATCTGTTCTACAAGATGGACTGCAAGATTGTACCCGGTAACTCTGGTGGTGGGATGTACGTCAAGGTAGGAGACCTCTGGGTCTATGTAGGGATGCCCTCAAAAGGTCTGGTGATGAGAGGTCAGTTCTTTGAGCATCTTGGTCTGGCTGTGAGGGTGAGAGACATCAAGGAGTTCCTAGCCTACCACCATGTAATCTCTGTTACTGAGGCTTATGACGAAGGAAGACCATACTAATGAAAGCAACACTAATAGACCACATGGGTACAGACTTGTCTGTTGTTAATGCAGCAAGAGTAAGCTTTGGTAAGAAGAGTAGGTGGGAAGGAGGATCACACCCAGACTTTGACTCAGTTAAGAGACTATCTGACAAAGACGCTAAGCTAATCCACTACCTAGCCAAACATAAACACACGTCCCCTTTCGGCCACTGCTTTGCTTCCTTCCATGTCAAGGCTCCTATCTTTGTAGCTCGACAGCTAGTGAAGCACAAGTTCCTGCGGTGGAATGAGATCAGTCGTAGGTACGTTGACGAGGAACCAGAATTCTATGTACCCGAGGTATGGAGGGGTAAGTCTGAAGATAAGAAACAAGGGTCTTCTGATAAGGTTATTGAACTACCTCGTGATTTGTATACAGACTTTCATGAAGGTGACTTCGGAGGTATTGATGGTGTCAGCTATGATTTTGATGACGTAATAAATGTATCCCTTGAAGCGTACCAGAGTATGCTATTCCTAGGGGTAGCACCAGAGCAAGCACGTATGGTTCTACCACAGTCTACCTACACTGAATGGTATTGGTCAGGGTCACTGGATGCCTTTGCTGACATGTGTAACCTACGTTGTAAGGAAGACACACAATGGGAGACCAGACAGATTGCTAATCAGATTGATGAAGAGATGGGTAAACTCTACCCGATAGCATGGGGGGCTTTGAGGGCTTATGCAGACTGAAGAGTACGTCAAGAAACATATTCTACCACACGAGCGACAAGTAGGAGGATCACACTACAAGGTCCTACCTATTCAACCCAGTGAGTTCATAAGGAAGAACGGACTAGGCTGGTACGAGGGTAACATCATCAAGTATACCTGTAGGTACAAACAAAAAAATGGCGCAGAGGACATCCGTAAGGTCATCCACTACGCCGAATTGTTGTTAGAAGAACTGGAGAGGGGGGCTTAGGCTCCCTTTTTCTTTATGCTACCTTCCAGATACGACAGTCTAAGTAGACCTCGGTGCCAAGGCTAGATTGTGTTCCAAAGGTTCCTGTATTGGAGCACCTGTGTTGGATTTCGAAGTTTTTATTAGACGCTATAGTAAACATACCACGAAGAGTTGCCTGCTCGTCACCGCCGAAACCGTTTTCAGAGAAGCACGACATACCGATTAGTGTGGTTGACCCATCTGACGTGTTTTGAAGTCTAACCCTATGGATATTTGTATAATGCTGGGCAGCTTCCACCTCAATCCAGTAGGTACCTGCTGGTAGTGTAATGACACTAGAGGCTAGACTGGCTCCACTGATACCACTGGTCAGAGCAGTGTTGATGGTTCTCTTCTGCCACGATCCTGATGTAAATGAACCCCCACCAGTACCAGAGGTCTTCTGGTCTTGTAGGTGGTAGAGTTGAGCAGCAAAGGCTAGAATCTCTGTATCTACATAGGCTTTGACACTCTGTTGACTAGGGATACCAGTAGCACTATCTGAGGCCATGTCGTCTTCATCTACGAAGTCAAGCAGAGCGGCAGTAGTAGCGGAGTCGAAGTAGGGAATCTTGTCCTCTGCCTGAGTGAGTCCACTAAGGTCATCGAGGATAGCATCCCAAGCCTGTACATCCACACCAATCTCTACACCAAGATTAGTACGAGAAGTAGCTGCACTACCCAGATCACTCAGATTATTAGCCGCAAGCAGGTCTCCAGTACCAGCACCAGTGGTGCCCTTCTGAGCTACTAGCGCCCATTTAACCGCAGCTAGATCAGTAGCAAATGTACCTGAGGTGTGAGCTACGATACAGATGTAGGTGTTACCACTCTCAGAGACAAGCTGGTCCAGCCCATAAGCAGTAGCTGTAACCCAAGCACCCATCCAAGTAGGGACAGCACTAGAAGAAGTTACCTTGGTTCCTGCTACATACATATTATCCGTATACACATTAGTAGCATTGAGGATATCATTGTCGTTCAGGTCGAGGTCTGCCCCCATAGCGTTAGGGGTAGACCCGTCAAGAGACAGAGTGTTCTCAAAGGCTTCAGTAATAGCCTCCATATTGTCGTTAATCTTAGTGCTGGAATTGTATCCAGTAGATACGGTTGTGAGTGTTGGTGCCTTAGCCATTACTTTCTCCTTCTAATCGAGTTGGCTATGTTTCTGAAGATTTCATTCGGTGAGGGAAGAAGCCAACCTAAGACAAGGAGCACTAGAACCCAAGGTTGAATCTCATTGATAGTTTTAGAGCTTTGGTCTACTGTGTCTACCCTAGCCTGAGGTCTCACTGAGACGCTCGGTGCGTTGTTTCTTGTGGTCCCTATTGTTTGATTGTTAGTCTTACCTATCTGTGTATTAGCCGCTACGTTAGGGCCACCACCAGTGAGTAGGCTAAGGGGACTCTTGCCGCATGAAGACAGCAGGAGTATCAATAACACTATCGTTAGATTTTTTACCATACCAATCCAATCCGAATGCTAGTCCAGCGTAGGAGAATACAGGCCAGACGAGAACCTTTACCATCTCTACATCCCCTTGAGTTACGACGTAACAGAAGAAGGTAAGAAGTGCCAAGGCTACCTCTCGCTTAAACGTCTTTCTTGAGGAGAAAGTCGAAGATTTTTGTTTGGGTTGAGAGCGCTTGTTCATTCTGTTTTTTCACTTCAGTAATAAAGTGGACTACTTCATTATGTTGAAAGTCAACCTTCTGCTCTAGTAGGGCTAGACCCTTACGGTTCTCTTCCAGTTCTTTCTGGTTAGTGAATATCCTGCGTACCACCCACCCACTAGTTGCGATGGTTATACCTATTAAGGCAGTGACAAGGGGTTTTAGTATATCATCTATCATGGGTACTTCTTCCTAGGTAGCTGATAGTGAGGTCCTGTACTCAGATACTCGATAGCTCTACCCATTCTCTCAGGGTTGTCCTTGAACATACCGATACCTGTGTTACACCTCGAGCATAGGAGACCCCTTATATCCCTAGTTCTATGGTCGTGATCTATACAGAGTCTGTGCGAAGAGCCGCAAATCCAACAGTTCGAATACCCGAAGTCTTCCTTGCAAACACCGTACGTGTACTTTTCCCATATACGTCGAGCTTCTTGAGGGTCCTCCCAGTACTTCTCCTTGCGCTTCTTATTACGATAGGCGTATTCTTTTTTATAGTCCCTCTCAGAGTGGCGACACTTCTGACACTTTTTCCGAGGATTAGGTCTATTCCTTTGCCACTCGAAGTCTGAGATGGGTTTAACTATACCACAAGAAACACATTCTCGGTGTGTCATGGGTAAACCCCTCTGCTCAATTCGAAGTGTGGGCCATCGACAAAGGGTTTCTTTCCTTGGGATTTACGGAGGGTTACGTAGTCTGTCATAGCTCCCTCCGCCGAACCAACCCAACTACCGAAGGGCTTCAGGTGCCACGCCCCACCCCATTCGATAGGTACGCCCACGTCAACAGAGGCTCTCTTCATTGCGTCTGCAATCTTGTGGTACAGAGGCCAGTCCCACCTTACTCCTCCATCTACGTAGGCACCAAGGTCTACAGCATGACCAGTGAGATGGCGAGAGTTCATAGTCTTTGAAGCACCAGAGGCTACCAGTTTCTTCTGTCTCTCCTTAGTACGAAGCCCCTCTAGGACAGTGAAGTCCACCTCGGTAATCTGGATAGCTCTGAGAACTACCTTGACCAGATCGGGATGAACACCATCAAGACGGCTAAGTGATCTACTTCCTAGTACGAAACTCATAGTTGAAATACCTCCTGTCCTACAGCAACATAATCTCCTTCAGATACCTCTCCTTTTGAGACAGCAGCTTGGAGTTCTTCTTCACTTGTGAATTGTTTCACTCCAGCAGGATCAACACCTACCTTAGTGAGCATGGCTATGGTACGCTCTGAGAGGCCCTGAGTAGCTCGCTGAGAGGCTTTACCACCTGAGGTACCCTCTACCCTAGCAGAGTACTCAGCCTCTGTCTCACCACGGTTTCTGGGCCTTGGAGAGGACTCTACAGCACTGACAGTCTCTACCGGTCTAGGCTCAGGTCTTCGGGAAGAGTAGGGAGGAGTCTCTTGGGTACCAGTAGCCTCTGACATAGAGACGGCTCTTGACTCTCCGTTGTACTTACTGATCCAGAGATTGGCAAAGGCTCCGGCAGTCATATCGAGGGACCCTCCATTAAGTCTAACTGCGTCTTCTCCAACTACATCTACAGCCAGAGTATCCCCGGCAGTGAGTAGTCTAGCCGCCCCTGCACCACCCTGTTGGTGAGCAAGGTACAACTCCCCGCCAGTAGGTTCTCGTCCTAGTGCTTTAGATAGAATCCTAAAGTTGTCTCTAGCGAACTTAGCGGCACCCTCAGTAGACTGAACAGGGTCAAATCTATCCTTCACACCGTAGGCTTTAGCGTTAGAGTCGATCTGTTGGAACAGTCCACCAGCACTGGAGTTAGGGTTCTTAGCAGAGGGGTTTCCTCCACTCTCGATCATAGCTACCTTTCCGAGATATCCGGTAGGTAGACCATAAGATGACTCGTACTCCCCAAAGTTTACTCCGGCCAGAGTATCAGCACCAGCAGAACCCTTCAGTTCTCCAGTACCACCACCGCCACCTACTCCTTCTCCTCCTTCAAACAGGTACTCAAGGATATCACCTTCAGTGCCTTTGTTGTCCAGAGGGATAGTTCTGAACTCGGCTCTTTCAGAGACAGACAGCAGCAGGTTCATGTTGTCTACGGCCTTGAGTAGGTCTCCAGTCCTTGCCCCAAGGCCAGCCATATTTGAAGGACGAAGGAACTCCCTGCCGTCCCTGAAGACAACCATCTTGTTGCCTACCTTACCTACGGTAAAGCCAAGGGCCATTCCCTCTCCAACCAGACCGTCAATCACCAGCTTGTTCTTCTTAATCTGTTGAGTGACAAAGGCAGCAAGAGTGTTCTTAAGGTCAGTACCGTTCTCCCCGCCAAGTTTGATAGTTGAATTGATCTTCCTAATGCTTGAGGGGTTGAAGACTAGCTTAAGGGCGTTATTACCAAGAGGAGTAGTTAGGGCTTCTGAGTTCACGTAGATGTTGGCGAACTCTTGGAGAATAATCTCTCCATGCTCCTGAGGGTCGGAGTCCATGACAATCTTGGAGGAGGTAGTCATCGAGTCCTTGATGTAACCCGGAGAACTCTTCTCCATCTCCCTGACGTTAGAGACAGCTTCAGGGTTAGACAGAGTACCACTACCGTCTACACTCTCCTTAACCGTATTAGGAATGTTAGGGATAAGCGAGAAGGCGTCGATGAATCCCTTGTTACCTCTATCGCTGATAGACTTGAGGGCAGAAGAAAAGTCTTCTTGGTTAGCAGCAGCAAAGAGACTATAGACTACCTCCTTAAACTTTGGGTCACCAAACATAGGGTTGATGGCAAGAAGTTCCTTAGAGAGTTCGTACTCAGCGCCCTTCTTTAGGGCCTCATGAACAATACCAATATTCTCAGCGTTGCTCTTAGCAGTCTGGATAAGACTATCAATAGGAGCAAGAGCTTCCTTCAGACGTTCCCTAGTTACTTCTGGGTCAATACCAGCAGCATTAGCCTTACTACGGAAGTTAGACTCCATAGCGTAACGGGCATTAGTAAGGAACTCTAGTTGTGTCTTAGGGTCAGATACCTCCTCTGCATTTAGGATTAGGTTGTCTACGATAGCCTGAGACTCGTCCTGCCAAGAGACAACAAGAGTGGAGAACTTCTCGTCACTCTTGGTCTTGTATATCTCAGCATCATTCTTTACTAGCTGGAGTTCTCTGTTAGACTTTTCTAGTTTAACCTTCTCCGACTGGCTATTAAAGTACGAAGCCATCAGGTTCTCTCTGGTAGCAACCTCATCAAACTGTCCATCCTTAGACGATGCACCAGACATAATAGCAAGCTGACCCTCAGGGGTAGATAACCACTTGTTCATCTCTACAGTAACAGAGTCTACGGCAGCAGTAGGAACAGGTTCAGTGGTAAAACCGTAACCTTCCCCTGCGATCTTGAAGACACCATCACGATACTCTGGGGTAAGAACCAGTTGATCCTTTACTGCCTTACGGACAGACGCTGTGTACTGGTCGGGGTTAAGGTTCATATTCTTGAGTTCGTCTAGTCTCCTCACGAAAGGACTAAGAGCAGCCCCTTCCTTCTCTTTCTCGGTAGGTTGAGGAGCATCCTGTGGTCCCTTGGGGGTTGAGGTGAAGATACTAGCCAGAGCAGTTCCAACATTATTCACAGGAGCACTGGGCTGCTGTACGGCAATTCTACTATCTACCATAGGAGCAAGAGTAGCCATTATTCAATCATCCCTTCTAGGCGAGTAGCGAGGTCCAACTTACCACGCTTAACAAGATTCATAATCACAGACTTCGGGAGTTCGGTTTGGTCTAACCGTCTCCAAGCCTTCTCCCTTTCAGTGGGAGTGAGTAACCCAATCTGAGAGGCGATATCTTCCATTACTTTAGCAGCAGCTTCATAGTCTTGTTCTCTGATATGACCCTTAGCTACGTTAGACATCCTACGGACTTCCTTCATCATCTTTTCAAACTGCTTGTCATCCTGTTGCATGAAGGTTACATTCGCCCAGAGTTCTTCTCGTTCTCTGAGGGGGATACCGAGAGCATTCAGGTATGAATCTACAATAGACATATCAGACAGGGTGACGTCTCCAGTCTTTCTGGAGGTAATCTCACCCAGTCTAAGGGCGGTCCACATTTGGTATCCTTTGTCATAGGAGTGAACTATACGGGCAAGCCTATTAAGGTCTGCCTCTACGTAATCATACTCTCCTTTAAATACCTTACCCATGGCAGCAACAGCAGTCAGAGAGTCCCAGACTATTCCACCACCCGGTCCAGCAGCAACCTCAAGAAGGGATTCATCTCCAAGCACAAGATTGCGGAATAGATCGGTAACACCCTCACCTACAGCCAGACGAGCAGATAGGGCAGTCTCCTCTCCACTTAGAACTTCAAGAGCAGCGTCCAGAGCACCGTACCTTACCAAGTCGTACAGCCAAGTACCGGGGTCAATTGCCCCTTCGTAAGCCAGCTTGTCTTGCAGGTACCCTACACCCGGAATAGCAGCAGCACCGAAGGCGAAGAAGTGCATTAGAGAAAGGGAAATCCTCTCCCAGCCGGTAAGAATCTCTTTAGTGAAAATCTGCTCCACCATTCGGACGTGGTAGGTAGTAAACTGGAGAGGCGCTGCAAGGAGAGACCTTTGCCAAGGGGCAGCAGAGGCTGAAGTCATAGACGCAGTAAGTATATCCTGACGGTGAATCATCTTTCTACTCACAGCATCATCGAAGATATCCTCTGCACCATACTTGATCCTACGTTCTACCAAGTTAAGGAAGGCAGCACCAACACGAGCGATAGTCTCCCCCTCTTTAAAGAAGACTTGGCCAGCATCTATGAACCTGTTCCCCAAGAAGGCTACGTCGTTATTGATCTCAACCAGAGAGCCTCCAATGTTCAGACGCCCAGTAGACTTGAGCCAGTCTCTCAGTTGAATGAAGTCCTCGGCAGATACACCTGTGAATGGAGCTTGAATCTTGGCGATACGTTTAAGGGCGGCAGGGGGAATCTTCTCTACAAGAGCCAGACGCATAGGCATGACACCAAGCATACCTCTCATGGCGTTGTGAGGTCCGATAGAACCAGAGACAATACCCATGGCAGAGATAAGTTGAGACGCCTGTACGTACACTTGGTCGATAGCAAACATACCGAGCTTAGTATGGAAAGCCATAGCCCTGATAAACCCGGCAGGGTCTGAGGTCCTAGCCCAATCAAGAGACTTGGCGAGCTTCTGGTAGTTGTTGCTGTAAGCCCAGTCAGCCCAAGCCTTGATAGTCCTACGTTCAGCTTGTACCTGAGCAGAGGTAGCCATTAGCCTGTGTTTGATGGTGAACCGCTCAGACTCAAGAGCCTTGCCTAGGGATGTAACACTGGATAGCTTAGCCTCCAGCATTCTCTGCTTGGGGCCTAGGTGCTGAATGTCTGCTGCGTTAGTGATTGCTCCACCCTTCTCAGCAGCTTTAGTCCAACCGTTGATTGCATTATGGAGGTACGCTTGGTCAGCGAACTTGTGGGCAGACCTGACAAAACCTCTGTTTACAGCCTTTACTGGATCAAGGGTCTTCAACTCTCTACCACCAAAACCAACCAGAGGACGTACCCCACGTTTCTTGGAGACATTAAGTTGTTGTCTGAAGGCGTCACCGTAGGTAGTCTTACCGCCGAAGGTTGAGATAGGATCACCGTCCCCTACGTGCTCTACCTTCTTGGTGATGTCTAACCCTCGTTCAGAGACAAAACTCTTGAAGTCGTCAAAGGACTCGATGTCTAGGTTCCAGTCGTTGTTTCTTCTAATAACTTCGTCTATGTTCTTGGCACCGGAGTTAGCTGCGTCAACAATCGTATTGAACTGCTTAGCCGCTATTCCTGCTTCTTTCTCAGTACGGACAGCCATGAAGGTAACAGGACGAGCAGGAACCATAGTACCGTCAGCGAGCTTGAGGGAGTTCTCTTGCTTGATAAAGAAGT
>Ga0099851_1001340_pt1 | contig 10453 bp, 10 predicted proteins | sample CB_VirMetaG_6_FD_78176 | JGI IMG/M metagenome (GOLD analysis project Ga0099851, IMG submission 78176) | Freshwater to marine saline gradient viral communities from Chesapeake Bay - CB_1508_2 Viral MetaG | ecosystem: Environmental > Aquatic > Marine > Coastal | place: USA: Chesapeake Bay... | reverse complement strand
CAAGCGTCCATTGCGCAGTGCCGCCATACATTCGGCCTGTATTCATGCCATTGAGATATATCGTGTAGGCCCCGTTATCCGGCCCTACTCGGACGGTGATTGTCTTAGCCGTATCAGCTCCCGGTGCGTATTCAAATTCCCCAAACAAGGTCGTGCCATAACTGTTTGCGTCATTTACTGAGCCCCAAGTAGTGTAAATCGCGTCTGTTGCGCCGTCGAAAAAAGCCATCCCGGGACGAACCCCTTGTACACTGCCGTTTAATGAACCTCCTGCTCTAATTCGCAATCGGTTTGATGCCGACGCAAGGGTGCCGGTTGTGACAGACAAGATTTGAGTGCCTTCCGAGATTTGCGGGATTGTGTCGTCATGCGGGATTGCGGACGATGTGCTAGCGTATGTGGTGTAACTGGCGAAGTACCTTGAAATAACTTTGCCGCCGCCCGCCGCCGCCCATGTGGGGTTTGCGCCTGTACCCTGCGTCTTTAAAAACTGACCAGAAGTGCCAGCACCAAGCAAAGTCGGAGCGCCGCTGGCACCGTAGTAGAGAATGTCCCCCTGCGTACCATCAGCCAGCTTTGCCAGCGTCACGCTGTTGTCTGCCGGTGTCGCTGCTGGGATCGTTGTGGTAAACGTGGCTTCAACATTGCTGACGCCAGCGCCAATCGCTGCATCGAACGTAACTACAGCGCCGCTGACGCTGTAGGTATTTCGGTGCTGCTGGATGCCGTCGAATGTGATCTCGACGTTATCTTCAGTGCCGGGATCAGCCGACAGCGTCAATTGCGTGGTTGACCCCGCTGTGAAGTCTACACCAGCCGCAAAGTTATCCGTAGTCGGAGTGCGGGTCTGGCGCAGGCCGGGATCAGTGCCGTTGAGAAATCCGCTCATTACGTCTGCACCAAATAGCTGATTGAGACCTCCAGTTTGCTGTTGGCCTCGGCTTGAAACTTGAGAACGTCAGTTGCGTTCATCACCACCTTGCCGTTGTTTAAAATCTGCAAGCTGTCGTTGACGGGGATGCTAACCTGATGACAAAGCTCGCTATTCACCCCCGCCGCTGCCGAGCGGTCAACGTCCACCGTCACCCAACAGGCGTCTGTCGCATGGATGTTGGTAACGTGAATGCCGATAATCGTGATCGTCTCGCCAGCGCCTGCGGTGAGTGCAGCGGCCAATGAAGTGGTGACGGCGTAACCTTTGCCAGTGAGTGTGTCTGCCATTTTTTAACCTCCTAATGCGATGACAAGGCCAATGCCAGCGCCACCTAAATTACTAAGAGCCGTAGCTGTATTAGCTACATCAGATAAATTATTTGCCGCCAATAAGTCACCACTGCCAGTTCCTGCTGGACCTTGTGGACCTGTGGGGCCAGTGGCACCAGTTGCACCAGTAGCGCCTGTTGCACCTGTTGCACCTGTATCACCTTTGTCTCCAAGACGAGCAAAAGAAATTCTTAAAACATCTTCATTTGCCCATGAACCGCCAGAAGAAACATAAGTTACTGGAATTTGTAACCATGAAGAATTATCTGTAATAGTTCCGCTAATTGTAAATACTGCAAAATTTTGTGGGTATCCTGTTTCACGAATAATAAGATGACCCTTTAAAGTTGAAGTGCTATCATCCCATGTCACTACAAAATCAGAAACATCTGGATTACCAGAATCATTTGTAACATTTGAAATTGCAATATTTGTTACACTTGAAAGTGTGCTGTTATCAAATCGAATTTCACCAGTACCTGGATCAGCCATAGAAGTAGTTGTATCATACTTCCATTGAATACCACCGTCAAATAAAGGTGAACCTGTTGCCAAAGTAATTTGGCTAACGTTAAGAATATCATTACCATTCATATCCAAATCAGCAGACATGCTGTTTGGAGTTGTACCATCACGACTCAGAGTATTTTCAAATGCAGTTTCTACGGATGCAAAATTATTATTAATTTGCAAAATGGCAGTAGATTCATTTGTAAGAGAAGTTAAATCTGTGGTAGTTAATTTTGCCATTAACTTACATCCAAAACAATAGTTAGAGTTACAATAGCGTTAGAAGTATTAGTACCACCATCTGAGGCTATTTCAATTGCCTGTCCAGCAGTAACAGTATTGGCACCTGTTGGCGTAGCAGAATCTATATCACCGGCAGCAGAGCCAGATTGTGTAATAGTAATTACCCCATTGGTAACATTAACGCCACCAATTTTAAAAGTCAGAGTTGTGTCACCAGTTGCAATTGATTGATGTAAAACTGAATAAATTTTTTCGATATTTCCAGCAATTGGTGCAGTAACCCAATGTGAATGAGCAGTGGAAATATCATCAAATGTAGTAGTAATTACAATTTTATTTAGATTATTAATACTTGTTGTATTAATTTGGTTTGCTGCTATTTTTTGCCACGTACCTGAACCAGAGCCGTTTGCCACATAAACTGTATTTGTAGATGCACCACCAACACCTTTAGGCTCATGTAAATCAGCGCCGGTTAATGTGGAATGTTGTACATTGGCCATACTAAATTCTCTTATTAAAAATAAAGGAAGGCTTGGGGTTTGGTACTTACAAGCTTACGCTACGCCAGTTGACCCCAAGCTTCCACACAGAACTGGTTATCAGAGTTTGTAACGAATAACCAGTTCAGCGGAACCAGCAGTAAATGCTGCGGTCCCATAACCTACCGAAATTGGAAGAGGTAGGCCATTGACGCCATCGGTAACAGTGGTGTTAACAAGAGCGCCGTTACAAACGATGCGGGCATCAGCGGAAAGAGAACCAACTGCAATTGCAGCATCGATACCGTCATCGTCCTTTGTGCTGTAGGTGCCGTCGTTGTCATCAAGCATAAGCCCAATGTCAAGGGTGGCAGCACCGCCAGAAGTAAAGGCAGAGGTTACAACAAGAACCGCTTCCTCAATATAGCAACCGCTAGGTAGGGTTACTTTCTTGTCTACAGGAGCGTCAGTTGAGGGAACTTCTGTACCAGTAATTGTGATGCGAACTTCATTCTCATCACCAGCGTGATTAGTTTCACCGCCCTTACGAGCAGTGGACTTCTCTGAACCATACCGGACTTCTAGACCGTCAGCATTTACATGAATTTCACTTGCAGCCATTTTAAAGCCCTCCTTATACTTGGTCGGTGTCGGTTAGGACACAGACTAGGTTTTCTGGACGGTATAGTTTTACACCATAACGTGCCGTTACAACGTACTCGTCACGTTGCTTATCTTTGTTGTAATCCGAATCAACCTTTGGCATCTGACGCCAAGCACCAATAAAGGGAAGTACGTCAGAAGCTGCTGAGAAGAATAGGTTAGCCTTACCAGCAGCGGTTGTTACGCCGCTAATTGTTTCGTTTGCATCAGCAAGGTTGTTGCTGACATAGACATCAAAACCATATACGTTCTTTACAAAACGCATACCAGTTGCAATACCGGAAGAAACAATACCTTCCCACATTGGGTTGTTAGAAACGTTGACAATGTTGGAAAGAGTATTGATGGTGTATTCAACTGAAGGGTCAACAATAGCAACAAGATTGGTGTCGGGAACATTAGCTTTCTTGAGGCTATAACGGGCCTTGGCAAAGTCAGCAGCGGTAATAACTTCGTTAGTACCGGAACCGACAAAGCGGTGTGGAGCGCCGTTAATGTTGTTTAGGTTTGATGCAGTCTGTTGAGACTGAAGACCAAGAATGGTTGATTCAACCTGTTCCATGATAGCACGTTCCTGCTTTGGAACGAACTGAGAAACAAGTTGATTCATGTAGTACATATCCTGCTTTGCCTTTTCGGTAATGTAGATACCGGAAGCTAGATACTCAGTAATTGAAAATTGGAAATTACCAGTATCTAGAGGAGCATATGTAACTGAATCGTTTTCTGAATAGGACTCTACCTGTGCTTGACCGATAGAAGGAATATTAAAAGTGTCGCCATCAGGGAACTCAGTCATCCAGTTGACGTAGCTTTGCGCCATTAGATCGTCTTCTAGAACGTCCTTTAGTTGTGAAGACCAGACTGAACTCCGTGTAAGATGGTTTACATTCTGAGTAGTAAAAGCCATTATCTTACCTCATAAGAGTTAACTGTTAAATTTTTCAGGTCCAAGTTCTTGAAAGGACTTCATAATTTCGTTTTGAATCGCAGGCGACCAATAACGTTTTGGGTCCGATTTCTTAATCTCATCATAGTACCGTTTAGTACCAACTTGAGCCTGAGTTTTCTGGGTAACTGTTTGTAATACTTCAGTATTAATTGAAGAAGTTGTTACACCAGATTTATTCTGAATATTGGATTCGGTTAATCCAACAGTATTGAAGAAAGCAGATGGGCTAGTCTTTGCTACGTCTTCAAGAAATCCTGGACTTACGCCAAGCTCCTGAGACTTTTTGTATAACCATTGTCCTGCTTTATCGCCAAACATTTCAACAAGCCGGTTGTCAACAGCTTTAAGATTTGAAATTTTTGTTTCTTCATTACGAGTTGAGTCAAGGGTTTTCTTAACTAACTCTTCAACTTTGTCTTCACTAAGTGAAGGAGTGGTGTTCTCCCCCTGTTGACTGACATAGTTTTTATTCTCTTCACGAATCTTTTCTAAAACTTCTTCAGAAGTTAGACGTTTGTTTAACTCTTCTCGTAGTCCTGACAATTCAGATTTTAATTGATCGATAAATTTATCAGCCTCAAGCTTACCTTTGGCTAAGTCTTCAGGATTTTTAAACTTTCGATCTTCTCCTACAAGAGTTTCAAATGCACTTGGTTCAGAAGAAGGTTGTACTGTATTCGTTTCTTGGGTGCTTACTTGGTCAAAAGCTGACATAGATATTGGTCCTTTCTATGTTATTTATAATCTATTATAACAAATAATTATTTATTTGTCAACGGTAAAATTTCTTGTATTTCTTTTAAGGCTCTATTGTAACCATTTTGATCTGCTTGGAAGTATGCCCAAGCTGCATTGTTATAATCTGTTTCTTTATTTTTAGTCAGTTTATTTTCAAGAATAGTATTTAATCTTTCCCATAAAGAACTAGAATTTAAAATGTATTCTTTAAACTGGTCCTTGTCCTTCTGCCCCTGTAGGTGCGATGTCCATAGGGTTGAGAGGTTGCGCTTCATTGGATACTCCAGCCATTTGATTTGCAAAAGCTTGTTGCTCATCTACTTCACGTTGAGCAGTATTGATAAGTTGTTGTGTTTCTTGTTGTTCAAAGATACGAATATTTTCTTTGTATATTCCATATTTTTCTAGGTCAAGAACTTCTTCAATTAGTTTAGCCATTTTTTTACCAGACAAATGAATATTGATTGAAGGGTCTTGACCAATTGCTGATCCTGCAAGCTGAGTTAAATTTTGAAGAAGATTAGCTTTAGCTGCAAAATGTCTAGCACCCACAGGATAGATACGGCCATTAGCATTAAGATCATCTTTTGTGATATTTTCAAATATTTGTACTCCAAGAGCATCATCAATAGATTTAACAACATCTTTAGAATTTAAATTACGCCGTGCAACAGAAAGCATATCGTTAAGAAGAGGTTCAACAAACATTTGTTCAAAGTAATTAATTTTATTTTGGAAGATACGTCCTGCTGCATTCTGAAGAGATTGTACTTCAAATGCTGTCTTTTCCCCTGGTGTACGCATACCCATAGCTTGTTTAGGAGCGCCAGCCATTTCTTCCATACGTTGTTCCAGAACAGCAATTTGAGTATCAGCGTTAAGAGCAGTGGGGTCAGGTCGAATAAAATCTACGTTACCATCATCACCAACATAGATACGTTCATTGGGTCCGTAATCAAAGTCTTCAACGTAACCCTGTACTTTCATAACTGGGTGTGCAATTAAATCAAATACGTCTGCCTTTAAGTTTTCTAAATGATCAATACGATACTGTAAGCCAACAAGATTATCTAGTGGACCCATAGCATAAAGGTTATCAGGACGTAGACGCCAACCTACATGACGAATTAAAGATTTGCGCCAAGTTGGATTTTTAATTTTACGAATAACATGTTTACGATCAACGATGGTAATGATATAATCTTTATAAAGTTTTTCTTCATGTTGATCGTAGATATCTCCAATAAACTCCAGAAGTTCTACATAACCAGACTGATAATAATGATGAATAGAACTAAAACCATCAATTTGGTACGCTTCGGACTTTGCCATATCTTGTTCGCTGACTGCTTGAACTTTTTGGCGATTATTGACAATAAGTTTGAAAACATCTTCTAGATAACCTCGCTCTGGATTTTCTTCAATCTCAACTTTTAATTCACCTAAAGTTTTAATTGAACGTAAAATTTTTGGAGACGAATCAAAGTCTGAGGCTAATGGATTAAATACAATATCGTATGGACTAATCCGTAATACTTTAGGACCAACGAAGCCAGGAATTTCTTCTAAAGTTTCTTCATCTACTCTTGTTTCATCAAAGTAATCTACCGTGGCAAATGCATTACCGTAATCAATAAAATCATAAACAAGTGTGGAAATAACATTACGGAAATTTCCTTTACGTGTTTTGTTTTTTAGATAAGATTCAATAATACGGCGTTTGTCGCCGTCTGCACTTTCACGATCATCAGCTTCATAGTTTAACCAATTGTCATTGGGAAACAATGCAGCCATATAGTTAGCATGAAGATTATCCCTAATCTGTGTCAGCTTTGGAGTGGTGGTGCTGTTTTTCCAAGGGAGTTTATTGTTGGTAGTATCTCTGGTACTTGTAGCAAAAAGATAATTACGTAGTTCTTTCTTTTCATCAACCCAAGCTTGACGTAGCATATTCCATTCTACGAATTGATTTGAAATTGATTCTGCAAATTGCTCGACGCCGTCGATAATGTCAGCAACTTCTAAAGTTTTTCCTGCCATAGTAACTCCAAATTATCCGTAAGCTACGCCACCAAAACGTGAATTAAAAATAGGAACAACATTATTACTTTGCCTGTTCCTCATGTTTTGTGCTGGTGGAATTGCAATTTCAATGACTGCCGATAAAGCATCCTTAACATCATCATGTGGCGGATTTTCAGATGTTAATTCATCTTCCAGAATCTGACAGTTACCACCATAATAATGCCAGATTGAAAGATTGTCATAACGAGGTTCTAGTATGGCTCTGATACGTTCTTGTTTAGAACCTTGGTGTCTGGATGGAGAATGTTCGTCAATACTCAAAGCCAAACCATTTTGTTTAATATATGAGTATTTTAATTCTTGTACAATTGCTTTCTGAGCAGCAGTGACTTCTGCTCGTAGTTTTCTGAAGTCCCATTTGATATGGGCATTTAAAATTTCTTGATAGTAATCAATAATCTTTTCAGTTTTAAATCTGACAATATCAAGAATATAAATATTATTAGAACCATCAACGCCAATAACAACAATTGCTGTGCTATCGGAACGTTTGTTTAAACTGTAGGCAAAGTCAATGGCTGCAAAAACATTTAGCCGTTGTGACTTATAATACCACACTCCACCACTTCTTGTCAAGAACTTTTTATCGTAATATTGAAATTTATCCGTGGAAATACCAGAACCTTCTGGATTATTTGGATTGTTATAATACTGAGCAAAGAACTGAGTGCGGTCTAAATACTTACCACGTTTCTGTGACAGAATGTTTCGATCAAAACCAAACCATTTACCATCAGAACGTTGTTGTCGTGGCCAACAAAATTCTCCAGTACCATCACCAATATCTTCTACTTGACGTTCAAACTTTTCGTAAAGAGATTCAAAACGTTCTACATTTCCATTGGTATCATAAACTTCAAACTGCATTTCCGTTAAATCGTTGTATAAATCTTTTGGATGATACCGTGTACCTACAACCCATTCTTCTGCTTCTGCTCCTTCAATGGATGACAAAAGGGAGTATTGAGATTTAACTTTATTCCGTCCTTCGTTAGTGTAGGCATTTTCATAGACAACAACATCGTCCATAACGGCAACATCGCAGTGTAGGCCAGTAATACTAGTGGTAAGACCGGCAGTAAAAATAGAAGGATCACGTACTCCTTCAGTTTTACGAAGAGGATGGTCCAATGAAATTTCTGAGTTAGTCCACTTTTCTCGTTTTGACTCATCAATATTTACCATGTCAGGCCAGTACCGCCTGTAAATTTTAGAGGTTAAAATATCTTTGATAAACTTTAATTGTTTTTCAGCTAGGTTAGATGTGGACGAAATGTACAAAATCCTATGGTCAGGATGATTTGTCAGATGCCATGCAACCCTGTAGGCAATCATCCTGGACTTCTGATGATCTCGTGGTAACAGTGTTAGTTGATATTTCTTTTTGGATTCTCTGGTCCACCACTGACAAAGTTCTTCATGCACAGAACCTAGTACAGTTTGTGGAGCAACAAGACGAATAAAGGAAACTAAACTTTTTTCTGCTGCAAGTTTAATTTCTTCTTTATGATCAATTGTCATTTTACTTTACGCACTGGCATTGTCTTTGGACCCTTGGACCAGCGTCAGTCCCAGACGTTCCGCATCTGCACCGATCTCCGCATCCAGCTTTGCAGCAATTTTTAGTTCCCTTTGAACTTCTTCCTTGCTGGGACGGCCCCTTCGAGATTCTGATTTTTTCCATTGTCCCTCTGCCAAAAACTTGGCTGCATTGAATTTTGATTTACCTATTAAGGCTTCTTGTGCAATAAGTAGAATACCTTTTGACCTGAGTGCAATTTCTAATTCAATGGGCCAATCTTCAATGAATGGTTTGATTTGTGGTGATGCTTTGATTTTAAGCCAGTGCTGCCATGAACCAAAAGCTTGCATGGCAAATTCATATTCAGTGGGGTCTTCAGATTGAATATATAATTTTTTTAAACTTGGTAGAATACCTTGGGGGTCTTCATCTTTCAATGTCCACAAAGGTTCGTAGTCTTTCAAATAAAACTCACGGAACAGGGACACAGTACGAAAACGTCCTTGAGATTCCTTTAAAACTTTTTTGTGTTCAGGATAAATCAAATTGCATGTCCTTTTGGTTTTTCTTTTAACAACGAGTAGTATGTATTATCTGCTTTATCTTTCATGGAAACAAAGTATGTTTTTTGTTGTTGTGAATCTGTATACGTTTCTAATATTTCATTAATTTCAAATAATACAGGTTCTACTAAAACACAACTTCCAAATTTTAAAAACATTGTAAAGATCATATTAGTTTTTTTAAAATCTTTTTTATCTTCAGTTATAATAGTTTCTACATCTTGTTTATTAAAACAAAGAAAATAAACTAATGCAACTTCTTTGTCTTTTGCATTTACAGCAATTGAAAAGAATACACAGAACAAAAGAATTATTGAAAAGAATAATAATTTATAATTTTTAATCATAATAGCTAATTATAACACATAGATATTAAAATGTCAATCTATAGATATATACTAGCGCGGATTTGTAGAGTTGTCAACAAAAATCTACGGAGAATTTCTCTGAGTAATTTTTTTGGTGTGTGAAAACAGAGCAGGTCGGTGCTGACCCCCCTGCCTGCCCTACCAGTTTAGAATGATTTCAATTTGCAATTCTCCAATGGTCTCCACAATTTTTGTATGGGTATTGCTATGACCACAATTAAATTGTGGGTATTGAAAAGACCACAATTATTTTGTGGAGATATAGCCCTGGTTTTAGTGTGGTTATATAACCCTACGATGATTGTGGTTATTATTGCCGTGGTTGTGATATGCAATAATCATGCCAACAATTGCCTAGTCCGTTGATATGCAAAAACTATGCCAATTTCGATGCATGCAATATCCGTGCCAATTTTATCCAATGCAATACCCATGCCAACTAGCCATGCAATTATTGCAGGCCGGGTATGCAATAATAACATTTCAAATACTGTTCTGGCTATGCTATGTTCTCCAAACGTGGATAGTCCGCGTTGGAAAACCCTTTGGAAACCCGAGGTAACCACCATGGAAACCCAAAACATCATCAAAGGCTTGATTGAGGCCAACACCGCCGCCGATCATGCCAAAATTCAGATCGCCGGAACCGAAACGGCACTTGGTCTACTGGATCACTTGTTGGAAAACATCAAGGGCGCCGCAAACATTCATGAATTTTGGGCCGATGTTTACAACGCCAACGGATGGTCCTACAAGGTCTATGATGCGGATGACAACCGCATGATCTCCGTTGAAGGTGCCAAAGCACCCGCGAAAATCAAAACATACAAATCGCAGTCTATCAAAGCATTCAAGGCCGTTGGAGGCAATCGCCTGAACCGATGGTCCGACGTGAAAGCAGCCATTGAAAACCCCAAAACCGATTGCAAGGTACGGCAGGAAAATGTATTCAAGGCCCTGAAAGAGCTCCTGAAAGCCGCAGAGGCTAAGGGTGACGGCGTTTTGCTGGAGAAACTGGAAAGCCTCGCCAACGCCTAAAACACCCAACCCGCAAAGGAAAGCTT
>Ga0099851_1001339_pt1 | contig 10456 bp, 23 predicted proteins | sample CB_VirMetaG_6_FD_78176 | JGI IMG/M metagenome (GOLD analysis project Ga0099851, IMG submission 78176) | Freshwater to marine saline gradient viral communities from Chesapeake Bay - CB_1508_2 Viral MetaG | ecosystem: Environmental > Aquatic > Marine > Coastal | place: USA: Chesapeake Bay... | reverse complement strand
GGCTTTGATGCTTACCCAGATCGCAGGCTCAAGTTCGCCATGGCCACTCTCAAAGTTGTAAAGAAACTCACGCTTCACAAAGCACTTGATCGGCGGAATGCTGGCAACGATGTAGCTCATAGCGACTTCAATTTCTCGGTGATGGTTTCCATCCGAGAAAGTAAGAAAGTACGAGCATCCTCAAGCGAACGGATCTGTCGCTCGATCTCACCGACCTCAAAGGTCAAGCTCAGCATATGCCGCTCAAGCGGATGCGCGACTTTTTTTGGTGGTGGATCCGACTTCTCTAACTTAATATCAGGCAGAGAGACTTTGGCATACTGGCCACTCAGCTTTTGCTTTATTACGCGCCCATCCTTCGTAAGGTCATTAACAATCTGATAGGCATTTTTTACTCCAGACTTACGCATCAAATCGCATATACGCATCGCCCCGTGTTGTCTGAGGATGTCAATTACTTTTTCGGTGTTATTCATTTTCGCTCCTTTGGTTAGTAGATCTCTCCTGCATCATGGCGTCGGCAACTGCATAGGAAACTTTCGCCAATTCTTGGTAATCGAACTTGGCAAAGCCAAACCGATTGAATGCTGACTGCATCGCATACATAGCGAGCAGATCTCGCATAGTCATTTCGTTGAGGTCGGTCATTTAATTGCCCTCATCACTCGTTGTGGTCTACCGGAGTTACCTGCACGACGCTCACCGGTATCCTCAATGAAGCCCTTATCGATGAGAGCTTTATAACGAGCCGTGACGCTGGAATAAGGTAGGTGCGCGAAATGCTGCCGTATCTCATCGCTGATGCAACCACGCTCACCAAAGAATCTGATGGCGTCATACACCATCCCCTCGAGCTTACTGGAGTCAACTTTCTTAGCGCTTGTGTGACTCGTATCTGGATCGTCTTGACGCACAAGTTTCTTTGGATGCGTTCCAAACGGCTTACTAAAAAAATCAAACTGAATCATTTTTCTTTCCTTTCTGCGGTAAGAATCCTTCGATGCTTCCATCCATCGCTTCACGAAAGACAACCTCTGGATGCCTGCACCGATGCTCTGAGACCATCCGCTTATGAAACGTCTCGGTGCAGTCCGTGCAGATGTCGCTATGCGGTTTCGTAAAAAGCGCAAGAAGACGCCAACCATTAAAATCCTCTCTACTCGGAAAACAGGGTGGGTATGTCCTGAAATCTTGTCTCGATTGTTTTGAACTTTGTTGAGCATTTAAGGCATCGTCGAGAACGCTCAATAAACGGAATACCCGTGTTCGTGTCACGATAGGTTCTTGTCTCGAGGACTGTCGTCTTCTTCGCGTCGCATGATGGACACTCCATAAATTCCCCGACTTTCTGATTGACGTTTGAAAACGACCGGGTCCTCCGTTGATGGAGGAACCCAGCCCTGCTTACGCCATATCTCCCAGACGTTAGAACGGGATGTCGTCTGCAAGATCATCAAATGCTCCACCGGTGGCTTTGGCATATTCATGTGCTCCGTTCATACGACGCTGAAATTCAGGACTTCCCTTGATCTTCTCTTGAATACCCTTGCCGAACTTCTCAAGTTCTTCAAGGCTACCTTCGGTGATCGACCAGTAAACAAGATCGTTCTCGCCCTCAGGTAGACCAGCCTTTTTGACCTGCGCGGGTACCGGGTTGACGTTAGAGATGTTGGTGTACTCCCGTCCGTCACGTTCTGAGGCGGTCACAGAGATCATCGCCCAATGCCCGAGGATGTTCTTTAAGTCAAAGCCACGAACCTCTTCGGGTGTGAAGTCACGACCACGCCATGACGCAAGATCTGCCCGAAGGTTTGCCTTTTCGTTAAGCGAGAGCGTGTATTGCTTGGCAATGATCATTGGCTTGCCGTCGTCCGTCCGAATGGGCTTGCCGTCTGCGTCCTCACCATGAACCTCAAAGCCTACGAGAACCTTGTGCAGGTGGTTGGTTTTGCCTTGGTAAGTGCTCGTCTGCGTACCAAAGTCAATGACCCGGTAACAACGAGCGAGGTGCATTCCCGAGGGAACGGGCTTAAAACTGCTAGTGGAATTGCTACTGGCGATGATGCTCATGAGTATTTCCTTTCAGTTGTTGAAAACGATTTCCGAGACCGCACTCAAACCAAACTAACTCCCGATCTTTCTCTGAGGCTTGGTGAGACTCCAGCCGGATTAAGGCTTGCTCCACCATCTGTTGCCGCTCTAGGTTGATCTGATTCCATTCGTGGTCATTCATTGGTCATTTCCTCGTTAGTAAGAGACTACGTTGTCAAGCCTAAACCATTTAACTGCAGAATACAATACCCCGTGACACGGATTTGGTAAGCGTGTAACATTAAGTTAAGTTTTGGTGGTTTGTAGTGTCACTACCGGTAGTAAACTTGCCACCTTAATTAGGGTGCTATTTTTGGATTTAGGGTGTTTTTTTTAGGAGGTGTTATGCAGTTGGATCAGTACCTGAAAGACAAGCCGAGAGGCACGACTGCGAACCTGGCTGCCAAGCTCGGCATCACGAGAACTTGGATGTCGCTGATTGTGTCAAGGCGTCGTAAGCCAAGTCCGGAGTTAGCGGTCTTGATTGAGCAGTTCACAGACGGAGCCGTTACGCGGAAGGATCTTCTGCCTGAAATTTTTTCTTAGGGAGTCAACATGGATTGGTACAAGCACGACATACCGAAGTACGTTGCCGAGACGGACGAGTTACCAGATGCAGAGGATCTGGCGTATCGCCGTATGAGGGACATTTACTACACGACTGAGAAGCCTTTCCCCGCGGAGATCGAAACCGTTTCGGATTGGGTGAAGCTCGATGACGATGTGGTGGCTCCGGTATTGGAGAAGTTTTTTAAACCCACCCCGGAGGGATATGTTCATGAAGCGTGGCAGAAGGAGATTGATCACCGGAAGTTCGTTAGCGTCACCAACCGTCGTAACGGTCACAAGGGTGGTAGGAAGCGCCGGGGAGTGGTATAAATGTTTTTGCGCCGTGAGAAGCGCGTAGCAGGTCAGAAAGTCAGTCTCTTTTGGGCTGGTCTATCTGACCGATTTGTTACCCGTCATGGGTACTGACCTGCCGGAATTCTCACCGGATAGATCAGCACCAAAGGAGATTGACTTGTACTACTACAACTTTAATATCGGCGATTACCGTCGAGACACCGTGCATTTAAGCATTCTTGAACACGGAATTTACCGCCAACTCATTGACACCTACTACCTCAACGAAGGACCTTTTGAGGCAGATTTGGATGCGCTTATGCGAACGCATTGCGTTCGGAATGCGGATGAGATGCAAGCATTCAAAAACGTACTAAAAGACTTCTTTGATGAGGTTGATGGTAGGTATGTTCACAAGGGTTGTGAGCGTGTTTTAGCCCAATATCACGCTAAGTCGGATAAGGCTAAAGCCAGCGCCAGAGCCAGATGGGACAGACCTGATGCGAACGCATTGCCAACGCAAAGCAAACGCAATGCGAACGGTATGCTAACCAATAACCATAAACCAATAAATAATAATAGGTCTCCGGCTAAACCTGAGGACGTTAACGAAGAGGTTTGGACGGATTGGCTTTCCTTACGAAGAGTAAAGAAGGCACCCGTCACCGCAACCGCCCTCACCCGGCTCAGGGCAGAGGCTACGAAGGCAGGTCTCAGCCTGCAGGATGCTTTGACGCAATGCGTGGCTAACGGATGGCAAGGGTTTGAAGCCGAGTGGATCAAAAAACGAGCCACCCCGGTGGTAGAACGGAGGGGCATATGAACCCTATCGAGAATTTGCTTGGTAGGCTCAAGAAGGTCAAGGGGCGTAACGGCTCGTGGACTGCTTGTTGTCCAGCCCATAACGATGGCTCCCCCTCACTTGCGATTCGGGAGGGTGAGGATGGCCGGGTTCTGCTTCATTGCTTCGGTGGGTGCTCGGTCCACGATGTCGTGGGTGCGGTTGGAATGCAGGTCACGGACCTTTTCCCCGATAAGCTCGATCATCACCAGCCCCGAATGAAGCCGCGGTTCTTTGCGAGTGATCTTTTGCGGATCATTGAACGGGAGGCTCTGATTGTCTCCATCGTTGCTAACGACATTGCCGCAGGCAAGACCATCCCAGAACAAGACCGCGAGCGGTGTGTTACCGCCCGTGACCGAATCAGAGAGGCACTCGACCATGTCTAACGTCGAAGAACGCGCACGAGAGCTTGACGAGATCCGTCGCTCGAAAGCCATACGCAGGTCCGACATTGATGAGGATCTGTACGCTGAACCAGAAGATCTAAGCAAGTCGGTTATCAACTCTAACGCCGTCATCGACCAGATGTGGCAGGACATCCTGCACCCGGTGAAGGACGACTCCGCGGTAATGCCGTGGTCAAAGACCCACTCGACGTTCCGCTTTCGACCTGGCGAGGTCACGCTTTACGCCGGATCAAACGGTGGTGGCAAGTCGTTGGTCACCGGACAGATCGCATTGAGTCTGATGCAACAGGGGTACAAGGTCTGCATCGCCTCGTTTGAGATGAAACCTAAGCGCACGATGATGCGGATGCTGCGGCAGTTCTCGCGGGAGAACATTGACGTTCCGATGTTTACCGCTTCGGTTTTGCATCGGCACCTTGAAAATTTAGAGGTCTTCACCCGAGACAAGCTCTGGTTTTACGACCAACAGGGAACGGTGACTGCTCGACAGGTCATCGCCATGGGCAGGTTCTGCTCGAAGGAGTTGGGGATCAAGCACCTTTTCGTTGATAGCCTGATGAAGTGCGTGTCGGGTGAGGATGACTACAACGCACAGAAAGCCTTCGTCGATCAGATCACGGCATTGGCACGGGATGAGGACATGCATATCCATCTCGTCCACCACATCCGTAAGCTCTCAAGCGAGGAAACCACCCCGAACAAAAACGATGTGAAGGGAAGCGGATCGATTGCGGATCAGGTGGATAACGTCCTGCTGATCTGGCGCAACAAGAAGAAGGAGCACGACCGCCAGGTCAACGGCACGGCAGATGTGATGATGCCGGACATGCGGATGATGTGCGAGAAGCAGAGAAACGGTGAGCACGAGGAGTGGTACAACTTTTGGTATCACCGAGAGAGCCAGCAGTTCATTGAGAACTGGGACGACCAACCGATGGAGTTCACATGATTCACATAACCCTGCCGTGGCCACCAAGCGTTAACGGCTACTGGCGCAAATGGCGTGGCCGCATGGTGATCAGTGTGGAGGGCAGGAAATACCGAGAGGCCGTGATCAAGCATATCTGGCAACAAGGCATGGTCAAGCGTTACGACTGCAACCTTAAGGTCACGATTGAGGCGCATCGCCCGGACAACCGCAGGCGAGATCTCGACAACCTTTTGAAAAGCACACTCGACTCTTTGCAACACGCAGATGTGTTCGGTGACGACAACCAGATCCGAGACCTGAGGATTTACTGGTCGCCTGAGATTGGCGGGATGTTAAAGATAACCATTGAGGAGATAACAACCTAAACATCATGTAGTTTTTAATTCAATTAAGGAGGAAACAAATGGTTTACATCTACATATGTAGTCTTACGTTAGCAAACTTGCTGGTCGCTTGGTTGGGGCCGTGGTTTAGTCCCATAAACGCATTTATTATTATTGGACTTGATCTTGTTTTGAGGGATAAGCTGCACGACCGTTGGCACGGTGATCGTCTTGCGTTGCGGATGTTTGGGGTTATTGCGGCAGCGGGTATTTTGTCTTGGGTGATAAACAAAGACGCGGGAATGATTGCAATAGCGTCTGTTGTTTCGTTTATGGTTGCAATGACTGTAGACGCTCTTATCTATCAAAAGTTAAAAAATCGTCCTTGGTTTCAAAGGGCCAACGGATCAAACATAGGGGGAGCCGCAACAGACTCTGTTTTGTTTCCGACTATCGCGTTTGGTTCGCTGATGCCTGAGATCGTTGCCTTGCAGTTCTTTGCTAAAGTCGCTGGTGGTTTCCTTTGGAGTCTGGCAATTGATTCACTATCACGGCACACCAATCACGCCAAGGATTAAGTTGCTCGATATGCGAGGTAGGCATTTCTGTGTTTCCTTCGCAGACCCTAGAGACTTAGAGACTTGTCTTGAGATAGGTCAAAGCCTGATGATGGACAACGGGGCTTTTACTGCCTATACAAAAGGCAAACCGATGAATAAGCCGGGTTTCTATGCTTGGTGCGAAGAGTATCTTGCCAATCCAAACTGGGCGGTCATTCCTGATGTTATTGGCGGCTCGGTAGAAGAGCAGCGAGAGTACATGAGCGATTGGCCTTTTCCAAAAGAGTTGTCCGCACCAGTTTGGCATCTCAATCTACCTTTGGAATGGTTGCAAGAGCTTGCGGATACCTACGGGAAAGTATGTTTTGGGTCGTCTGGTGAGTTTTGGCAAATCGGCACAAGGAAGTGGGATCAAAGGATGGATCAAGCCTTTGAGATGCTAACAAAAACCAAAAGGCATCTTCCGTGGGTGCATGGTATGAGGATGTTAGGGCAGTCAGATGGTCGCTGGCCCTTGGCTTCTGCGGACTCCTCTAACATTGCACGGCATCACGCAGAGTTAAACGTAAGCCCAGAAGTTATGGCGCAACGAATAGATGCGGTTCAACCGCAAAGAAAATGGAAACCAAGCTCACAACTAACATTGGACATAGAATGAAGATAGAGGAGATGCAATGAGTCAGGAGAGAGACCCACACAAGGCGGTCGATTACATCATCGCCAACGCAACCAAGTTTGCTAAAGCAAAAAGCGAACGGGTTTATTTGGAGGAATACCGCAAGAGCCTGAAGGCAATCCTTATGAAGCGCAGTCTTGAGGACACCATCGGTGGCCAAGAGCGAGAGGCTTACGCCCATGACGAATACAAGCAGTTGCTCGAGGGGCTGAAGGTGGCCATTGAGATGGAGGAGAAGCTCCGCTGGGATCTGATCGCCGCTCAAGCACGGGTGGAGATCTGGCGCACGGAGCAGGCCAACAATCGGGCTGAAGGTAAAGCGACACTGTGAGGTACCTGTCGGTTTGCTCCGGTATCGAGGCGGCCACCGAGGCGTGGCATGAACTGGGATGGCTGCCGGAGGCGTTCAGCGAGATCGAACCCTTCCCGTGTGCCGTGCTGAAACACCATTACCCTGAGGTGCCGAACCTTGGGGATATGACGAAATTTAAGGAGTGGAACATTGGACCAATTGACCTTCTTGTCGGAGGAACCCCCTGTCAATCCTTCTCAGTTGCAGGACTCCGAGAGGGACTGGCAGACCCGCGTGGCAACCTCATGCTCACCTGTCTTGCGATTGCTCGCCGACATCGGCCCCGATGGCTGGTTTGGGAGAACGTCCCCGGCGTCCTATCATCCAACGGAGGAGAGGATTTTGCCTGCCTACTTCGAGGGCTGGCAGAACTCGGGTATGGGTTCGCCTACCGAGTCCTTGACGCTCAGCACTTCGGAGTGGCCCAGCGACGGCGTCGCGTGTTCGTTGTCGGATACCTTGGAGACTGGCACCCTGCCGCCGCGGTACTACTTGAGCGCTCTAGCCTGTCAGGGCATCCTGCGCCGAGCAGAGAAAAGAGGGAAGGAGCTACCCCCAGCCCTGTACCGGGCGTTGCAAACTGTCTCACAAACCGAATGCACAAAGAAATAAACACGACGGTCGATGAGGGGCAGACCCCGATCATTGAGTTGCCTGAGGTGATGTGTACCCTCCGGTCGTCTGGAGCCGGGTTTGATCGCCCTGGTAACGCGAGCACGGAGCACGAGACTTACATTCCAACGGCTTATTCCATCCGAGAAGATGCGATCGCAGATAACTTTAGTGCAACACCGCTTGAGGTTTCGACGGCATTGCAGTCGCTTCGACCGAGCACACAGAGTCACCATGCTCAGGTATTTATTGCTGAGATGGCGGTACGCAGGCTTACGCCGCGGGAATGCGAACGCCTGCAAGGTTTCCCCGATGACTACACCACCATCCCATGGCGAGGCAAAGAGGCACCCGATGGCCCACGGTATAAGGCGCTGGGTAATAGCATGGCGGTCCCGGTCATGCGCTGGATTGGCAAGCGCATCCAGCAGGTGGAGAAGATCCTTGACGAACGATGAGAAGAAGCACCTCAGCCGGGTAGCGGATCTGGGTTGTGCGGTCTGCAGGCGGATGGGCTTCCCTGGCACCCCAGCCGAAATACACCACAAAAGGGCCGGAACGGGGGCTGGAAGGCGCTCAAGCCATTGGGAGACTATCCCACTATGCCCAGAGCATCACAGAGGCACCACGGGGCTACACGGCCTCGGCACGAAGGGGTTTGCCAAGCATTGGGGGTTTGATGAAGTGGATCTGCTGAAAGAGACCATTGAATTATTAACAAAGACTTATCCAACTAAGTACGACACCCCTAAAAAGTCTGATTAAAAAAACAGGTTTTTTGTCGATTTACACTTGCAAGTCGTTTAACTCTCAATTACAGTGGAGTCGTGGATGAGTTGTTTGTTTAATTACTTTCAATGCGAGGAAATCATGAAAAACGAAACCACCCTTATCACCGCTGACCGTATCGACACACTCGGCAACCTGCTTGCTGACATCAAGGTTCTTACCGCCAAGGCTGACGCCATCAAGGACGACCTTAAAGATTCTGCCAATCTTTCTGGTGACCGCACCTTCGAGGGCGATGCTTTCAAGGCTCTTTACATCGAGTCCAATGTCAGCACCGTTGACTGGAAGGCTCTTGCTAAGGAGCTAAACATTCCCGCTGAGATGATCGCCAAGCACACCAAGACCGCCGCTCGTTTTAGCGTCAAAGTCGAAGCCAAGTAAGGAGATCGACCATGAAAAAGCTCTTCAAAAGCACAGATTCCGAAGCCTTCGTTTTCGAGGACGAGCAATCCGGTCAGTTAATCTCCAACCCTTTATGGAATCCTGAGATGACCTCTTACGCAGATCCAAAGCGTTACGGTTTTGAGGTATGGGACACGGGCGGTGGTTGCACCGCTCATGGTCAAGAGTTCGACCTCGACGGCAAGAAGGTGGTCATGCTTCTGACCGATCAAGACTCTGCTTGCATCAAGCCCGACACGGCGGTCGGTGTGGCTGGTCTTTATGACGAAGACGGTAACGAGTTTGATAACCCCGTTTATTGGGAGGTCACACGATGAACAACTACCTACGCCATTTCCCTGAGTTTGAGTCGTCCGATATGCCCACCTTTGAAGGCTTTGAGGACACCAGTTGGTACAACGACTCATGCCCATCGTTTGAGCGCAAACTCAAGCACGGGGTTTCCATCCGGGTGTGGGTTGAGCATCAAGACCCTGAGCAACGGGACTGTCTTGAAAAGCGATTCGCTATCGACATAATGCAGGGTTGCGAGTGTATTGAGACCGTTCTTATCACCGATGACCTCGCCGAGGTGCAGGTTGAGATCAAGAAGTTGATTGAGGCTGGTGAGCGCTTAACCGGTCCCATCGCTGAGGAGTACCGGTAATGACATTTACTTTTCACAACCGCCCTGTTGGAAACTTTGAAGTTGATGATGTTGATACCCGTGACTATCCCGATTTCAGCGATGCATTCATCAACTACGCCGAGTGGCTCGATACCCACACGCCCCTCAATGACGCCGAGTTGGAACTGTTGAACAACGAAAGCGACTTGGTTTACGAAGCCGTGCTTAGCTACGTTTTTTAAGGAGAGACATTATGAAACCATGGAATAACCCAGTCGCTTTCTGGATCGCTGAATACAAAACACCCCGGTTCCACTTTCACGCCTACGGGTCAACGAGGGATGAGGCTTACCTTGCCCTTCGGGAAGCGCTTGAGAACCATCGCCAACAGTACGACCTGAGCATTGACTGGGCATCGGATTGGGAGACGAGGGGTTACACCTTCCCGGTTGAACTCGGTCAGGGTTACCGAGACGCTACAGTTATTTCACATCTTCACGGAGAAATCGCATGAACTACGCAAACAACGATGAGATTTACAACGAGATACTGGACATCGAAAAACTTGGCGACGGCACCCTCAACGCCGAGCAGAAGTATCGAATCGCTTACATGGTGATCCACGCTTACCACCAAGGCGTGAGCACAGGATTCATTGAATCAACCAATTCGCTTACAACACAAACCGAAACGGTATAGGAGAGAAAAATGATTACTACCCATGTGCATAATGTTGCAGAGATCAGAGGATCAGAGGCGGTTAAACTTGCGTCAGGAACTTACACACGGACAATCCTGATCACCAATGAGGATGGCGAGAAGTTTGAGTTGTGCGTTTACGCACCGACCGCAACCCAGTTGTTTATCCTTCCGGAGCGCGCAGAGTGACACGCAAAGAGTGGCTTGAACTCAAGAGCCGTGTTAAAATCACTCGTGGAGACAACTACTTACTCATTGCATTCTGGGTAGGTGTTGTCATCACGGTGGTATCTCAAGTCGTCATCGTGCTGGGGGTTATT
>Ga0099851_1001336_pt1 | contig 10466 bp, 14 predicted proteins | sample CB_VirMetaG_6_FD_78176 | JGI IMG/M metagenome (GOLD analysis project Ga0099851, IMG submission 78176) | Freshwater to marine saline gradient viral communities from Chesapeake Bay - CB_1508_2 Viral MetaG | ecosystem: Environmental > Aquatic > Marine > Coastal | place: USA: Chesapeake Bay... | reverse complement strand
TGGCGAACCTATGTCCGGCCAGGAACTTGCGGACCTGGCAGCCGCATGGTCCGAAGCACGACAAACATCGAGCGTCGCGGCGTTGAACGAATACGTCGAATGGCGCGAATCAAACATTGACCCCAGCAAATTGGAACTGGTCGGCGCACGCACCTATCAGGCGTTAGAACTGGCGCGCATCGCCAACATCCCGCCGTACCTCGTCGGCGCACCAGCCGGCAGCGGCATGACTTACCAAAACGCGCAACAGGCACGCCAGGACTTGTACCTATTCGGCGCAAAACCTTACATCGACTGCATCGAACAAACATTGTCGCTGAACAGCGTGACGCCGCGCGGCCGCTACATAAAACTAGATGTCGATTCCTATCTAATGGAAAACGACATATCTGGCCCTGCGGGCGCACTGCCCGCGCCTGCGGGGTCGGGTACGTCCGTATCACCTGGGCAACCGATAGCGGACTGATATGCCGTACTACGTCACCGACGAAATGGAAGACTGCGCCGGCTGGGCAGTCATCACCGACACCGGCGAAATCGTCGGCTGCCACCTAGAAAAACAGGACGCCGTCGACCAAATGGTCGCCGTGTCAATTGACGAAGGCATCGAACCAGGCGGCGAAATCACCGAAAACGACAACGACATGGAATCCACCAAACCGACAACCGCGAACGCCTACGCTGGTCGCATGATTATTTTGACCGCAGGAAAAGTGCAGCTGCAGGCTGGCTACGGCATGGACGAAGAAGACGAAACAAAAAAGGCGGCCGCACCGCGCACCATCAGCGGCGTCGCAGTGCCATACAACGTCGAAGCGACCGTCAGCGGCGGCGAACGCGTCAAATTCCTGCCAGGCAGCCTGCCCACCGAAGGCAAAGCCCCGCGCCTACTTGAATCGCATGACGCCAACCGCATCGTCGGCATCGTCACCGCGCGCGAAGAAACCGCAGACGGAATGCGCTACACGGCCCGAATCAGCGCAACCAAAGCCGGCGACGACGTCATCGAACTCATCAAGGACGGCGCACTAGACGCAGTCAGTGTCGGCGTCGACCCTGTCGACGCCAACTACGACGACAACGGCGTCCTGGTCGTCAGCAAAGCCACCTGGCGCGAACTATCCATCGTCGCCGAACCCGCGTTCCCGAATGCCACCATTGACAGCATCGCTGCTGCTAAAGTCGAATCAAACGAAAGCGAGACAACAGCCATGAACACCGAAGTCACCGCAACCGAAAAGCCTGCCGAAGCACCGAAGGCCCCGATTTGGGCTGAAGCGCGCAAAGCACCGTCGCGTCTTCCGTCGGCAGCCGAATGGATTTCCGCATATGTTCAGGGCGGCGACAAAGTCGCAGCCGTGAATCGCATGATTGCCGACCATCAGGCGTACCACAACCCGCTTGAAGCCGCAGCCGGCGACCAGACAACTGGCGACCAGTTGGGTCTGTTGCCGATTCCAGTCGTGGGCAGCGTCTACACGAACATCAACTATCTGCGACCTGTCGTCAGCGCAATCGGCGCGCGCGCGATGCCGTTGGGCAGTGGCAAAGTGTTCATTCGCCCAGAAATCACGACGCACACCAGCGTCGCGCAACAGTCGAGCGAACTTGCTGGACTTTCGTCCACCACGATGGTCGTCACCGACAACCAGGTGACACGCCTGACGTTCGGCGGCACTGCCCTGGTATCTGAACAGTCAATCGACTGGACCGACCCGAACAGCGTGAACATCTTGCTGCAGGACATGGCCGGCCAGTACGCCGACGCAACCGACAACTACGCAGCCGACCAGTTGTACACGAACAGCACCAATCGCGGAACGTGGAACGGCGCAGGCGACACGCTTGTCGCAGAAATCTACGCGCTGGCGCAGTGGATTTCGGCGTCGTCAAACGTGATGCCGACGCACATGTTCGTCAGCCCCGCATCGTGGGCGAAAATCGGTGGACTTGTCGACGGCGCGGACCGACCGCTGTTCCCATCAGTCGGACCGATGAACGCAGCCGGCCAATCCGTCGCATCGTCGTGGAACGGCAACCCGCTGGGCCTGACCCTTGTCGTTGACAAGAACTTCGCCACCGGCGCAGGCGCGGACCGCATCATCGTCGGAACCGCCACCGGCCCATTCGCTGGATTCGAAATCTACGAAAACCAGCGCGGCCTCATCGCCATCGACAAGCCCGAAGTGTTGGGCCGCCAGATTTCATTCAGGGGCTATTTCGCGACCCTGATGATTGACGCGACGAAGTACGCATACGTCAACTGGACCTGATAACTAGTTAGGGGGCCGCCTGATGGCGACCTACACAACGACACACGCGCAGGTCAACGACAACGTCGGCGTCATCGCAACGCTTACTTCAACACCGATTGAAGTAGGCAACACGATTTCGCTGTCAGGTTTCGGCCTGGGGTCGCCGTTCACCGGCAACGTCGTCGTCACCGCCATCCCGCAATTTGAATTTATCGGCGTTGACGATGAAGGCGACTACGTCTACAACGACGCGCTACGCATCCAAAACCAAATCGCGTTCGCGTTGACGACCGCCGACATCGTCCGTTATCCAGTCACAGGCACAGTCACATTCACGCCAACCTGTACCTGGGTCACAAACGCCGACGTCGAAGACTGGCTGGGATTCACCGTCACCAATCCATCGAGCGACTACGACCTGCTGACCCTGTGCGTTGCGGCCGGCAACCAGTTCGCCTGGCGACGCCGCCAAGAAGCCGGATACTTCGACAGCTTGACCACAGTGCCTAGCGGCGACGTACGCCTGGGAACAATCATCTACTGCGGATACCTTTACCGGCAGCGCGGCAGCGCAACCGAAAACTACGCCGCATACGACCCCCTCGCAACGTCAGGGCCGGTCGGCGGGTCATTCATTGAAGTGCTACGCCTGCTGGGCATCAACAGGCCGGCCATCGCATGACCGACATTTTCAATGCCGGATTCGATGACCTGGTCGCCAAATTAGGCACAATCACCGGCCTGCCAGTCACGGCGTCGAGCGACCCGCGCAACATCAACCCGCCCTGCGTCCTGGTCGACGCCCCCACGTTCCTGATGCACACAAACACCATCACGCAAATGGATTTCACCGTCAAAATATTGGCCATCGGCCCAGGCGACCGTAAAGCCCTATCAAAGCTCCTGGAATTGGCCGACAAAATCCGCGCCGAAGAAATCGGACTCACTGACGGCCGCCCAACCGTCACGTCGTACGGTGGACAAGATTACGCATCGTACGACCTGACGATACGGACTAAAGTCGCACCATGACCTACCGCGTACTACGACCGTTCGCCGGCCACCAGGTCGGACACCTCCTTGACGACCTGGTCGGCCACAACGGCAAATATCTACTATCGGCAGGATTCGTACGCAAAGTCGATGACACCAAACCCGAACAGAAACCTGCTAGAACTAAAGCCAAGAAACGAAAGGCCAAACCATGACGACTACCTACCTGTCAAACCCATCGGTCACCGTCAACGGCGACACATTGACCGCACAATGCAAATCGGCCGTGCTGACCAAGACCATCGAGGCCCTGGAATCCACCGCATTCGGCGCAACCGCACGCGTCTACGTCGCAGGCCTCGCCAATCACCAGGCCGTGTTCAATTTCCTGATGTCGTACGCCACCGACGAAACCTACGACGTATTGACCGGCGCAGTCGGCACACAAGTCACCGTCGTCGTCGGCGCAGACACGAAAACGATGACCCTGGCCGACACCTATCTGGAATCGGTCGACATCGTGAACGCCAACCTGGGCGAATTGTCCGAAGTGCAAGTCACGTTCATCGGCGGCGACCTGACGGAAGCCTGATACAGTCACACATAGAAAGGGCAGGCTATGAAACTGCAACTAGAAATCACGCACGCAGGCACGACGCAACGATGCGAAACATCGCTGCAAGTCCTGGTCGAATGGGAACGCAAATACAAGAAACGCGCAGGCGACCTGGCCTCAGGTTTCGCCCTGGAAGACCTGGCATTCATGGCCTACGCCAGTCTGAAGCGTGCCGGCCAAACGGTCGGCGATTTCGAATCATGGCTGCAAAAACTGGACGACGTACAAGTCCTGGGCGGCGAAGACTCAAACCCTACGGTCGCGGCGGATACCGCCGCCAACTAGCGGAATTGCTGCTGCGAACCGGTTTTTGGCCGGACGGCGTCGAATTCGATACGCGTGACCTGGCGACCGTCATGGACGTCGCCGAAAAACAGGCGAAGCGACGCTGATGCCTGTCTACGCCAGTGTCGAAGTCGTGGGCCTGAAAGAAGCCCTGAAGGAACTAAACACATTTGACAAAAAACTGCGGCGGCAAATCACACGCGACTACAAAGCGATTGTCAAACCAATCGAGAGCGACGCAAAAGCCGGTCTAACAGCATTAGGCGACAAACCACCACTGTCAGGCTGGGGCCGGTCATGGAACCCCGCCAAAACCCGCAAACCGTTCGGCGGCAAAAAAGTACGCGACGTGTGGTCCAAAGTCCAAGCCGAAGAAAAACGGCAACAGGCAATCGCCACAGGCGGCGTGTTCCCCTGGGACACCGACGCCGCCAAACGAATGGTAAAAGCCAAAATCAACACGCGTCAACCCAGGGAATTCGCAGGCGCAGTACGCAATCTGCAAGTTTTCACATTGTCGTGGCTGGGCGCAGCAAACGAAATGTTTGAAATGGCAGGCCGCGAATCGAGCGGCAAAACACCACAAGGCAGGCAAATGATTGTCGCCCTAAATACGCGATTCGGGCAACCTGGCCGCGTGCTGTGGAACGCATACGACAAAAACCGCGACGTCGTCGACAAAGAAATGCGCGCACTAGTTGAACGCGTCATGGCGGCCGTCAACCGTAAAGCCATCTTCAGCGACCAATGAAGGTAATCTAGGACTATGGCCGTAACGATTCCTTTTGTCACACAATGGAACGGCAAAGGCATCAAACGCGCAATCAAAGAATTTCAATCCCTTGAAGGCGTCGTCGCCAAAACAGGATTCATTTTCAAAAAACTGATGCTGCCGGCAACGCTGGCAGTAACAGGCAGCGCAATCGCCCTGGGCAAAGTCCTGTACGACGCAGCCCAGGCAGCCGCCGCAGACCAGGCCGCGCAAGCCAAACTGGCCAAGCAACTAGAAAACGTCACCGGCGCAACCAGTTTCGGCGTCCAAATGGCCGAAGCGTACATCGCCAAACTGGAATCAGCCACAGGCGTAGCCGACGACGAATTACGCCCAGCTTTGGGACGCCTGGCAACCATCACTGGCAAGGTGCAACGCGCACAGGAACTGCTGTCGCTGGCCCTTGACGTGTCGGCCGGCAGTGGCCAGTCATTGGAAGAAACCACCAAATTATTGACCGAAGTGATGACGGGCAACGTTGGCGGGTTGAAGAAATTAGGCATCGAATACAAGGCAACCAACAAAGCCACGAAAGACACACAAAACGCATTGCTGCTGTTGCGTGACGCGTTCGAAGGCCAGGCCGCCGTCGCAGCCGACACATTCCAGGGCAAAGTTCAAATTCTGCGCACGTCACTACGCAACCTGCAAGAAACAATCGGTTACTACGTCCTGCCGTTCGTCACCAGGTTCGTCGATATGTTGAACCAGAAAATCGTTCCAGCATTCCAACTGGTCGTCAGCGAAGCCGGCGACAAAGGAATCAAAGGCGCACTCGTCGCACTGGCAGCATCATTCGGCGACAGGGGCCAACAAATTCTGGACGCAGCCGAAGCTGTCGCAAAAGCATTCGTATCCGTCGGCCAAACGTTTATTGCTGTAGGCAAACAGATACTGGTAGTCGTCGGCAACATCGCAGCAGGACTCACCCTGCTATTCACAAGGTCATTCGACAAAGCCAGCGAAATGTTCGCCAAATTCGAAACGGCGTACAAATCACTAGACGCATTCAAACTCAACGTCAACGACGTCGGCGTCGCATTCGACGCGCTATCCAATGACCTAAAAGGCACCACCTACAAACTGGCCCTGTACCAAGCGGCGCAACGCAACGTCAACAAAGGCATTTTGCAAAGCGAAACCCGCCTAAGCAACTTCGGCAACAAACTCAAAGCCGCCAAACCGCCAATCGATGCTACCGAAAAATCGACCAGCAAACTGGCCAAGTCAATGGACGCCGTCAAAGCACAAACCGAAGCGGCTGCCGACGCACTAACCAAAAAAATGGCCGACGCCCTGGACAAAGCAAAAGCCAAACTTGACGAACAACAAGGCTTATACGACGAAGTCAAAAAAGGCGTCGGCGAAGCAATTGGCGGCGTCATCGATTTCGGCGACGCAGCAGAATACGCAGCAGAACGCGGCGGCACATCATTCTTTGACGCGTTACAAATGCAGGCAGACAAAGCCAAGAATTTTGGCGCACTGGTGGAACGCCTACTTGCCGCCGGCTTATCACGAAGCGCACTTATGCAAGTCGTCAACGCCGGCGTCGACTCTGGCACATACATCGCGCAAGAACTGTTGAAATCCAGCGAAAACATTTTGCGTGCCAACAACCTGGTCGAAGAAACCGAAAAAATTGCCGACCGAATTGGCACACTGGCAGCCGAAAAATTCCATGCAGCAGGCGTCGCCAACGCAACCGCCTATTTGAAAGGCCTGCAAGAAACCATCGACAAAGCCGAAATCGCAATCAAACTGGCCAAAACACCAGCCGACATCAAAGGCATCGACGCCATGTTTGAAGCTGGCATGGCCGCAGCAGCAAAAGCAGCAGGAATCAGCCTTGAAACCGCCGCAAAAGCCGCCGGCACGGCCGCCCCAAAAATCGAAACCCAAAACAATCAACCATTCTTCCCAGAGTTCTACAGTCCAGCATTCGCAGCAAGCCCCGAAGGCATGACAACCAGTGTCGTCGTCAATACCGTGACCGCCCCCGCCAACCTGGGCGACATCATCGTTGACGCGCTACGCGATTACAACAGGCGCAGCGGCCCCCTACAGCTGCAGATTGAATAAACCATGCCGGCAACGGTCGTAGATTCCGGCATATACACATTCGAAGTCGACAGCGGATTCGATTACGGTTCATTTCGTTTGGACGACGCCACAAAAGGCGTGTTAGGGAATACGACTTACAAATTGGGGCCGACAACGTCCTACGTCGACCTATCGCAATACGTCAAACAAATCACCTACAGGCGCGGTCGCCGCCGAACCGTCGACCAATTCGGCGCAGCCACCATGACCGTCATCGTTGACGACCAACTGGCCGGCGGCATCCTGAACCCGCTCGACGACGGCAGCCCCTACTATGACACGACCGACGACTACTTCGGACTAGAACCAGGCCGCCGCGTACGCCTGTCGCGTGATGTATCAGGCAGCCCCGAATATCTGTTCATCGGCACAATCGTGACTTACGACTACAAATACGAACTGGCAGGCAACGACGCCGTCAGCATTCAATGCGCCGATGATTTTTACTTATTGTCGCAAGCCGTTCTGGACGCCTGGAACGTCACACCAGAAACATCAGGTCAACGCCTGACGTCAATGCTGGACCGACCCGAAGTCGACCTGTTTGACCCCATCGAACGCGACATCGCTACCGGCACAGTCAACCTGGGCCACGACAACAGCTACAACGTCCCCGCCGGCACAAACGCCCTGGCCTACGCCAATCAAATCAATCAAACCGCCGAAGGCGGCCGCCTATTCATGTCACGCGACGGCGTATTCACGTTCATGAACCGCATCTATGGACCCCTGGCCAACCCATCCGTCGAATTCAGCAACAGCGGCACACAAACCCCATACAACGACCTGTCAATCGACTTTGACGGCAGCGACGTCGTCAACCGCGCAGTCGTCGTCGGCCTAAACGGTTCAAGCGACACTCAAATCAACCAAGACAGCATCGACACCTACGGATTCCGCACCTACCGAATTGACAACAGCCTGCTGCACCAGGCCGGCGAAATCGCTACCTACGCGTTTTACCTGCTGTATCCATATCCTGCCCCAGTATTTACCAGTCTGCAAACTGCGTTCGCACAATGCGACAACACGCAACGCAACGACCTGACGACCCTAGACATCGGCGACGTCATCCAAATCACAGCTGCGCTGCCAGGCACAGGCGGCAATTCCAGCCAACAGGCCGAAATTGAAGGCATTGACTGCACCATCGACTTCAGGCGTGGCCACGTCGTCAGGTACTACATCAGTCAAACGACCGACGTATTTTATTTGTTGCTGAACAATGTCCTGTATGGCACGCTAGACGGTTCCAATGTTCTAGGCTAAACGTCATGGGTGCAAACGCGCAGACAACAGTCCCCACATTTACGACCGGCCAGGTGCTGACTGCCGACCAGCAAAATCAGTCGGCTCGCACCGGCGTGCCAGTGTTCAGTTCGACTGTCACACGCGACGCAGGTTTTGGCGGCACAGGCGAAAAAACATTGGCCGAAGGCCAGCTGTGCTACGTCGAAGGCACAGGCCTACAGACCTACAACGGTTCGTCATGGGTGACATGGGGTGAATCACCGTCAGCCGGCGCGCTGGTGTTGACGAAATCCGTGACAATCGGCAGCGCAGTTAGCAGCGTGGCAGTCACCGGCGCATTCAGCGCAACGTATGACAATTACAAAATTTTCATTAGCGGCGGCGCAGCCTCGACCAACAACTGGCTCGGAATACAAATGGGAGCCACCACGACTGGTTATTATTGGGGCCGCGCTGGTTGCGCCTTCGCTTCTAATACTTTCAATGGCGACAACGGAAACAACACCGCCAACTGGACTGACGTGTCTTACACGGGCGGCGCCAATGGTTTGGGTTTGGAATGCACTCTCATAAACCCCTATCTGGCAAAAAATACCGGTATTGGTTGGAATTTGATAATGTTTGCAACCGGCCAAGCAGGCGGTTTTGGTTCGGGATTTTTGAACAACACAACTTCCTACACCGATTTCACGGTTGTGGTAAGTACGGGGACGATTACGGGCGGCGAAATTCGCGTTTATGGCTACGCATTGAGTTAGGACGGATATGACGTACAAAATTCAAATCGACGACGAAGTACGCAACGCAACCGCTGACGAAGCTGCCGCTATTGACGCACAGCGCGCCGAATCAGCACGACTGGAAGCGGAACGCGAAGCACAACTGGCCGCCGCCGAATCGGCGCGCGCCAAACTCAAAAAATTAGGACTTACCGACGATGAAATCGCAGCAATCACAAGGACCTGACGTGGACAAACAGGCGCAACTACAAACAGCCGACCAAACACTAAAAGGCGCAATCATCGGCCTAGTCACCTACGTCGCGTACAAATACGACATGGACATGCAACTAATCGCCCTGGCCATTCCAGTCGTGTCAGGCCTATTGGCGTACATCTCGACGCTGGTCGGCAACAAAAAAACCGCGTGCCTGTTCGTAGCAAAAGACGACGACCAACCAAAATGACGCCCTACGTCGTACCGACGTACCCTGTCGTCAAACACAAACTGCCAGGAACCGAACGCTGGGCCGAACTAGCGCAACTGCACAGCGGCGGCGCGCTATGGAATAACGGCACATGGGTCATACGCGACATACGCGGCAAAACCGGCCAGGTCAGCAATCATGCGCGCGGCGTCGCGATGGACCTGTCATTTAGACGCATCGAACCGCGCGGCCTGGGCGTAAGCGACGGCCGCCGCAAATCCATCACATTCCTGCAAATCTGCCTGGACAACTGGCGGCAGTTAGGCATTCAATGCGTGTTGGACTACTGGCCGAAGGATTACGGCAGGGGATGGCGATGCGACCGCGTCAACCCCGCCCTACCGAAACCCCACAGCGCAGAAGCCTGGGTCAAATACGCCAAACCGACCATCACCGGCGCACCAGGCGGCGACTGGCTGCACATTGAAATCACCCGCCAAATGGCCGAATCAGCCGCCGACGTGCAACGCGCATTCGACCAGGTATTCACCACAGTGCAACAGTGACCCGCTAGGGTCGGTATCCACAACGACAAGGGCAGGTCAAACATGGAAGAAACATCGACGCAGACAGGCGTCATACTGTACGAAGTATTCGTCGGCGAAATGCCGGACGGTAGGCAAATCATGACGCAAATATTTAGGCGGCAAGGCGACGACCGTTCTATTGTCTGCCAAATCGCATTCAGGGACCACACAGGCGAAACGTGGGGGCCGCCAGTCAGGCTTGACACGCTGCACAGCGTCAGCGACACCGAAACAGGGCGGCCGGCATGACCATCATCGGAAAAGTTGTCGCCGGCATCGTCGCAGGCCTGTACGGCCTATTTTTGGTCGCCCTTCCAGACGTCACCCCAGACCGCCGCAGCCCTGTGCAGACGACCGTCTACATGGCCACCAGCACGCATTACAGCCCCGCACAGACGACAAACCCCTTGACGCCCAGCACAACACCCCCCCTGCCAGCCGCAGGCGACTGCGACGC
>Ga0099851_1001333_pt1 | contig 10479 bp, 9 predicted proteins | sample CB_VirMetaG_6_FD_78176 | JGI IMG/M metagenome (GOLD analysis project Ga0099851, IMG submission 78176) | Freshwater to marine saline gradient viral communities from Chesapeake Bay - CB_1508_2 Viral MetaG | ecosystem: Environmental > Aquatic > Marine > Coastal | place: USA: Chesapeake Bay... | reverse complement strand
TTGCTTCAGTCGTTCCGAGTTGTGCCAACAACTGCTCCGCAGTGAGTCCCAGTTCACCTGCCAGCGCTTGTACCGAAGCTTCAATCGCCGCGTCGCGGTCTGCACCAGCCGCCTCTTGCTCACGCACCGCGTCCAGTAGGTTCTGCTCTACCCCAGCCAACTCCTGCGCAAAGTCGGGTAACGGTTCAGGCTCGGGAGCCGGTGTCGGCGGTTCCGGTTGCACCGGAGGTGCCTGCTGCGCCTGTTGCTGCTCTACATACTGCCCGATTTCAACGATCCGACCCCAAGGGTATGCACCTTCAGCCAGAGCATTCGTCGACAAATTGGCTTCGCCAACGAACCGCTGAATCTCTTCGTCAGTTGCTGTGTATCCAAGATGGTCAAACACAGCGCGGACATTTGCAGGTGTGACGAACGTGGTGTCCGCACCGGGTTCCGGCTGTGCCGGAGGCTCAGGAGCCGGTTGTGTAGCGACGTCTCTCTGCTCTTGCACATAAGAAAGTACGGATTTTGTAAGTTCAAACTGATCCGCATTAGCCTCATACTGCGATATGAACTGTTGCAGTTCTGAGTCAGATGGGGTGTAACCAAGATTTTGGAAGACGCCAAGCACAGCCTCTTTGTTTTTGATGTATGGGAGCATCGACCTGATAAGCGTCAATTGGTTTCTGTCCGTTTCGTATTGCGATACGAACCGCTGCACGTCCGCATCTGACGGGGCATACCCCATATCCTGAAACGTTCTGCGCACAATGCCTTCTGGACTATAAGGGTCGACCGTTACCGTAGGGGGTGGCGGTGGTGTAGGCTGCACCGGGGGTGCAGTAGGCGCAGTAGGGGCAGTAGGCGCAGTAGGCGCAGTAGAGGCAGTAGGCTGCACCGGGGGTGCAGTAGGAGCAGTAGGCTGCGTCGGAGGCAGCATGCTGCGGTAATCAGTATTGATCTGATCGACGATAGCCTGCGCAGACATCCCCGAATTGGTGTAATCCGTCACCATACCCCATGTCGGTACGTTCCCTGTTGCTGAAATACTGCGTGCAACAGTCGCGTCACTTACGTAGGTTTCAGGAGCAACAGTGCTAAGGAAGTTGGTTTCCAACTGGGGAGTGAAAGCAATACCCGCTGAAAGTACCGCAGCGCGGGTAACATTTTTCAGGTTAGTCATGGCGATTTCATACGCCGAACCGCCAACTTTCTTCGCTTCCTGTGCGGCTGTAATTGCCGCACGCACCGTGGGGTTGAAGTTGTTCACGGCGTCAACGACGAGATTACCTGTCTGGGCTATGGTGTTCGCACCACCAGCAACCGACCCCCCGACAAGGAAGCCTATGGTACCCGCCGCTTGCATTTCCGCTGGGATGTCGATACTCGGGTCTAGGCGATGGAGTTGCGTGGCGGTGTACCCAGCAATCAAGCTTTCCTCTACGGCTTCCCAGCCACCTTCCTTCAACGGTACAGATGTCAGACTTTGCGCACGCTCGCCGAGGGATTCGATTACCCCAGCAAGTTTGCCACCGCTGTTTCCGCCAAGGATTGCATTCTCCAGCGCGTTACCACCCAAGCCCATACTCAAGCCGGTTATCAGCGCTCCCAACGTGCCGGATTGCGTTGCGATATATGCAGCGTAATCTCGGGCTTCCGCATCAGTCATACCGGTTTCTAAAGCGACACTGTATGCACGATCGTAGGCTTCTTCTGCCGCCCCACCGAAGCTTTCGGCGAGGTCTGTTGCCGCAGCAGCAGATAACCCGCCTTTCGCCGCAAGGTGCGCTGCCATCGCTTCCGACGCACCAGCAGCGCGTCCTACGTTTTTGGCGAGGCTGGCACCGACCCCACCAATCAGCAACGGCACAACTTCCTGCATCCCCTCCACGCCGATGTACTCGGTCAGGAACGCCATAGGATGATCTTTGATAGCCCCCGCCATGTTCTCGAACTGCTCCCAGCGTTTAGCCGACCAGTGAGCGTCTTCTTTGAGTTTCGATTCGGCGTTCATGGCGTCATTGAGCGCCTGAACTCCAGCCTTGTACTCTTCGGTGTTATAGTCTTCCCCGAGTTTCACTAAGTTATCGGCGAACTGCCCAAGTTTCGTATCGGATGGAGCGACACCGACAAGTACAGATAATCCTGAGAATGCTTGCAAGATACCGCCTGTAGCCCGTGTAGCGTTAGCCACGGTATTGAGATATTCGGTATTGCCTGTCTCTTCCGCACGGATCAGCAGGCTCTCGGTCATACCCAACCACGTCTCCGACATGCCGAGGTCTGCAAGAATTTTTTTGGCTGCGGCTACCCCGCCATCGTCTATGGCTTTTTCCAGTATTGGCGCTAGATCACCGGGGGCGGTGCTTTTTGTGACCGTCAGTACGGGCATCTCTGATATGAAATTACCGTTAGTATCGAACGTTTGCACACGTCCGTACCCGTCAGCGCCAACCGCATAATACTCTACGACGTTTCCATATTCTGGGTCCCAGCGCGTTTCTTCGACTACCGGTACCAATCTGCGCCGCCCGGTTTCGTCGATGTAGCTAGAGGTGGGCTGTGTGACATCGGTATCGGCGTCAATAGCGTATGTATTGGCACCATCTCGGTACGCATCAGGACCGAGTTTTTCGATATCGGCTTTCATTGTTTCGCCGTACTTGAGAGCGGTGGATTCCGCAGTGTTTCCGGAAAGTAGTTTACGCAACGCCTCTGGAGTATCGAAATAACGTTCTACAGCGTCAACATATTGGACAAGAACGTAGGGAGATACTTTGCTCGGGTCTAACCCTACCGCAGCCAAACTTTTTTGTACGAAAGCGCTGGCAAACGTGCGCCTATCAAGCTCGTACGTTTTTTCGTTGGTATACGCACCCTCCGCTTGCCCGGTCGTGATGTAGTGCTCAACGGGGTCAACCCCCTCTGGGAGCGCGTTGATCTTTTTGTAGTCTTCGACGTTGAAGTTCGGATCAAGCGTCTTTGCGACGAAGTTGTTCACCGTGTCGTACACGGGCTTCAGGTTCTCAGTAAGCTGATCTGCACCGCGCTGGAGTTTGCCTTGCAGGTCTTCCAACTGCTTACCGAGATTCGTATCGTAGATGTTATGCAACTGAATCTGGTAGTTAAGCTCGTCCAGTTTCGGCTTGTACTCGGCGTACTTGGTGTTGAATGTTTCAACTGCGTTCTTAATGCTAGACTCAGTGAAGTCTACCGCAGCTTTTACCTCCGGTTTCCAACCGAACGCGGCTCTTTCTTGGGCGGTCAATGCCTCCCACGGTTTCTGGAAGTATTGCTGTGCAACACTGTCTAGCCATTCTGCGCCTGTCTGTACGCTCTGTTGCAGCCCGACAAGCTCGTTACGCATGGCGTTATAGCGGTCAACTTTACCAGCCGCCGCAGCGCGATTGGTGTCAACAGCCATCACAGCTTGCTCTACCTTCTGGTAGTCGCCGCTCAACTTGTCCATGTAGTCGCCAAGCTTGGCACCAAAATCAGTGCGCTGGATCGCATCAGCAAGTTCTTTCCCGCCGTAGGCGTTCAGCGTCGAGTTGAGCGCAGCGAATATCTGGTCGCTGTTGCCGGTACCGGCAAGTAACCCCACGGTGCGTTGTACCGCTATGGTAGTGAACGCCAGCGCGTTCGGGTCGTCTAGCGACACCCCGCCGTATTCGGCGACTTTTTTCACCATATCCGCAGTAATCGCGCCCTTGGCAACGGCTACTGAGATAATTTCTGGTGTGATATCCTGCCCGGATAGCGTCGTAGCGACGGCTGCACCAATGACATTCTGCACGATGTTGGGCAACATCTTGGTGGTTTTTTCACCCGTTTTCGGGTCTTCTACCGTCACTTCGTAACCGACTTTTTCGGCTATTTTCCCCAGCGCCGCGCTGATAACCGGCGTGATACCGCCAATCAGTGCGGCCGTTTTTGGGTCTTCGTCCAGCAAGAGTGCTTGCGACGTGTTGTTGGCAATACCAGCAGCTACTTCTGAGGCAAGCTGACTGCCTGTCATCGCGCCAACTTTTGCCCCAGCGAACTCCCCGATCTCTGCGCCTACGGTTTGCGCAACGTACGATGTTGCCGCGACTTTCAGTGCATCACGCTCGCTACCGCCTTGCTCCAGCACCACACCGGCATTGACGACGGGGATCAACAACCCAAGCCCGGATAACGCAAGCCCAGCGTTCAGTACGGCAACCGCACCGCCTTCTTCCATCAACCAGTCGCCGGAGTCCATGATGAACTCCCGCATGCCGCCGTCTTTCACGAAGTCGCCGATGTCGTACCCGAAGAAGTCTTTAGTGTCTTCCAGCGCCTCACCAACCCATTCGCCAGCGTTGCTGAGTTCGTCCTTTACATCGTTCTTGAAGTCAGTCCACGAGTAGCCCATGTCACGCGCCCTTCTTTGGAATACGCACGAACGCCCGATACGCTTGCCGGTCGGCGACTTTACGTATGCCGATCTGCATACCGCTACGCTTCATCGCGCTCTGAAGTGCCTTGAAGACGTTGAGCGTAAGCTGGTCGTCGAACCCGGTCATGTAGCGCGATACCCCGCTTTTGCGTAGGTAGTGCAAATATTTCGCTACGTTCTTCGCGTAGTTGTTCGGCGTGTCTGCGTTGTAGATGTTGCCAATCATGGTATCCTGTGTATCGTTAGGATACGACGCAAAGATGGTATTTCCCGCCTGCACGACGTTGGCATTGGGTTGCGATACCTCAATACCGGCACGAGTAACCGCTTTGGCTTTGTCGAGTTCGCCACGAGTATTGATCGCACCCTGTGCGATGATCTCCACGCTTCCGAGCAGTTTCTTCTTGCTATCCACCGCAGCCATAGGTACCTCACAAGTTGCTGACGAACGATACGGCAACAATAGCAGATGGGATGCCGGGGTGGGGGGACGAAGGGGTTTGAGTGTCCAAACTTAGGTTGGTATCGTCGGTTGCCCAGTACATCTCGATGTACTGCCCAGCGGTGAGATCAATCGAGAAGTTCCAGAATATGGCATGGACAGAACTCCCTTTGACAGTTTGCTCCTGTCCGCCGTATGGTACGTCCGTACCATTCTTGTTGATCCACGTGTAAATTATAGCGTCGGAGCCGCTGGTGTGGTCCGTCTGCAACGTCACCTGAAAGTTATATATGCCATCTGCGGTCACGGTGATTCGCGTGTCAGACACAATACTCACGCCATTGCCGATGTACGTATTCTCGAACTCGACCGGATAGCCGGTGTCGACCGCCGCTGCGGTCTGGTTTGTCGTGCTGTAGAACAACCCACGTGGCATGTATAAAACTTTACCGCCATCGTCTGTACTGAGTAAGTTGTTTACAGTCGATATGAGGCGATTGAAGAACAGCCGCAGGATGTTGTTGCTCTGGTCGACGAACTGCCGTGTCAGAGTCTGGGGTGCGAGCGGGAGCGCTGGGGGTTCGATACGGTTGATATCATTTGCCATCACCGCCTCCCGTCAGGGCGCATGTCGATCCTTGGGGCACCCAACTGCCACGCTACACCAAGATCAGTTGACTCAACTTTGACTGCCAACTGACGCCCACGCACACGGATATTCAACTGCTGCGTATACTGCTCGACGGGCACCGATACGCTGCGTGTCACAGCACCGCTGTCATTACCGCCTACCGAGGCTGGAGAGTTGTATCCAGACCCTGAGTTGTTCAACGGCAACACTGTCATAGTGGCGCTCGGGTCCGTCGCTGTCGAACCGCTAAATGTCATATCAGGCAGCATGCGCCAGATAAAAGCGAAACGGTCGCCGTCATCGATATCCAGTTGTGCCGAAGCGATATAGGCATGAATAGGAATCGGCGAGGCGGTTTCCTGATCGTCACACCCGACCTCGTGGTTGACCAGATTGCCACCCGGTGTCGCTGCTAGCGGGTGATCACGCAACCCAGAATCAAGCCACGCGGTACGCGCCATCGTGCCGTAGTACCAAATGTTTTCTACGTAGTTGTAGACAACGTAGCGGTCAATCGTGGTCTGCCCGTTCGAGCAGTAGAACCACCATATTTCGTGGAACTCTTCGACGGTTCCGGCAAATACCTGATCGTATTGCAAGGTGTTGAGTCCATCGAACACTAGCCGCTTCAGATCGCACACGAGAGGCTGTGTGCGCCCGTCGTACATGTAGAACTTGTCTTTGCCCATCCAGTAAGCAGTGCCGTTGGCAAAGGCTACGGCATTCGGTGAAGCGATGGAGATGTTATCTCCGACCAACTGCGCACCCCACACTGCGGGTGGTCCGACATACTGCAACGAGTATAGCGACGAGTTGGTCCAAACCAGCACCTCCTGACGGGATTGTTTCGCAGATATGATCTGCGTACCCCGCGACAACCGGAGGGAGCCAGCTTGGTTCGTTGTCGATGGATTCCAATCCACCGCATTTTCTTGGTCTGACCAGCGTACCAGCATGGGGTCGATCGTAGCAGTGCCGATGTCATTCGTACCGAACGCAAAGACAAACCGGCTGACATCTGAGACAAGTAGGTAGTTCTGTACAGTGGGGACTTGCGACGCGCCGCCAAGACTTGAAAGTAACACGCCACGGGTCGTAACGGTCCCTGAAGCGTCCCAGTAGTAGATCGCTCCCCCACGAGGACCGAATATCAAGTCTTCGCCGAAGTTCTGTTGGCTCCATAACCGCAACGGACCCGTCGAAACAAGCCCGACACCCCATGTACCATTACCCCATGCGCCACCACCCCAGCCAGTCAGCGGGATAGCGAATGCGGAACCAACATTTATCTGATACGCAGCGTATGCCGCAGCGCCCCCGTTGCCAGAATCGGAAGCGTTAGGCAGTACGCCCGTTGGCGCTGTGATGATGTAGTTGTCGGCGTCGACAATGGAAAAAATTTCGTACTCTTGGTTCAGCACCGTAGCGGTGACATTACCGCCTAACGATACGGCACCTGCGAAGGTTACGTAGTCCCCAACCGTGGCACCATGCCCCGTATCCGTAACGGTTATGGACGGATTGCCTGCTGTGGCTGCGAACGTAACAGACCCTGCGGCAGTGGTCTTACGCAGTGGAGTAATGTCGTTATAGATGCCGCCCTGCTCAAGATAGAACTTGACGTTGGTACCGACACCAAGCAGGCGTATGCTGCCGAGCGTGATCCAATCCCACAACGACCGGCACACGCCAAGGAAGTACGAACTCGATATGCGTTCCCACCCACCGATCTTTTCAGGGAATCCTTGGCGGAACCGCACTTTGTCGCACTCGTACCACGCACCTTCGGAAGCGTAGCTTGTGCGCTCCCGGTTAACACCCGGCGTGAATACAAGTTTTTTCAGTGGCATGGTTTACCGTCCCAACACAGGGGGGAGGGGCTTGACGACCACTACGACATCTTGCTGGCTCATGTGAAGGGTTCCTCTGATTTGTCGTACCAGATTGCTCGAAGTCCGCCAAAGAACAGTATAACAAGTACAGTCGCAGCGACTATAGGAAATGCGATGACGAAGCCTGCTGTTACCAACCCGCGCTGCACCAGCATCAGAATTTACTCACAAGAACGAGCGCGACCATACCGATCAGTCCGGTGATTCCCGCGATGATCCAGTTGCGGACAAGTTTCGTCACAGGCGCTTCTTTCTCAACGTGCCGGATGCGAACCTCATGATCTTCGATCTGAGTAAATGCTCTATTCAGCGCATCACGAGTTTCCTGATGTCGCTCTTCGAGGCTTGTCAGTTTCTGGAGGCTCTTGTCGATGCTGCTCACGGCGCTCTTGATCTCGGTCACACTTGCTTCGAGAGTGCCGAGGCGATACTCGATCACGTCATGCGTTTCTGCCATTGTCGGACTTCCTTGGCGGGTAAAAGAATAGGATAACCGACAAGACGGCGAGTACCGCCTGCGTAATTAACGCTTCTGGGCTTTCGGGTGTCATGACTTCCGGCGCTGCCACGGCAGCGGTTGCGCTAGCTGCCGCTGCAATCGTCGTGGGGTGTTTCAAGTTCTCTTTACTTGTACGATCCGCCACAAGTTTAATCACCGAGGTTATCAGCGTCGGAATGAGTGGGTTCATGACTTGCTCCCATATAGCCATACAACATCAGCCGCAAGGTGCGGAGAGTTGTCGAGGTGAATAAAGGTCTTGGCAATCCCGATCCGTGGCACCTTGAGGCGAAAGGCTGCGGACAGAATACGGTGCCGCGTATTGCTGTCTATCGCCCTCACGTCCACTGCGTGCCCGGTGATGTGCGCTGATCTGTCACCACCGCCAACGGTGTTGTTGTGCGCCACACAGCGTATGCTGCTGCTAATGACAAACGGTACGGCAGCAAGCGCCCGACACGCATCAAGCAACTCCAGAGTGCTGGGCTGCATGGACTCGATACCGAGTCCACACCCGCAACCGCACTTGAACTCACTCGGGCTGAAGTGCTGCATGGTCTGGTGCCTTGTTGACCTGCGCCACCGCCTGCTCCCTGATGTTACCGATCAGGTTCACCACCTGCGCGTATGGCAGTTGGCTCAGTGCGTTGAGCACTGCGTTCACTTCGTCGATAGTCAGTTCAAGCTTTACCACGGTACACCTGCCTCTACTGTCGGATTCAGTTTGGCGTCAAGGCGAGCTTGCACGTCTACCTCGATCGCGTCTTTGTCGATCTGAGTATAGACCCATCCCAACACTTCGTCTTGTGTCAGTTGGTCAAACGGCACAAAATCAGGGGCGCTTGGGTCTGGGCTAAAACCGCATGAGCCGTAGTGATTGATGCTCACGCCTTGGTCGGCTGCGACGCAGCCCCAATGGGCTGTGATAACGCCGCCGTCAGACGTGTGGCGTTCGAGTTGATTGATTGACCATGTGACCATTGGTTGTGCTCCTTAGTTGAGATCGACCCACGAGGTGCCGTCGTAAAGTTTGAGTTTGTTTGTGCTTGAATTGTAGTACACGTCCCCGGTTTCTGCGCCTGCTGGATCGGCTGCGAGGGGGACGAAGCGGAGTTGTCCGGTTGATTTGATGCGCATGCGTTCTGCGTATGCGGAACCATCGTATCCTTGGACAACGAATGCAGCGGCACCTCCAGACTCTTGTACGCCACCAATAAACAATTCAAATGAGCCACCCTGCGATAAATTAATGCCAGTTTGAGCGCCTGATGCACTACCTCCAACAAGTTGCAATCTTGCTGAGGAACCGTTATAGCCGGATGAGTTATAAGCAGGGGTCGCAGTTGACGAAAAAAATGCCGTCGCAGCAGTAGCCGCGCTTACAACTTGAAGTCTATAAGATGGCGCATTCGTCCCAATCCCGAGGTTGCCGGAGGCAAGTAAATTTAGTATCGCAGTGCCGGAGCCATCCTCAATATACAGCGCGTATTTGCCAGCATTAATGCCGCCAGCCTTTATGTATACGCCGTTGCCATCTAGGGTGTCTGTATTGGCGAAAGAAGCTACATTCGAGTTAGTATCAGATGTCTTGACATACAACTTGCTTTCCGGCGTACTCGTCCCGATCCCGACGTTGCCGCCGGAGTCGATGCGCATGGCTTCTGCGAACGAAATAGGATCACCTGCGGTGCCGGAGCCTGCGGTGTACCATACGTGGTTGCCTGCAAATTGCTCATAATTTGTCGCGGGTGCCGTTGTTCGATAGACCCAGTTCTGTGATCCTGAACCGTAGGCGGTTTGCCTTGCATTGACGGAAAACGCTCCGGAGTCCGTTCCTGATGTGGTAGAAAGCGCCCAAGCACTCCCCTGCATGGACACGCCGTTACCCCAAGCACTCGGCGTCACCCCCAAGCCGACGTTGCCGCTGGAGTCGATGCGCATGCGTTCGTTGCCGTTTGTTTCAAACGTGAGAACTGTTGAAGCGCCTTTTGCGGCTACGTTAAAAGCACCGCTGTACGCCTGCAATCGTGCAGTTTCAGTGCCGTTTACAAGAATGTTGTAAATGCCGCCGTTTGATGCGTTGTTGACGGATACAGTTGTATACCCAGCAAAAGAAGAAGGCGAACTCGTCCCGATCCCGACGTTGCCGCTGGAGTCGATGACCATTTTACTGTTGCTGTTGGTCCAAAATTGCAAAGAATTGTCTGATGCTTTTGCATACAATCCATTGCCAGTCTGAGTTGCCCCTGTAAAGAGCGTAAATCCAGCGGAATCTAATGCAAAGTAAGCACTATTTGATCCATTCGTAAATCTGGCAACATCCCCAGACCCATTTACATGCAACTTGTTTCCCGGCGAACTCGTCCCAATTCCGAGTCCTGTGCTGTTGAGGCGCATTAACTCAGACCACGAAATATCAGTTCCAGCGGTTCCCGAATCTGCCCGATTCCAGATAAACTGACCACTGTCCATACGATATTGTGTTGCCGCTTGCGTAAGATCGTATGTAGGCGTATCAGACGCGCTCTTGTTATTGGTGTTATAGCCGATATAAGGGAAACCGTTTGCATTTCCAATGTTGATTCCGAGCCTTGCGTTAGATGCGTTGTACCT
>Ga0099851_1001326_pt1 | contig 10515 bp, 22 predicted proteins | sample CB_VirMetaG_6_FD_78176 | JGI IMG/M metagenome (GOLD analysis project Ga0099851, IMG submission 78176) | Freshwater to marine saline gradient viral communities from Chesapeake Bay - CB_1508_2 Viral MetaG | ecosystem: Environmental > Aquatic > Marine > Coastal | place: USA: Chesapeake Bay... | reverse complement strand
TTCACTTCAACCGCCTCTCTCGATACGCGGTCGTCATGTTCACTCCATCCATATAGGATATCCACAAGTTCGCCAATAGTCCGGTCGAAATTTAATCCGCCAGCCTCGACCCTGATACGCGACCCTCGGATGTGCGTGATGAGGCCCATGTCCTCGCGCGTGCCACGGCTCTGCGTGAACTCATCCCAGTTGTACGTCGCCATGTAACTCTCAGCGCCGCGCGTGGTAATCTCTTGCTCGCTGATGAGCGAATAGCAACCGGCCAACAGCGTGCCAAGCTGGTCGCCCATGCGGCGGTTGCCGATGCTTGCGGCGATGACCTCCTTGAACACTTCGATGTTCTTGCGAATCGTCAGCAGGTTCTTCGTCTGCCGTGCAAGCAACCGCTGCGGCAAGTCCGATGGCAAGCGCGCACTGGCGGCGTTGAACTCTTTCCACTGCGCCTCCTGCAACTCACGCGCTGCCGGGTCCGCTGCGTCAAGCGGCTTCACCGTCAGGACCGTGGTGCGCGAAAGGTCGGCGGCTTCCTTCAGGCCCACGCCAATGCTCGACAGCAGGAACGCAGAGCGCGTCGTGAACGAGACGCCCGTGTGTGACGCTGAGCCTTTCATAATGCGGCCCGGTGATTCCGACGACGACACGCGCATCAACTGAATGACCGCCTGCCGACGCTCCTCACCGACGCGGCTATTCTTGCTACCGCTCTCGGCCTCATCGAACACAACAGGCCGCGCGTCATTGCCGATGGCCGAACGGATGCCCGCCTCGGTCGTTGCGCCCAGCGGGTACAGGGCAATCTCGCCAAGGCACGCAGCCGCGATGTTGTTCACCAGCGTCGTCTTGCCCGACCCATGGTTGCCGGTAATCCAGCAGTGCGTGCGCCACATCAGCCCGCCGCAGATAGGGGCCGTCGCAATCCAGCCCGCGAACAGGTCGCCATCCATGGGCCGCTCCCACCGTGCGAGATTGCACAGCGCGCGAATCTGCTTGCCCAATGCATCGTCGGCAGGCTTGGCCGTCAGCCCTTCCGTCAGCAGGGCTTTTTCCTTCTCGTAGATAAAGCGCGACTTGAACCGCACCGCGTCCGCGTTGTGGCCGTTGACCTCCATAGTATCGCCAAGGTTCAACACCACGCGCCCGTCATCCATCCACACGCCGCGCGACCTGATGCGGCTCTCGTCATACACGCCCACGCTGCGGCACATATTCATGATACTCACCCCCGCCTTAATCCAGTTCACCCGCCCGCGCTCGCCGAAGTTCTCCAGCCAGTAATCCGCGTCGCTCACGATTTCCATGCAACCCTTCTCGGTCATCAGCGTTGATGCACTGTAAGGTTCAATCTGCTTCGTGCCGCCCGGCATGACGTAGTAGGTCTGCTTGTCATAGCCCAACGCCTTGAACTCCAGCGCCGCATCAATGAACGTCATCGGCGTCTCGTCGCCGGGGTCCACCTCTGGCTCAATGAAATCCTGAATGATGCACGCCTGCGCCAATGCCGCAAGCATCCGAGAAGTCACCAGCGCGGGACTGATACCCGTAGGCACCTCGTCGCCCAAGTCCCAGCCATCCGGGTAACTGCTCGGCAGCGGGACAATCGCCGACTCAACGCCAAGCCCCGTCAGCACCAGACGAATCTTCTCCGCAGCATCCAGCCCCGGCGTGTCATTGTCTGGCCAGATGACGCAGCGATGCCCCGTCAGCAGGCTCCAGTCTGTCATGCCGACAGCCGATGCCCCGCCCTGCCACGTCGTCACGACCCAGCCATCCGGCATAAAGCGCGGCGCACCGTCGGCAGTCTTCTCGCCCTCGACTATCAGCACCGGACACAAGGGGCGCTGCGCTATCAGGTCGCTGTTATACAGTGGCCGGTTCTCACCGAAGCCCTGCGGGATGTGCGTCGTGCCATCCCATACGACAGGGCGGATTTCCTTGCGCCGCCCCGGAATATCCCAGCGCAGCACCGCGCCGAACGCATCGCCATTGGCTAGCCGATAGACCGACGTGCGATGCGGTGTGCCGAATGTTTTATGCAGAGACGTGGGCGTAACGACAGGCTCACGCATCGGCACGACGATAGTGCTGCGCGCCGTAATGTCGTCCTCGCCCTTGCCCAGACCGACCTTTTTAATCACGGTTCATTCCAAGCATATCTTTGAACGCCTCGATTGTCTCGGGCAGCGAGGCGTTGTGAATCTTCTGGCACAGGTCGATTATGTCTCCCCGCGTATCGGGATTCGCGAAGTCTTTCCAGATGCCGGTAGTCAGCGATACGCCAAGCGAGGGGTGCTTGTCATCACGCCACGGCGTTGACGCAATCCACCAGCCGCCCTGACGCTTGCCATTCGGAAGCCACGTGCGACACAGGGTATGTATATCCCCCGCCGTAAGCCGCGCTTTAATATCGGAAATGGTAGTCCGGGGAGTGACGCCAGATTGACGAGGCGAAGGAGGAACCTCGCCAGACTGTCGGCGGCTTTTGCGCGCGAACGAATCGCTGCGTTGGACATGACCGCCGTCCCCGGATTTCGAATGAATCATAACCCGTTATCCGCCGCACGCGGTAGGGTTTTTAATCGAGAAAATCATACGTCCCTCCAAGCCCCGTCACAGGGCTGGTTAGAGTGCTACGCGAATGGGGTGTCTGTCAATCGGGTTTCGTTTCCCGCCGCACGAAACGTCCACGCTGGTCGCGGTCAGTCAGGCGCGTGAGTTCGGAACGCAGGCTGTCGCGCTCGGCTGCGACGCGGCCAATGTAATGCGTCAGCCCGCCGCCCACGAGGAACGCGCCTGATGCGAAGGCAAGGATGGTGGTGATGATGAGGTCGGTCATTGGGTTTCTCCTGTTGAGTTAATGAGTAGTTAGAAAGGACTCTGCCTGTTAAGACACGCCCTCTTGTAGCCCTCGTCTACGCCTTGGTAATAGCCAGATTCCCGCGCCTCCTCACGCACCCGCTCGACAATGGGGAGGATGGCGTCGGCGTCTTTCAGAAACAGCGCAAAACACGGCCCATCATTATCGTAGAAATCTTTTAAGGAAGCAGCGATAGCCCGCGCGATTTCTTCTCGTAGGTCTTCACTCATAACAGGCTCTCCAGTGCCTTCAGCAGCGCCGCGATTGCAGCGTTGGCGATGGTGGTGCCGGCAGAGGAAGCTGTGACCCTGCCGTCAAAATAAACGACGCAACGGCAGTCATTGGTATTGCTACAACGATACAGCATCCCCCGGCGCTCAATCTCGGCCAGCGTGGCGGCGAGGTCGTTCTGATAGTCGGGGGGCCAGTGGTCCGATACGAACGCCCCCTCCCGCAGCCATACGGTTTGGGGAATGTTTACCCCGCGATAATAGTTGTCCGACTTGACTTTACGACATCCCAGCGCAATCGCCACGGCCTCCCGGTCTGCGCTGCCGGTGGATGCTTGGTCTGATAGGGTCATTGCAGGCTCCACAGGACGTTCCCTTCCATGTCTTCAATTCGCTTGGTGCCGGGGTTCAGTTCAGCATGGTGCGCCCAGTTCTCGTTCTGACGGCCCATGATGACGTAAAAACAGTCGTCTCGAATAAAAACGACCGGGGTATCCAGCGCCGCGGCCTCCCGGTCTGCGCTGCCGGTCGCGGCTTGGTCTGCCAACGTCATCACCCAACCTCCCTAGCCAGCACCTTAAGCGCACGCTCGACACTTGGGATGTGCGACGCGAGTAGTTCCTCGCGCACCTCCATCGTCTCGCACTCGCCCGCCGCCTCGTTGCACGCATCCCAGATGTGTTCCGCAATCGCCTCGGCAATCACATCGCCATCGGGCAGCGCCTTCGCCAGCGCATACATCGCAAGCCATTCGCGGCACTCGCCCGCCGCCTCAGCCGCAGCCTCAGCGACCTCATCGGCGGCGTTCTCGGATGCAATCACGTCGTCCTCCCATTGAGACAGGGCTGTGAGATAGGGGGCGGTCACAGGGGGCGCTCCAGCGAACGGCCACGCTTGAGAGCGGCGAGGGTCATGCGGTAAAACGTCAGGCTGTGACGCATCCGATAATCTGCGCCCGCCGAATACGGGCCATAAATCTTCCACGCCTCCCGCTCATCAGCATCCTCCTGCGGCTCGACGCTTTCCAGTGCAGCAGCAGCCTCGCTCAGCAAATCGCCAAGCTGAAAGCCCAGACGGTAATGGCGCTCAGCCTCACGCAGACGGGCGGCTAGGGTGTTATCGGTGGTCATGTCAAGAATCCTTCTGTGCGTAGGAAAGCAGTTCGTATTCGTCGGCAAGGTCATCAAGGCCAGATAGAACCATCTTCCGCCATTCGGTCGCATCCTTTCCCGCGAACGCTTCAGCCCGCAGGTCGTGCAGAGCCTGAGCCTCTCCAAAAAACGCAGCCACATACGGAATGTTCGGGAAATGCCGAAGCGCGAGAACGCCTGCATCCTCAAGCGTTCTATCAGCCTCCCGCGCAACCTCGTCGGTCAGTAGGCATCCAACCAGACAGGCGTTGCCATCAGACGTGCGGTACTGGCACGAGCCAGCCGCGTCATCCCAAGCAGGGCCGGGCATCGTCAAGAGATGCTGGCGCATCTGCTCGTAAATCGACTGCAAATCAGGCTTTAGATTCATCGTCTCTCTCCTATATCCCCAGCGTCACGCCGGGTTGTCCACAATAAACGCCTGTTTTCCGGTGGCGTCAAGCCCCTTCAGATAATTTTCTCCACAGCTACACGCGCGGCATCAATCGCTCGCAGAATCTCGTGCTTCGTCTCGATGCTCGGCTCCACGTTCGCAAGCTGGTGACACGCTCGCCATGCCAGCGTTTTCACACGCTGCTGCTCTATCACCTGCGAGGCGCGCTCATACTCAGCCGCATCCACCAGTTCCACCAATGATGTGGTAAGCAGGCCGCGACCAAACGCATTGAACCGCGTCGTGTGCTTGCCGTGCGCTACCACTATCTGTCCGTATGGAGTGACGTGTTCCACCCTTCCGGGAAACGCGCTCGCAATCCCGTGTATCCCGTCCACGATGTAAACGATATCGCCGCGCGACGGCTCGAATTTCTTTTTCATAGGTCGTACTTTTCGTAGATAGCCGCGAGCGCCTCATCGCGCTCGATATAGGCCGACAAAACCGCGCTATCATGCTGCTCCACGACCTCGCGAATCTCCTTCAACATCTCAAGCGTGCGCGGGGTGATGCCGGTCGTGGGTGTGGCGCTGTATTCGTCGGTCGCCATCGGCTCCGTATACCCACGCACCCCCCATGGCTGCTTCCCATACGGATACGAACGCATCTCCGCGCTTCGCTCGCCCAACGCCTGACGCGCAGCCGCGCTGCCCATCGCCTCGGCAGGGTCTTCGCCGTACATATATGTGGTCATCACATAAACTCCTCTATCTACGCCCGTCACAGGCGGCTAACGGTTTAAATCATATTTCGGCGGGGGTGTCAATCGCGGCTGCCCCCATGCACAGCGCGCGTGACCGCGTGCAGCATTGTCCCCGCCATCTCCTCGCCAGCCTCGCCGGTCCATGCGAAATGCACCGTGCCAGCGTGCGTTCGGATGCTAACCTCGCAGCCATTGCGCGGCAGGATTACAGCATCGGTCATCGCGCGCTCTGCAATCTCCTCCCATGCATCTTTGCACGTCTCCGTCAGGTCGCACCACGGGTCTTCATTGTGGCCAAACTCATCGCACCACGCGGCATATGCTGCGCGTCCCGGCGAGCCTGTAAATACGATTGGCTGCTGTGTCATTATAATTCCCTTTCTAAAATTCCGCGCGTCACGATTTCCTATCACGCCGCGTCACGAAAAACTCACCCCCGCGATGCTCGATAACGACATTCTCCCGGCCCCACTCGCGCGCTGCCTGCATCCGCACCCGCGTCGCCGCCGTTTTCACACGCGACCGCTGCAATGGTGCCGTCGTGGCGATGGTCTCGCCGGGAGCGACCGACCAGAACGGAATGTCCGGATAGCCCGGCATCTCCATGAGCCGCGCCTTTATCAGCCCAGCTAGGCGGCGAAGGTCGTCCTCGTCCAGCGGGTGTATATCGTCCTGTATACGCAGGCCCGCATCGGTCAGCGTGACGAGGCGCTGCCCCTCCAGTGCCGTGCGCGCCTGTTCGCGGGCTTCTGCTGCGCCGATTCTCGGGCCTCGCGCGCTCATGCTTCACCCCCGGACATATATTCTTCGCCGTCCCAGATAATCGACGACAGCCCCGGCATGGCCCGGAACGCATCCTCGAACCACGCATCCTCGACCGGACCAACGCCATCCCAGCCGCACTCCCGCAGCACCCGCGCGACATTCGCACAGCCACAGCCATGCTTCGCCGCCAGAATCGCATCAGGCGTACCGACCTTCTCATTCGCCAGAACGCCCAAGATGCCCGCACGGTTAATCACCCGCAACGCCGCAACATCGAAGCGCATCTCAACCTCAAGAGCCTTGTCCAATGGCACCCCGCCAAGCGCGAGCCACGAATAAACCGTCTGTTTCGACACCTTCATCGCCGCCGCGAACTCCGGGACGCCGCCCGCCGTGTCTACCGCTTTCTGCAAATATGCCATTTTCTATCCTCATTATGGTGGAAGCGGCATAGTCTCAAATCATTGACAGGCTGTCAAGCGCGACCGTTAATGCGGCGCTTGGTTATTTTACGCGCAAACCCGAACGGCAAACTCTAACCAATCCCGACCGTTCATAATCGCGACCGCTGTATAACGCGAAAATCGCTTAAGCCGCTGATACGGCACGATATTATTTTTCACACACCTGTAACAAGCTTTTATTGGATAAAATGCTTTTTTGATACACGGCAGTTTCGAATTGCTCAACAATATCAACGAAAATAGGTTTTGGGCATCACAAAAAAAATGGCGCTGTTGCGCGTTTGTGACGCGAAAAATCTCGTTAAATCAACAGCATGACCTTGCTATATAGCTATCTCGTATCAGAAAAAAACATAGCTGCAAAAAGCCTGTCAAGCAGTCCAGCTTTTTGAAGGAAAAGTGTAGTTTTTACTTGAATGCTTGACTGCTGTATAACTTGACACGATTTAAACCCTATATATATATATCTGATTCTAAATAGATATATATTATATATAAGGGTGTTGATTTCATTAGATTTTTCGCGTCACAAAGCCGTAACAGCGGGGGAATTTTTGTGATGCGCTTGGAAGCCATGCGTTGAAATCATTAGGAAATCGCTGTTACGCCTGTAAGCAATCCTGAAAAACGCTGTTACGTGGGGATAACTCGGTGCTGCGATGCGTGCTTAGCGGGTGGTGGGATTCCGCCGGGAAACGGCCACGAAAAAGCCGGGGTTTTGAGGCCCCGGCTGTGTCGGTGTGGTGCGATGCGTGCGTGTGGAGTTATGCCGCCGCGCGGGCGTGACGGGCTGCTAGGGCGTCATCGCGGGCTTGGCTGCGGTAGTGGCGCATGATGACGGCATTGACGCGCCCTAGGGCCTTGTGGAGCCTGTCATAGCGGGCGCGGGCTTCGCGGTACGCTGGCGATGCCTTCACGTCGTCGGGCGTCAATCCCATGGGGCCGGTGCCGCAGCCGGGGATGGCGCGTATATCGGCACTGGCGGTGCGAAGATCAGCCTGTAGGGCGTCACTGTGGGCGCGCAGGATTGCGTAAGGTGCGGGCGTGGTCATCAAAGCCACCGCACCGAATAATAATCGGGGGAGTCCCATACGGGGTCAACGCGATGATGAACCACAGTTGCGATTGCCGCGCGCATATAGGGCGCTTCCGCTAGGTTGCCTTGCGTCATGGCGCGCTTGACGTAGTGGCCATTGCCCTTGTCGGCATAGCCGGAATCTATGAGATACTGCGCAGCTTCCGCCGGGCTGCTATAATTTACAGACATATCACTTCCCCTTCACTGAAACGATAATGGTATACGCGGCTAGAATACCGCAGGCGATGAACCATGCCTCGCTGGCGATGTGGGCGAGGGTCATGCGTCACCGTCGCATAGATGAACAGCAACCTTGCGACCTATGGCGTGCAGCGTGTCACCGCGCCCGATAAAGCGCCCGGACAACCCTTCGTATGCGTCCCAACAGCCCGGCTGGCGTTGCAGGCGACACGCGCGCCCGAAGCGGGCATAAGCGACGTAACGGAATCCCGTGGGGCCATATAGGCGGTCTACATTTTCCGGCATAGCAACCATAACATTCCCTCTCAAAACCGGCCCTAGCGGCCATATCGCCAGCGTATCGCACACGCTGGCGCATATCGCGGCTAGCGTTGCGGGTGTTCGCTGATAACGGAATAATTCCACCGCTTGAATGTCCCGCCCGGCATTTGCTTTGCCTTGGTGGACAGGCAGCAGAGCGTGCCATCGCTATAGGCGCGGTCCATGAGAGCCTCATAAGCCGCCCGCCCGATGCGCACGCCGTTGCAGTAAAACCGCGCGGGTGCTCCAGTCGTCAATATCTGTGTAATATCCATGCTCAATTCCCTTCCACAAATCCGCGCGCCACAAGCGCCTGCCGCATCATAGCGGGTGACCAGCCATAAACCCGCGCTTCTGCCCCGTAGCGAGCGCATACAGCGGCCAGTGCCGCGTCTGCCTCCCGCAGTGCCAGTGCGGCCCTGTCGCGCGCTAGGACCGCCTCACGGGCGGCTGCTATGGTTGCGGGAGTCATGCGGCACCGCGCGCGGCAATGGTCATGCCGTCCGAAAACGGCACGGTCACGCCGTCCGGCTTCGTGACATACCATGCGAAGTCACGCTGCGAGACGCTATAGCCAAGGTCAAACTGGCGCGACGCCTGATTCATTTTGCGCTTCGTGGTGACCGTCTCATAGCCGCCACTGCGAAGTGTGACGGATTCTCCGTCAAATTCCACGATTGCGGTGTTTACGTAAACAACGCGAGTCTTGCCCCCGCTGCTAAAAATGGCGGTGCGATGGTTGCTCAGCTTATCCATACGTGACATAAAACATTTCCTTATGTTATCGGGCTAACATTAAGCCGGTTAAAGATTCAGCAGTCGAGAAACGCGCCTGTAGCTGCTAGCCGTGATGTTGCGCGGGGGGTGCAGGCTGCGGCGCTCGCTTGCGCCAGTCTGATAGTTTTCCCGCCCGTCACACTCGCTCCACCAACTGCCGGAATCCTCTTGCGGGTAGCAGAATTGCATGGCGTCACGTAGGGACATTTCGAAAGATTCCTGCGATTGCATGGCTTCATCGATAGGGATTCTGCACCCCCAATCGTTAACGAATCCATGCGACTCCGCTTCTCCATGCTCCGCCGATTCCGGCGTTACAATCTCATAGGTGACTCGGAACATAACTATTCCCTCTCTCTATCCGGACCGTTCACTGTCCGCCTAATCCCCGTATCGCACACGGGGATTCAGGCGGAGAGTGTTAGGCGAAAGCTCCCATAGCTTCCCACCAATGGTGCTCATGGTTGACTCTCTGGCGAGCCGGGAAATATCCCCATTGGCCAGCGAAGTCATCCCGGATGAACCAGCGCTCGCCATCATGGCCGCGCGACCGAACAATCTCCGCCGTGCGAGTCGAACGCTTGCGGTAAATATTGCCGCAATAGTCGAACGTCTCGCCGACTGGCACGCCATGGAAGCTATGCGAATACGTCATCTCAAAATCCCTTCTTCACAATAGCGGCGACGCGGCGACGCTGCACTAGCAGCCCGATGATGCGGTGGATGATATGCATGGGGTAGTTCCTGTTGCGAGGGGGCTAGCCCGGGGGTGGCGGCCCCCGGGCGGCGGTGTTAGAAGTTGTAGTCGCGGAAAGCGCCGCGACCAGCGTAGGCGTTGCCACCCTGCTCAAAGGTCTTGGTGCCGCTCTTCTTCCACTTGCGGCGCTCTTTGCCCTCTTCGTCGGCCCATACGCGCAGGCTGATCTTGATCTCAAGACCGCCGGGGTTGGCATCGTAGCTGTAGCGCTGAACGCGCTGGTTACTGCAGTGGGCAGCGAAGCCGCCGACGTGGAAGACCAGATCGTCGCCGTTGATCAACGTGGCGGTGTCGGCGCGCAGCGTGATCGTCTTCGCGGTCTTCTTGATGATCGTGTAGGCGTCCACGTCGGTCCAGATCGAGACGCTGACACCGTCACCGACGTTCAGGGCGGAGATCGCGTCGGCGCTGGCGTTGATCTCGGCGGTGCGCTCGGCGATCCAAGGGCGGTTGGTGGAGGTGATGGCCATGGTGTGTCTCCCGTGTGGGGCGGTGCCCCGTTGCTGTTGACTCACTAATACCGAAGCCGCCGCACGATACAATCCACAAAATGCATGGCCGCGAAAATAATCCGCAAGGCAAGGCGAGGCATGGCGCATCAGCACGCTGCAAGGCGCATGGCATAGCAAGGAAATCGCGCACACGTCACGCATCACACGCATCACACGCGCACATTACGCGCGCACACGCATCACACGCATCACACGCCCGCGCATACGCGCCCACACGCGCCACACGCGCCCGCGCGACCCCTCCCCCCACCCATTTTTCGCAGCGCGCGGCCCCCTCAGATATCTATATA
>Ga0099851_1001324_pt1 | contig 10520 bp, 6 predicted proteins | sample CB_VirMetaG_6_FD_78176 | JGI IMG/M metagenome (GOLD analysis project Ga0099851, IMG submission 78176) | Freshwater to marine saline gradient viral communities from Chesapeake Bay - CB_1508_2 Viral MetaG | ecosystem: Environmental > Aquatic > Marine > Coastal | place: USA: Chesapeake Bay... | reverse complement strand
TACCCATAAAAGCAAGTTACGGACCAATTATTCCATCAGCGCTGGTCGTTTGTCCGCCTAGAATAATCAAATACGAATCTTCCATCGGGGAGAAGGAAAGAAGATTTGGTTTGAATTTTGATAATGATACTGGTGTTCTATCCGGCACGATAAATGATATAGATGGGTACTTATCTACGAGAGATGAGTCAGTTCCCTTCAAAGCAGATGGTCCCCTCTCATACTTACCCGTCGCAAAAAGACCAAATCCAAGAAGAGTCACCTTTTACTTCAAAGCTTACTTCGAGGACAATCCCGAGGAATTTGTCGATGGGAATTTTTACATGGATATTTCCATCAATTGGGACACCAAGAGAAAATCTCTCATAGTCGGTCCTAGGGGGATCGAAACAGACTTTTTCGTGAATGGAAAACCAGCAACAAACGAGCAGTATTACTCCTATCTCCAAAGTCAAAACTATATCTAAATCTTTATAAATAAAGTATAGATTGTCGCTTTGGAGAAGAAAACTCATGCCAGCTATCATAAGAGAAAATGATATTTGCACTGGTCACGGCTGTTGGCCACCCAGACCAGCAATAACTTCTTCGAAAACGGTTTTCTTGAATGGTAGAGGTATTGTCAGACAGGGTGATCGATACGCAGTTCACTGCAAACCGTGTGGGAAAAACCCAGCTTGTCATGGTTCATATGTAGCGAGAGGTTCTTCCTCAGTTTTCGTAGACGGAATACCAGCTGCGAGAGTTGGAGACCCTATTGCCTGCGGTTCACTATGCTCCACTGGAAGTCTAGATGTATCTGGAGGAGGTTGAATTGATAGAAGAAGGTCTCGGAGACGGACGAATAACTCCCCATGAAGTTAATACCTTTTTGGAATATGGAATTCTCATAGGAACAGCGCTGGTATCCGCAATCGGAGCAGCTTGGTTAGCATTGAAGAGAAAAAATTTCCTAGACAGACAAAATAAAATAAAAGAACACTTGTTAATACTTGACGATAGGGACAGGAATTTTCACATATACGACCGTCTGATGTATTTGAGGATAAAATCTTCTGCCGACAGAGTTCGGTTTTGTCAGTTTCACAATGGGGGGAAGTTTCTATCCGGCACGCCGATGAAGAAATTCAGTTCAACACATGAAACCACATCCAAAGGAGTTTCAAATGAATCTGAAAAACTTCAAAACTGCATGATAACCATATTTCATGATAAAATCATGGCGGTAAAAGAAAACGATCCTGAAATTAGAAATGTTTCCGATTTAATGATGGAAAGCAAGAGCAAAAATTTTTACAAGTCCACAGAAGTCGAAAAATTTGCACTTCTTCCAATATACAAAAATGATCTAATTATAGGTTTCATAGAAGTAGAATGGAATGTTGGTTCTGAAATAACTTATGTGAATGATTTTGAATCTATATTTACTTTGGTTCGGTCTCAGATAGAATTTGAAATAGGTAAGGAGAACTGATCTTGGCAACGAACCAAAAATATTCAGACTTGGATTTGGATTTCACTAGAAATCCAATAACCAACGATGTTTCATTGAAATACGACTCAGAAGCAATAAAGAGGTCTTTGAGGAATCTACTGTTGACGGGAAGAAATGAACGGTTGTTTCAACCCGAAATACAGGCAGGAATCAGAAATCTTCTCTTTGAGAATTTTGGTTCGATTCAGTTGGTGACATTGGCAAACAGAATAGAGGAACTTTTGATAAACAGTGAACCAAGACTTCACGAATTGTCCGTGGAAGTTTTAAATCAAGAGGACATAAACACTGTTCGTGTTAGAATATTTTTTAGAGTAAGAAATCTCCCATTAGTTCAAACACTCGAAGTCGATCTTCAAAGGGTAAGATAACATGGCACTTTCAAATAAAACATTACAATCAATAGAAAGTCTTGATTTCAATACAATCAAAGAGGACTTAAAAACCTACTTAACTAATCAAGACTTATTCAAAGATTACGACTTTGAAGGATCTGGATTGTCAATACTTCTCGATGTTCTCGCATATAATACACATCATATGGGATTCTATGCGAATATGCTCTCAAACGAGGCTTTTTTGGATAGTTGTGTGTTGAGGAGTTCCGCAGTCTCCCTCTCCAAATCTTTAGGTTATTCACCAAGAAGTAGAAGGGGAGCAGAAATAACTGTTGATGTATTCTTAAATGTTCAAAACTCTTCTTTCGAAAGTCAATTCATCACCGATGTCAACTCAAAATCAATTAAAATACTGAAAAACGAACTCTTTTCCACGTCCTTCAACGGAAAAACATATTTCTTCTATTCCACAGAAACATATTATTTTTCATACGAAGGGCAAGACTCAAACGGTGACGCCATAGTGGTAGCAAGAAACGTACTTCTTCGTGAGGGTAGACCAAAAACAGAAACATTTATAGTGAACAGAAGAGAAGATGGTCAGAGATTCATCATCTCCGATCTGAGTCTTGATGACAGATCTGTTTCCGTGTATGTAAAAGGTTCCGTCAATGAATCCGAAGGAGTCGCAGAACCTTGGCAAAAATCCACAAACATAACCAACAATGATTCCACTTCAAAGGTTTTCTTCCTGCAAGAAGCGTATGATGGAAAATTTGAAGTGTATTTTGGGGATGGAATATTGGGGAGACAGATAGAAAACGGCAACGTAATATTGGTTACTTATGCTAGTTGCTTTGGATCAGATTGCAACGGGGCAGGAGTTGCAGACAATCCACCATCATCCCCATCATTTACTTATCTCAGAAATCAAGAAACGACATATTCTTTGAGTAGAGAAGTGAGAGTGAAAAGAAATTCCAACAACAAACCAATCGTCGCAGCCGGCGGTCAAGAAAAAGAATCAAAAATATCGATTCAATATTATGCACCAAAAGTTTATGAAACACAGGATAGAGCGGTAACACTAAACGATTACATAGCGTTGTTGCAACAAAACTATTCTGGATCTATAAAATCCATACACGCTTGGGGTGGAGAAGATAATGACCCACCCGAATACGGGAAAATGTTCGTGTCTGTAAAACCGTTAGTAGGACTATATCTAACAACCCAAGAAAAAATAAATCTAGAAAAAAATATACTTTCTGAGAAAAATGTGGTTACAGTTACTCCACAGATAAAAGATCCCGAATACATTTTTATCACCCCAACGGTGAAATTGAAATACAACCCAAACACCCTGACTGTTTCTTCCTCCGAATTAAGAGACACAGCAATAGAATATGTCAAAACTTTTGGAATAGACAATCTTTCGGCTTTCGAAAAGAATTTTTATTCGGGTCAGATGGTGAGTAATTTGCTGGAACTAAACACTTCACTGAAAAGTTGTATTGTAGATGTTTCCTTCTACAAGAAATTCACACCAATTTTCAATAGTAAATTTACCTACTCAGTAACCTTTGAGAATCCTTTGGATGTTCTCTCGGGAACATACTATGTGAATTCCTCCGTTTTCTACACTTACGGAAAGGGAGAAAACTCATCCAATCTCCCATCTGTGAGAGCTTACTTTAGAGACAACGGAAAAGGAAAAATTTCACTGTATCGAGAATCGGATGATTCTGTGATTATCGACAGTTACGGAACCGTGGATTACACAACCGGCAAAATCACCATAAAGAGCACGACTTTCTTACTTACTTCAACACTGGAATCATATGAAATTTCAGTGTTCGCTAGGCCTTTAGATGAAGACATATTTTCCAAGAGAAACACCATTTTGGAAATAGATACAGAAAATGTATCGGTAACAATGACTCCAATAACAACTTCGAGAATTTAATATGAGTCGAAGAGTAAACATCAAAAGTTTGATAAAGAATCAACTCCCAGGCTTTGTGAGGGAGGATCATTCGACTTTTGTCGCTTTCTTGGAAGCTTACTATGAGTGGTTGGACTCTAATCCAGACAAAATCAGAACAACAAATCAGGTCGATAATGTTTTTGATATTGACGAATCCTTGGAACTTTTCACCGAAGACTTTCAAAAAACTTATATCTCTTCGTTCCCGATCTCCCTCGCAATAAACCCCGAGACCGGAGAAAAAATAAACGCAAGAAAACTGATAAAAAATATTAGAAGTTTCTATAAAGCAAAAGGAATAGAGAAATCATACAGATTTTTATTCAGAATAATATACAATTCTGATATTGAAATTTATTATCCAAAAAACTACATAATGAATCTTTCCGATGGAAGATGGATATCCGAAAAGAAGATGTATATCAAACCATCGGGAAAAAACTCCCTTTTAGGCAAAACAATTTCACAAAGACAAGATGACTCGGATGTTACATCTCAATTACTAGCACGAGCAAGAGTCACCAATCAAATAAGTTACCGAAAGGGGACAAATGATGTAGTTGAGTTGACATTGGAAGAAATATATGGGACTTTCACCGAAAATAGTAGTGTATACGATTATTTTTCGGGTCAAAATTACGGAGAAATATATTCTGTTTTATCCAATATAACAATCAACAACCAAGGAACTGGTTACGAAATAAATCAACGCATCAATTTCAACGAACTGTCCGAAAGAGTAAACACATATTATCCGGAAGCATATATCAGTAGAGTTTCCCCCGGATCGGAACAATATGTTGGTAGAGTATTGGAATTGTTTATCTCTGATCCTGGATTAAACATAAATTCGACAAATTGTGGAATATCAGGCACAAACCCAATAAATCAATTCGGGGCTACAGGAGGCACTGGGTTTGGTGCTTCTGCGAACTTTGGGCCAATATTCAACGCAAACAGTTATTACATAGGAACAAGAGGACTCCTAAGTTCTGACATGGTGATGCAAGACAACAACAAGTACCAAGCTTATTCGTATGTCATAAAGTCTGAATTGAGTTTAAACAAATATAAAGAACTCGTAAAAACTGTTCTACATCCAGCAGGAACGGAAATATTTTCTGAAATCCTCATAAAGAGATGTCTACAAGGAAATGGAAACAGTATTGTAAACATCCCAAGAAAAATAACAAAAAGAATAGGAAATTATGCTGCATATACATTTTTGACATACGATAATCTAGGGAAATGGTTCGCAGGACAGTGTTATTCTCCACTCGATCACGATTCTTTAATCATATGTGGGACTGCTGATTGTGCTACGGGAAATCCCATTTCTTCTGAAGTTGCTTTTGCTGCTGGTGCCACTTGCTTGACTGCGGATCTTCCAGCTGGATTCACCCCCGATTATTGGGTTATATACAATCACCCAAATACGACCTTGGGAAGATCGACAATATACATACATGAAGATCAACTGGACGATTTTTATGGAGGATCTGCACCAGGATCGACACAATCTGACTTGGGGTGGTTGGAATGGAATTTATCTTTTGACAATGGTGGAACAGCGGGACAACAGATTTCTTGGTTGGATGATATACTAAATAATGAAGAATCGAAGAATTTAGCAGTTTTATTCTACGAAAACGGTGGATCATCTTTTAGAAAAATATCTATAGGTGACTTCATCAACAGTGACACCTGCACTTACGATTGCAGATATTCGACGGGGTGTTTAGAGGAAGATCTCACTTAGGAATTCAAGCAAATGGCTAGTTGCATAGAATTAACAACCAATCTCAAAAAAGAAGTAGTCGATGCTTTCATGGACTATATTAAAAATCCATATGAAAATTCTTGGTTTGTTGCTTTCGGAAACCCAATTTCTTGGTCCGTCATAGATGAAGGTGTTTTACAATCGGGATTTGTATATTCTCCCAAGTTAGTCGGAGACGACAATGTTGTTCCTTTACCAAAGGATACAGACGAAGAAAAATATGAATTTTATAGAACTTGTATAGCTATGAAAAAGATAAGTAGGGATGATGTTTCCTTCCTGATCCCTAGAAATGAATGGCAACAAAACAAGACATATTTTCCCTATCGCTACGACGAAAACATGTTTGAAGATCCTTCCAAGATGTTTTATGTTTTTAATAGTGATAACAGATGTGTTTACAAATGCATAGAAAACAGTTCCGGTCTGTCTGGGGGTGCATTTTCAGCATCAGGTCCAGCTTCAATAAACAAACCAAACAGCACTGGTTTGGAGGTTTTCGACACTGGAGATGGATATAAATGGAAACTCATTTATCAAATAAATTCCTCCGATTTACTAAATTACACCGTTGAGGGAAGAACAGAAGAAGATAGTTATATTCCCGTAAGATACATTGATTTTGAACCCGACCCTTCCGAAACCGAATTACTGAAACATAAAAGCATACAAGACAACGCAGTTCCGAGTTCAATCAGTTCAATATACCTGAATGAATTATACAGGGGATTGTATACTTTTGATTCTAGATATTCTGTTGTAGGAGTGGATGACGCTATCTATCCGACATTTGGTGTTTCTGCTGGTGCTACTTCCGTGACAATAGATTATTTTGGCACAAATACCGCACTGAATTCACTGAAAAATATGTTGTTCTATGTAATATCAGGGCCAGGAGACGGACAAACTAGAGTTATAAAATCAAGTTCTAGAACAAAAGTCGGGGGTTCGCAATATCTTACGATCGAAGTCGATCCATTAGACGAGGGACTTTCTGCGTATAGTGCAACAGAGTCAAAAAGTGCTATCAATATTCTCCCATCTCTAAAAATAATAGGAGATGGAGAAGCGAGAAGTGCCACTGCATCCGGCAACTCAAATCTAGAAAGTGCTTTGGGAATAGTAACCTTTTCTTCAAGTGGTGCAACTGCTTTCTTGACTGGTGTCGATCTGATTGAGATTGGGAAAAACTACACTTATGCTAGAGCTTTTTCACCAAAGGGTCTTACGGCCGTAAACGCAGGAGATCCCATACCTGAAGACTTGTTCCTCATAAGTCTTTCACCACCGAACGGACACGGAAGCAATGCAGTTCTAGAGTTGGGTGCTTCGAAGATACTGGTCAAGACTACATTTGAGGGGTCGGAGAACGGAAGAATAGAAGCGGTAAATGATTTCAGACAAATAGCACTGATAAAAAATCCTTCCTTAAGAGACAGAATAGCTCTAGTGAGAACGGTGGACTCAGTGGGTTCTGGAATTTCCGCAGGAGACTCAGTCACACTTACTGGTTCTTCCACTACTTTGAGTGGAACCGTTCTTCGAAGCACAGCTTTCAATAACAATCCTGGTTATGAGTATCTTGTAAATGGATTATCGGGTTCAATCGGAGATTTTGATTATATTTCTGGAGTTGCTATAGACCCAAATGACGGATTTGAATTGATAGATATTGCTGGATTTGAAAACAAAGAAACTGTTGTTTTGGAAGCAACTACATCCGTAAGTTCCGTGGAATCTAGGGACATAGTAGTGGGTGTGGGAAACAAGTCAATCGGACTAAGACCATCATATGCTTCAGGAAAAGTGGTTAGTGTAGATGGAAGTGATGTGTATATCAGTCCAATTAGGGGAAACTTCAAAGAAAATGAAATTGTTTTTGCTATAGATAGAGATGGAACATATTCTTCAAGTTTTACCATTCAAGACATAAGAGTACCCACCTATCAAAACTATAGAGATTCGTACTCAACAGTAACCGAACTCACTCTTCAATCACAGACAAACGAATTGTTTGAAAGTTCCACTTTTCAACAAGATCAGTTAGTATATTCCTTCGAAGACAACACCATCACAACAGTAACAAGTAGCACTGAATACAAATCCAGTGCTTATTGTTTTGATTGGGAAGCAAATCTTGGGCCTGTTCCAACTCTCCCAGAAGACCCCCCATACAACACAGGAACTTTGAAATTAGTAGGTGCCAGGCCGGACAAATTTGAAGTGGGTGACTACATCCTGTATTACAAGAAATCAGGAATACCACTGTACGCTCAGATAAATAGTATAACAAAACCAGAAATTTCTTATGGTTCTGGAGAAGTTCTTTATGTTCAAAATTTCCCAGGTATAGAAAGAAACTATCAAACCGATGAAGAAATAAATCTAATCATCGGAATCTAGGAGTAAGAGATGCCGTCATATGATCCAGACTTTTTCAATATAGATCCTTATTATGACGATTTTGACGAAAACAAAAGATTCCTGAAACTTCTTTTCAGGCCTGGATATGCACTTCAAGCAAGAGAATTGACTCAGTTGCAGTCTATTCTACAGAACCAAATCGAAAGATTTGGAAATTTTGTTCTCGATGACGGCAGCATGGTTTTTGGTGGTCAAATCACTGAAATACCAACCAAGGTAGTAACACTAACGAATCTCTCGGGTGGTGGTGGAATCGTAGTTGGTGAACTAGAAGATAAGGTCGTTGGTTTAAGTCTCGTTGGAGGAGAAACTTCTTACGCAAAAATCATAACTGGAATCAAGAATCCCATTACGAACGAGGACGTTATCTATTATCAATTCATCTCTGGGGAAAGTGTTACGGGTGCGTTTTCCATACTAGGATCGAATAGTGGAATAACATTCACAGCTAGTGCTTCGGGAGATATTTCCGATGGTTTGGTAATGTTCGTCGATAGCGGAATAAGATACACCAACGGATACTTCGTTTCACACGCAGCACAAAGACTAGGCATCTACGAAAGTGATGGGTCTAACATTGATTTCGAAACCCCAAATAGCAGTGTCGGTTTTAATATAAACAAATCTATCGTCACATCAGAACAAGATTCCACACTCAAGGATCCTGCATCTGGATTCTACAACTTCAATGCAGCTGGATCGGACAGATTTAAGATAGAACTTGAAATAGCACAAAGATCTCTCACTGCATCTATAGACACCGCTGCCGCAGACCCATTCGAAAGAACTGACTTTATCGAATTTGCTAGAGTTGTCTCGGGAGATGTGATCAAGAAAGAAAAATACGCCGACTTGGGAGCAATCGAAGAAACCTTCGCAAGAAGAACTTACGATGAATCTGGCCATTATGTGGTCGATCCATTCGAATTGACAATGTTAACTGGTAATACAGAAGATACACTAAGGTCCAAATTGGATAGTGGAAAAGCTTATGTTTTTGGTTATGAATTCGAGACCCAAGGTTCCACATATCTGACCCACAATAGGTCAAGAGGCGAAGATTCCATCAGGACAGACAACGAAGAAATTACCTATGGATACTCAGTCGGTCCTTTTGTCCTCGCAAAATTCTCTAATGTGGATGATGGCGCTACTGGACTGAATCTAGGAAATTTGCAAACAATTTATTTTGATGCTTCAAATGGATATACAAGTCAGGTTTCACCTGAAATTGACGGAGTGAAATTCACCGTTGGGGAATATGCTACCACGGAAGACTTCTTACCAGGAGCTACGCTATATTTTGCTCCTATTGCCTCTGATTTGGAGAATGTGAGTCCTCCGGGTGCCAGTGCTTCAATAACAGCTAGAATAATTCGTGTGGTTGGAACTTCCACCGAATTTTCGGTGATTGAAGTTGGTCCTCCATATGCTACTGGAAACGGTTGGACGGGAGGCGTTACCAGCTCTTTTGAGACAACAAGTCCGTTTTATGTAGCTGCAGGGCCGTCATTTGAGGCTGGTTTGGACTTCAATTCGTATACGGGTTCAAACGTATCATTCTTTGCTACTTCTAATACCTTGGAATTCACAGGAGGAGCTCTACAAGAGTCCATAGGAACCGCGACCATTCGTAACATTCAGCGATTGGGAATTGATACACATAAAATATTCTTTGACGATCTTTCTATCAACACAGGAAAGAGACTAAGTTCCACCCAAAGAATATACTTGGAAGGAAATACGGGAAATCCGGCGTTTTTTGGTGCGGAATACCCAATTAAAACATACAACACAGAAAATACATCATTGGTATTCGAATCTCCTTACGGAGAAGTTATCAAGGAATACAAGGGATATGATTTCATGGTCAATTTGGTTCTTCCAAACCAAACATTCTCATCTGGGGGATGGAGTGCAGACTTCTCAACCATATCAGGACTGAATGGAATCAAACAAATAGGACCGAACATATCCTCATCCAACATTTTCTATGATTTGAATTCTTCACAAATAGTTTCTGTATACAACGAAGACGGAAAGATTGAGGGAGAAGTGAGAGTAAGTGGTGGGACAGATCCAAAAGTTCTTACCATTCAAAATGCCGAGATAAACGGATCGACCCTCAACGGAAATGCCACTGTGATTGTGGCTTGCCAGTTCCGAAATTCCAATTCGATATCGGACTTGAGAAGTAAATCTGTCGGGGCAACAACAGTGTCAGCAACACTGACTGGTCCTGATTCTGATGGTTATTATTACAGTTACTTCAATACGGGAACTGAAAATCTAACCGATGTTTACGCAATAAATTCAATCAGTGTCTCTTTGACTGGTTACATCTTGGACGATGGACAAAGAGACACATTGTATGACTTTTCCAAGATCAAAGTCAAAGAAACAAATGGAATAACCTCATTCGACGCTAATGTTTCGTATTTCATTCATTCGGGTTATGGTCCGTTTGTTGGTGGACAAAATGTTGGTGCGGGTTCT
>Ga0099851_1001321_pt1 | contig 10529 bp, 9 predicted proteins | sample CB_VirMetaG_6_FD_78176 | JGI IMG/M metagenome (GOLD analysis project Ga0099851, IMG submission 78176) | Freshwater to marine saline gradient viral communities from Chesapeake Bay - CB_1508_2 Viral MetaG | ecosystem: Environmental > Aquatic > Marine > Coastal | place: USA: Chesapeake Bay... | reverse complement strand
TGCTGTGCAATTTGCATAGGAGTGCGGGTATCTTCCTTGGGTGACTTGCGCTGTGGAACGTGAGCGTCAACCAGACGGAAGTAAGCAATATCAGCCTTTGCACCTTCGATATGCTTGCGTTGGTTCTTAGGATTGAGCACGCCGCCAATGTCGAAATTGGTGCGGTCGATTTTGGTTACATTAAGCCCGTAGCGTTTCAGGAAACCTGCAAACTCGGCACGGTCTTTGACACGCAGGGCATTGTAGCAAGCCCTTGCAAAGTGAACGTTTCCTGCGTAAGCCTTTTTGACAGACATAACGCCGCCTTCGTGCATGAGTTCGGCATTGCCAAAAGAGGCGTCCATTAACTTAGAGACGAAAGCAGACTCGGATTTGTTAAGTTCGATAGACATGATGGTATTCTCCTAATGAAGATTTATGGACATGGCGACATTGCCATGCTGATAAACCCTGAAAAGGGCGCACGGGTAACCAGCCCGTGCTCAGTCGCACCTAGACTATGGGCGTAGGCATACGATACCAACGCTTTATCAGGCAAGACCGGCTCATAACCGTTAATAATTGGCGTGCGGGATTCTCAACCCGAGACGCAACTATCCAGTGACGGCTTTGCTTACACACAAACTAATTGTTAAAGAACACGCTAATCTATCCGATGGTAGGCTTCGCAGGGCGCAATGGTGCACGGAGATATGCCTAGCATATAAAGGGACAGATTGTTAAAGAGCGATTGCCTCAGTGGGACTTACGCTAGATGTCTGTCGTGAACAGGGGGGGTAGAGGGGACGAGGGGGGCACCCCCGCCCCGACCTAGCTTAAGTAGTCCATACATCACACCCCCCATTTTTACCTATATTAGAAAACCCTAATATACCTTTTGATCTTGACAAAACCTGCTAACACGTCAACACTTGCACCCATGAACGCCCAAGTAGACAAAGTTCTCGACCCTAACAAACCGGTACTATCGCGCGGTAATCTTCAGATGATTGAGGAAGACCCGTCGAAGATGGAGACGCTTGCCCGTCTGATGGGTGCCGTGAATCTGGATAACCTGTTTCGCCACATGCAGCGACCAGACGTAAACCCGGCTACAAAAATCGAGTTCCAGAAAATGCTCAACAAGATGGGGCGTCTGGAACCTGACACAAAATCCGATTCCGGTGGTGGCCCACAGGTGGTTATTAACATCACACGGGCAAAGAATCGGGATGAGACACTTACTATCGAAGGAGCTACAGGTGAAATACTATCTGATTAACAAGTTAACAGGACGCAAGATGGGTTGGACTAAAACCTATGCGTTCGCCAAGAAGGTCTGCGCAGCTAACGAGAAAATCGTAAAAGGCTGACATGGCACATGAGATTAACTTCGAGGTAATTGAAAGCCTCGACGAGTTCTACTATTCCGACAAGTTCATATCGCTGGCGGTCGGCCCGATTGGTTCGACAAAAACCACGGCTGGCATTATGAAGATTCTCTACCACGCGGCACAGATGGCACCCGACAAGAACGGCGTCAGAAAAAGCCGCTGTGTGTGGGTACGTAACACCCGCGAGCAGTTACGCGATACGTCTATTCCAGATTTTGTAAAGTGGATACCTGATGGTGTCATGGGGTACTTCCTGAAGACGGAGTACAAGTTTGTCATTAACGTGGGGGATATTGAGTGTGAAGTACTGTTTCGTGGCCTTGATGACTCTAACGACGTACGTCGCCTTCTTTCCCTACAAGCGTCATTTATCGTATTTGACGAGTTCCGCGAAATCCACCCCGACATCTACAACGCAGCGCAGGGACGTGTAGGCCGTTATCCTGACAAGATGATAAACGGTGTGGGTTGTAAGACAGATGACGGACGGCCGAACGCGCACGTATGGGGAATGACCAACCCGCCGGATCAGGACACTTTCTGGGAAGAATTGTTAACAGACCCACCGGAGAACGTGCATGTCACGATACAGCCCAGCGGACTCGACCCAGCCGCAGATTGGACACAGTTTCTGCCAGATGATTACTACGACAACCTCGCACAAGGTAAAACTGCGGACTGGATTGACGTGTATATACATGCAAAATTCGGTAAGTCACTTAGCGGTCAACCAGTTTTTAGAGCGTTTGACAGACAAAATCACGTCGCCAAAAAGCCCATAAAGCCGATGGCGTCTAGTAGCCCGATACTAATCGGGGTGGATGCGGGGCTGACACCCGCTGCGGTAATAGGAGAGGTGGCTTATGACGGACGCGTTATCGTATACGATTCAATTATCTCCGAGGACACGGGCGCACTTAGATTCGTTAGGGAAAGGCTCAAGCCACTCCTTGCTAACAAGTTCCCCGGCAGGACATATATCGTCATTATCGACCCAGCAGCGTTTCAGAGAGTACAGACGGATGAGAGATCGGTTGCGGACATATACAAAGCTGAAGGATTTACTGTCAAACCGGCCAGAACCAACTCAATCGCAGCCAGACTCGCGGCGGTGGAGACTTACCTTACTAGAGTGGTCGACGGTAAGTACGGTCTTGTTATCGACCCTGACGACGGGGTATCTCTTATACATGCTCTGGCTGGTAAGTACCGGTACAAGATAAATACCAAGGGTGTAAAAGATGAAAAGCCTGAGAAATCACATCCTTGGTCAGATATTGCTGACGCTTTTCAGTATCTGTGCCTTCACGCTGACGGCGGGGAAGTGTTCGGGAAATCGCTGGAGTCGTCGTCAAGACGCGAAATTAAACCAGTAAGTGCGGTTGGCTGGACATAACTTGTTGACATGTTAGCAGAATCTGCTACTGTGAGAGTAATATTTTTAGCTAAAAGATACTACTATGCCTCTCGGCCCCGCTCTCATCCCAGTAGCCAGAGCCTCAGACCTTGAGGCCGAAGCGAAACGCCGTTCGGACGAACAAAATCAATCGACTGTAATTCAGGGGTTGGCTGCACACGTACGCCACCGTTGGACAATCATGCGCGATTTCAAGCGCGAGACAATCGAAGACAGACTCCAGAAGTGCGTTCGTGCGAGGAACATGGAATATGAACCTGAGAAACTACGAGAGATTAAAGCGCAGGGCGGTTCAGAAATTTTCATGGGGATTGTGTCGACCAAATGCCGGACTGCAACCGCATGGCTGCGAGATACTTTGCTGGGTACTGGAACCGATAAACCTTGGAGTCTTGCTCCTACTCCTGTTCCTGACGTTCCTCCTCATATAGTTGCCCAGTTAGAGCAGATCATGCAGCAGAACCTGATGATGTATTATCAGCAGGGGAACGCTCCGCTTGACCCGATTACGCTTCAGAAACTTGCCTCTGACATGAAAGACACTGCCAAGCGGCAGATGAAGGACGAGGCTGAGAAGCGCGTTGACCGAATGGAAAAGAAGATGGAAGACCAGCTCGTAGAGGGCGGTTTCTCCAAAGCCATGCACGAATTTACTGACGACATAGCGACGTTCCCGTTTGCTGTGTTGAAAGGCCCAGTACCGCGCAAGCGCAAGACACCGGCTTATACAGAGCAGGGCGGGCTTGAGATTGTCGAGAAAGTCCGCGACGAATGGGAGCGTGTTGACCCGTTCAAGTTCTACTGGGCACCGTGGGGCAACGACATTGACAACATGCCTTGTATTGAGCTGCACGATCTTACTAGGGACGATTTACAGGCAATGCTTGGTGTAGAGGGATATTCCGATGACGCGATTAGAACAGTTCTTGCTGATTTTGGCACTGGCGGCAACTCTTGGCTTGACGCAGATGATATTCACGACTTCGACGACGGTAAAGACTACGACGATGCGCACGCCGACATTGTAACGGCTATCCAGTTATGGGACTCCATTCCCGGTAAGATGTTAATAGAGTGGGGCATGGATGAGGCTGAAATACAAGATACCGCGCTTTCCTACCCGTGCGAAGTGTGGGTTGTACAGAATACAGTTATCAAGGCAGTACTAAACTATGACCCCATTGGCAGAAAGCCCTACTACGTTACTTCTTTTGAAAAAATACCCGGTCGGCTTGACGGTAATGGTGTGGCTGACTTGGCGATGGATGCACAGAATATGTGTAACGCTGCTGCCCGCGCCCTTGCTAATAATATGGGTATCAGTTCAGGCCCGCAGGTCGGCGTCAACATATCGCGTCTACCGGCTGGGGAAGATATTACGCAGATGCACCCGTGGAAGATTTGGCAGTTCCAGCAGTCCGACTACGGAGATTCGAGCCAGCCGCTCACGTTTTTCCAACCTAATTCAAACGCTCAGGAGCTGATGGCGGTCTTTGACCGGTTCCTGAATATTGCTGACGAAGTAACAGGTATCCCGCGCTATATGTCGGGTGAGCATGTGCCCGGAGCTGGTCGTACATCTTCCGGCCTGTCCATGCTGATTTCAAACGCTGGCAAGTCCATCAAACAAGTTATCAACAACATTGACCATGACGTGATTACACCAATGTTGGAGCGTCAGTACCAACGTAATTTAAGGTATTCAGATGATCCAGACCTTATCGGTGACGTGCAGATCGAAGCTAAGGGCGCTATGTCACTCGTCGTCAAAGAGGCAGAGGCAGTGCGTAAAACTGAGTTTCTACGCCTTGTACTGGAAAGTCCTGTTGCGCAACAAATTGTTGGCCTGCCGGGAACTGCCGAGCTTATGCGTGATCTGGCTAGCAATCTCAATACTAATGTTGACCGTCTGGTTCCTACGCGAGAGCAGATAGAGCAGCAGGTAGCCCAGCAGCAGGCGATGCAGATGGCGATGATGCAGGCACAGATGCAACCGGAGCAAGAGAATGTGGAATTTCAGCGTGACCAGAATGGTGCGATCACCGGTGCTACTAAAACCAAGCCGAAAAGTATCCAAGCTGACGGCTCAGCTCAAGGTGGACGAGAATCTAATTACGTTAGCTCAAGACCCAACGGGAAGTAAGCATGAAAAAGTATTCAGAAAAGAAAGAACCTAAGAAGGAAGAAAAGCGCGAAGCCAAAATGTCTCCTAAAGCTCGTATGGCTAAAGAGAAGAAAGAACGCAGCGCGTTTCCTCCTAAGAAGTCATCAGGTAAACGCGGTAAGTGCTAAATGATTCAGACCTGCATACCAGCACAGGCTAAAGCTGACTTCTTAGCAGGAGTACATACTTTAGATGACCAATATCGAATTGTTCTATATGGCTCAAGCGCTGATCTGGATGATTGTTGTGTGGGCTATATTCCGCAAGGAGAAGTAAGCGGCAAAGGCTACCGTCAAGGCGGTATGCCTCTGAAAAATCCAAAGGTCTGGGTAGACAGGGGCGCGGGTTGCTTGACGTTTGACTCTGTGACGCTGCCTAACAGCACGATTACCGCTCGCGGGTACATGATTATTAACGCCTCTAAAGGCAACAAGGCTATTTGTATCGTCGATTGGGGCGCTGAATACACCAGCACGGAAGGCCCGTTCAACGTTCGTATAGCATCAGACCAAGTGGTATTTGACTAATGGCAATCCAGATTACAGGCAAAAAGGTCAAAAAAAGCCCTGAGCTTGACCGTATTTTTGTTCACAAGATCGAAATAACACAGGCTCGCGTCCGTGATGATGCACCTGATCCCGTCTACAAGGTAGATATTCAGTACCAGACCTACGGTGTAGACGACGATGGACTACGTGTTTACGACAGCTCAATGGAGTCTATTACGATAGACGACTTCCTGCCTAAAGCCATAGCTAAAGGTCAGAGCGGTAAAACGGCTGGCGTAACAGCGCTGAGTGCGCTTGAAGATGCGATTGCAGAGATTCTTGTAGACTATGCTGATATAGATACTGCAACAAATATCTAAACTATGGATAAGGCAGCTAAAATTCTAGCAGAAGCCGAAGCACTGAAAGCCAAGGCAACGGTTCTTATGACAGAAGCTGCTACGAGAGAAGCGCATTTGGACTTGCGAGAGCAGAACGTGCGTAACCGAGAGAAAGCCGTAGCCAAACGTGAGGCCATGCTTCAGGGTAAATAATGGTTGCTCTGACAAGAACAAACAGCGGAACTATATCTCTTGCCGAGTCTACAACTGGCTGGAACGGCGATACATTTTCGCTTGAGCCTGATATTAAGACACAGGGCAGTAACTCTGTCGCTTGTGCGCAGACTAATAACGGTACGAACGACCTTTGGGTGGCTGGTTCTTGGAATTTTAACGGTTCACAGCATATCAGGTTGCAGTGGAACTGTACTTATACAGGTTATTTCTCTACTTCAAACCCTGTTCAGGTCTATCTATCTGACGGGTCAAATACCGATTATTTTAACTACTTTACGACAAATACAGAGTACGCCGGTGGCTGGGCGGACTTGATTGTTGCAGTAAACAGCACCAATTTCCCAACGGTTACGCTGTCCTCTATTACCCAAGTAGGCGTACGCGTCAACACCAGCGCCAAGCCAAGAAACGTACCTGCAAACGTATGGTGTGATAACTGGCGATATGCCGACGGGCTTGAGATTTATTCTTCGGCATCCGAGGCTGTTTCGCTACTTGATGCCGCAACAAACGATGCGACTAACGAGTATTTCATCCTGAAATACGTTGACGGTGTGTTGTTTGCCCCATGCGAGATTATTCTAGGTAGCTCAGGCTCAAACAACGCAAATATTGTTTCAGAGAATGAGACTATTGTTTTCCCAGACCGAAACGTAACTGGAAGCCTATACAAGCTGAAGACGCAGGAAGGTACGGGTAACACCGATATTGATATAGCGGGGCTTGTTTGCAAGACCATTGGCGGCTCAGGAGCAGAGCTTGATATTAGTTCATCACTAAACAGCCTGTCACTGGTTTCAAGCGCCTTTATTGACATGGGTACAATTACAGTCACGCCAACGGTTACTACGCCTACGTTTGAGACGACGAGTTTCACAAATTGCGGAGCTACGTCGCTTAGCATAGAAGCCGTTGGCTGTACGTGGTCTACGTCAGGGCAGATTACTTTATCCGGCTCTGGAAAGCTGACTAGCTGTACGATACAGAATAGTTCGGCGTCTATCGCGGTATCTGGAAGTCTTGCTGATATTGACGACTGTACGTTTATTTCAGACGGAACAGGTCATGCGGTTAACCTCGGTACGATTTCATCAAGTACAACGCTCAACTGGCAGAATACAGATTCAGGATATACGGCAAGCTCATCAGGAAATGAGACTATACTTGTTAATTATACTGATACAGGTAGCCCTCTAACTATTAACGTAGCAGCAGGATATTCAACGCCTTCTGTATATAACACAGGCGGTGGAACAGTAAATGTTGTATCAGGTCAGGTTACACTGACACTGACAGGTTTAAAGACAAACTCAGAGGTGCGCTTCTACTCAGCGGGCACTCAGACAGAACTGGATGGAGTTGAGAACTCCGGCACTACGTTTGGGTACACCTACACCTATGCGGCAAACACCTACGTTGATATTGTGATACACAACGTCAGCTACCAGTATCTGAGACTAAGTAACGTACTGTTGGGGTCGGCGGATGCCAGCTTACCCGTCCAACAGGTTTATGATCGCTGGTATTCAAACCCATAGGAGTCCCTAAATGGCACTTATTAACGACCCAACAGACCTCAGTGCAACAGAGGTTACTATTGATACTTCCGGTAAAACAATTACCCTGAACGTTGCTGGCAACCTGTCTGCTGACGGTGTAACCGGGCAAGCACTTTACTCTTACCTTAAAGAACAGTGGAAAACGGATGCTACCAAAATTCCGTTCCTGTTCCCGATGGAAGCAATCACGCCTGAATCGTTTGAATTTATCAACGACTGGGCACCTGCTAACGACGCGACACGCAAACTTATCCGTACATGCGGCTGGGCAGAACGTGTCAGCGGCGTTATCGCCCGTGAGTACATGGGCTTTATTTCTCTCGGTAACATTGACGCAACCAGCAAAACAGTAGGCGACAAGGCTTACTACGCTTTCGCTTCAGATGCTTCAAAGACTGACTTTACTTACGCTGGCCCTGTTGACGAAGCCGTACAGATTTACGGTGACGCTTCAAACGGTAACTTTGATAAACGCGCAGAGGTTCTTACTGCATTTATCCGTATCCAAGGCAAAACATTCGGTCAGGTTACAACGGCTGACATCGGTGTAAGCACACTGACCTACATTGCCTACCGATTCCCGCTGTCAGAAGCGGATGATCTGAAATACTCTGACCAGTCGCCGTACACCGGCATGACAATTACGTACTCCGCTACCCCAGTGTCTTCAAGCTCGTTCCTGACTTCAGACTTGTCTGGTGGCCCGTACAACTTCCACGTTGTTATCGACCCTAACGGCGCGACAGCATCCAAGACCTACGCGTTTATTCAGGATCAGCTTCGCACAGATGGCGACATTGATAACGGCGCTGGCACAGTAAACGGCCTTCTTGCTGACTCGTTAGCAGAGTACGTTGGTGACACGTTCAAAACCAAGACCATCAACAGCGGTACTTGGGGTGTTGCGCTTGACGGTGACAACCTTGATTCAAACGACATCAACTCGGTTGTATTCCGTGACGATACAGGCGCTGAGCGTACATTCCCGTTCGTCGCTGCTGGCACAATCAACTTCTCGCAAACTTTGCAGGACGACGCTTCAGCTCAGTATTGGATGTTCTTTACTAATGACAGCGCAGCAGATACACCGGCTGGCAACAACTTTGGTACTGTGAACGCCATTATTGTTGATAACAACGCAGGCGTAGACATTGCTGGTAACGTATCTGGCAACCCAAGCATCGCGTTTGACTTTGACTACGATGGCAACGTACAGAGAGGCGTAGGTTCAGACGGCTCTGACGCGCCGATTACCATTGTTGCGATTGGGCTGTCAGACGCGCAGTACGTGGTAACTACTGGTATTATTGAGCGCAAAGTTGGACAGAACTACTCGCTCGTTGCCGCTAAAGAACGTAACTACGCGAACCCATAATAGGAGAAACACATGGCGGTTAATGATTCGATTTTCGGTGGCCCTAGCAACATTCGTTTGCCGCCAGACAGCGCAGGGAAGCGCACGCAGACGTTCCGACACGTTCATCTTGAGTATAACAATGGTGTAGTCGCCATAAACTTAGGCGATACGGTAGTAGGCGCAACCTCCGGCGCGCACGGCGAAGTTGTAGCTAAAGCTGAAAGCAATACCACATCTAATGGTACGCTAAGTGTTGTGCCGCTCATTTCAGCAGAAGATGCACAGTTCATCGTAGGAGAAGACTTACAAGTAAACCTTATAAAAGTAGCTGAAGCTGTAGATTTACATGACGTTCATTCTTCTGCGGTAAATCTGTGTGGCGCTAATAATCCACACAATGCGCAGTTTGTTGACTCAAAAGGCTCTGCTTACATTCGTTTTGACGACGGCCCGCAGCAGCTTGACGCTTTTGGGTTGTCTCGCATGACAACACCGTGGATGGTAGGCTTCTACGATTTCCACTATGACACACTGCCTAACGAGTTCTGGGATGATATTTCCGGCACTGGCACGATTACTCATTTACCAGATGAAGCCTCTATTGCGCTTGACGTTGGTACAGCAGCCGGTGATCGCGTAACCAGAACTTCGCACAAATACCATTTATACCAGCCCGGTTACTCTCAGCTTATAGAAATGACCGCGGTAGCTGGCGACTCTGGTAAGGCCAATGTGCGCAGGCGATCAGGCTACTTCGACGACGAGAACGGCGTGTTCTTTGAAATGGACGGCACTGATATTTACGTTGTGCTGCGTAGCAAGGTTACTGGATCGGTTGTTGACACACGCATAGCGCAAACTAACTGGAACGGCGATAAACTGGACGGCACTGGCGGTCTTGGTAACTTGTCAGGTATGCAGCTACACCCTGACAAACTTCAGGTTCTGTGGATGGACATGCAGTGGCTTGGTGGAGGTCGTGTACGTTTTGGCGTTCTAGCCCCAGATGGTTCGCGTGTAACTTGTCATACGATTGAAAATGCCAACGCCAATACCGGCGCTTACATGACTACAGCAACCCTGCCATTACGTGTTGAGATTGAAAATACAGGCACTTCAGGTTCTCCTTCACGCATAAAAATGGTGTGCGCAGCCGTGAAAACAGAAGGCCAGTTGCTACCAGACCGTAAAAAGCGCACCGAGAAATTCGGTGTGGCTGGCGCTAAACATGACGTTACAACAGCGACAGATACCCCGATGTTGGCTATGCGTCCAGCTCTGACTGTAAATAGCGTTACCAACCGTAAGATTATGATCCCTGAGCGTTGGTCGCTGATTGTAGAAGGCGATCCGATTGTGCTTAAATTCTGGCGTAGAACCGCAGGCACTACAGGCGGCTCTTACGCACAAGTACCAAATTCAGCGATGGAGCTTAATTCAGGCGTTACTTCATTTACACCGGCTAGTTCTCATCTGATGCTCGTAGACTACTACACGGCAGGGTCTTACTCTATTCAAGCTCCTGAAAACTTTTGGTACTTAGGTCAACACGGACGCAGTAACGCTGACGGTACTACACAGGAAGTCTGGCTC
>Ga0099851_1001316_pt1 | contig 10553 bp, 20 predicted proteins | sample CB_VirMetaG_6_FD_78176 | JGI IMG/M metagenome (GOLD analysis project Ga0099851, IMG submission 78176) | Freshwater to marine saline gradient viral communities from Chesapeake Bay - CB_1508_2 Viral MetaG | ecosystem: Environmental > Aquatic > Marine > Coastal | place: USA: Chesapeake Bay... | reverse complement strand
TAAAAAGAAATGCATATACTCAACACACTGCAAGGATTCTTGATCCATTGAATCCCAAGTATTTATTTCAATGCTATCCTCAATCAGGTTCTTGATGCATTTCAGTTCTTCCATTGTAAAGTCGATCTTCATAGTTCCACCTCCTTTATATCTGTCTCACTGTCACAGTCTATGCAATACGCTTGGTCGTATGTGCTTTGTAGCTGCCACTCTTGGGACACAACATCGAATGCTGCCACAGCGTCAACACATACGTCCTCGCTATTACATGTTTTACATATATACTTAACGGCCATTTATATAACCTCCTGTTTAACGACATGTTCTTCAATGAAAGCGAAACCACCCTCATTACCCTCCTCGTCACAGGACAGGGTGATGTCTAAAAGGTTACCGTCTGCATCCTGTATCGTAAACACAGGGAATGGCGCACCGCCATCATCTTCCTCCTCAAGGCGGAACCCTGTGATCTTGCAGCCAATCAGTTGGCTGTAGTAATTAAACATATTCATTTGTCTCACCGTATTAGTTAAAGATTAAAGGAAGGAACAACATCCCATAGCCCAAGCCGAACAGGCAAGCCACGCCTAGGATGTCCTGCACCCACCACATGATGCGCTGGTTGCGGTCTTTTCGGTTGCGTATCTCTCTGCGTGTCATAGGTCTTTCTCCACTATCTCAGTCTCATCATCACAGTCTTCACAATATGCGTTGACGTCATATGGCATGTTAAACGCCCAATCCTGTAGAACTACATTCCACACAGCTCTAGCTTCTAGGTATACGTTTGCGCTACCGCAGTCCATGCATACAATGTCATGTGTCATAGGTCTGCCCCTTCTTCTTCGCCAACATTCATCAGCATCCAGTCACAAGCATATTCCATTGCGTCATGCCTATTGTCGAAACCGTAGCAAGTGAAGCACTCGATGTCCACCCATCGCCCGCCTACAGGTATTTGAATGTTAAAGGTAGCTGATCCATTCCACTCAATACGGTAATGGTTGCCGTCGATGTGTTCTATTTCAAGGTATTCCATGTATTTTATCTCCCGTAATAGTCTTGCATTTCAGCATTAGACCAATTGTCTGGCGGTGTCGGCACAGGCGCTTGCACCTGATCTAGTTCGTCAGCGTGAGGCCACTGGTCAAGGTCGAGTGTAAGGCACACCTGAGAGGCCCCGTGGTCGAAGACTGTATGCCTGTCGTATTGAACGGGGGCGGTGCCACCTGACTGTCGCATCAAGTCTTGAAAACAACCCTCTGTGATCTCGACTGTGTCGATGTGATCCCCTGAGAAATCGCTGTCGATGTCATCAATATATGCGACAGCAAAGAAGCGGATTGGTGTAGTTGTGGTGTTCATGTGTCTGTCCCTCCCATGGGTTTATATTGCTGCGTCACACAAAAGCTTAGGCATAGCTTGCCGATCTTGATGAAGCGGATACCGCCTACCTTTTGTGTCGATATGTTAAAGAATTGCATGTGTCTATCCTCACCGAATGTTAGGCGTTAAAGTATGCTTGCGCACAAAAGAGAGTGAATACGATAACCGCAGCCAAGCCAATCTGGATGGCCTCAATAGTATCCTGACGGCGAAGCTGACGTTGACGGGCTTTCTGGCGTTGGGTCATCGGTCTTATCCTATTTGTGATACATCCCTGGAGCCGAGATACAATCCTGGCGTTGGGATCTTAGGGGTTTTACTTTAATGATACAGCCCCGCAAGGCTGCACTGTTAAAGCTTGGACTTGATGTCGTCCATCGCCCTTTGTAGGCATTCAATAGCCCGTAGAGGCATTTCTAAATGACACGATATCAAAGCGCTCACAATCTGATCCGCAACAGGATCCGTCATGGTATCGCCGTCCTCGTTCCACGCCATAGAATTGCGCAGGGCTTGCATCATCTTTAGCTCTTCACTTGCCATTGGGTCAGTCCTTTGTGTTGTTGTTGCCTTAATGATGTAGCCCCGCAAGGCTACACTGTTAAAGCTTAGACGGTCACCGCTGCTACACATTCAACATGGTAGCGGGACACTACGTCGCCAGTATCCAAAGCCTTGTTGGCACGGTTGCCCGCCACATGTTCGCACCATGTGTCCCACCAATATTGTGTGCCTTCGAGCTGGCACATCTCCACGTAGGCCGTGACTTTCTTGCGCTTGCTGGCGTCAGTCATCTTGGCGGGTGGTGTTTGCACCGCACTAGGCTTGATACCTAGGCGCTTGATATTGTGGCTATCAATACAAGCCACGTTGAAGCCAAACATCTGGGCCACGAAAGCCGCTTTCACCATGCCTAGGTTCGGGATATCGATGAACAACAGGATCGCCGCCACACAAGCCTCGACACTGTCCGTGCCTAGGGTGTCTTTGATGTGGTTAACCTTGCCCCACAAGAAGGCATCATGTGTCGTGACATAGTCGAAGCCGTCACCCTTCTTGCCCCACATGAAGCGACTAGCAGCGCCAAACTTGTTAGTGTCTTGGACTTGTGCAAGGCATGTGGAAAGCCCCGCTTGAATTGTCGCCAAGGTAAAAACCACAACAGGCTTTACCGATTGCTTGGCTTCACAGATAGCCATAATGGCTTGAACGTCACGAGTATACATCTTGTCAGTCTCCCTACTACCCTAAGAAAGACGCAACACCATGTTGCACCTATCAAGAGATAGTAAGGGATAAGTTTTCTAGTGTGGATCTCACACATCTCACCCCTTCACTACAGACCATCATCGGGTTCCCCCTAGGCGTCTTATCGGGCCATCAATTTCAAAAAGCTCGCAATCTCTACATCGCCGCACCCTATGCATCGCCGCATGTCGTGCTCAGTAAACTATTGGCCTAGGTTGTGTCACCCCTAGGTGGCTTAGTGTCTCGCTCTTGTCTTAAACCTTGCTTCACTCGTATCGTATTGTCAACAGTCTTTTTTCCGTATCGTATTGTCAGGGCCTTGCACCGTAACTGTCTAAGGATTTGAGCTTGCCTAGCTAGGTCTGAACCTTGTGCTTCGTGGCTTGCCTTGTCGCTTTCGATATAACTAACTTCCTTCAAGTCGAACCAGATTGCAACCCCCTATTTTAACTTTCTTCAAATTAATCCCAAAGCCCCACTCTAATTGTCTTGCCGTATATAGATCACATGCGAGCTATATATGCACAGAATGTTAAGCGTGTTTTTCTAGGGGGGTGTGTGTGTGTAAAGCCTAAAGGGGGGTGTGTGTTTAGATATGCTTGGCTCTCCAATTCTTCACACACCCGGTCAGAACCCCCTAGAAAACACAGATATAACCGAATTCCCCATGATATATGACTATAAAAGACTAGCAATAACAGTAACTTACCATGATTGCACCTAGGGTTTACGCTATACGGTGAGACAAGCTAGGGGGGTGCATGGGCCATGGGGGGGGTATACGTACGTTATATATGTACACTGCAACACACGGGGTTTTTCATTAGGCACAACCATGACGTGCATACAGATTAACAACATATTCCACTTTTGTAATGTAATAAGAAGTAACATTATTGAGCTATAGGTTGAACTAGGTTCACGTTTGGCCCAGGTTATGTTACACTTTGTGGGTATCCTGATCACGAATTGTTACAGTTGATCACTTTTTGTTACAAGTAGTACATTAGCTGTTGACTCATGTGCTCCCTTTTGCTATAACTTGGGGGATAAAGGGGGCTTAGTTAAACTATAAGTTAAGACTAAAGTGTTTAAACATAAAGAAGTATAAACATAAGTAGTTTAACAATAGAGTTTAACTAAGATAATAGTAACTATAATAGTAAATAACTAAAGTAGTATAGACTACATAGTTAAACTATAGATACCATACCCATTCTAGTTCAAACTACCTTGGTCCAAATGCTTACAAGCTTAGACTACATAGTTAAACTAACATCCTCATAGTATGTATACATTACAATCTGTAACAATCTGTGATAGCTATAGTATCCAAACCCTGAGTTTGCGACCCTTCATAATCTGTGTTGTCTTAGCTTACTCCAATAATAAAATATATAGGCATTGACAAACATGCAAAAGAAAGTACAACTAGATCCATCTGATGATGTGTTGACTACATTTTATAATGCACTTGCTGGTGGAGACTCCAGAAGTCTACGTAACATCCATATTCCTAGATCAGATGTTTTCTATGTTAGGGAAGCAATCCGTGATCAAACTGGTGTAACTTACACTCTAGATCATGTAGAGAGAGCTATGTACTTAGAGGGTCATCTACATCGTAGAGATGTACTAGATCCTGACAGAAAGAGATCTTATGCCGACAACCCCACAGAAGAAACCTAAAGCTAAGCGTGATTACACACTGAGTGGTGAGGGTAAGTACGACAAGTCTCCTAAGCGTATGGCTGATAACCGTTCTCGTAAGAAAGCTCGTTATGCTATGGAGAAGGGTGGGGTAGTTTCCAAGGGTGATAACAAGGATGTTGATCACAAGGACGGTAACCCCCGTAACAATAGCAAGTCTAACCTTCGGGTACAGACACCAGCTAAGAACCGTAGTATCCCCCGCAATAGTAAGGCAGGAAAGAAATAATGTTGATGAAGCCTCTTAGTATTATGGGTCTAGTAGAAGACTTGGATATCCCTACTACAGCTGAGAACAAGTCCATTGGTGAATGGCTCATGAAAGACTGGCATCTAGGTCCGAAGGAAGCTAGTGCTGATCCTAAAGCTAATGCTCCTTACTGGAAGACTATGGCATCTGTATTTAATGTTGAAGTAGATCAGGCTCGTAGACAACTCTGTGCTAACTGTGAGTACTTTGATGATAAGCCTTCTACATTGAAAGCAATGGAAGCTATTCCGTTTAACTCTTTTGATGCTGATGGTGGTGGTAGAGGATTCTGTAGTCGCTTTGGGTTTATCTGTCATAACCTTCGTACTTGCCAGGCTTGGGAAGGTGAAGATAGTTGTGGTGAGGAAGACTAGCATGGCTAAAGACCCTAGGCTTACTCGTGCTGGTGTAGATGGTTTCAACAAGCCTAAGCGTACTCCAGACCATCCTAAGAAGTCTCACGTGGTTGTTGCTAAAGAGGGTGACACCATCAAGACTATCCGCTTTGGTGAGCAGGGTGCTTCTACTGCAGGTAAGCCTAAGGCGGGTGAGTCTGAAGCCATGAAGAAGAAACGTGCTTCATTCAAAGCGAGACACGGTAAGAATATCTCCAAAGGCAAGATGAGTGCAGCTTATTGGGCTGACAAGGAGAAGTGGTGACATGCCAGTACGTAAAGTAAAGGGTGGGTTTAAGTGGGGTACTACTGGTAAGGTATACCCTACTAAGGCTGAAGCTCTGAAACAGGGTAGGGCCATAGAAGCCTCAAAGAAATCAAAGTAACAAAGAGAGCATTAAACAATGGCAACATCTAAGTTTGGCAAGGCTTTCGCAGCCGCCCGTAAAGAAAAAGGCCCAGGTAAGACATTTACTTTTGAAGGTAAGTCGTACAGCACTGACATGGCAAGTGACAAGAGTTCTGCTCCTACATCATCCTCACGTCCTACGGCTCGTCCAGCTAAGAAGGCCCCACCTATGAAGGGTCGTCCTGATAGTGCTCCACGTGTATCTGATGCAACAACAGTAGATCGTCGTTGGGCAGATGCAAACGCCAAGCCTAAGGCAGAAACAGCTGAGCCTAAAATGGAAGTAAGGACACCTACTTCTAGCACAACTCGTCCACAGGCTCGGCCTACAGCTGCACCAAAGTCATCCCCACGTCCTACTGCTCGTCCGCAGCACATTGGTATGACAGCAGTTAACAACCTCTCTTCTGGTTCTAGCAATGCTCCACGTGCTACTTCTGATGCTGCACCTAAGGGTCGTACAGCTCCTGCTCGTGCTACACGTCCTGCTGCTACAGATCGTAACTTTACTTCGCCTACACCAAGTTCCTTCCCAACATACATGCAGTGGCGCAAGAAGAATGCTGGTGGTATCGTAGCTTATAACGCTGCAAAAGATAGACAGACAGGGCGTTAAGCACAATGGTTATGGTAGCACCAACTAAACCTCATAGGGCTATTACATACAACGTGTCCTGTGAGGTAGAAAACCAGCAGTACGCTTTGTATACTTGCCCAGCTAATGCTTCAGCTAGTATGAGTCTCTTGTATATTGCTAACGCAGATGGTGTTACCGACATTGCTGTAACTTGGTATAGAACTCGTTACAATCAAACATTCCAGATCATCCAAGGTAAGAACTTTGCTTCTGGTGGTACTTACCAGTGGGATGGTAATGCGTACATTGTCTTTGAACCAGGTGACATCATGTACATCACAGCTTCAGGTAATGCTCATCCTAACATTGATGCTTTATGTACAGTAGTAGAGACATTTATCCCTGTAGGGTAATAACAGGGTTGCAATATTAACATTACTCATGTAAGGTGATATAATGTATAACTGTGTTTGTGATTAACACAGGAGTACCTTCACATGACTAACCTATTCAAACGTATCTTGGCTGCAATCATCAAAGCTAAGCAAACACAAGCAGATCGTATTATCCTTCAGATGCGCTGTTCTCAAGCATATAGAGAATTGCTTAGTATGGATGAAAGAGAACTAGCTGATATTGGAATCCATAGAAACGATATCAAGAGGATAGCCTATGACAAAAACTTTAACAGATAAACAACAGAAGTTTCTTGAGGTACTCTTTGATGAGGCTCAGGGTGACTTTGTTCTAGCTAAGCAGTTAGCTGGCTATAGTGATGCTACACCAACTCGTGGTATTGTAATTGCTCTAGAAGAAGAGATCTTTGATGCTACAAGGAAGTACATTGTACAGCTTGGCCCTCGTGCTGCTGCTGCCTTTGGTAATATCCTTGTAGACCCTACCCAACTGGGTGCAAAGGAACGTATGGCTGCTGCTGGACAGGTACTAGATCGTGCTGGTGTAGTTAAGACTGAACGTATTCAAGTTGAAGCTGCTGGCGGTCTATTTATCCTACCACCAAAGGATAGATCTGCGGATGACGAAGACTAATAACGGACGTATAGACTTGGGCTACTGGATGTTGCCCAAGCCTGACTTTCAGAATAAGAGATGGGAAAGAATCCCACGATTAAACATCAGGTATATCCCTTTTGGGTATGTAGTTGATCCAGAAGATGATAGATGGCTAAACCCTGTTCCCAAAGAGTTAGAGCTTTTAGAACAAGCTAAGAAGCACGTTAAGCAGTATAGTTTAAGAGAAGTTGCAGCTTGGTTAACTACTCAGTCGGGTAGACCAATATCACACATGGGACTAAAGAAGCGCATAGATGTCGAAAGAAAACGTAGGTCAATTATTGCAATTAAACGCAAGCTTGCCAAGTGGCTCGAAGAAACGATTGCGCAATACGAACAGCTCGAAAAAGAAAGAGTCGGTGCCTTCACCATCACTAAAGGAAGAACCGAAGAAGGTTGAACCTAAGAAAGTACCAGCTCAAGTCTTACCTCCAGAGTATGATGTAGAGCAAGCACAGAACGTTGTCTTTGCTGCTAACCCTGGTCCACAGACTATGTATCTGTCTTCTAGTGAGCGTGAGGTCTTGTATGGTGGTGCAGCGGGTGGTGGTAAGTCTTATGCTACTCTAGCAGACCCTCTACGTGATCTGGGTCAGTCTGACTTCTCTGGCCTACTAGTACGACATACTACAGAAGAACTACGTGAGCTTATCCAGAAAAGCCAAGAACTATATCCTAAAGCTATTCCTGGTATTAAGTGGTCAGAGCGTAAGTCCCAGTGGACTACCCCACGAGGTGGCAAGATCTGGATGTCTTATCTAGACAGAGATTCTGACCTTATGCGCTATCAAGGCCAAGCATTTAACTATATTGCTTTTGACGAACTTACACAGTGGGCTACTCCTACAGCTTGGAACTATATGCGATCTCGTTTGCGTACAGCTTCACCTACGCTAGGTAAGTACATGAGAGCTACTACAAACCCTGGTGGTCCTGGACACGCTTGGGTTAAGAAGATGTTCATTGACCCTGCTACACCAGGAAAGTCATTCTGGGCTACTGATATTGAGACTGGTGAGACACTAGCTTACCCCAAAGGTCACAGCAAAGAGGGTATACCCCTATTTAAACGTAGGTTTATCCCCGCTAGTTTGTTTGATAATCCATACTTGAGTGATAGTGGTGACTACGAAGCTATGCTATTGTCTCTTCCTGAGCACCAACGAAAGCAGTTGCTTGAAGGTAATTGGGATATCAACGAGGGTGCAGCGTTCCCTGAGTTTAACCGTAGCATACATGTGGTAGAGCCTTTTGATATACCTAAGGGTTGGGCACGATTTAGAGCAGCAGACTATGGCTACGGTAGTTATACGGGTGTTCTATGGTTTGCTGTATCTCCATCTGAGCAACTCATAGTTTATCGTGAGTTATACTGCAGTAAAGTAACGGCTACAGATCTAGCAGATATCATCTTGCAACTAGAGTCTGAAGATGGTAGTATCCGTTATGGTGTGCTTGACTCCTCTCTCTGGCATAAAAGAGGGGATACTGGACCTTCCCTTGCTGAACAGATGATCCACAAAGGGTGTAGATGGAGGCCCTCTGATAGATCTAAGGGTTCTCGTATTGCTGGTAAGAACGAAATACACAGAAGGTTAAAGGTAGATGAGTTTACCAAAGAGCCTGAACTAGTTTTCTTCTCATCCTGTACTAATACTATTGCACAGATTCCTAGCATCCCACTAGATAAGAACAATCCTGAGGATGTTGATACTAAGTCTGAGGATCACCTTTATGACGCACTGAGATACGGTATCATGACAAGACCCCGCAGTAGTTTGTGGGACTACAATCCAAACACACAGCGATCTGGCTTTCAGTCTGCTGACCCCACTATGGGCTACTAACAAGGACTAACTTATGGACCCTCTAGATTTTGATCCTACTTACGAAGAGAATATTGAATCTACTAACTCGTCTGCTCTCGAAGATATTAAAGAGGGTGATACCACAGACCCTAAAGCTGGTTCTATTATTAGTTTCATTGAAGCAAAGTACAAGAAAGCTGAAGATGCTCGTACTTCGGATGAAACCCGTTGGATGCAGTCTTACAGAAACTACCGTGGTCAGTATGGCCCTAATGTACGTTTCACTGACTCAGAACGCTCCCGTGTATTTGTAAAGGTCACCAAGACAAAGACCTTGGCAGCTTATGGCCAGATTGTAGACGTACTGTTTGGTAATAGTAAGTTCCCAATTACAGTTGATCCAACAACACTCCCTGATGGCGTAGCAGAGTCTGTACACTTTGATATGGACCCAGCTTCTGAGCCAGGCACTGCTACTATGCGTGATACGTTTGGCCCCCTCTTGTCTGGTGAGAACAAGCTGCTCCCAGGTGAGACTACCCAAACACTTCGTGAACGTGTTGGTGCTGCCTTTGCTAAACGTCTAGCACCTGTGCAAGAAAAGATCATTGACGGCCCAGGAACGCTGCCTACTAGTGTAACAGTTCATCCTGCTCAGGTTGCAGCTAAGAAGATGCAGAAGAAGATCTATGATCAACTGGAAGAGTCTGGCGCTAACAAGCAGCTCAGATTGACTAGCTTTGAGTGCGCTCTGTTTGGTACAGGTGTCATGAAGGGTCCATTTGCTATCAACAAAGAGTATGCTAGATGGACGGATGAGGGTGACTATGATCCAATCATCAAGACAGTACCATCCACAAGCCATGTCTCTGTGTGGAACTTCTACCCTGATCCAGATGCATCTAACATGGATGAAGCAGAGTATGTCATTGAGCGTCACAAGATGTCCCGTTCACAACTTCGTGCTCTAAAGAATCGTCCATTCTTCCGTGGTACTGCTATTGATGCAGCTATGGATCTTGGTGAGTCCTACCTTAAGAAGTGGTGGGAACAGGAGATGGAAGAGTCTGAGAATAATAGCAAGTCTGAGCGCTATGAAATCCTAGAGTTCTGGGGTTATGTAGATAGTGAAGTACTGAAAGACCATGACATCAAGATCCCAACAGACCTTAAGAATGCTGATCAACTTCAGGTTAACATCTGGGTATGTAATGGCAAAGTAATCCGTTTGGTTATGAACCCGTTCAAGCCTATGGTTATTCCTTACTATGCTGTACCTTACGAGATCAACCCATACTCATTCTTTGGTATTGGTATTGCTGAGAACATGGATGATACTCAAACACTCATGAACGGCTTCATGCGCATGGCGGTTGACAATGCTGTACTTTCTGGTAACCTGTTGATTGAAGTTGATGAGACTAACCTTGTCCCAGGCCAAGACCTCACAGTATACCCAGGAAAAGTATTCCGTCGTCAGGGTGGTGCTCCTGGTCAGGCTATCTTTGGTACACAATTCCCTAACGTAGCAGCACAGAACATGCAATTGTTTGACAAGGCTCGTGTATTGGCTGATGAGTCTACAGGCTTCCCATCCTTTGCACATGGTCAGACAGGTGTATCTGGTGTTGGTCGTACAGCTTCTGGTATCTCTATGCTTATGGGTGCAGCTAACGGTTCTATCCGTACAGTCATC
>Ga0099851_1001310_pt1 | contig 10572 bp, 10 predicted proteins | sample CB_VirMetaG_6_FD_78176 | JGI IMG/M metagenome (GOLD analysis project Ga0099851, IMG submission 78176) | Freshwater to marine saline gradient viral communities from Chesapeake Bay - CB_1508_2 Viral MetaG | ecosystem: Environmental > Aquatic > Marine > Coastal | place: USA: Chesapeake Bay... | reverse complement strand
CTATTGATGCTTTTGATATAACAAAAGAACCTTTTAGTGAGAGTGCATCAAAAGAAGCGTTTGCTAAATTAGCATCAGCATTTAGAAAAAATATGAAAGACTTTTATGCTGATGACTTTTATTATCCTTTTAGAAATAATTTAATAAGAGATTTTTCAGCATATTTAAAAGAACCAAAAAATATGGTTTACTTTTTAAATACAATTTACTTTTACACCTATGATGACCCTAGGTCAACTTTCAAACCATGTCCATACAAATTACTAATAGGTAAAGAAAATGGTATAAGTGATATTAAAGATGTATCTGACAATGAAGAATTAAAAGAATTATTAATTAATACAAAAGTTAATAATATCAGAAATATTACAGCTGATTATGATGGCAAATCACAATCTTTTAAAATGAACTTTAATTTTGCTGGTCAAAAAGTGCAGATACCGATTACTTGTAGAACAAGACAGGCTGGTGGTTGGTCTGGAAAGTCACTATTCATCACAACTTCTGGTGTAAAATTATTATAAATAGTAAAAAAGATTGATTTTATTGATGGATTTGATGAAAAAAAAGCAAAAAAGTGCTTGACAAATGTATGGAAATTTGGTATAATGGACAAAAATGAGAGAGAAAAATGTTTAGTTTTAAAGGATTTATCACTAAGGAAAAGAATACTCACTTAGAACACTTAGAAGACGATATTATTAATCGTGGTTCTAAAGGTGGTGAGAACGCTATTAACTTCCTTAATTCAGTTAGAAATATGTTAGCTGGTAACATTGGCGGTAAACTTAATATGTCCGTCAAATGGGACGGTGCGCCTGCTGTATTCTGTGGTATCAATCCAGAAAACGGCAAATTCTTTGTCGGTACAAAATCAGTATTCAATGTAACACCAAAAATTAATTATACTCCAGGCGATATTAGAAAAAATCACGGTGGAGAGTTAGCAAACAAATTACTTGTTTGTTTAAGAGAATTGCCAAAACTTGGTTTAACAGGTGTTTACCAAGGCGACCTTTTATTCACAAGAGGCGATTTAAAAATGGCTGCAATTGAAGGTGAGAATATGATTACATTCACACCTAATACAATTACATATGCAGTACCAGCTACTTCAGATATTGGTAAAACTATTGCAAGAGCAAAATTAGGTATCGTGTTTCATACTTTCTATTCAGGTAAAACTATGACAAGTATGACTGCTGGTTTTGGTAGTGTAAAAGGTAAAAGTCCAACATCATCTATATTCTTAGCATCTGCTTCATATAAAGATACATCTGGTTCTGCCACTTTTAATAAAGCTGAACTAGCACAATTTGATGCACGAATTAGAATGGCACAAGGTTCACTTGCAAAAGCAAAACCTATTTTAGATTTGATGTCTGAAAGAGTAAGTGCAAATGACCAATATTCTGTTGGTTATAGATTAAAAACATTCTTTAATTATTATATTAAAAATTCAAATTCAGGTATGGATAAAGTTAAGGTAATGCAAAATCAATTTAGAGCCTACTATGAAAACTTTATGCAATCTGAAATAGATAGTAAAAAAACAGAACGAGGTAAAGCGCCTTATATTAAAGCAAAAGAAGATGGTCTAAAATTTATAGACAGAAATCAAAGTGCTTTATATTTTGCAATTGCTTCACACATTACTTTGGCAAATGCAAAAAATTATTTAATTCAAAAATTGGCACAAGTACAAAGTATTGGACATTTTTTAAGAACAACAAACGGTTACAAAGTGACCGCACCAGAAGGATATGTTGCTGTAGATAGAGTCGCTGGTGCAGTTAAATTAGTAGATAGATTAGAATTTAGCCGTGCAAACTTTACAGCTGAGAAAGATTGGGTTAAAGGATAATGAAAAGTTTTAAACAATATTTTTTCGAAGCAATAAACGGACCAAAAATAATTATGATTGGTGGTCCAGGTGCAGGTAAGTCCACATATTCAGAAATTATTACAAAGAAACTGAATATACCACATATCTATACAGGTGATATGATGCGACAACTTGCCAAACAAGATACACCAGATGGCCGTAGAGTAAAAGATTTATTATCAAAAGGTCAATTTGCACCATTAAGTATTGTTATTAATGCAGTTAAAGAAAGAGTTTCAAAACCAGATGCACAAAAAGGATATGTGTTTGATGGTTTCCCTCGTAATGTTGAACAAGCACAACGAATGGAAGAAGAAGGTATTGAATATGACCATGTTATTAATCTTGTAGTAAGTGAAGAAGAAGTTATTAAAAGATTAACAGCAAGAGGTAGAGAAGACGATAAACCTGAAATTATTAAAAAGAGATTACAAGTTTACGAAAAAGAAACAAGACCTCTATTGGACTATTTTAAGAATGAAATAATAAATATTAAAGCTGAAGGTAGTACACCTGAGGCAATAGCAAACGAAATAATTAAGAAAGTAAAATGAAGTCATTTAACGAATTAAAAAACATAACTTTAAATGAAGGCCTTTACGACCCTAATATTTTTAAGGCTTTCTTTTTAGCAGGTGGTCCTGGTTCAGGCAAAACATTTGTTACAAGAAACGCATTTGGTGGAACAGGATTAAAACAGATTAACTCAGATAACGCATTTGAAAGAGGTCTTAGAAAAGCAGGTCTTTCTTTAAAAATGCCAGATGATGAGGCAGAATCCAGAGATATGGTTCGTGCAAGAGCAAAAGCAACTACAAATAATATGCAAGATTTAGCAATACAAGGTAGATTAGGTTTAGTTATTGATGGCACAGGTAGAGATTATGATAAGATTTCTTATCAAGCAAGAATGTTAAAAGAATTAGGTTATGATTGTTATATGATATTTGTAAATACAAGTTTAGAAGTTGCATTGGAAAGAAATGCAAAAAGAGAAAGAAGTGTACCAGAATATATTACTAAAACATCTTGGGAAGTTGTACAATCAAATATAGGTAAATTTCAAAATTTATTTGGTGTAGGCAATATGATTATTATTGATAACAATAAATCAGACCAAGAATTAGTAACTAATGTAATGAACAAAGTAAGTAAAGCCGTTAGAGGTTTATTAACATTACCAATTAAGTCATACACAGCAAAAAGATGGATGGCTACAGAAAGAAAAGCAAAGAGAAGATAATGAAACAGTTTAAGGATTACATTAAAGAAAGCATTATTGATATACCTAGAAGGACTTATGCGCCTAAGGTATTTGATAGTGCTGATACTAATAATCCTAAAATTAAAGATAGTGTTAAAGAATTAATTGATACACAGTTAAAAGAATTTGAATCAGAATACCCTATATTAAAGACTTCTTTAATTGGTTCAATTTTAACAAAGAGATACAGAAATGACGCTGATTTGGACATTAATGTACTATTTGATGTATCGACTGAAAAGGCTGAGGAAGAAAGAGTAAGACTTTCTAAAAAATATTTGTCTGCTTCAAATCCAGATAACATACAAGGCAAGTTAATTCCAGGTTCTCAACACCCAATTAACTACTATTTTATTACTGATAAGGAAACATATGATAATCAGAATAAAAAGGCAGACGCAGTTTTCGACATTGAAAGTAATAAATTTATCAAAAGACCAGACGACTTTGTATTTGATGTTAATTTGTATATCAAAGATTTCGATAAAAAAGTACAAGAGTTGGACATTGTTAAAGGTGAATTAAAAAGAGATATTATAGATTATGATGAATTAACTGAATTATCTCCTGAAGATGTTTTAGATTTACAAGATAAAATTAATGATAAGTTAGAAGAAATAGAAGATAGTATTAGTGACATTATAAAAATAGGTGATGGTGTTGATGCAGATAGAAGAGCTGCATTTGATACTGATATGTCACCAGATGAAATTAGAAAATACGGTGTAAAGAATAGATTACCTAAAAATGTTATCTATAAAATGTTAGAAAAATATCACTATTTAAAATTCTATAAAAAATGTAAAAAGATTTTAGACGATGGCAAAGTTACAGATGCTGAAATAGATAGTTTGAAAAAAGAAGAAACAATTATGGAAGCTAAGAGTATTGCATTTACCTTTGGTAGATTTAATCCTCCAACTATTGGCCACGAAAAACTTATTAGTAAAGTTAAGTCATTACCTACTAACGACTATAAAATATATTTAAGTCGAAGTAATGACCCTAAAAAGAATCCATTAACACCACAACAAAAACTTGGTTATATGAAAAATATGTTTCCAAGTCACGCAAGAAATATTGAAATCAATACAACAAATATGATTTTAGATATTGCAACTAATCTCTATAACAAAGGTTATAAAGAAATTAGTATGGTTGTTGGTAGTGATAGAGTAAGAGAATTTGACACAATACTAAAAAAATACAATGATGTAAAATCTCGTCACGGTTATTATAACTTTGATAAGATTAATATTGTTTCTGCTGGCGAAAGGGATCCTGACGCTGAAGGTGCAGTAGGTATGAGTGCAAGTAAGATGAGAGCGGCAGCGGCTAAAGGTGATTTAAATAGTTTTAAAAAAGGATTACCAAGTGGTGTTGACGCTGAAAAACTAATGAAAGATGTTCGAAAAGGAATGAACTTGGCAGCTGAGTATGGCTCATCTGGTAGTGTTGGTGCGTTTTTAGGTTATAGAGAAAAACCAATTGCAAGTTTAGAAGAATTTGAACAAAATCAAATAAGAGACCTTTACATAAGAGAAATGATATTCAATATCGGTGATAAGGTCAATTATGTAAAAGAAGATATGGAAGGCAAAGTAGTTAGACGAGGTACTAATTATGTTGTCTTAGAAGATAACAATAACAATTTACACAAGTGCTGGATTTGGGATTGTATTCCTGTAGCAGCTAATAGAGAAGTTGAAATTAGAGAATTTAATTTAGATATAGATTATGGGTTTGAGGCCGTTTCAGAAAAGAAATCTGAATATGGCCACACAGATAGTTTACCACAAGATAAAGATGTGGCAAAACAAAAAGGTACACAACCTAAAAAGTATTACAAAACTTTATCTAAAGATACTAAAGATAAAAGAGCTGCTCATTTTAGAAATACAGATACTACAAAGAACGATAACGACCCAGCGCCTGGTGACAAGAAAGCTAAAACTAAACCAAGTGTTCATACATCAAAATATAAGAAAATGTTTGATGAATTGAAACAAGATTTAGCTGATGCTTGTTGGAAAGGTTTTAAACAAGTTGGTATGAAAAATAAAAATGGAAAACAGGTGCCTAATTGCGTACCTGAAGCTACAGATATGGGGCAGGATTATGCTAAACACACTTCTACTGTTACTCCTGGTGAGCCTAATTTCGCTGGGTATGAGAATCCTACTTACACTCCTGCTAAGGAAGGTTCTGGAGAACAGATAATTAAGAAGAAAATTAAAGGTTTCCTTGAAAGAGAAAGAGATGAACAACCAAGTGAAAAAGATATTAAAGAATGGGCTCTTTCAGATGAGGTAATAGATAAATATAAGCAAAGATATAGTGATGAATGGAAAGCGAAACTAGATGAAGTGGTATCTAAGATGATGGAGAAAATCTAATGTTAAGTTTTTCAGACTATAAAGATAGAATTAGTAAGTCGGTTCATTATCATATAGAGAATAATATACCGTTTGCTGAGAATATCTATAGGTTACATAGTGAAGAATTTTATAGGTTGTTTAGAGAGGCTAGAGAATTATTTAAAGAAGGCCTACTAACTGAAATTACAGATTGGGATAAACAACTTTTAGAAACTGATATTGGTGAATTTGGTGAGTACGAAGGAGAAAAAGTACCACTTGATATACCAATACAAGAAGAAGATGAAAAGAATCCGCCTTTAAATAAACCAAAAAGAGGTGGACCAAAAAAGTTTTATGTATTTGTCCGTGATGGTGACAAGATTAAGAAAGTCACTTGGGGAGATACAACTGGATTGAGTGTGAAACTTAATAATCCAGAGGCCAGAAAATCTTTTGCGGCTAGACACAAATGTGACCAGCAAAAAGATAAAACAAAGGCCGCATATTGGGCTTGTAATTTGCCACGATATGCAAAGAGTTTAGGTATGTCAGGAGGAGGTAACTTCTATTGGTAACTCCTTATGCAGACCAATTAAATTTATTCAGTAAAAGAATTACTAGAATATTTGATGAAGAAACTATAAATGATGAACTTGTTTGGCATAGAGATAAAAAAGATAGAACAATATTTGTAATATCTGGTGTCAACTGGAAATTTCAAAGAGATAATGAACTACCATTTGTTATTAAAGTTGGTGACAAGTTTAAAATTGAAAAAGAAAAATATCACCGAATCCATAAAGGACAAGGTAAACTAATTATAGAGATAGAGGAAAATGAGTAGATATAGAAAAACATTCAAAGAAGCTTTAGATGAAGTGTATTTGTCTGAAAAAGAAATCACAAAGTTGAAAAACGGTGTGAAAGTTTTAGGCAATGCTTTACCTAATAAAGCACTAGCACAAAAAATGGCCGATAAGGCAAATAAAGAAATGGGATATGATGCAGATGTGTACCAATCTCCTTTCAATAACAGATTTTATGTTCGTATCAAAGAAGATATAAAAGAACAAGATGACAAAGACCACGAAATTTCTATGGCTCGTGGTGAATTAGAAGCTATTGCTGATAAAGCCTTAAAACTATCCTCTATCTTACAAGGCAAATCAGATGAAGGCAATCCATTAGAAGCTTGGGTACAATCTAAAATCACAAAAGCAAAAGACTATGTAAATTCAGTTGCTGATTATATGATGTATAATCCTGAAATGGCAAATGAAGAATTAGAAGAAGCATTTAGTGATGCTCAAGTAGCACAATTAAAGAAAGCTTATGAACCTATGAAAGGTCAAAGAATTTCTTTAGACAATGCAAATAAATTAATGGCAATCTTTAATAAGTTTGATAATGATAAAGGTGCTTTAGAAAAATTAGTTAAAGCAAAAATACCTTTTGTATCAGATTTAGCAGTCAGTAGATTGATTTCAAAACACAGTTATACAGCAGATAAGATTAGACCTTTAAAAGCAGGTTATATGTCTGAGGGTACAATGATTGGTGGTATTATCAAGCATCCAGGTCAACCATCGGCTGAGTATAACAAAGCAAGATTACAATACAAAACATTTATGTCAAAGGCACAACCAGCTAAGGGTGCTGAAGACAAAGTATTAAAATTTGTATTTGATGATGAACTATTAGACGATTTGTATGATATGTCTAAGAAAAACCCAACAAAAGATGTTAGAGATATGGTTAAAAACAGATTAACAAAATTAGGTGTTAAAGAAGAATTAGAAGAAGCTACAGATGCTGATAAAGACGGTGAAGTTGATGGTGTAGAAATTGCAAAAATCAGAGCTGATAGAGATAAAGAAGATAAAAAAGAAGTTGCAAGTAAAGACAAAGAAATTGAAAAAAAAGATAATGAAATTGCAATGTTAAAAACTAAATTAGAAAATGAGAAAAACAAAGCTGTTAAACCAGAACCTAATCCTGAAACTGGAGAAATACCTTTAAAGGTTGGTGTTGCATATAAGATTCTAAGAGATAAAATGAAAAAAGAAAAAGAAGAAGTGAAAGAAGAATCTATTGATGAGTTTAATAAAAAAGATTACAGAAAAAATGAAGACGAAAACGAACATTCATTGAACGCATTAGAGTTAGTAAAGAAGTTTGGTACTTCGTCTGAGATTAAAGATATGCAAGGTATCTATGATAGACATATGAAAAGAGGTCATATCACAGAACCAGATTATTCAAAAAGAAACGCATATGATAAGAAATATTATCCTAAATTAAAAGAAGATGTTGAAGAAGGTCGTATGTCTGATATTGATGCAATGAGAAAACAAGGTGCATCAGCAGCTAAGATTGCTAAAGAATTAGGTTTAAATGTGAAAATAGTAAAGGATATTTTAGGTGAAGATACAGAACATCCAGCGAAAGCTGTTTATGAAAGTATTGAAGCTGTAAAAAATAAGGCACAAGAAACAGGTATGCCTTATTCAGTTTTGAAACAAGTATATGATAGAGGCATGGCAGCTTGGAGAGGTGGACACCGACCAGGCGCTACACAGGTACAATGGGCATTAGCTCGTGTAAATTCATTCGTAACAAAATCCTCAGGAACCTGGGGTGGCGCTGACAAAGATTTAGCTGCCAAAGTAAAAGGGAGTAAATAAATGACAAAATATTTAAATACTAAACCTGGTAGCATTGAAGAAGCAGTAAAAGGTATGCAAAAAGACCTAAACGACAGCGCTTATCAGGATATGTTTAAAAAGGAATTAGAAAAAAGTGGTAAAGGCATTGCTTCAATGTCACCAAAAGAGAAAAAAGATTTCTTTAATATGATTGACAAAAAGTATAAGGCGAAAAATGAGGAGTTATCAGCTGCTCAAAAGAAACTTCCGCCAGCATTACAAAAAGCAATTAAAGATAAAGAAGACAAGAAAGAAAATGTGGAAGAAAAAGTAGATAATCCGTATGCAGTAGGTATGGCTGCGGCTATGAAACAGACTGGTGATAACCCACCTTTGAAAAAATCTACAATTACTAAAGCACACGATATTGCTAAGTCAATTGAAAAAGATGATAAAAAAGAAGAAGTAAGTGAAGGTGGTCCAGGTTCAGGACCTCAAAAAGGTGGTGCTAAAAAAAGTAATTTTACAAGCGCTCAAATTAAACAAGCGTATGGTATTTTAAATGACCCTCGTTACAAAGCAGGCAATTATGATGGTGCAGTTAAAACAATTAACAAAGTATCACCAGGTTTAGCTGACCATCCAGATGTGAAGAACGCATTAAAAAGAGCTAATGAAGATGTTGAAGTTGAAAAACTAAAAGAAGATGTATCTAAATTATTAGAAACACATTCTTTTATGACAAACAAAATGAATAAAAAACAAAAAGAATCTGAGGGAGAAAAAGAAGTTATTAATCCCGTAAAAGATGAAACAGGCAATGTAAAAGAAAACAAAGCAAAGATGTCTGAACAGACAGCTAAGAACTTTGACCTTTACAGAGCTATTCATAGTGTATGGTCAAACGCAGCTGAAAAACTGGATGAGATTAAAAAAGAAGCAAAATATCTTAAACCAGAAGAAGTTGAAGAAGCAAAAGACCAATCTACTTTAGCAAAACCAGGTGATACCGAATCAGTTAAAGAAAAAAAAGGTAAAACTATGGTGGATTCTAAGAAAACACAAGTAGATATGGAGCCGGAAGTCGATTACCAAAAATAAGTCTTCATAAATCATTGATTTTCAATGCTAAAATAATCAAAAAAAGCGCTTGCCAAGGCGCTTTTTATATGGTATTATATAAGTATAAATGATAAGAAAAGGACTAAAACACTATGAATAAACTACCTAGAATATACTTAGACATGGACGGTGTTCTAGTTGACTTTGAAAAACAATTAGTCGATACTGTCAAAATGCCAATTAGCAAATGGATGCAACTAGATAGAAAAGCTAGGTGGGATCCTGTGATTGCTAGAAAAGATTTCTGGTCTACAGCACCTTGGAATGAAGAAGGTAAGAAACTTCTACAGTTTGTTAAGAAGTATGAACCTCATATTTTAAGTGCTTATGTAGAACACGCACACGACCCAAATTGCATTCCAGGTAAAGCAAAATGGGCTATGACTAAAGCTGGAATTGATAGAAGTAGAATCAATCTAGTTATGAGAAGTCAAAAGAAAGACTACGCTAAAGTAGCTGGTCAACCAGCCATTCTAATAGATGATTACGATAAAAACACCAAAGAGTTTACACAAAGAGGTGGTATCGGTATCACATTCAAAACAGCTAATCAAGTAATCGCCGAGTTGAAAAAACTAGGCTTCTAATCACTTTCCCTTATAAATATAGATACTATAGTAAAACTGTGAGTACCTATTTTTTTAACTAAAGGGAGAGAATAATATGTCAAGTTGGTCAAATGCGGATAATGCCGCTTCTGCTCCATTATGGGCAGGCAATCAGTTAGGCTTAGCGCCTTCAGATGCAAATAGAACAAATTTGTTCGAAGATGCAACAGCAGATAATTTCATTACAGGTATGACAATTGGTTTATTCAATTACAATGCTTCAGATTTATCTAGCGACACAGCTTCACACCAAGGTTGGAACTTGAAGTTTATCAATGGCTCAAGAACTTACTACGAGTGTTTAGTAGCATTAGCTAATCCTGCATAAGGTTAGCAAAATTAAGGGGCGGTCATTTGGCCGCCCTTTATAAATATATTAATAAAGTGGTCCGTGTAGATGCACGGAGTAGCATTCCCTCAAAAGGGGGTTAACAGGAGAAAAAAATGGCAGACAAAAAAATAACAGCCTTAACAGACTTAGGCGATAATTTAGCAAGTGCAGACTTATTCCATGTTGTGGATGACCCAGCAGGAACACCAGTAAATAAAAAAGTTTCAGCTGAAGATGTTTTTAATAACATTCCTAGTTGGTTAGGTTTAGCACAAACTTCACAATCAATTACAGCAGACGGTTCTACAACAACAGCAGTTAATATTACAACAGCTGTTACAGAAATCAATGCTACAT